>WNGD01000452.1_pt1 | contig 43395 bp, 35 predicted proteins | sample 5400671 | NCBI WGS metagenome assembly WNGD01 (sample SAMN13153369, study PRJNA577476) | soil metagenome | isolation source: 40 cm soil or saprolite under grassland replicate 2 | place: USA:California | collected 2016-06-15 | reverse complement strand
TTATGGCGTCCGGCGATTCATCGCCCTGTTGTATCCCGATGGCCTTGTCGTCTCGGTTCACCTCGCGATAGGGCGATGAATCGCCGGACGGAATAAATTCGGTCCCTACGATTGCATAGCCGGATTAATTTTTAAAACAGCTTAATCGGGTCCCTACGCAAACAAGGCGTTATTTGAAATGTATTGGGCCTTGCGTCTGCCTTGTGGGTGGACCTCCTGGGTGGACCGAGTGCATGGCAGGCCACAAGGCAGACGCAAGGCCTGCCTCTACGGCGACTTTTGAATCGCCCTGTGACAGGAACGTATCGCTTGAGTTGTTAGCCCCAATAAGGTACAATAACTTCCAACCTTACCCGGCAGAATGGGCACATCTATCACACACGCCCTATTCTGCCTACAAACTTGTAATTCGCTAGAGAGGAATCTCCCACCGTGGGAGTTGTACCACTATGAGTAAGTTGACGTTGCCTCAACTCGAACGCCATCTCTTCCATGCCGCCGATGCATTGCGTGGCAAGATGGATGCCTCAGAGTACGATGTCTATATCTTCGGAATGCTCTTCCTCAAACGTGCCTCCGACGATTTTGATGAGGCGTATCACAACCAGGTTCGCCGCTTGATGCAACGTGAGCGCAATCCTCTCTCAGAAGAAGAGGCACAACTTCGTGCGAAAGATCCCCATCGCTATAAAGATCTCTTTATCGTTCCTGACCATGCAAAATGGCCCTATATTATGGGCCGCCTGCGCGATCCAGGGGTGGGCGAGCTGCTCAACAAGGCTCTCTATGCTATCCAGGACAACAACACAGTACTCGAAGGAGTACTGAAGCATATCGATTTTACCCGCAAGGTGGGCAGAACCTCGCTGCCCGACGATACACTACGCCGCCTGATCCGGCGTTTCGATAAGTGCTCTCTCAAGACTGAAGATTTCGAGTTCCCGGATCTGCTCGGCGCGGCCTAAGAATACCTCATTCACGAGTTCGCCGATTCGGCAGGTAAGAAAGGCGGCGAGTTCTATACTCCTCGCGATGTTGTGCGCCTGCTAGTCCGTCTGCTTAAGCCCCAGGAAGGCATGCGTATCTACGATCCCTGTGTTGGTTCGGGCGGTATGCTGATCCTCTCCAAAGATTATGTTGAGGAACATGGTGGGGATATTCGCAATCTCAAGCTGTTCGGTCAGGATACGAATGGCAAGGTCTGGGCCATCTGCAAGATGAATATGATCTTCCATATGCAAGACCTGCTCACTGGTCGTGTGCGTGTGAGCGCAGAGGAATCCTTGCCAGATGCTTATCAGGCAACATTATGAAAAGGCGCGGTATCCGCAATGGACACCGCGCCTTCATGCTACTGTAACTCTACCCTACATTGCGAACAGCTTGCCTGGCACCTACTCTGCTGTCTCGATGTCTGAGAACGGCTGACTCGAGTCAGGCTCAGGTTCGTCTCTCTGCCCCTGTTGCGCGGTCCAGTAGAGTGTGTCCCTGTGTGGGGACAAATAGCTGAGGAGCGCAAATGACGCTTGTGGGCTTAACTGTACTTGCTTTGCAGGATCGCTCTGAGACGTGATAAACAATTGATCGTCGACGAGGCGAAACGCCCATCCATCAGCGGTGGCCCCTTGTTCCTGGTTTGCCATTGGGTCATGCCTCACTTTCTGTTGTGCTTCATTGCCTCACAGACTAAGCATTTTTCATAGCTCCATGCCTATTGTATCACATTAAAAACATATGCTCAAAAGTTACGTTGCTAACGTAGTAATATATGTAAAGTCACTGAAAGACGAGATAAGGAGAACAAGATGGCAAAGTTTCAGGGGATTCGACAGCAGAATGCGATCCTGGCTACCGCAAACGAGACGCCAGATGGTCAGGTAGTCGAGACAACACTGGCAAACCTGGCGGTGCAGGTCGCCACCGGGACCGCGACGAAAGTCAGCAACGAAGGGAATCAGTTATGAGGAACCGCTCCTACCCGGTGCCGCATCTTCCGCGCACGCAGTTCGAGAAGCTGCTTGAGGCGCTTACGGTGCTCGGGATCATCACTGTTCTCGCGATGACTGTCTGGGGCTGGTTGATCCTTCCAGCAATCATTCCAACGCATTATGGCATTTCAGGTGCGCCCAGTGCCTACGGAGGCAAAGAAAACTTGCTGATCGCGCCCATCATATCCATCTGCCTTTCTGTTCTGCTGACATTCTTGAGCCGCTATCCGCGCCTCTACAACTATCCCTGGCGGATTACCGCAGAGAACGCGGTGCGCCAATACTCTCTTGCGCGCCTGTTCCTGCACTGGTTCGCGCTTGAGATAGTGTGGATGTTTTGCGGCCTGCAATGGATAGTGATCCAGGAAGCGCAAGGCCCTCTGACAGACCCAATCTCGCTGATCATCCCAGCAAGTGCGCTCACATTGATCTTAACGATCATCCTTTATATATGTATCGCCGCTCGCGCTCGCTGAAGATACTTCTGTCCATGCCAGGTTATACGGGGGTTCACGCCTGGACGCGCGAGTATGAGTAAAAACGCCCTGACTTCTCCACAGCTATATATTGCTAGATGGAGGGATGCAATTTATGAGCCCTCAGGACGGGTGCGTTTCATTTTTTTGCATCGATGGGAATTGTCCCTGTAGTACCAGGTGTCAAGTGAAGAAGCTCGCAGGGCGACCGCAAGGGTCGGCCCCTACAAAGATCCGTCCTGGTGTGAGTCCCCCGCGTTCTTTGTAGGGGCCGACCCTTGCGGTCGCCCTACGAGCCAATTCCTGGCGCGTCTCTGTCTCCTTCACCTGACGCCTATGCGCCATCCATCTTCCAGATGATCACGGTCGTATCGTTAGAAGCGGTTGCCAGGTAACGTCCATCGGGTGACCAGGCCAGATCAATGATAGTGCTTCCGACGTGAATGAAATGGCCGTTTTTATCTCCGAATAGAAGATCCTGTATATGGTAACCCTTTTTTGTTGTCTTAGGGTTCTTGTTCTGAGTATCCCAGATATAAACCTGGTGGCTGTGCTCGTAGCTGCCTGCAATATAACGCCCATTGGGAGACCATGCCAGCCCATTGATCTGAGGAACTGATTTTATACCATTCGAACTGGTTGTGGTCTGCGCAATGGGATCATCTGTAGCGAGCGAGTACAGTACTTTGTTTGCTTGCACATCCACTACAGAACCTAGCTCCACATTACTGGTTACGAGCTGATTACGGTTGCCTGGCGACCAGGCGATGACGCTTCTACGGAGAAAAACTGCTTGATCACCTGCGCTATCATGACCGGATAGGGTAACTAATTGCACAACTTTTCCCGTTTTGGCGTTCCAGACAATGACCTTGAAATTGTTTTGTGCACCTGCCAGCATAGAACCATCATACGACCAGCCCAGATTTTGTGTCGTAAAAGTTGGCCCTGTTGTACTTTGTTGCTGAGCCGTATTTTTAAAAACCTTCACCGGTCCGTTTGTGTTTCCCCGTTGCCATAATTCTACGTCTAACTTGTTATAGACTGAAACTGCGAGCAGATTCTGCGTGGGGGACCATGCCAGGTTGCCATAGGATGGCTGATTATAAGGATCTGTCTGACTTTTATCGCTGTAGTCAACGGGTGTATTCTGCTGGTTGTTTATCATGTGAAGGATGCTGGCAGGCTTATATGATGGTTCTGATAGCGGTATCACGGTGAGTGTACGCCCATCAGCCGACCAGCCTATCCTGTTATCTAGTAATTGATCCGCAAATTTCCACGTATGCAGTGGCGTGGTAACTTTTTGCATGGGGTGAGTGCCTGCTTGCAATCTACTCAAGCTACTACCCACATCCCAGAGCATGACACGTGTATCTGTACTCCCTGTTGCCACGTAGCGTCCGCTAGGATGCCATACGACGTTCCAGATAGCGCCTGTGTGATTGATGAGCCGGAGGAGTGGAATGCCTGCAATGAGTTTTCGGGGTCCTGGAGGTGGTTTAGGAGGGGCAGCAGGAGGTGTTGCTCTGGAATGCAAGTAGACTGCCAGACCGGTTCCTCCTACGACTGCAGCGGCTGTTGCTGATGCGCCCGTGAGCAGTAATCCGCGGCGTCCGATCTTCTTCTGTTGTTCTGGTATCTGGGTAGTTGGAGGCGGGATAGTCTCGGGTGATACAGGTATAGCAGGTGTTGAAGTTGAGCGCTCCAGCAAAGCTGCCTCCATAGGAGAGGCTGTTGACCATTGATCGATGTTGGCTACAGGTGGCGTTGCAGAATAAGGTGCCAGTTGCGTTGGTTGATTAGCGATGTAGCGTTTGCTCCAGGGAGCCAGTTGTGTGGCCTCTGGATCTTGCGTTGCCGATGTTCCCATTTTCCAGCCAAGTTCCAGTTCATCCACAAAGGCTGTACAAGAGGCAGGGCGAGCTTCTGGCCGTTTGGCTAAGCCTTTCAGGAGGGTATTTTCGACCGCCCAGGGGATCTGTGGGTTGAACTCTCTGGGTGACGCGGGCGCTTCTTGTATCTGCTTGAGAAGTACTTCGAACGGGTCCTTACCGGTAAATGGCCGGTGACCGCAGAAAAGCTGGTAGGCAGTGACAGCCAGGCTATAGCGGTCGCTGGCTGCCTCCGCTTTGCCCCGTACCTGTTCTGGTGCCATATATTCCGGTGTGCCAGCTCCGGCACGGGTGCGGCTGCGATAGGTGTTGGTGGAGAGCAATTTGGCGATACCGAAATCCGCCAGGAACAGCCAGTCTTGCTGCAAGAGCATATTTGCTGGCTTGATATCACGGTGTAAGACATGCCGACTGTGTGCGTAATCAATAGCCTGGGCAGCCTGGCGTAGATAGTGCAGACTTTCATCGGGGGACAACGGGCCCTTATTGGCACGTATACGATCGCGCAGCGAACCGCCTGTGATCAACGGCATAATCAGGTACGTCACCACATCATCAGCCGCTGGCTCCTCGCCAAAGTCATGTACCTGTAGAATATGCGCGTGCTCTAAGGATGCCGCAGTTCGAGCCTCTTCGGCAAAGGCGCGTAGATACTCCGTCTCGTTGGCTACCACGGGAGGAAGCACCTTCGCTGCAACCTGGCGGTGCAATTCCGTATCTTCTGCCTGCCAGACCTCGCCCATACCGCCGCGTCCCAGCAAGCGTAGCAGGCGGTAGCGTCCAAGCATTTTGCCTTGCCAGTGCGTCATATGATTTGTTTGCATCGCTAAGACCTCATATCTTCCAGATAAGAATGCTTGCGTTTGTATCTCCAAAGGCTGCCGCCAGATACTGTCCGTCTGGCGACCATGCCATAGCGGTTACGGGATCACTGATGCCAGCAGTATCCAGGATTTTAGCAGGTAATGATCCCTCAACGAATTTCCAGAGATAGACGCTGCCTTTCTGACTGCCAGTTGCGAAAGCAGTATCGCTGGTCATTGGATTGGCTGTTAGAACTGTGAATCCCTCGTTAGCGTTTTCTTCAGGAATCTGCAACGCATGGGGTTGAGGTTTGCTATCCCGCCGCTTCCAAAAAGTGAGTCTATTGCGAGAATAGTCAGAGCTTAAAGCAATGATGTTGTTTCCATCGGCTGACCAGGCAACACCCACCAGTTCAGATGGTATGTACGTAGGATTTGTGGAAAATTGTAAAGGAGCTATGGGTTCTTGCCAGTTAGTCTTATTGTCTGAAATACTTGCCTGCCCGACTATGATAGCACTGGGAAAAAGAGCAATGGCAACCTCCGAATTACCGGGTGAGACAGCAAGTATATTTGTCTTTAATGCTATATTCTTCTGTAATATAGCTGGTTGCCACTGCACACGTGGTTGTGTGATATCTGACAGCCTCAATAGAAGTTGCGTGTTGTTATCTGTGAGAGTAGAAGAATGTTGTTCCAGGGTGATAAGATACTTATTTTGTATCCAACCAGCTCCGTAGATGGTATTCGTAGTTGGAATGGCGATGCTTACGTTCGCTGGAGATCCCGGAATACCTGTCTTTGGATCTGGCGTGTAGAGATCAAGAGAAACCTTGCCAGTGTTGAGAAGAGGATTTACATCATTATTGACAATTGCCAGGTGTTTACCATCGGGCGACCATATCTCTAAGGGATGTGAATTACTAGAGATATTATCGCGCTTTGTGTATAATGGCGTCTTGCCCGGCTGTTTTATAAGTGTATCGATGTCCCATGAAATTCTCCAACCATCCTTGCCGGATGCAGAAATGAGAATATGCTTCTGTGGGGACCACGCGAGTGTATCTACCGGAAGATCGTGTCCCGTCAGGACGAGTGCAGGTCCCCCTGGACGCGGAGTATTTCCTGCAGTTGGAGTTTGAGTTGTGCCTGTTTGCCTGGTATTGCGTGTTGAGGCAAGCGCCCAGGTGCCAAACCCACCAGCGGCAAGCGCTGCCACACCTCCACCAATAAGGAGTCGGCGGCGTGTTACAAAAGATTGTGCCGATGCGGTGGCGGAATCAGCGGAATCGACCAGCTTCGTTTCCTGCTCAGCGATGTCCTGATTACTGGTTGGGCGTACAGATCTGCCTACGGTTAGAGGTAGCTCTGTTTTACGGTAGGTCGCCTCTAATGTCGGGTTTGCCAGTGTATTTTGCAATGTTGCTACAAATGCTCGTGCTGATGCCGGGCGTTCTGTCGGTTGTTTGGTCAATCCTTGTAGCAGCGCCTCCTCAAATGCCAGAGAGAGAGCAGGATTGAGCTGGCGTGGTGCTGGTGGTGGCTGTGTGAGGTGTTGAATAGTAATGGCATAGCTCGTATCGGCCTCGAAAGGCAGGCGTCCGGTGAACATTTGATAGGCGATCACAGCCAGGCTATAATTGTCGCTGACTAGCTCGGCCTGCCCTTGTGCCTGTTCTGGGGCCATATATTCGGGAGTACCGAAGCCTGGACCGGTTGCCGTCAGTCGATCTTCAGTAGTCAGGATACGTGCGATACCGAAATCGGCGAGCAGCAGCCAGTTTTCGTCGCGTAAGAGCATATTGCCAGGCTTGATGTCACGATGTATGATCTGCTGGTCATGAGCATAATCTATAGCCTCTGCCGCTTGTAAGAGAAAGTCGAGTGCTTCCTGTGCTGGCATAAGTAAGCGCTTTTGCTCGTAGAAGACGATGCGCTGAGCCAGTGAGCCTCCTCCTATATAGGGCATGACGATGTAGGTAATCATGTTCCCGTTGGGGAGAAGTTGTCTGCCGTAATCGTGGACCGGGAGAATATGGGGATGGTGAAGGGCAGCAGCGGCCTGTGCCTCGCGCTCGAAGCGCAACGCAAACTCTTGATCCTGCTGATTGTGAACTGGTAGCGTCTTCACCGCGACCAGTCGGCTCAGACGTGGATCCTCACAGAGCCAGACATCCCCCATCCCGCCACGTCCAATACGCCGCACTATCTTATAACGTCCCAGCGTATTTATGTTAGCCTGCTGCGATATATCACGATTACTCATTCGATACAATTTCCTCGCACTGTATCTACAAAAAGAGGTAATGTTGCAATTGCCTATCTACTATACTACAGTTTCCCTGCCTTGCCTGGGAAGAAGTTAGCCCTATAGTAATATAGTAAGGATATAATTTACGACCTCATAGGGGCCAGAAAAGGAAAGATAGGGGAGTAGAAAGTCATATATGATGGAAGCGCGTAAAGATGGAGTGGAAAAGTGAGATTCCTGAGAAAGACAAGAAAAGCCTCATATCCAACGTAGAAAAATCGTCATACGCAACGTAGAAAGAGAGAGGCTTCTATGGAGCATCTATTGGAGTCTCTTTTTACAGGCATATCTAGCATAATACTAGAAACGCTTTTGACATGGTTTCTAATAGAACGGCTATCTTCGCTCGCCACTAGAAAATACAGTGTCAAAAGACAATATTGAAAGGAGACAGAGGCTATGTCAGGAAGCGGATCTCCCCATTCCGATAAATTGCATCTATATGGGATTACTCAGGATGGGAAGTTATGGCATGCAAGCCAGACTATACCGCAGGACGGATCAGCAGACTCATGGAGCCCCTGGGAAGAAGTAAAAGGGAAGGGGCAAAGCGAGCCAGGACCTTTCGTTAGCGTAGACGGCGTGAGTACCTGGAAAAATCTTGCCGAAGGCGGTAGCGTGGAAGAATTGCATGTTCTGGGCGTCACCCGGCATGGAGAGTTATGGTACACGAGCCGTGTTGAAGGGCAGGATTGGCAACCATTTGATAATCTCTCCAGGCGCATCGGGGGCAATTGGGGAACGTTTCAGCAAGTTGGGGTTACAGAGATAAGTGGTATGCTTGATGCCTTCGTCATTGTGAACACGAAGCAGAAGGAACAGAGGATTTTGCACACCAGCCGTCAGAGCGATACAGGTGCCTGGGTGAAGTTCGAGGATATAACCCGGTCGCAATTGGCAGGCTTCCCTGGATCTTTCATCAGCGTTAGTTGTGCGCATCTCTGGGTAGGGTTACTTTCGATACTGAATGTTTGCGGTGTCACCAGGGATGGGAAGCTGTGGCATACGATCCGTTTCCAGGATCCCACCTGGTTGCCATTTGTGAATGTACAACTTTTATCGGCAAACGGCCCACACTCTTTCACCAATGTTAGTCTCGCTCAAGGAGGCGGAACACTCGACGTTTGCGCCCTGGCTGATGGCGATTTGTGGCACACGAGTCGCGTTTCCTCGAATCCTCCTGGTTGGCAGGCCACCTTCGACGACATCAGTGAGGAGGCAGCGGGAAAGCCTGGGCCGTTTGTTTCTACCAGTTGTGGAAGTGTGGGTAACATAGGAACGCTACATGCTTGTGGTCTCACGCATGATGGAAAGCTATGGCATACGAGCATCACCGCCTCGGACTCTTCCCATTGGCAGCCATTTGAGGATATAACGGCTGCGATAGGCAGCCCGGGTCACTTTATCATTGTATGTGTAGCAAACAGCACTCCACCGCCAAGTTTTGGTGGTGCTGACGTAACTTGCGAACGGATCCGGATGTGTATTGGCAATGATAGACTTCAGATCCAGGCTCTACAAAGGCAGGGTGCGAGCAGTGCCATAAGCGCGTTACAGCGAGATATTGCCAATCTGCAAAATCAAGCCCGGCAGCATCACTGTCCATAGCCGCGTCAGTGGTGCATTGTCAGCCGCGATGAGCTCCCATAGTAATCTTGCTTATGGGAGCTATCCATCGATGCCGGACTCTACCCGTAGCGCCTGCAACGTCCGTGTGTCAAAAGGATTCTTTCCGGCCTCCAGTTTCTGAATCCAGGCTGTTCGTTCATTAATGAGAGGCGTATACTTTGTTGTGTCGGCCTGGCCCTTTGCCCATTGCACAAAGAATTTGAAATCGTCGATAGCTCCCTGCCGATTTGCTGTTAACGCACGCGCGACCCCTCGACTATCATAATATTGACCATAATAGGGATTGAGAGTGACGGCACGGTCACACGATGGCAAAACCACATTCGCAAACTGGTCGGTGCTTCCGCCCCAGCAAACGTTGTTAGAAAGATCAGTAGTATCGAGTAGAGCAGCCTCCCGCCTTGCCTGTATATATATTGCCTGTGCTTGCTGTGTGCGCCCTGCCTGCGCATCAATGTGTGCTTGCCTCAGCTCTTCTTGAGTTACGGAGCTATCGACGGGAAAAGCGGGGCATACTTTCTGATAGGGATCTCCTCCCACAAACTGCCTCCATTCATCCTGCGTAAAGTTTCGGTTCACGATACTGCATGCATCCGTTTGCCATGCTAGCTTATTGATGTTCCACACGGTCACCATGTAGTTCTCAGTATAGGTATCCGATATGGCGAGAAGATGCTGACCATCAGGGCTGAACGCAGTTCCTCTTACATGCGGAGGTAACAAACCATTGCTGCGAGGGTGGAAAGCATGATTGATACGTTCGTGTTGCGCTACATCCCACACCGTTGCTGACTGGTCTCCTCCTGCTGCCAGCATAGAGCCGTCCGAACTAAACATGAGTCCTGTTTGATTCGGTATCTCCAGGAGTACGTTTGGATCTGTATTGGCAAGGGACTGGCTCAGTAGCGGTTTCAGCGTTGCAACGTCCCATAACATAATCCCACTGTTGCTATCAATCGAAGCTAACATCTTGCCATCCCGGCTGTATGCTACATCTTCGATCGTGGCTTGATGTGCTGTAAGTGACTGCCCAAGCAGTTTGCCTGTTGCAACATTCCAGAATATTACCGCATTATTGTTACCACTTGCCAGCATTTTGCCATCCGGACTAAAGGCCATAGTGGAAACAGGATTATTGTTTTGGGTTGACTGTGTTAAGCGGTGAAGTACACGCCCATTCGCACTATCCCAGAGTAGGATAGTGCCGTCGTCATAGCTAGTAGCCAGGACATGACCATCCAGATTGAAGGCAATGTTTTTCAAATGATTCTGCTTACCATCGCGAAAGTGGGCAATTAATTTTTTTGTGGTGGCACTCCACAAGAAAATCGTACCATCAAATCTTCCTGCTGCCAGTATGTTCTTATCGGGACTGACCGCAAGACTTTCCAACCACAAAGGGCCTCCATCAATCGTCTCAGCCTCCTGGGTAGCTGGACTCTTGCTCGCGTCCAGTGTATCGAGTAGCTTTCCTGTCGCGGCATCCCTCAACGTAACCTTCCCTGTAGTGTCGCCTGCTATAATTTGCGTGCCATCGGGACTGAAGATGGCGCTGGACACCCGAGCTGTATAGTTGAGCTCGTGTTTGAGAGGGCTATCTGCTCCCGTATTCCACAAAAGAATCTTGCCGACAGCATCACCTGATGCCAGCATAGTGCCATCAGGACTGAAGACGAGGCCGCTGATACTTGCTGTATGACCAACGAAAGACACACTTGAAAAGTTGCCAGGGGTGATATTCCATAGCTGTACCGTTTTATCTGCGTTACCTGTTGCGAGCGTCTTACTATCAGGGCTAAACGCAAGATACTGTACTCCCTTTACGCTAAGTGGAGATCCCAGCGCCTTTTGCGTTGACATATCCCACAGGTAAATTGCTTGTTTTCCATCACTTGCTGCTAATGTTTTCCCATTGGGACTCAGAACGAAGTTCGATAGAACTCCGGTGAAGTCTGCGAACGATTGAGTAACCATTGTGCCGGACGCGACATCCCAGAGTTGGAGACTCCCTTTTGTCTTGTCTGCACCTAACGTTTGTACGCTTGATAGTAGTGTTTTCCCATCCGAACTGAAGGCTAGGTGGGTCGCGAGGGTAGGGCTGCTATCCAGTTGTTGACTGGCAGGCGTTTGAGCAGTCACATTCCGCAAGAGGATGCGACCCTGCGTACAACTGCTTGCAGCATCGTACTGAATACAACGACTTGAAGCGAGGATAGTGCTATCTGGACTGAAAGCGATAGCGGTACTATTCGGCGTAACGTCGGGAGAGGTATTGTGATTCTGACCTGCGGTCTCCAGGCGGGCAAGTTGTCGTCCTGTTTTGGTATCCCACAGCCACAGGCCCTGCTCATTTGCGCCAGCTACCATGCGCCTGTCTGGACTCAATGCCCAGTTCGCTATCGAGCCGGTCACAGCGCGCAGATCGAGGTGGAGCGTATGACCATTCCGGGTCTTCATATCCCAGAAAGTAACGCCTGCGTCGAAAGTAACTCCTGTGTCATTCTCAATGCTTCCAATTGCGACCAGCGTTTGACCATCAGGGAGAAATGACACGTTATGCACTAGCAAGTTCGGCTCCTGCAACATGCTCGTAAGATGTGGGCTATACTCTAAAGCATTGAGGAGGCTATCACGAGCATCAGATGTATTATGTACCTGGTTTGCCTTAATGCTTAACAAAAGAGCCGTGTCTACCTGATTCTTCGCCAGGGCATTATTTGCCTGTGCTGCGAATGCACGCGAATTGGCGATCTGTGCCTGAGTGAGAGCTGCAGCTTTGCTTGCACTTACATTTTGTAGCAAACTCTGAGTTATGGAGGCAAATATGATGCTCGCTATCAAAAGCAGCGTTAATACGGCGACAAGCGCGCGCAATCGATTCACTGTCTGGCGCTTCAAGGTCAGTTCTCTCGCCTGGCGCTGTTGTTCCTCTACCTCGCGCTGTTGATGCTCCGCAGCGCTGACCTGAAGGAAGGTAGCTTCGTCTATGCTTGGTGCGTTGCGCCCGGCCCACGCCTGTGCCTCAGCCAGTTTCGTACCCCGGTATAGGCGATCTATGGGTCTGCTGTGCCGTATCCAATCGAGGGCATCTGCACTGATAGTATGTTGGAGAGTGATATCCTGGCGCGCTTCACGCAGCCATGCTGAAAGGCGTGCCCATTCGCGGATAAGAGCTTCATGGCTCACCTCAATGGTGGTCTCCCCGGCTATCTTGCTGGTGGTGAGAAGACGGGCGTCAATGAAGGCGGCGACCACGTCTCTCATTATCTGTGCCTGTTTCGCATCGGGCAATGAGAGTTCCTGCAGGCTTGCGCGGCGACGCGTGGTATCTTGTTCGGTCAGGCCGGGATCTATCAGGCGTAAGAACATGATACGCACCAGAGCGCGATGCTCTTCCGAAGGCAACGAGGCATAGATGGACTCAGCATGCTTTGTCAAAGCCCCTTTCACTCCACCGATCTGCTGATAGGCCTGCTGAGTTAGCCAATGACCTTCGCGGCGCTGGAAAAGCTGATCCAGAGTGAACTCTAAGAGAGGCAACGCTCCTGCCTGGCCCTGAGCCTCGAAGAGCAGATCGCCGACCAGGTTCTCATCAAAGGTCAGTTGCACGTCTGGCTGTGCGGCAGGCCCTTCGATAACTGCGCGCAGGTCGTGTAGCTCCATTGGGAGCACCGGCGTATGATATGCCTCTATTAATCGACTCAGCATAGGGTACTGCATTGGCCGATCATAAAAGTCGGCACGCAGGGTCAACACAGCGACAAGCGGGCCATCAGGTTCAGTTACAGCCGTTAAGAGCACATCAATGAAGTGCTGTCGCACCTTTTCGGGCAGATGCTGAGCGAATAATTCTTCAAACTGGTCAATCACAAGGAGGACTTTTACTTTTGAGCGTCTGACCATCTGGGTGGCAAGGAGATGTAGTCCGCGTGCTGAGTCAGCCATCAGGTCTTCGTGGATAGCCTTCAAACTCTTCTCAGGCATGTGGGAGGCAAGCGTGAAGGTCAGCGACTCAAAGGGAAATTTTCCCGGCACTATAGGATCCAGATAAATCCATTTTTTACTTTCAGCAAAGTCGCCATTTTGAAGCCATGGGAGCAGGCCAGCCATGACGACGCTCGATTTGCCTGAGCCGCTTGGTCCAATTACTGTCAACAGACGTGTGGCGGGAGTTCCAGATCTTCCTACCATAAGTGTGCTCTTCAGCTTCTGCACCATTTCTTCAATGAGTGCATTTCGCCCAAAGAAATCTCCTGCCTCGCCTGTTGTGAAAGCGCGCAGCCCTTTGTAAGGGTTGCGTGGTTCACTTTGTGGTATAGTAAACGTTGGAGCCGTGGGAGTGCTTACATCTATATCCGGCTCAAGACAGGCGACAATCTTTTCAAGAGCGCGCTCATAGAATGCTCCGCGAGCATCGAACATATCGATAATAGCCGTTTTGCCCCATGTATCAGGAACAGGAAGAAGTGACTCTGCCTCCTCGCCCTCTGCCCACACAAACACGATACGCCGCCCATACATATTAGCAAGCCGCATGTGTTCTTTGACGGCCTGCGAGGATCGAGTATGGGGAGAAAGAACCACCAGGACAATATTGGCGGCACGAATTGCCTGTCGCACGATATCTTCCTGACCAGGTACAACTGGCTCGTTGCTCTGATGTTCATTCGAAAGTCTGACTCTATGTGCATCCAGATCAGCCTTCAGGCGTGCAGTGAACGTACTATCTAGAGACGAGGCAGAGAGAAAGACCTGCCGCAGCGTGGGTGTGGGATCTGAGGACGTGGCCCCGGTTGGATGCATAATGGTCTTCAGTGGGGCGGTAATTTGCGAGTCAACGTCCTGGACAGAGTCGTCCTGCTTGCTTGCGCGTTCTAACGCAAGTGCAAAGGCCTGTACACTTACGAAGCGCTCCTGTGGATTCTTTGCGAGTGCCCTGAGCACTACTTTGTCCACCTCGGCGGGCAATTCAGGAGAAAACTCTCTCAAGGATGCGGGAGCTTCGGTGAGATGTTTATTGATAATGTCCCATTGACTTCCCTCGAAAGGACGCCTTCCACAGAGCCATTCATAGACAACCACACCAAGCGAGTACTGGTCGCTAGCAAAAGAAGGTTTCCCTTTTAGTTGCTCTGGAGCGGTATAGGGGAGCGTGCCGGCCATATCTTGCGTATCGAGCTGGTCAGATTGAGCGGCAAATAGCGCAAGTCCGAAATCACTGAGAAGAATACTTTGATCTGGACCGAGCAGAATATTATCCGGCTTGACATCGCGATGGATGACGTGGTGATTATGAGCATATTGGAGGGCAGCGGCAACCTGTCTTGCATAAGTAACCGTTGTTGCCAGTGAGAGATACGAGCCGCGTGGGTAGCGTTGGCGAGTTGTGCCTCCAGGAGCATAGTCCATCACCAGCACAGGTGTCCCGCGATCAATGGCATATTCAAGTACGCGTACAATATTGGGGTGCCTCAAACGAACTAGCGTCTGGGCTTCGGAGAGAAAGCGTTGCGCATCCTCCTCTGTCAGAGAAATGCTAAGGACTTTGAGTGCGGCATAACTTTTAAGATAGCGATGTTCTCCCAGATAGACGTCCGCGAATCCTCCATGTCCCAGGTGACGTACGAGGCGATAACTGCCAAGTTGCTGTCCAATGCGGTATGCCATACTCCTTCTCCTTGAGATAACGGCAGTGATCTAATGATATACAGGCCAGGTCGTTCGTATCAAACTATGTATAGATCTTGTCATTCTATGGTTCTGCATCCTTGCGGGGGAAACAGGCCTTCGTAGGGGTGGGGCTTGCCTCCACCCTCGGGCCCAGAGGAACGCGGGTGGAGGCAAGCCCCACCCCTACGAACAGTTGATTACACGATAAACGCAGCTTCGAATAGCTTTTAGCTGATAGCTTTGTCCGCAACCCTTACTGTGATATGGTATACTGGTGGAGTAACAGAATGCACATGTTCCTATTTACATACGAGCATTTCATTGCTGCCAGGGGAGCCATCGGGCTGAGAGGGCGACCATCGCAGGTGTGTCGCCGACCCTATGAACCTGATTCTGGATAATACCAGCGAAGGGAGCGGCATAGCGATCAACAGATCCATTCTCGCAGATACAGCCGCAACCCACCTTCCTTATAGGATCAGGGCTGCGGCTTTTTGTATGCTCTTAACACGTTTCCTCACGGAGGTGAGTGAGGTCTATGGATACGCATAAGTTGGTGATACAGGGGGTTACCAGGGTCTTTCGCGATAGGCGACGCAACCTGGAAGTGCTCATGCCTATCGATCTGACGGTTGCTAATGGCGAGTTTGTAACCATCATCGGACCCAGTGGCTGCGGGAAAAGTACTCTTTTCAATATTGTCGCGGGTGTCGATGAGCCGAGCGCCGGTCTGGTTGCTATTGATGGTGACGCCGACATGAAGCGTGCAGGCAAAGCGGGATATATGCCGCAACAACCGCTGCTTTTACCATGGCGCACGGTCGAAGAGAATGTGATGCTGGGCCTGGATGTCCGCCATATTCCACGTAAGCAGGCTCTTGAGCAGGCGCACGAATTACTGAAGCGCTTTGGACTGGCGGAGTTTGCGCAAAACTATCCTGCAACCCTCTCTGGTGGTATGCGCCAGCGTGTGGCGCTCTTGCGCACGGTCCTATTCAACGCTTCCTTTCTGTTGCTGGATGAGCCGTTTGGAGCGCTTGATGCCCTGACGCGGCTCTCGTTGCAGATGTGGTTGCTCGATCTCTGGCAAGCACTGCATAGCAGCGTACTCTTTATTACTCATGATGTGCGCGAGGCAATCCTGCTTTCCGATCGTATTTACGTGTTGAGCGCACGTCCTGCACACGTGTTGCGCGTTGCTGAGGTTGATCTGCCACGTCCGCGCCAGCAGGGACAACTGGCACTCGAACAATCGGTGCGGCTGGAACAGGAGTTGGTGGCTTTGTTAATGAAGGAGCAACGCTTATGAGTGCAGTAGCGCAAACCCAATACCGGGCCGCGAATCTGCGTCGTGTAGCTAACTACGGCCCTGCCGTCGTGCTAACTGTGGCCCTGTTACTGCTGTGGGAACTTTTTGTGCGTGCCAGCCAGATCAGCCCAAGATTATTGCCATCTCCTATCGCAATTATGCAGGCATTATTTGCAAACTGGGATGTGATCTCTGGCCACACGCTCCAGACATTGCTGGAAACGGTTATTGGACTGGCAATCGCAACGCTGCTCGGCCTGGCAATCGCGATTCTCCTCGATCTCTCCTCGTGGACGCGCAAAGCCATTTATCCGCTGCTGGTGACATCGCAGACGATACCTATCATTGCCCTGGCACCCCTACTGGTGATCTGGTTTGGCTATGACCTGGCTCCCAAAGTGATCATCGTTACGTTGTACTGCTTCTTTCCTATAGCAGTATCCTGTGCCGATGGACTGCTGGGGACTGACGCGGACCTGCTGCGCCTGATGCAGAGTATGCGTGCCTCGCGCTGGCAGATTCTGTGGCTGGTACGTTTGCCCGGGGCTATGCCATCATTTTTCTCTGGTTTGCGTATTGCGGCTACGTACAGTGTCACTGGAGCTATCGTTGGCGAGTACGTAGCCGCTTATAGTGGGCTTGGTCTCTACATGGAAGAAGCTGCTCACTCGTTTGCCGTGGTTCTGGTCTTTGCCGCCGTGCTGGTAACGGCAATACTCAGTCTCTTGCTCTTTGGTTTTGTGTCTTTGCTCGAACGTATTGCTTTACCCTGGTATCAGGGAACACGTAGCTAAGATCTGGTCGTCATTATTCTTCAAAGGAGATGGCATATGAATTCTCGTGTACGGCTGTTATTGGCAATTGCCTTGCCTGTTCTGCTCATCATCGTTGTGGTGGGTGTATTTGTGTTGCGAGGAGCCACTACAACAACGAGTCCGCAGGGAGCGAAAACGCCCACCGCTATGACCCGCATGACGCTGGCGCTGGACTGGACTCCCAATACGAACCATACAGGTATCTATGTTGCGATGGCAAAGGGCTGGTATCGCGATCAGGGAATTAATCTGCAATTGTTGCCCTATTCGTCCAATGTTAATCCCGATACACTGGTGAGTACTGGCAAGGCCGATGTAGGTATTAGTGCAACGGAGTCAGTTGTATCTGACTATGCAGTCGGACAGCCTGTTGTATCAATTGCCGCTATCATTCAACATAATACGTCTGCGCTCGTTACACGTGCTGATTCGGGCCTGAATAGTCCTCGCGATCTCGATGGCAAGGTCTATGGTGGCGGGGGGGCTGCTTATGAACCTGCAGTGGTGGGCGAAATTATCAAGCATGATGGTGGGAAGGGAACATTTAAGAACGTGACGCTAAATGTTGATCCTATCCAGGCTTTGAAGTCCAGGCAGGTCGATTTTGAATGGATCTACGAAGGTTGGGAAGGTATTCAGGCGCAACGTGAAGGCTTGAAGTTGAACACTTTTTACATCACGGAGAACGGTGTCGCCGACTACTACACACCTACCATTATCACCGGTCCTAATGAGATCAAGCAAAAGCCAGATCTCTTGCACAGGTTTATGGCAGCGACTGCTCAAGGCTATGAATTTGCTCGCACGCATGCTAAAGAGTCGGCACAGATACTCATTGATCAAAACAAAGGAGTTTTTCCTGATTCCGGCCTGGTCTTTGCCAGTCAGGACTACCTCAGCCCGCGCTATGCCGATCCAGGGCGTAAATGGGGCTTGCAGGATGCTGCCGCCTGGCATGGCTATCCCGAGTTTATGCTAAGTTCGAACGGCATTCTTGACGCTGCGGGTAAGCCTGTGAAGAGCATGAATTTTGACGCGTTGTACACTAACCAGTTCTTATCCACTTGATCTTTGTAACTCTCTTCAGGTCTTCTCTTTCAGACTTCTCAGCGCCTTCGGCGCTTCGCAAGCATTGTATGTGGGAGGGGAAGGTTGGCGGCCCGAGGCCGCCAACCTTCCCCTCCCACATACAACCCAGCGAGCCACCTACGGTGGCGAGGAGTCCTGAACAGTTACAGATCTTTTTGGTTTTCATCGGTATACTGCACCTCAGCGAGAGGGGATTAAAAAACTAGCTGACGAGCAAGATCAAGCATATCGTTTGCGACCAGGTCAAAACTCGGATCGGGAGTAAGTTCGAGAACATGTCTGGGTCCGTACTCCAATGGACGCGGGATGAAGGCGGTTTTGAACCCATGCGATTGTGCTGCTTGCAGATCATAGGGGTGAGCCGCCACCAGCATAATCTGCTCCGCTGGCAGGTCCAGAAGCTCGATGGCCATCTGATAAACTGCTGGATTGGGCTTATAGGCCCTCACCAGCTCTGCCGAGAGGATGCAATCCCAGGGCAATCCGCTGTACTTTGCCATATTCGTCAACAGCGCCACGTTGCCATTGGAGAGGGTGGCAAGCACAAATTTCTGGCGCAGCCTTGTGAGTCCTTCTACTGAATCGGGCCAGGGTTGGAGTCGGTGCCATACACGATTGAGATGGACCTTCTCTTCTTCTGTCAGATTAGTAAGCTTGAACTCTGCAAGCACTTCTTCCAGAGCGAGACGGTGTAGTGTATCGAGTTTCATCCAGGGCAGTTCATGTTGCTCGACACGCTGTATAAACGGATTGTAGCGATTCCGCCATGCATAGGCAAATGCGTCCCAATCGACCTTTAGCCCTTTCTGCTGAGAGAGCTGTTCTCCCTCGTAGATAATGGTGCTACGATAATCTACAACGGTTCCGAATACGTCGAAGGTGAGTGCTTTTACCTCGTCTGCAAGCATAGTTTTGCTCCTTATAGTTTATATATGCAAACTGTTCTACTCGCTGAGTTCCTGTTTGTTTGTATGAATCACAAGCAACATCCCACGTTCTAATGATACCTCAGCGTGCGCATGGGTGAGGACATTGCTTACGCCGCGCGGTCTTCCAAAATATAATGTTTCATCGTGAAGAGGATAATAGAGGTTTGTGGTATGCACGCCCACGGCCTCGCCTGTGAGCGGCAACAGAGAGAGCAAGTCGCCTGCCTGGCCCTCAATACGTGTGCTTCCTGGACCGCGTAGCAACCAACTGACCGAAGGACCATCCACTATGCGCATAGGCACCGACTCGAAACCTGCCAGCAGCAAGATATTCGCCATCGTATGATCAAAACGCTGACCACCGATACCGCCCAGGATAGTAATAGTGTCTGCTCCATGTTCCAGGGCAACCAGTGCCGCCAGCTCTGTATCCGTCTCGTTCTTCTCCACGGCTGCACGGATAATCTGGCTTCCCATCTTTACAAGATCTTGTTCAGGGAGCAGAAGCGAATCGAAATCGCCTACGATAATAGAGGGCGTGTAACCATAATGGAGTGCTGTTGCTGCACCTCTATCGGCTGCGATGATGAGGTCTGCTGTAGCAAGTGCCTCCTCAACAGCTTTGCCGGAGTGCAGGGTACCTCCTGCGAAAATGACGACGTGCATGGATATATACCTTTCGGTTAATTTAGTAGCTATATCTTCGCACAAAACGTTATGTATGATGATGTTATTTGGCAAGTAGAGGGAAAATATAGAAAGCCTAGAAAAATTTATGGTTACTTTAAATAAAATACCACAATCCTGGGGACGGTACCCAATGGTTGAGCCAGAGCAGGTGGTACCGATTTACTGGCGTAATGAACTGCCCGACCTTGCAGCTTTTGATGAGCCTGTACTCCCTTTTGCTTATGGACGCAGTTATGGCGATAGTTGTCTGAACGAGGGTGGGGTATCGCTTGATGTGAGCCACCTGACACGCTTTATCTCTTTTGATGAGGAGCGGGGCCTCTTGCGTTGTGAGGCTGGCATCTCCCTGGCAGATATTCTAGAAGTGATGGTGCCGCGAGGCTGGTTCCTACCTGTGACGCCTGGCACTAAATTTGTCTCGGTTGGCGGTGCGATTGCGAACGATGTTCATGGCAAAAATCATCATAAAGCTGGAACCTTTGGTTGCCATGTCACACAATTTGAACTGCTGCGCTCTAACGGGGAGCGCCTGCTCTGCTCACCTATAGAAAATAGCGAGCTGTTCCGTGCGACTATAGGTGGTCTGGGACTTACCGGAATAATTCTGTGGGCCGAAATCCGTATGAAGCCCATTCGCACACCCTATATCTCCATGGATCGTATTCGCTACGGGTCACTGGCCGAGTTTGAGCAGGTTGCTGCCGATTCGGACCAGGATTTCGAGTATACGGTGGCCTGGGTAGATTGTCTTGCCAGCGGAAAACACCTGGGCAGGGGCATCTTTATGCGTGGCAACCATGAGACTTCAGCGCGTTATGTTCGTCAACCATTGCCTAAAAAAAAGTCACTGGCGGTGCCGCTTGATTTACCTTCCTTCACGTTAAATAGCCTGACTATCAGAGCCTTTAACGAAGTCTATTACCGTGCTCAATTGAATGATAGAGTGCATAAGGTTGAGCCCTACGACCCATTTTTCTATCCGCTCGACTCGGTATATAACTGGAATCGCATCTATGGCAAGCGTGGTTTCTTCCAGTATCAGTGCGTGGTGCCCTTTACAAATGGTTACGAGGTTATGAAGGAGATCCTCGGGCGCATCAGTCGTGCCCGCGAGGGTTCATTCCTGGTCGTGCTAAAAGAATTCGGAGATGTGCCTTCACCCGGTATGCTCTCATTCCCGCGCCCTGGCCTGACCCTGGCGCTGGATTTCTCCAATCATGGACGTAAAACATTGCGCCTCTTCAACGAACTTGATACACTGGTATGCCAGAATGGTGGGGTGGTCTACCCGGCTAAGGATGCGCGTATGAGCGCCGAAAGTTTCCAGGCATACTTCCCACAGTGGGAGACGTTTGCGCAATACATCGATCCACAGTTCTCTTCGAGCTTCTGGAGACGCGTCACGTCAGCAAACCCGCTCATTCATATAGTACAAACTGCGACACCGGCATTAAGTGGAAATGGATAATAAAAAAAAGATGAGAGTATTAATCATAGGGGCGACATCTGCGATTGCCCATGAAACCGCCAAATGTTTTGCCAGAGACGGCGCGAATCTGTTCCTGGTTGCACGCAATGCCGAGAAGCTCAAAGCTATTGCTGATGATCTCAAAGTACGCGGCGCACAGAGTGTAGAGACCTACCTGCTCGACCTGGCTGACCTTGATCGTCATGAAGAGATGTTTGATACGGCGCTAGACAGGCTACAGGGGCTCGACAGGCTGCTGATAGCGCATGGTACGCTGGGAGATCAGCGCAAGTGCGAACTGAGCATTGGAGAGACGTTAAAAGAGCTAAACAATAACCTGATCAGCGTCGTCTCCCTGTTAACCATCAGTGCCAACTACTTCGAACAGCAGAAACGCGGCTGTATCGCGGTCATCTCCTCCGTCGCGGGTGATCGTGGTCGCCAGAGCAATTATGTTTACGGCACAGCCAAAGGTGGACTCACTGTATTCCTGCAAGGTTTACGCAACCGCCTGAGCAAGTCCCACGTCTCCGTTGTGACTGTGAAGCCAGGTTTCGTGGATACGCCTATGACGGCCTCACATAAGAAGGGACTTTTATTTGCCGCTCCCCGCGCCATCGGCGAAGGTATCTACCAGGCCATGAAGACAGGTAAAGACGTTGTGTATCTGCCCTGGTTCTGGCGTCCCATTATGTTCGTGGTCAGAAGCATTCCGGAGAGCGTTTTCAAACGTCTCTCTATGTAGGGGATGGACCAGGTATGGCTCCGATGGTTACGGTACGGCTGAAACCTCGCTGTTTTTGACCATGAACGTGGGAAGCACTGACCCCCATTTTGCTACGTGAGCCTTGACCCAGGTCAGACGATGTTGATCATCAGATAGGATCCACTGTGCGTGTTTTTCTCCTCAGAGCACGAGGGGGTGAGGGTATCCCGCAAGATTGCAACTTCGCCATACCTCCTCCCGTTGGAATGCGTATCTGCAGTCCGGGCTCAGAAGTGTGAGACGAAAGTGATGATTGCGTGGTGTTTTGTGATGGTGTCGTGAGTTCCATGTGTTATGCCTCCACTAGCAACTGTTGACTCGATAGACCGCATGGTCCTGTCATGTGCAGTGATGCATGAGTGCTCATCCCATCTGGCAGGGATCGTGGTGAGGAGGAACGACGATGGCCACGACGACACGCCAGACGACGAACTCATCCCGTCGTCGAACAGTCATCCAGGCATTCACGAGCCCCCGAGATCGGCTTTCCTACCTCTGGCTCGCGCTTGCCATTGTGCTCTTGCCCTTCGCCATTTTCAGGTGGACGATCCCCCTGACCGCCTGGCTGTACCCCGTTTTTTTGCTCCGTTTCGTCCGCACACAGCCCTTGTGGCGAGGGATGCTGCTGGTGCTCCTGGCTACCGTGCTGGTGGGAGAATTTGCACTACAAGGGGTGATTCCCATTCCAGGGGCTTTGTACCATCTCGTTGTAGTAGCCTTTGGAATAGGAATCACCCTGCCCTACCTGATCGACCGCGTGGTTGCCCCACGGCTGAGTGGGATGCCTGGCACGCTCGTGTTTCCGCTCACTACGACGGTCGTGTGGTACCTGAATAGTCTTAACCCCTTTATGGGAACCTGGACCAACCCGGCCTACACCCAGTATGGCAACTTGCCTCTGTTGCAACTGCTGTCCGTGACCGGTCTGTGGGGTATCATCTTTTTGATGAGCTGGCTCGCCTCGGTGGTCAACTGGGCCTGGGAGTGGGGCTTTGCCTGGCCCAGGGTGCGCGGTGGTGCAGCGCTCTACGCCAGCCTCCTTGCCCTGGTGCTGCTGTTTGGGGGCGCGCGTCTGGCCTTCTTCCCCGCGCAGGGCAGCACGGTCCGGGTTGCCGGGATCAGCCCGTCACACGCGCTGCTTGATGCGCGTGACAAGCAACTTTCCCAACTCTCCCCGCATACCAGGGAGGCGCTCGCCTCAGGTACGGCAACACCGGCTGATCGTGAGCTCATCCGTCAGGCGTTTGCCCCTGTCAACGATGAGTTGCTCTCGCTGAGTCTGAAGGAGGCGCGTGCCGGTGCGAAGATCATCGTCTGGCCCGAAGGCAGGGCCGAAGTGGTACGAGAAGACGAGGCCGCTCTGCTGGCGCGGGCCAGCGCGCTGGCCCGCGCCACAGGAATCTACCTGGATATGGGTATGAGCGTCGTGTTGCAGCATCCGGTGCAGTCGCGCTTTATCCTTGACCAGATCACGCTGATTGATCCAAGCGGAAACGTGGTCTGGCACTACGAGAAGACCCACCTTGCACCAGGGTCGGAGGCGGCGACCAATGTGCCAGGAGATGGCCAGGTGCCCACTGTCCAGACACCGTATGGGCGGCTGTCCAATGTGGTGTGCTACGATGCCGATTTCCCCGGCACGATCCGCCAGGCCGGGCAAGCGGGGACAGATATCATGCTCATGGCTGGCAATGACTGGCCAGAGCTTGATCCTATGCATCCACAGATGGCGACGTTCCGAGCGATTGAGAATGGCTTCTCCCTGGTCAGAGTGGCTAATGCGGGGCTTTCGATGGCAGTGGATTACGAAGGACAGGTGAGGGCCTCATCTGACTACTCCATCAGCGATTCACAGGTGATGGTGGCCGACGTTCCCATGCAAGGTATGCGCACGATCTATGCCACGATCGGCGACCTGTTCGCCTGGCTCAGTGTGGCGGGGTTGGTCGTGCTCATCGGGGTGGCGCTCGCACGAAGACCGAAAGCCGGTGAGGTAGGGGTAGCGGAACCGATCACAGCCTCGCCCACCTCAGCGGAGCTGACCGAGCCTCGGCCTTCCTCAAGGGAGCCGATCGAAGCTGCGCTCATCTCACCGATGCCGATCTCAGGGGAGCCGCCCGCAGCCCTGCCGACCTGAACGGCGCGGTCGGCATGACGAGTGAAGCACAGCAGGAGCAGACCAGGTCAGGTCCCTATCCTGAGAAGGAGGCCAGTATGTCGCACGTTCATCATCTCAATTTCCGAGCGCAGCACATCGGCTCTGCTCTTTTCTCCGTTGTCATACTCGTGAGCCTGCTCCTGCCCACTCTGGGAGTGGCTCCGGTGCAGGCGAGGCACTCGACCCCACCTCCACCCTCTCCCACCGGGCTGAGCGATCCGCGCGAGTTGGCGACCTTTCTGAATGGGGTGCTCAGCGTGCAACTGGCAGATGACCATATCCCGGGGGCCACGGTCTCCGTCGTGAAGGATGGTCGGCTGTTTTTCGCCCAGGGCTATGGGGATGCCGATCTGCAAGCTGGCAAGCCGGTCAGCGCCCAGACGACCCTCTTCCAGATTGGCTCGGTGGGTAAGGTCTTCACCGCGACCGCCGTGATGCAGCTCGCCGAGCAAGGCAAGCTGAACCTGCATGCCGATGTCAATACCTACCTCAAAACGTTTCACATTCCGGCCACCTATCCCCAGCCGATCACCCTGGCCGATCTGTTGACACATACAGCCGGGTTCGAAGATCGGCTAACCGGTAAAGACGCAGCCACGACCAGCGATCTGGAGCCGCTGGGCCAGTGGTTGGCTGAGCATGTTCCCGCACGGGTGCGCCCTCCCGGTGAACTGACCGCCTATTCCAATTACGGTTTCGCGTTGGCTGGCTATATTGTGGAGCAGGTGTCGGGCATGCCCTTTGAGCAGTATGTCGAGCAACACCTGTTTCAGCCACTCGGCATGCGCTCCAGCACGTTCCGTCAGCCCGTGGAGGCTCGCCTCTCGGCTGATCTTTCCCAGGGGTACACCTATACCAACGGAGTGTATCACCCCGGTCCTTTCGAGCTTGTTCAGGGTGCTCCGGCTGGCTCGATAAGCACAACGGCAACCGATATCGCCCATTTCATGCTTGCCCAGCTCCAGAACGGGCGCTTCGGTACCCAACGCATCTTACAAGCAGCCACGGCCCAGGAGATGCAGACGCGGCAGTTCACCAACGACCCTCGTGTGTCCGGCATGGCCTATGGCTTCGAGGAGTGGAACCCGAACGGCCAGCGCCTGCTGGTCAAGGGTGGCGACACCTATTCTTTCTCTTCGATGCTCGCCTTACTGCCAGAGCACCAGGTGGGTGTGTTCGTCTCCTACAACAGCGCGGGTGGAGAGTTAGCCCGCACCACCCTCTTGCAGGCGTTTCTGGATCACTACTACCCGGCACCCAGAGAGATCAGGCCTTCACCGCCAGCAGGGTTTGCCGAACGGATCAGCCAGATCAGCGGCACCTACTTGTTGACGCGGCACAGCTACACCACCTATGAGAAGCTACTGACAATCAGCCCGGTGTTTGCTGTGAGTGTCACCGATGGAGGGAACGGTCGCCTAGTGATTGGCCAGACGACGTTCGTGGAGGTAGCCCCCTGGGTCTTTCACCAGGTCGATGGGCAGGAGATGGTCGTCTTCCGCGCCGACCCCAACGGGATGCTCATGTTGATAGGCAGTGCCCCTGCCAATGCCTTCATCAAGGTGGCCTGGTACGATGCTCCCATCCTTCATCTCGCGCTGGGCGTTTCGTGTGTGCTGCTCTTCCTCTCTGCACTGCTGCTGTGGCCGCTGGGCTTTGTGCGTAGGGCCATAAGGCGACGTGCGCCGAGCCCGCAGTCTAGCCGGAAGGCAGACAGTGAAGGTTCGCAGACACCACCCCCCAATGAGCAGGGAAAGCCTCCTCTCTCGCGTTGGGAGCTCCTCCCCGGGCTGATCTGCTGGCTGGCCGGGGTGCTCTGTGCGCTGGACGTGCTCTTCCTGATCGGGCTGGGGCTCTTCCTGATCGGGCTGGGCACCGCCAGTAATCTGGTCATCTTCCGTGGTGTGCCGCCCCTGCTCACCACGCTGTTTGCGCTGGCACTCGTCTCGGCGGTCCTGACCGTTGGGAGTGTCGTCGGTATCATCCTGGCGTGGTGGGGGCACTTCTGGAGCGCAGGGCGGCGCGTCCACTACACCCTGGTGGCCCTGGCCGCGTTGGCGTTCGCCGGGGAACTGCTCTACTGGAACCTGCTCGGATTTCGCGCCTGAGACCCCTTGCACCGTGACAAGGCGCAACCCGCCGGATCAACATGCCGCCAAGGAGCGGATGCGGCGGATGCCTGAGACGGAACAGCGCTGGGGGAAGAGGGAGGCCGTCGGAGTAGCTGTTGGCGCAGGAGTTGGAGTGGATGTGGCAGTAACTGTCAGGAAACGCGTTGTCTCAGCGCTTCGTATAGAGCTATACTCCCTGCAACCGCCGCATTCAACGAATTAATGTAGCCATACATAGGAAGTCTGATGAGCTGGTCACAATGCTCACGCACCAGGCGACTGATGCCCTTACCCTCATTGCCCACCACAAGTGCCAGGGGACCTTTCAGATCCGCTCTCGTGTAGAGTGTTTCCGCCTCACCTGCCAGTCCAACGACCCAGATATTTTGCTGCTTAAGATAGTCAATAGTACGTGTCAGGTTCGTTTCTTGAGCGATATGCAGATGTTCCGTTGCGCCCGCCGAAGTTTTCACGACGGTAGCATTGACCTCTGCTGCACGATGCTCAGGGATGATTACCCCGTGTACGCCAGCAGCCTCCGCGCTCCGAAGCAAGGAGCCGAGATTGTTGACATCCTGAATGGCATCGAGGAGCAGCAAAAAAGGAACCTCATTTCTGCCCTTCGTATGAGCCAGTATCTCATCGGTGGTTGCGTAGCTGCGTTCTGCGACCAGGGCCACACAACCCTGATGTACAGCTCCACGACTGAGTTGATCCAGGCGGGTGCGCGGTACAACCTCAACTGGAATATGTCTCTGCTCTGCATCCTGCACGATAGCTTTAAGCGCTGGTGCCTCGCGCTGCCCCTCTGCTAGCAAGATACGTTTTACCTGTCGTAGCGAATGCAACGTTTCCAAAACAGGGTTACGGCCCCAGATGTATTCAGGCATATTACTCCTCATGGATAATTTTGCAATGCAGTATAACACATTCGCGTGATGCGCAACACAGAAATTCTGGTTCTCTTATCTCTATCTTCACATTGCTGCGTGGTACCCTATTTATAGCAGAAGGATGAAAGGATAATCTATGTTTTGTTCTCAAGAACGTTATCATTTTTTATTATTTCCCTATCAAGTATGCGAGCAGTCAGCCTGGAGATCTTTTTTTATTGACGTATGCTTTCCTATGGAATATGCTGTAATCTACATGAGCTTTTGTGTAGTTAAGGGGGGAAAGATTTTTTTGCCTCGTTTAGGGAGCAGGATTGGACATGGATGGACCATATAGGTGGCGTGCCCTATTAGGGGAGTTGGTGAGTGATCCCCAGGAGCGGCAACGGATTGCTAATGTCATGGGTATCAACCCTGTTACTATCTTACGCTGGGTTACAAACAAGTCGAGCCCCCGCGCGGAGAAGCTTCGTCAGTTACTGGATGTGTTTCCGCGTCATCGGGAGCAGCTTTTTACATTGTTGCTAGAAGAATATCCGGAGTTGCTTACGTATGAGCAGGAGCCGGTTGAGCGTTTGCTGGAGATCCCACCTGCGTTTTATGCTCGTGTGCTTGCTACATTTGCAAATTCTCCCATTATTTTACGGGCTTCATCGATTCGTTCTCTTATTTTACAGCAGATGATCGTTCATTTTGATCCATTAGAACTGGGCATTGTGATTGCTATCGTACAATGTATGCCACCAGCACCGGAGCAGAAGGTGCGTAGTCTGCGCCTGGTGATAGGACGCTCAACGTTACCCTCGGGAGATTGGCTGGAGCGACAGACGCTGTTCCTGGGTGCCGAATCACAAACCGGACACGCCGTAAGAACAGGTCGGCTCATCTCGATACAGAGCTATGCGGAAAAGTCTCGTCTGTTTACTATCCATCCTCCGTCTGGGGAGGATGGAAGCGCTGTTGCCTGCCCTATTTTAAAAGCTGATTACGCCGCCGGTTGTTTATATATTTCTGTACCTCGCCAGAACTACTTCACACAGCAGCATCTGGATCTCATAAAGTGTTATGCAAATTTGCTGATTCTGGCATTCGAGGACTTCGAGTTCTATAGTCTGGAGGATATAGATCTGGGTATTATGCCGCCTCGCAGTAAGCAACTTCCGCTCCTGACCAGTTTTCAGCGGCGTGTTACTGATTACCTGATTCGCTGCCAGACTGAGGATCGTTTGATCAGGCGACCACAGACCGAGCAGATTATTTGGAAAAAGATAGAAGAAGAACTCCTGCATATGCTTTTTTCAGAAAATGATGAGCACGATCAGTCACGGTGATCATGCTCGTACTTATGAAGGACTGGTATTTTCAGCCTGGGTGGTGCCCGGCTGTTAATCCTGGAGCGGGTCCCTATAAAACATCACTTAAGAAGAGGGAGATTACAAACCAGTATGTTTGAATGGCCTTACCACATCTTTTTGAGTAGTGCCTCTATATCATCCACGCTCAATTCTCTACTCGGCGTTGTCTCCGCGATTTTACGGAATTCTGTTTCTTCAACACCAACATCGCGTAAGCGCTGAGGAAGACCGAGGCGTTTCACCAATTCACTCACGACATCGGCAACATTGTTCGCGGCCTCAAGGTCTTCCAATGCATCATCGGCAACATCGAGTTTTTTCGCCATGCGCACCAGGGGAAGCGTGTAGAGTGGTGCCAGGGCATGCATAACGTATGGAAGCGTAATACAAGAGGTAATACCATGCGCGACATCGAAGCTTGCTCCGATACGCCGTCCAAGATTGTGACTGAGGCCCATTGGCGTATTGACCTCGCCAAAGAAGCTCATCCAGGCAGCAAGCTGCACCTCTGTACGGGCCGTCAGATCCTCTGGATATTTCTTATTACGCGGTAAATACTCGAATAGCTTATAGATTGCTTCCAGAGCTAACACATCGCTAATAGGATGTAAGCCAGGCGCGTAAAGAGTTTCAACGGCATGGTCAAGTGCGCGAATGCCGCTGGAGAGCCATAGTTGCATAGGCGTTGCCAGGGTTAGACTGCCGTCGAGGATGACGCTGCGCGGCGTCACCTGTGTATGTGCAAAGCCCGTTTTCATCTTGCGTTCTTCATTGGTGACGCCCACAAGATGTGAGAATTCTGCTGCGGAGAGCGTCGTTGGAATAGCGATCTGTGGCAGAAAATTTCCATGTTCCTGTGCCAATGTCATAGCAACTGCTTTGGTTGCATCAATCGGGCTGCCACCACCAACACTCACAAGAACATCTGCTGCCAGTCTACGTGCCAATTCAGTAGCATGCGAAACATCGCTTTTGGGCGTATGCTGGCGAATATTTGCAAAGGTTCCGACGTGCAATGGACCAAGGATCTTTGTAATGCGCTCAACTATGTCAGTCTGTGTTGCTAACGAATGGCCTGTAATAATAAGTGCTCGTTGCTTGCCTATACGTGTCACCTCGTTTGCCAGTTCACCCAGGCTACCTGTCCCGAATAACACATGCTCCTGTGGTAAGAAAAAGTACTCGCCCTGTACTGTACTTTGGTGCGGCATACGCTCTCTCCTCTAATCTCTATTTTATCTGTGGGTGCTATAGGGACACATTGCTGTATCTCTATTTCTGTCTGTTTTATAATTATACTGATTTTATGCTATGTATGCTGATCCCTTCTATTGTATCCCATACCAGTAGGGGTTGGCCTTGCTTGAGAGCATATTGTCATTGGTTTCATTCTATGTTATTAATGGGGCAGAAGAGGGCCGAGAGCAAGAAAGAGAGCAAGCTTCATCATGCATGTGGAAAACAGTGAAACTCTTGATACCACTACTCCAGCTTCTAAATGTGGCTCCTTTCTGGAAGTCCTCGGAGTCTTTGCGCGCCTGGGCCTCACCTCTTTTGGCGGTCCTATTGCCCATCTAGGATATTTTCGACAGGAGATTGTGGTGCGGCGCAAGTGGTTGGATGGAGAAGAATACGCTGATCTGCTCGCGCTCTGCCAGTTCTTGCCGGGCCCTTCCAGCAGTCAGATGGGCATTGCGTTAGGAATTACGCGTGCCGGGCTATGGGGAGGACTGGCAGCGTGGCTTGGTTTTACGCTGCCTTCAGCGCTTGCCCTCACAATCTTTGCATATGCTGCAACATCTTTGAAGGGATTTACGCAATCTGGCTTTCTGCATGGCTTGTTGATCGTCGCGGTTGCGGTCGTAGCTCAAGCAGTCTGGGGTATGGCAACCTCACTGTGTCCTGATCGGCCACGAGCAACCATCGCAATTATAGCAGCCATCACCATCCTGCTGTGGCCGACTGCCATTGGACAGATCCTCATCATGGTGCTGGCTGGACTCTTTGGCTGGCGCTTCTTGCGTGGAACGCTGACGAAGAGCACTTCGCAACTGCCCCTATTCCTGCCTCGTCGACTCGCTGTAGCCTGCTGGGTGATTTTCATCGTCCTCCTGCTGGGACTGCCTGTGCTGCACCAGCTCACACAGAATCAGCCTGTCGCGCTGTTTGATACATTCTTCCGCGTAGGATCACTGGTCTTTGGAGGAGGGCATGTTGTTTTGCCATTGCTGCAACGCGAGGTTGTGCCTGTTGGTTGGGTCACCAATGATCAGTTCATCGCTGGCTACGCTGCGGCTCAAGCCGTGCCCGGCCCATTATTCACATTCTCAGCCTACCTGGGAGCTGTGGGCAAGCCGGTACCCGGCTGGCCCGGTACATTGATAGCCCTGGTAGCTATTTTCCTGCCCTCATTTCTATTTGTGATCGGCATCCTGCCCTTCTGGAATCGTCTGCGTGCAATTGAATCCTTCCGAGCGACACTGAGTGGAGTCAATGCTGCCGTAGTGGGAATCTTGCTGGCCGCGCTCTATCTGCCGATCTGGACGAGTGCTATTCATGCACCCATTGACTTCGCCCTGGCACTGTTCGACTTTGGCATACTGGTGATCTGGAAGTGGCCACCCTGGCTGGTCGTACTCCTCTCGGCCCTGCTAGGATTTGGTTTAAGCCTGCTCTAAAAAGTCAATGCTCGTTGAACAGGCCGAATAATAATTCGCGTATGGGGGCGAAGCTTCTGCGGTGGTGAGGCGTGACGCCGTGTTGGTGCAGGGCTGCTATATGGGCTGCGGTCCCGTACCCTTTGTGCTGGTCAAAGCCGTACGTGGGATATTGTTCGTGTAGTTGACGCATCAGGCGGTCGCGCGTGACCTTGGCGATAATAGAGGCGGCGGCGATAGAGAGGCAGCGCGTATCACCCTTGATGATAGAGCGTTGTAGGAGAGAAATATTGGGTAGAAGCAAGGCATCAAGCAAGAGCGCCTGAGCGGACGGAGAGAGTTGGGTCAGGGCCAGACACATGGCATGTCTGGTTGCCTGTAAAATATTGCGTTCGTCAATCAGTTCGACGGAACTGATGCCGACTCCAACAGAGACAGCGTATTGCATAACTACACTGTAGAGGCGTTCGCGTGTTGCCTCAGTCAATTGTTTGGAATCGTTGACGCCTGCGAGACGCGTCATGATATCCGCCTCGTCGTCCGCATCTATTATTGGAGAGAGCGGCAAAATCACGGCGGCAGCGACTACCGGACCTGCCAGGCAGCCGCGTCCTGCCTCGTCGAGTCCGGCGACAAAGCAATAGCCCTGTTCAAACAGGGCCATTTCTTCTGTAAGCGTTGGGACTGATTTTTTATTCGTTTGCACTGCTCGTGGTTTCGCTCGTCTGCAGACTGCTGTCGCTGATAGGTGTTTGTGCCTGTGCCTGTGCTTCGGCCCTTGCCACCCTGGCTGCCTCTTTTGCTGCAATCTGCTTGCTTGTCATAGGGCGTAGTTCTTTTAAGCGAGCAGCTTTACCGGTCAGACCGCGCAAATAGTAGAGCTGTTTGCGGCGTACGCGAGCGTGACGAATAACTTCAATTTTATCAATGCGGGGGGAGTTCACGAGGAACGTACGCTCAACTCCGACGCCATTAGTGACACGGCGCACCGTAAAATTGCGATTGACACCACCACCGCGCAGGCGCATCACCACGCCCTCGAACGGCTGCAGGCGTTCGCGGCTGCCTTCGACGACTTTTACTTGCAGGCGTACAGTATCGCCTGACTTAATCTCTGGAATATCTTTACGAATATGAGCACTTTCGACAGCGGCTAGTAGCGCCCGCCCTGCCGACTTCGTTGCGACCTTGTTGTCGGCCATCCTTTTTACCTCCTGGTGCGCTCAGTGCTCAGCGATGGTGAACAGATGTCTGGCGGAGCAATGGCGCGTGAGACTACTTTGCGTTGAGCTGCTTCATCAAACGCGATTTGCGGCGAGCAGCGTTGTTCTTGTGAATAACGCCTTTTTTGGCGGCGCGATCGAGTTCGCTGACGGCAGCGCGTACGGCAGCTTCCGCGTCCTCGGCGCTTACGTTCGTTCCAGTTATCGCCTGTCGTGCCTTAGTTACCTGCGTTTTCACGATTGATTTAACACTGCGGTTATGAGCGCGGCGCTTCTGCTCCTGGCGCATGCGCTTCTCTGCAGATGCATTGTTGGGCATATTGGTATCAATCCTCCCCGAATTGTCTGCCTCTTCACGGCTTCCATAAAAATGCCGACAGAGATGTCGGACTAAGTGCTCGTAGATTATAGCAGAAGGTACTGACTATGTCAAACGTAGATTGTTGACCCGTAGCGGCATGCCTTGTGTGTGCCGAGTCCGCGTGGTATGGACGTGGTTAGACGCATACGACTCACGGACGCACTCGGCACACGCAAGGCATGCCGCTACGGGACGCGGCATACGCAAAACTTGTTGACCTGTTGCTTAATAGATCAAAGCTGCCGTTCCATAGGCAGTGTTATTGTACAACCAACCCGCCATACCCTCCGGCATGTTGATGCAGCCGTGGCTGCCATTTCCAGCGAACGTCTCATCACCACCGGTATCGTAATGTGGGAAGTTTGTGGCAGGACCATAGTTGACACGCCACCAGCTATCGTGGAAGTAGTAGCCACCATCGGCGTATTCCATGGCGAAGTTGATGTTAGTGTCGGGATACCAGAACGCTGAACCCTTGGGTTCACTGGATTTGAACTTGGTCGGAGATTGACGCAAGAAAATGTGCCACACTCCCGGCAACGAAGGTTTGTCGAATTGGCCGCTGGTGATCTGGAAGGCGTTGACGAGCTTCCCGTTCTGGTAGAGACGCAGGGACTGCTGCATCAGGGAGACTACAATCGTCTGGCCTGACATAAGATTGAAGTGCCGCATCAGATTGGTATCGATGGTGTTCTGCTGGTTCCAGGGAGTGTTATCGGTAGACGCGGCCTCCATTGAATGCAGTAGAGTGATGTCATCGTTCAGCAGGTCGATTGCCGCCTGATAATCATCGGCTGTCTGTGCATCCTGCACAGCTACATCCGCATCTGAGCCAATGCCCTGCTGATCGTATTCATAATCCAGATTATAAGATTGTCCATTAAAGGTGTCATTGAATTTATGGGTGTTGCCCCAATTGTTTACTTCCTGGTGGAACTGTTTGAGCAGAGAATGGGCCTGCCCCTGCAATAGAGGAAGTTGAATGGATGCAATGTCATTGTCGATCTGTGACGAGAGTTTCAAGAAATCGCTCAGTGATCTGGCCTGGTTAAGGGCTATTTGATCAGCATCCAACCGCTTCTGAAAAGCCCCTGTATCCTGTCCGTACTGCTTCATCTTATCGATATCTGAACGAAACTGACTGAGTTTGGCGGCTCCAACATAGGGGATAGCTTGCGTAGAGAGCGTTGCTGTTTCCTGTAATTGTGCATTGATCTGATCGATGATATGTGAAAAATCTTCAGGCTTGCTTGCTTGATTAAAGAGTTGGACGTCGTTGGCGGACTGCTGCTTGAGCGCGGTTGTATCCAGATGTGAGGCATCTAACTGCTGGATAACCTGTTGAAACGAGTGCAGTTTGTCGTAGGTCGGTCCCATCAAGCGCAGTGCCTGAATTGCAATTTTAGCTGTACCGCTGATCTGCGTATAATTCCTGGGATACTGTGCCTGCGACATCAAGGTTTGTTCCTGGGTCAATTGATTCGCGAACGTTTTTGCCCCGACAAAACCCTGCGTCTGGCGTTGAGACAGGAGACTGCCGAAGGTTTGTAGGTCAAGGTTTGCCTGGTAGTCAAGCTGTTGCGTTGCCTGTGTTTCCAGTCCATGTACCTGCACTGTGAGCATCTGATAGCGTTGCTCAAGATTGTGATAATAGTCTGTTGCCGGTTGACTGCTCAGGATAGTTAGAGGTGCATTTGTCTGCTGAAGTTGTGCTTGCTGCGCAATGATCGGTCGTAACATAGCGGCGGGAACGCCAATACTTTGTGCATGCACAAAAGCTTTTTGGAGTTCAGTACGGCTTTGATCTGCTTTTTGCCGGGTCTGTGGATCGCCATTACATGCGCTCAACAGGAGCGTAAGAAGGAGGGCGATACAGGTCACTGATATACCTTTTTTTATGCTCAGCGCATTTATATATGTCATTGTAAAGAGGCCTCCTGTTTTATAGTGCATAGAGAGAAAAAGGTAGAGCATAGGGAAGCCAGTATATAGATATATTACTCTTCAATAATTTATATCGCTTGACCGGGCATAATTGTAACAGGATTGTGACTTTCAGCAGTGTTCCAGGCCAATCAGAACTTTTCGAACAGGTTAGTAGGGGTTGGCCCTGCGCCCACCCGTGGACCCACACGATGGCTCCTGGTGCGTAAGTGGGTCCACGGGTGGGCGCAGGGCCAACCCCTACTAACGATCGAAGACGTATCTGCAATCAGGCTAGTGCCTGCTCAAGGTCGGCGATGAGGTCTGTAACATCTTCTATACCTACCGAGACGCGCAGGAGTGTATCATTCACACCGCGTGCCTCGCGGATCTCTTTCGGGATCGAGCCGTGCGTCATTGTGGCAGGATGGCAGACCAGCGACTCAACGCCACCCAGACTTTCGGCGAAGGAGAAGACTTTGAAACGGCGTACCACACTGTCTACATCGTCCATGGTACCTTTAAATTGGAAGGAGACCATGCCGCCAAAACCGCTCATCTGACGTCTGGCCAGCTCATGATCGGGATGTGAGGCGAGACCGGGATAGTAGACCTGCTGGACGCGTGAATGTTCGGTCAGATAGCGAGCAATGTCCCATGCATTCTCCTGGTGCTGGCGCATACGTACTGCCAGTGTCTTGATGCCGCGCATCGTCAGCCACACATCGAAGGGACTGGGTACTGCTCCTGCGGCATTCTGGTGGAACTTAATCTGCTGGTAGATATCCTCATCGTTCATGATTACCGCCCCACCGATGACATCGCTATGACCATTAATGTACTTAGTTGTGCTATGGAGTACAATATCGGCTCCCAATGCCAGTGGCTGCTGGAAGTAAGGAGTGGCAAAAGTGTTATCCACGACCAGCAACGCATTCTGCTCGTGAGCGATCTCCGCCACTGCCTTGATATCGGCCAGGCGTAACAGCGGATTGGTAGGCGTCTCCAGCCAGACCATTTTTGTATTGGGGCGCATGGCCTTCTTATAAGCAGAAGTATCGCCAACCGTCACATAATCTGTATCGATATGATAACGGCCTATAACGCGCTCAAACAAACGGTAGCTGCCGCCATAGAGGTCATCGCAAGAAACGATATGATCGCCTGGATTGAGCAGGCTCAGCACCGCATACTCTGCCGCCAGGCCGGAAGCAAATGCCAGCCCATGTTGCCCATTTTCCAACGAAGCAAGACAGCTCTCCAGTGCTGTACGCGTAGGATTCCCTGTACGCGCGTACTCGTACCCTTTATGTTCACCGATGCCTGTCTGGACATAGGTGGATGTTTGAAAAATCGGGGTCATGATCGCACCAGATGAAGGGTCTGGCTCCTGACCAGCGTGAATAGCCTTCGTTGAAAACTTCATTTTAGTTATATTCCTCCGAAACCACATAGAAGATTACGTTCTATATAGTTGATTATACCGAGCAACTATATCACCAATGCAACAAAAACACAATGATATGACGATGTAATGGGTAAGAAATCACAAAGGCAGGATGAAAAACGATCTTTTACCTGTTTTGTAAGTAACATCGCGCTCTCAAAGAGTGAATAAATAGCGCTAGATGGTACGACGGCGTGCCGCAATTCCCCATTACCTATTATAAGGGAAACTTACGTCGAATTATTCCCTTGACCCGTAGAGGCATGCCTTGCGTGTGCCGGGTGGCTCGCCAGGATGCATCCCTCGCCCGACGAGACGCGGCACCCCGACGAGACGTGGCACACGCAAGGCATGCCTCTACGGGTCGTTTTGAAAGCCCCCGATCTTGCAACCGACATATTTACCAATCCGTTGTAATTACGGTATGATATGTTTATATTAAAAACCAGCTTTGCCTATGTGAAATAACTAAGGAACAATATTAATGAATACACCACGGAAACAGAGACAGCATTCCGGGCATCTCTCTTCCTCACAGTCTCCTGTGGTTGGTGCCTTGCTTGTTCATGGTCTGAATGGCAGCAAACGAGATATGGTAGAGGTGGAGGAGATGTTATGCTTGCATGGTGTGGTGACCGAGAATATCTTGTTGCCCGGTCATGGAAGTGAAGTGCGTGATATGCTTTCTCTCGGCTGGCCTGAATGGGCTGCTGCTGTACAGCACGAATTGCACGTGCTTAAGCAACGTTGTGATGTGGTGTTTCTGATTGGGCATTCGCTGGGAGGTGCGCTCTGTTTGCACACTGCCGCTCATGAAGAGGTGGCTGGTGTGGTGTCAATGTGCGCACCTTTGCATTTACACCCCTGGTTAAGACCGGCTGTGCACGTGGCAAAACGTATTACCCCACTATTACCAACTTTGCGCGAAGATGTGCGCAATCCAGTTGCACGTCGTTTATATACACGTGATGTCTATCGCTGGACACCTATGGCTCCGGTGGCGAGCATGCTAAAATACCTGCCGCAACTGCGTACCGAGTTGCCACAGGTGACCGTGCCGGTACTGGTGATAGCAGCTCTGCATGATCACGTGGTGCCCGTACGCGATGGACGTGAGATTTATCGGCTCCTTGGTTCGAAGGAGAAGCATCTTGTCACATTGCATCGGTCGTATCATGTAATTATGAAGGATCATGATCAGGAAGAGGTCTTTGCCAAAACACTTGCATTTGTGCAGCGCCATACCACAACATCAAATCGGCAGCAAGCGTTCTCTGAACAGGTTGAGCAAGATAAGTCACAAGATCAGACAGCATAAAAATGCGCTATAGAGTTTTCATGAAAGCTGTTTTTATATATACTGGCATAGCCAGAGAAAGTAATATGGAGTAGTAGACGACCTTGACACAGCAAATAAGTAGTCCGCCAGAAGAGACACCAGAGCATCTCTCACAACCACTACCTGCGCAGGAGCCACATTTTTCCAGACCAGGCATTATCTCATTCCTTGTACTTGTCGGTCTGCTTCTGCTCCTGTTTACTGGCCTGGTGGTCCGTAACATACCGCAGGTAGCAAAATCGCCTGTGAAAAAAAGTATAATTCCTCAGAGCGTTGTATCACCGACAGCAGTTCCTGTTAACTCTATTCTTCAGTTGCCCGGGAAGAGCGAGCAAGCAACGCTCCAGATACCTGCCGGGAGTTATGTGGTATATGAACAGCGAATGAATATCTATTTTATGTCTACCATTGATGGTATACCACATGTAATTAATACACCGGGATATATTTACAATCGTTCTACCTCGTCACTGCTGACACCGGGAGGGCAACTTCTCTATAGTGGAAATGGTCTCTGGCTTACTGATATTTTTAGTGGCCATCCTCATCAAATTGCTAAGCTTCCTGCCAGGCAGGTAATTACTTCGCTGGCGTTAAGCAGTGATGGCACGACCGTAGCGTGGAGCACGGAGCCAGTGGATGGCCATGGTGATGTCACTATCTATGCAGGCCCTCTGGAGCGTTCGCTTCCTGTTTACCATCATACAGTCAACGATTGTCCATGTTTTCGTGTCTTTTCTTTTATGAATGGACAGGACAAATATAACAATACTACGCTGCTGCTGGCTGATGATCGTGGTGATCACCATGCCGTTCAGTATGGTCTGTGGGCTTTCGACCTGTCACAGAAGTCAGCGCAAGAGCCAGAACAGCTTCTGAGTGAAGCACAACCTGCGGGTCCTTTAGCTCTTGCTCCTTCTAGTAATATACTACTCTACTCCAATTATGAAGGCTTTGTACCTGCTCCGACTGATGGGAGCGTGCCTGATGACGCGACTTCACTAACGTATGCAAATAGCCTTAGTATAACTACTGTTAGCAACAATCCAGCGTCTTTAGGGAAGGAACGAGTAATCCTGCGGGAGCAACACGAATTGAGCAATAGTGCTGAATATCGCTGGGTGACTACACCGTTATTCTCTCCTGATAATCGTACTTTGCTCTATGTTGAGTTTTCCAGTGATGCAGAAGATCCCTATATTCGCCGGAGCGCTCTCTATACTGTCCAGTTGAGCGGATCGAATGGACACCTTCAGGTAAGAACACCGCAGTTGCTGGCGACGACAACGGCTCACTTCATGGAACTGGGAGCCTGGGTGAATTCGCACATTGTAACCTTCTATGCCGATGGTAGCATATATGCTCTTGATACTAATACTGGTGCAGCGGCTGCGCTGGCAAATATTACCGCTCTGACAAAGAAGTCGACAACTAATAGTGCCTATGCCAGTATTGTTGCTGTGGTAAATCATAAATCGCATTGATGAGCTACAAATGCGTGCGTGAAATGACCACCGCTCACGTTCTTTTTAATCTATCATTTCTTACCGGAAGCGGCCTGGCAGGAGTGCTCTCATAACTTTGTCGATGAGCTGGTTGCGAGCTGGCTCAAGGGTGCATCTGCTACATAGGAGGCTGTCGATCGCGTCCTATGTGCCCCTGAGCTATGGCAACCATGCTTTACAGATGGCTGTCTTCTACAACTCATCAGACCAGTTTGAACGAGATGTAGCAGTCCTATCCCTCTCTGCGCTGGCTGCTCTGGTACCTGGTATGCTGGCTATCCGGCGCAAAATCGCAGGTTAATAAATCGCGGGCTTATAAATCGCGCCCCTACAAATCGCGCCCCTACCGGGGATGTTTAAACACCTATGGTATCCAGCTGGGCTTGTTGCAGGCGCTCTTCTATCAGGCGTATAGTCTTGCTCATCTCGTGCAGATTGCTTTCGGCAGGGATGTGCAGATGCTTTTCGATGAACAGCGTCGCGGTATCGTTGTTTGCTACCGGGCCAGTTATGGCAGTGATCTTGATACCGTACTGGCTCAGGAGTTTTTTTGCTCCCCATGCAGCTACGAAATCTCCAGTGGCGACAATGAAAGAACAGATGTGCTTCTGGATATCTGGATGCTTGAGTAGATGCTCGACATGGTATTCACCCAGAATGCCATCACCAAACTCGACAATAATCAGATCTGGCTGCTTGGTATTGACCCCGTGCAGAAGGCCCAGCGCAACCTCAACTACCGCTTCGGGATCACCGCAAGTGGAGGGAAGGCCACCGTCCATAAAGCTCAGGGCGGGATAGGCTCCCACGTCGCTGACGGTGTCGAGATCCTGTGTTGAGGCGACTCCGGTGAGCTTGAGGCTGGCAACTTTCAAGCCTTGCTTGCGAAAATGCTTGATCAGTTTGCAGATGGCCGTTGTTTTGCCGATGTTCATGCTCGTGCCGACGACCCCGATAATGGGGACGCTGCTCCCCAGTTGTTGCTTGCGCTCAATCGCTACATCTTTGATATTGAGTTGTTTGCCTTCTACGATGACGCTGCCCAGCACTCTCACCGCCATAGGAATGCCCCACGCTTCATTCAGGCCGAGAATTTCGCCTACAATGCCGCTCTCACACAACAGATATAAGATATCACCGACATCCACGTGTGCAGGGACATCGCCGCTATACTCGCGCAATGCCTGGCGTTTTCCCAGTACGACCGGAAGAATATCGCCTTCAACGAGATTACCGATCCTACCACTTGTAAACTCAAGCAAGTGATTTCTTCCCACATCCGCCAGGGCTTCACCAACAATCACAGCACCCTCTTCGGGCACAATAGAAACGCTCACTTCAACATCATACGGCAAGCGTAATCGTCTGACAAGCGAGGGAAGTTTTGTAAGATGCATCTTCATAATGCTACTCCTTTTTCGTCCTTGAACTGGGAGCCACCCTGCATCCCGAGCCGGGTGGGGGTGAACCCAACCCCTACTGGAAGTTTACGCTGCAAACTCGGCCATTGTAGCGGCAACATGCTTAATGCCGAGCACATAATCTTCGATCTTGATATTTTCATTGGGCGCGTGACTACGAGAATTGTGGTTGCCAACGCCTGCACCACCCACGATTGGCACGCCATAGCGCAGGCAGAGCTGCTCCATCGGACCTGTACCGGCGTTGCGTGGTAGCACCTGGGGTTCGATGTTGTAGACGGTGTTTGCCGAACGGACAAGTGCTTCCATCAGCGGCGTATCTACAGGGCTCTGCGCGGGCCACGACTCTTCCATTGCTCTGACCTCTACGTCACGGAAGCCCTGATCGCGCAGGTGCCGCAGCAGTAGTGCCAGGATCATAGGTGGTTCCTGATCAGGCACGAGTCGGAAATCGATCTTGACACTTGCATTTGCCGGAACGATCGTTTTGGAACCAGGACCGTTATAGCCACTCGATATGCCACAGATATTGCACGTTGGTTCAAAGAGCAGGCGCTCCGTCATAGCAACAGGGTCATCGACCGGACCAAGGAGATGCTGCGTGTTCCAGTTCTGTTCTAGTGCTGCGATATCGAGAGGAAAACGTGCCATCAGTTCATGTTCGCGCTCATTTGGAGGCAGCACGGCATCGTAGAAGTGTGGAATCAAGACATGACCGGATGGATCGTAAAGAGTACTCAACGCCTCTATCAAGCGCCAGGCGGCGTTTGGAGCAATAGGTGCATAACTGGAATGCAGATCGTAGCCCACACCACGTACACGGAGCGTGATGTAGAGTTGTCCTTTCATCCCGGCATAAAGCGTCAAAGCGCCCTGTGCAGTACGATAGCCAGCTTCCCACAGGCAGGCGTCCGCTTGCACGATATCCTGATGTGTGGCTGCAAAGTGTTCCAGATGTGGGCTACTGACCTCCTCTTCCCCCTCGACGAGGAACGTGACCCGACAGGGAAGGGTGCCATGTGTCGCCTGCCATGCACGTGCCGCCCAGATACGTGCTACCAGATTACCCTTATTATCGGCGCAGCCACGGGCATAGAGCGTGCCGTCGTGAATCTCTGCCCCAAATGGTGGTGTTTTCCACTCGTCAAGCGGCTCGGGTGGTTGCACATCGTAGTGATCATAAATTAGCAAACGGCGCGTGCTTTCTCCGGCGAGATTGCCCACTATCACAGGATAGCCCAGGGTGGGAATCACGCTTGTTTCAGCACCCAGATCTTTAAGGGATGCCGTCACCAGCGCAGCCATCTCTTTCATGCCTTTATGTTGAGCAGCAATACTCGGCTGGCGGCAGAAACGCTGTACATCGGCGATCGCTTCCTCACGATGCTCGTCGATCCATGCCAGCACGGGCGCAATCGGCTCTGAACGATGAGAAGTTATCATCGCTTCCGCTCCTTCCAACAGGTTGCCTGATCTCATTCATGACTTAATTGTACCGTGCCTGTTACCCTCACGGGGAGGGATATGCGTCACACTTTTGTGATGAAACGTCTCCTGGACGCGTCCAGGAGGCGACGTGCCGTTGGTAACGTTGTTGGGTAAAATCGTGGTGATTTATCGGAGGAGGATCTACTTTCCCCGTAGAGGCGTGCCTTGCGTGCGCCGGGGATTTTCTACACTACTATTATACCACTACATAGAGAAAAACACATCGTCCAAACGGACGATGTGTTTTTCTCATGTTATCGGGTATTATACATTTTACAGGCGTTTTATGCCTGGTCTGGTATTGTATCGATGTCTATCTCCTCTAGCAAAGGAACAGGAGAGGTTCCAACCATGTTTGCAGTGCTACGCCGGCGGGATTTCGCGCTCTTATGGTCTGGACAGCTTATCTCGCTCATGGGGGACTATGTTCTTCTCATATCGATCCCCTTTTTCACCTATCAACTCACGGGATCTCTTTTGCAGACTGGTTTGATGTTCGTTATAGAAACTCTGCCACGTATATTGCTTGGCTCAGTGGCAGGGGTGTTTGTGGATCGCTGGAGTCGACGCTGGACCATGATTGTGTCCGACCTGGCGCGAGTCTGTATCTTGCTTCTGCTCTTACTAGTCACTGCACGCAATCTGCTCTGGTTACTCTATGGCGTTACCTTGTTACAAGCGACTTGCTCGCTTTTCTTTACTCCGGCTCTTACTGCTATTACACCAACGCTGGTCGATGAGCAACACCTGGTGGGTGCTAACGCGCTCCAGTCCTTTAGCGACTCGGTGACGCGTTTCATTGGTCCCCCATTGGGTGGAGCATTGTTTGCCCTCTCTGGCTGGCGGGCAGCCTTTTTCTGCTGCTCCTCAAATTTCCTCACTTTCTTATCGCTGTTTTTCTTATAGCATTAATTGGAGTAGTCATCGTTAGCTTTTTTGTAACTACCCAGACCTTGCTCCAGGTCAATATTCCTGACAAGTACAGAGGTCGTGTAGCAGGTGCCTTAAATGCGATCACTTCCCTGGCGCTTTTACTCGGCATGCTGATTACCAGCATGTTGGGAGATCGTATCGGTTCGGTGACATTGCTTGCGACTGGGAGTTGCTTGAATGTCTTGAACGGAGTGGTGACATTTATGATGTTATGGAATGTGAAGTTGCGTCTTGATCACCTGAAATAGAGCAAGACGTAACTCAATCTATAATGGAAGGTGTGAGGTAAGGGATGACGAACATGCATCGCAACTGCATGTTATTGCACATATTTCTCAGCACTCAAGACCCAGAGCGGTAGAGTCTTCTCGCAAGATATACTGTAGAGACGAAAATATGTTATACTCATCAAAGATCGTTGCAGAAGCAAGATCGGAAATAATGCTGAAAGCCAAAAAGAGTACGCCAGTGAGCATACATACGCAATTCTCTCGTATACTGATGCAAAACCAGCAGGCAAACCAGCGCCATCGAAGGTCTGGTTCGCTTCGTATGTCTTTCAGCACGTGGAAGCAATTGTAAGCCTGCAGAATTGATGCGGAAGCTCCGCAGACAGTCGCCAGACCTCAGCAGGGTCTGGCGGCTTTTTTTGTGCGTTTGTGTCTAAGCATTTAAGGAGAAAGAAAATGAATGTCAGTTTTTTTGTGCGAGGTCTGCTTATAGGTCTCTCGATTGCCGCCGCA
>WNGD01002882.1_pt1 | contig 43455 bp, 47 predicted proteins | sample 5400671 | NCBI WGS metagenome assembly WNGD01 (sample SAMN13153369, study PRJNA577476) | soil metagenome | isolation source: 40 cm soil or saprolite under grassland replicate 2 | place: USA:California | collected 2016-06-15 | reverse complement strand
CCCCGGAGACAGAGACGACTTTTTCTCGCGGAGGGCTGGCGAGGGATAAGAACGGTGCGCGCGGTCTCGACGCGGCGGCGCCCCCCGGTCATTCGGAGCGGCGACGCATGACCAACTGGCGCAGCGCGGCTACGCGATCTGACCTTCTGATGCCGTGCGGCGTACGCCTGGGAGTCTGGGGAACATGTTCGACCAGTCCCGCTTGAGCAGTCGTAGCAGGAGAGCGATGACGATCGCGTCGTCGAAGTGTCCGACGATAGGGATGAAGTCTGGAATGAGGTCGAACGGCATGACGAGGTAGAGCACCGCGGCGGCGGCCAGCAGCCTGTACCTCGGCTGTTCGCGAGCGTGCGCGCGGGAAGTCTCGGTGAGGCTCTTGTCCTCGATCACAAACGACGTTCCATGCCATCCGAATTGCATGTACGGAGTCCATTCCCATTTTTCCTGGTCGGAGGTGAACTCCAGCAGCGCCTTCCTCTCTCCGGAGATCTGGGAGGGTGACCAGCAGAAGTAGTCGTCGAACGCGACGATCATCCCATGCTTCAGCCGGGGCTCGAGAAACCGGAGAACAGCTTGCGTGCTCGAGTAGAGGTCGCAGTCCACGTAAGCGAGTGCAATGTTCGTCGGCTCGTCGCTCACCGACAACGTCGAGAGGGTGTCCTCGTAAAAGCCGGGCACAACGGTGTACGCGGTGCGCGGAATGCCGTTCCCGGCGCACGATGCATGGAACTCTTCTAGCGTCGTTGCGAGACGCCCAGCCCGCCATTCCGGGTGCTCGTCGGCCTCGACTTGTGCGGGAGGCAGCCCCTGGAAGGAATCGAATGCCCAGAGGTTCGCGTGATGACCGCGGCGCCTCGACTCCCGGAACGCCAGCGCGAACGTGAGGCCACCCCAACTCCCGAACTCGGCGTAGTCACCGTCGATGCCGTTGAAGCGGAGCGCCTTGAACGCATTCGAGAAGAACTCCTGCCGGTACAACCGCTCGCGGACGTAGACATCGAAGAAGTAGTCGCGCGCGGCACGTTCGGCTGCTTCGCCAACCGTTGGCGTAAAGAGGCGTAGCAGATGCCTATTGACCCTCTGCGCGACCTTGGTCAGGCCGAGATTCACAGCCAATGATTCCCCCTCCTCAGGCTAAGGGCGAGACAGTAGCCGAGCGATTGAAGCTGGTGCGCAGCCCGGCCGCCCCGTTCCGTCGAAGAGTCCTAGGCAGGGAGCCCGAGCGGCGGCCCGCACTCTCTCCTCGGGAGAGCTGCCGTCAGCCAGGCGAGCGGCTCGGGCTCCATCAAGGTAGACGCGACTGGAACTCGACTTCTTGCGTCTTGGACTGCTCGAGGTTGTGGGCCCATTCGTGGCCGAGGTTGTGGCCCATTCGTGGCCCAAACGGTCGGAAGGTGGGCCGCATCGACAAGTCACGGATGCACCGCGATCCGGCACAGCTCCGAGACCTCGTCACTCGCCGACACTCGCGCTTAGTCGTCGGCGAACCCCGTGGAGGTTCAAGTCCTCTCATCCCCATGGCGACTACTCAGTCGGCTCCAGATACGCGCAGATGCGGTGGTCGTTTGGGAGTGGTGAGCTGCCAAGCTTCAGGACGACGAACGAGACCGCTTGCTCATCCACGTCGAGGCGGTGGCCGAGGGGCGGAGGGGGTCCTTCTCGTTCGACGAGTGAGTAGCCGGCCGATGTCGAGATGAACAGCAAGTGCCGTTCGGCGCTGTTCGGATCCGCTCGGTCCCGTCCCGCCAGGGGCTGTTCCTTGTCGACAACAATCGGGCGCGCATCGCTCACCGAGGGCGACGGCTGGTTCTCCGTGCCGTCGCGGCTCGGCGCTGACTGATCGGCGCTGGCCTCGACCGGCCCAATGTAGCGGTTGATTCGGTCTTGCCAGACATCGTCCGGAGCCGGCTGTGCCTCCGCGATGTCAGACCTCGGTTCCGCGCTAGGCGGCGTCTCGGTCTCGGCGAGCGCCTGCTCGTCGATCCCGAGCACGACGGCCTGGCGGTCGGGAATGACGCTCGCGACGGCACTGATCGGTAACCGACGTTGCCGCCAGACCAAGACGCCATCGTGGCGGATCACTATTCGATCACCGGCGAGCTCGACAAACGCCCCGATACGCTTCCTCTCCCGGTCTAGGACCGCGTATCCGTCTGCCTCCGCGAGCAGTTCTCGTATCCGTTCCTGGTCGTCTCCGTTCACCGTCATTCAGTTGGGCAGCCAGACCTCGCCGTGACGAGCATCGCAGGCACGAGTCCGGCAGGGGCGATCGCCATCGTCGCATGAGCCTAGACGACGAAGCACCACAAAGGCACCTGGACTCTTAGACAAGGAGCCCGAGCGGTGCCCCGCACTCTCTCCTCGGGAGAGTTTGCCGTCAGCCGGCGAACGGCTCGGGCTCCACAAACTAGACGCGGTCGAGTCCAACTTCTTGCGCCCTGGTGGGCTACCGTAGAGCTAGACCTTGAGCGAGTCCAAGTCGGGAAGAGTCTTGTGGACTGGTCGGCTGCCGACCACTCACAGAGTCTCCCCGTGCGACCTTCAAGTACACGGCGCGGAAGTGGAGGCGGCTCCACTCCCCTGATGGAGCCGCCTCACGCGCTTCGCGCTCTTGCGCCCGGTAGCCGGTCCGCAAAGGCCGTCAGACCCCTCGGCCCGGGTCAGGTCGCGAAGCAGTTGTAGCTCTAGCCTCTTGGCGCTGGACTAAACATGCGCGCCTGGCTAGAGCTTCGAGCGACGATCGCGTCGGACGAGACGGAGCGCGGCCCGCTCAGGCGCATCTTGTCCCTGAAGGAGCCGCAGATCGACCCAGAGTGTTGCGCCCGTCTCGGGCTCGCTCAGCTGGACCTGGGCCGGCCGTACGCTCGTCGGTGTAAACCCGACGACGCGATAGATCCGACCGCCATAGGTGACGGAGTCTCCGATCAGCATGTTCCGCAGTTCGCCTCCCCCCAGGAGACGTCGCTCTCAGCGTGGGTGCGTTTCGGGCCAGCGTCAACTCGCCGAAGGTATGGATCTGCATTCGCCCTAAGCGCCACCTCGCAGTAACATCCGAGCCTCGATGCTGCGTCGAGGACTGGGGTTTGCGGCCGTCCTGCTCGTCTTCGCCGCGCCTGCGCGGGCCGGGACGCTGGGACTTGCCGAGGTGCGCTCCGCAGACGGGACGTTGCTCGGAAGAGCCGGCGCTGGAGCGTACTCCTACCCGGCGGACGGGTCGATTCTCAGGATCGGCTCGTCTCGCGTCACGGCGGCTCGCGTCGAGTTGCGCAACGTGTCGATGTTCAACGGACGGATCACGGTCCGCCGCCTCGTCGTCCCGTCGCACGGATTAGCCGGCGCGAGGATCGACGGCCTCGTCGTCGACGGAACCAGCTTCGTCGTCGGCCCGAATGCGATCATCCCGCTCGAAGGCGGCAGCTATCTCGTCGCGTTGCAAGAGGCGGTCTCGCCCGGGAGGGCGGGCTCGGGCCTCGTCGCATTACGCGCGTTCGTCTCCGACCCGTCACTCGGCCTGGCACCGGGAACGCAGCTGCTCGTCGGGCTGGCCCGCGCGGCGCACACCGACTCTTCGACCAGCCGCGCGGCGGCCCTGCTCGGGCTCCCTCAGCTTCCGGCTGCACAAGCGTCGATGGCCGGAGTGCCGACGTTCCTCCTGTCCGACATCCTCCCTCCGACCAACACGCTCGGAGGCCAGGCCGTCGCGCTCGCATATCGCTACCTCGGCATCCCGTACGTCTGGGGCGGCGAGTCGCCGTTGGGCTTCGACTGCTCCGGGCTGACGATGTACGTCTATGGGCAGCTCGGGATCAAGCTCGGCCATTACACCGGCTTCCAGTACTACGCCGGCTTGCGCGTCCCGCGCGGCCAGTTGCAGCCCGGCGACCTCGTTTTCTTCCACGCAAACTCCGTCGGAGTTCCGCAGCACGAGGGGATGTACGTCGGAAACGGATCCTTCATCCATGCTCCGCAGACTGGTGACGTGGTGAAGATCTCGAGCCTCTTCGAGACTCGGTACGCGCTTGCGTACGTCGGCGCCGTCCGGCCTTACGCGGCGGGCAACGAGCCCTCGTCGCTCTCGACCTGGACCTCGGTGTCCGGGTAGAGCACGCGCCAGACCCGGAGATAGATCTCGAGCTCCTCGTGGGCTGAAGATCCCGCCGGTAAGTCGACTTCGAGCTGTCCGGGTCCGGCCACGATCGCCGTCTGGCCGAGACTCCGCAGGAAGTTCGCCAGACGGTCCGTGTAGCCCGGGTCGTTGAGGCGAAGCTTCATGGGCCGCCACACCGAGCGTCCCACCGCAAGCATCCCGTGGGGATCACCCGCCGGAGGGACACTTCGTCCCTCTCTCGGGTGAACTTCTACGGCAGCGAGTCGAGCACCTCGGATGCGTGGCCCGCAGGCTTGATTCCCATCATCGCTCGGGCCACCTTGCCCTCGGGATCGATGACGAACGTGGAGCGGTTGATGCCCATGTACTTCTTGCCCGCGAAGTTCTTCTCCCCCCAGACGCCGTACTTCTCCGCGACCTCGTGATCCGGGTCGGCAAGGAGCGTGAAGGGCAGCTCGTGCTTCGTCTTGAACTTCTCGTGGGAGGCGACATCGTCCGGGCTGACGCCGAGTACTTCCGCGTTTCGGTCGCGGAACACGTCGTACGCATCGCGGAACTCGCAGGCCTCGGTCGTGCAGCCGGGCGTGTCGTCCTTCGGATAGAAGTACAGAACGACTGCTCGGCCGTGTAGGTCGGAGAGCTTGACCGTCTCGCCGGTGTCGCTCTGGAGCTCGAAGTCGGGGGCGGGCTTGCCTTCCTCGATCACAGGGATCCTCTCTGTAGGGTGCGCTCGCGATGCTAACGGTGCACCATGCGCTGGCATTCCTCGTCATCGGTGTTTGTCTGCTTGCGACGGTGCTCGCGCTCGTGGCGTATCGCACGCGGGGCGGCGCAGGTGTCCTCGTGTCTCACGCGCTCGCGCTGGCCCAGACGCTGATCGTGGCGCAGGTGGCAGTCGGCCTGCTGCTCCTGACCGACCACCGCCGGGCGGAAAAGGGGGCGCATTACATGTACGGCAGCCTCGCCGTGCTCGCAGTGGCTTGGCCCTGGCTCTACGCCCCGCCGGATCCGAGGCGCCGGCTGGCGTGGTTCGCCGGGGCTACCCTGTTGGCAGCCGTGCTCGCCGCGCGGGCCTACGTGACCGCCTAGCCAGGACCAATGCCAAAGTTCCTTTCAGACCGGCCGACGCTTCGAGGCTTCCTGATCATCGGGCTGATCGCAGTGGTCGTCGTGGCGCTGAACCAGTACACGGCGCTACTTGCAATCGCGATGCTGCTCCGGATCGCGTTCTTCCTCGCCATCGCTTTTTTCATCTATCTCGTGTGGCGCGAGCGGCGGGCCGAGATCGACAGCTGGTCGAACCGCGAGCGCGTGGTCTTCTACGGCTCGGCGCTCCTGATCGTGGCGGCGATCGGCCTGTACTTCTGGCGCGGCTTGCCGGGCTACGAGCAACTCGGCTTCTTGGGCGTCCTGGCCGGTGCCGGCTACGCGATGTTCCGGGTCTGGCGCGGGCGACACTCCTATTCGTAGTGCGGAAGGCTTGAGGGGACCGCTCGCCCGACCGATTCGAGTCCGGTGACCCTCAAGCGCCTCCTTCGTCCAAAGCCACATCTCGATCGGGACCCGGCCCAACACGCGCTGCTCGTGGGGATCGGCGCGGCGCTTGCCCTCGGCGCTGCGGTCGGCATCGCCTGGGCCGCAGGATTCGAGAGCGTTCTGCACGAGCTGCATCACTTCGACCCGATCTGGCTGCCGGTCGCGTTCGGCATGGAGCTTGCCGCGTACGCCGGATACGTCGTCGCGTACCGCGAGGTCGCACGCGTGGAGGGTGGTCCTCGGCTAGGGCTCGGGCGTGCGGGGGCGATGGTCGCCGCCGGATTCGGTGCCTTCGTGATCCGCGGAGGATTCGTCGTCGACAAGCAGGCGCTGGAGGCAGCCGGCCTGGACCCGCGCCAGGCGAGGGCGCGCGTCCTCGGGCTCGGGGCCCTCGAGTACGCGATTCTCGCGCCCGCAGCGGCGCTGGCCGCGGTCGTTCTCCTCGCGCGCGGGGCGACGCACCCCAGCCTCGGGTTCACGTTGCCGTGGATCATCGCCGTGCCCCTCGGGTTTGCCGCCGCCTTCGCCGCTCTGACGTTTCGACACCGGGTGGGGGCGGAGGGCCGCCTGAGCTCGGGGCTACGGCAAGCGCTCGACGCGGTCAACATGCTCAGGAACCTGGCGGCGCAGGGAGCGGAGTACGGTGGCGCCTTCTTCGGCACGACGCTCTACTGGGTCGGCGACGTCGGCTGCCTCTGGGCGTGCCTGCGTGCGTTCCATGATTCCCCGGATCTCGCGGCGCTCGTGATCGGGTACGCCACCGGTTACGCGCTCACCCGACGCACCCTTCCACTCGGGGGCGCCGGCTCGGTGGAAGCTCTCGTGTCCTTTGCGCTCGCCTGGGCCGGCATTCCCCTCGCCAAGGCGGTGCTCGCGGTCTGCGCCTACAGGATCTTCAACCTCTGGCTGCCGTTGCTGCCGGCGGCCATCGGCCTGCGGCATCTGAAGCGCTGGCGTGACCTGGCGGAGGCGGGCTAGGCCTGGACCCGCGCCCGTTTGCCGTCGAGCGCGTCGAGCGACGTTCGGATGTCGACGTGCTGGCCCACAAAGATCGGCGTGTCGCGCTCCGTGTAGCGTGACGCTTCGCTCTCGCGCAACGTCAGCATCAGATGCATGAAGTCCGACGGCTCGTCGCACTCGAAGGCCGTCATGAACTCCTGGTCGTCGATTCCGAACGAATACGTGGTGTGGTTGTGGATCGACTCGAACTCCGCGCCGACGCGCATGTGCTCCTCCATCGCGCGCTGGCGGTCCTCGGCCGGCAACGCATACCACGGCCGGGTCTTCACGAATGGATAGACGACGAGGTACGGGGAGCCTTTCGGGACGACCTTTCGTGCCCGCCGCGCCTTCGTGTACTCGGAGGCCTTGGTGGTCGCGAGATAGGAATACGGCGTCTCGAGCCAGCCGGCGAGCGGCGTGCCGTTCAGTGCAGCGCCGAGCTCCCCGAGATCCTCGTAGCGCTGCGTGATCTTCCACAGGAAGAAATCGGAGTCGGGCCGGACCCCGGTCAGCGAGTAGGCGCGTAGCGCGTCCATTCGTGGCGCCCAGTCCTCGACGACCTCTGCGAAGGCGTCCTTCCCAGCGGCGCGCTCCTCGATCGGCAGCCGCCGCCACGCCGGAACGATCCGGAAGAAGCTGTAGGCGACGTACTGACCTTCCATGCGAAAGATGCTAGCCCGACGCGTCGACCAGGACCCAGCCGCCTACGACTGCCGAGCCTTTCTCGGCAGCCGCGATCTCGGCGGCCGTGGCCACCACCCATCCCTCTTTGGAGCCGGAGACGGGCGTCTCGCCGCAAGCGACCGCCCCCGACCGGATCTCGGCCATCGTCTGCTTCACGAACAGGCGCGACGACTTCGGCGTCCCGTCGGCGTAGTAGACGCCGGACTGCCAGCGGTTGTAGTCGGTCTCGTCCGTGACGTGGAAAATCAGGAAGCCGCGCACGGTGGGTTGGCAGGCTGCCATCTCGAGGGCCTCACGGTAGTACGCCGCCTGCACGCCCTCGCTGGCGGGCCGGGTGGTCGCGGGCTCCCGACCGCTGTAGAAGCGCCGCTTGCCATCGGGGATCTGGGAGTCCACGCCGTACTCGTCGTAGACGATCGGCAAACTCGAACCGAGCTGCGCCGTCCCGTCGAACGCAGTCCCGAGCAGGCTGACGAGCTTGTCGTAGTCGGCCAGGCCGAGTGAGGTGCCGGTCACGTGGGCGAACGTCGGCGGCGTGCTGGAGTTTTCGCCGTACGGGTGGAATGAGAAGCCATCCATGATCGGCCGGGTCCGCTTGAGGGCGCGGTACGCGGTTCCCATGTCGGTGATGAACGCGGTCGGCGAGTGTGTGTCACGGCCGCTGCCGGGCCGGTCGATCCCGCGTGGGGCGAGCGAGCCGCCGATGATGAAGACGCTTTTGTCGGCGGCCTTCATCGCGTCATACGTGCGCGCGAGCAGCTGAACATAGGCGGTGGCGGCGACATCCTCGCCGTTCGGCCCGAACTGGGGAAGCCAATAGCGGTTCAGGTTCGGCTCGTTCCCCACGATGTATTCGCGGATGCCGGGAACCCGCCTCACCAGGTCCCCCGCGAAGCGTGCGAACTGGGTGCGCGACGTGGCGGTCAGAGGCGTCGAGCGGCTGCCGACGTTCATGACCGACGCGACGACGCGAATGCCCAGGAAGTCGCCTGCTGCGGCGATCGACTGGAGCGCCTGGAGCTGACCGGCCGGGACCGCCGACTGCCCGGGCCCCCAGATCGCGGTGATCCGAATCGTGTCGAAGCCGGCCGCTTTTGCCAGCTGCATCTTCGCCATCGCGACTGCGGGATCGGCGTTCCTGCCCTCGTCCTCGGCGGCGCCCATGTACATCCGTTCGCTCCCGAGCGCGTGGCCAGGCACGGCCAGGGCCGCGAAGGCACCGAGCAGTGCGATGAGGGATCGAGGCCTCGGCAAAGGGTAAACCGGTCGCCGCGCGACAAACGCCGGGGCGCGCAGCCAGTGTAGGAAGGCCGCCGGAATGCGTCAACCCTGAACCGTCCGGGGCCCAAGATCACTCGTTTGGGGGAAGGGACACCGCGAGCCCGACCGATATTGACAAGAGTCAGGATTGTGTTGCCACGGCTCTCGCCGCAGGGGGCCTCCGGGAAGCTCGCCACCTTCCTTTGCCAATCCTGTTCCGGAAGGCGGCCCGGTCTCTCCACCCGGGCCGCTTTTCATTTGGTCCGGGCCGGCCGCGGACTTGGCCATTTGTGGCGGGGCTAGGCTGGACGCCGTGGCGTCCCGCTTCGAAAACCAGCTGAAAACGCTCCCCGCGAAGCCGGGCGTCTACCTCTTCCGCGACAAGGCCGGGGAGGTTCTCTACGTCGGCAAGGCCAAGTCCCTGCGCAATCGTGTCCGCTCGTACTTCCAGCAGAGCCAGGACACGCGCACCACGATCCAGCAGCTGCCCGAGCGCGTCGAGGACATCGAGGTCATCGTCACCCAGAGCGAGGTCGAGGCGCTCCACCTCGAGCAGAACCTCGTCAAACGCCACCGGCCGCCGTTCAACGTTCGGCTACGTGACGACAAGTCGTTCCCTTACATCGCCGTCACCGTCGAGGACGAATACCCGCGCGTCATGTTCACGCGCGAGCGCCACCGTCGCGGGGTCGTGTACTTCGGGCCGTACGCAAATGCGAAGAAGGTGCGGGAAACGCTGGACGTGCTCAACCGTGTCTTTCCCTACCGGCCCTGCGAGGGCCCGAAGCCGGGACGCCACTCCGGGATTCCCTGTCTCGACTACCACATCGACCGCTGCCTGGCGCCTTGCGTCGGTTACGTGTCGAAGGAGGACTACCGGACGATCATCGACCAGGTGATCGAGTTCCTGTCCGGGGACATCGAGCCGATCCAGCGTGAACTGGAGCGCAAGATGCAGGAGGCCGCCGCGCACGAACGTTTCGAGGAAGCCGCCCGCTATCGGAACCGCCTCCGGAGCGTCCAGCACCTCGCCGAGCGGCAGGCGGCGGATCGCCGGTCGGTCGGGACGATCGACGTGATCGGGCTCGCCCTCGAGGCTGACCGGGCCGTGGTGCAGGTCTTCCCACTCCGAGACGGGAAACTGATCGATCGCTACTCGTTCCACCTCGAGAACGTCGGCGGCCGGGACCTTGCAACCGTGCTCGAGTCGTTCTTTCTGGAGTACTACGGCTCGGCACCGAGCGTCCCGCCGCAGATCGTCGTGCCCCGAGAATCCGGCGACACGGCGGCGCTTGCCGAGTTCCTGTCAGAACGGCGTGGAGCGCGCGTGGAGGTGCGGGCGGCCGAACGCGGAGAGAAGCGGCGGCTCCAGGAGCTCGCAACCGAGAACGCGCGTCATGCACTCGCGTCGGAGGCCCAGCAGACCGAGCTCAAGCGGCTGCGTCGGGTGGAGGCGCTCGAAGAGCTGCGCGAGGTGCTGAACCTCGAAGCGCTGCCCATCCGGATCGAGTGCTTCGACATCTCGACCGTGATGGGGCAGGACAACGTCGGCTCGATGGTCGTCTTCCAGGACGGCGTGGCCAAGAAGGCGCACTACCGAAAGTTCGCGATCAAGGGCCAGGTGGGGATGGACGACTTCGCGGCGATGGCGGAGGTGGTCTCGCGGAGATTCTCACGGCTCGCGGACGTGACCTCCGAGGACTACGACGAGTCCTTCGCGGCCACACCGAATCTCGTGGTCATCGACGGCGGAAAAGGTCAGCTCTCGGCCGCGCTCGCCGCGATGCAGGCCTTCGACCTCCCGCGGGTCGCGGTCGTGGCGCTTGCCAAGCGAGTCGAGGAGGTGTTCGTCCCCAGCCGGCCGGACCCCATCTTGCTCGCCGCGCACTCACCGGGGCTCCAACTGTTGCAACGGGTTCGCGACGAAGCTCACCGCTTCGCGGTCGGCTTTCACCGCCAGCGGCGAGACTCCCGCTCATTCGCCTCGATCTTCGACGAGCTCGAGGGCGTCGGTCCGGCGCGCAGGCGCGCATTGCTCCAGCACTTCGGCTCCGCAGAGCGCTTTCTCGCCGCAACGCAGGAGGAGCTCGAAGGCGTCCCCGGCGTGCCGGCGAAGACGGCCCGCTCGATCTACGCGCAGCTCCACAAAGCCGGCCGCGCCTAGAGACCTAGTCCCTCGATAGGGGGCACTCTCGCAAGCGATCCCCCTCGAGCGGCGGAAGGCCGATACCTGGGGAGCCGCAACATGGAAGGCCGCATCCTTACCCCCCAACGCGCGCCGCAGCGCGCGACCTCGGGCCTAGGTTCCCGCCTACGCCAGCTTCGCGTTGCCGCGGGGCTGACGCAGTCCGAGCTGGCGGGGGATCGCTTCTCGAAGGAGTACATGAGTCAGATCGAGCGCGGAAAGACGCGCCCGACGAAAGAGACGCTTTCCTGGATCGGCGAGCGGCTCGGCGTCGACGTCTCCTATCTCGAGACCGGCCAGTCCTGGGACGAGTACGCGGAGGTCGAGGCCGCGATCACCCGCGCCGAGGCCGCAGTCGAGGGGCAGCAGTACGACGAAGCGCTCGAAGCGCTGTCCGGCCTGGAGTTCTCCCCCGAGGCTCGCGAGCTCGAGTTCCGAGCACTGCTCGCGGAGGCCTGGGCGCGAATGGCGGGAGCAGAGCTTCGCCCGGCCCTCGAGCTTCTCGTCCGCGCACGTGAGCTGGCCGAAGAGGCTGGCTTCTCGGACGTCGAGCGTGCCGAGGTCCTGTACCGGATGGGCGTGTGCCGCTACAAGCTCACGTCGATCAACACCGCGCAGATGCTGTTGAACGAAGCCCTCGACCTCGCCGACCGCTCGGGCGACCCGTGCGACCGGCTGCGCTCCCACATTCTGGAGTGGCGATCCCGTTGCTCGCGCCGCCAGCGCGACTTCGAAGCTGCGCGGGAGGACATCGAGCGCGCGCTCGAACTGGCCGAGCGACTCGACGACACCCTCACGGTTGCGCACATCACCTTCCAGGCATCGATCGTTGCCGAGCGCGACGGTAACTGGCTCCGTGCACGGACGCTCGCCGAGCGCGCGAAAGAGCTCTACGAGGAGCACGGCGACCGGCAGAACCTCGGGCGCATGCTCAACAACCTCGGTGGACTGAACTACCTCCTCGGCAAGTCCGACGACGCGATCTCGTATCTCAAGCGCGCGTTCTCGGTTGCGCTCGAAGTGGGCAGCGACCCCGATGCAGCCCAGGCAGTCTCCTCGCTCGCACAGGTCCACCTCGGCGCCGGCGACTGGAGCCTGGCGGAAGAGCAGGCGCGCCACGCCCTCGAGTTGCTCGGCGGGCGCCCGGACTTCCTGGACGAGATCGGCAACGCTCAGATCGTCCTTGGTCGCTCACTGCTCGAGCAGGAGCGACTCGACGAAGCCGAGCAGGCCTTCGCAGAGGGCGAGCTCAGCCTTTCACAGCTTTCCTCCGCCAGCCATCGCGCGGTTGCCTGGACTGCCCAGGGCGATCTGGCGTCAAGGCGCGGCGACGACAGTGCCGCGGCGGCGCTCTACCGGCGTGCGGCAGAGGCTTTGCAGGACGTGCGGTTCTAATGCAACGAGAGGAGGTGATCAGGATGCTGCGGAAGATGTTCTCACTGGGAGCTCTCGTCGTGGTCGCCGTGACCTTCGGCGTCGGCAACGCGTGGGCAAAGCCCAAGGATCCAAACTCTCCGGCTGTGACTAACAGCCACGGAAACTGGACCGACGGTTTCTCGGACGGTCGCTTTCAATAGCGGCCGTCTGAGGTCTTCGTCTTCGCCTGCGCCGGCTCCCCGCCGGCGCGATCGGCGTCAGCTTGCCGACGGATCCGCAGCGTGCCGGTCATGAGCAAGATCGCGGCGAAGCCGAGAACGGCGTTCACGATAATGAGCGTCACGCGCATGCCGACGCTGAAGCTGAGCGCCAGGCTCTTCGAGGTGACGTTGCGGAAGATGTAGACGAGCAGCGCCTGCTCCGTGCCGATTCCGCCGGGGCTGACCGGAAGGATCGTGGCGAGGCTCTGGCTCACCTGCACCAGCAGCGCGTTGTGCAGCGTCGCCGGCATGCCAAACGCCCGTAGGAAGAAGAAGACGGTCGCAAGGCGCAGCGACCAGTCGGCGAGTTGCCAGACGACGACGTGGCGCAGGTAGTAGGAGCGGTCGCGAAACGCCGCAAAGCCCTGTGCGACCTTCGCCCAGAATTGCTCGACTCGTTCCGCCACCCAGGCCACGAGCGCCGTCCCGAACAGCAGTAGAAGGAGCACCAGGACCAGTCCAGCGACGGGATGGCGGAAAGCCCAGCCGTAATCGAGTGCAGGAAGGCTCGGGCTGCGGAGCACTTTGAGCCCAGGGAGTACGTGCTGCGTGACCGCCCACAGGATGAAGCAGCTCGCCACGACCACGTCGAACAACGTCTGCAGCAACGACGTCGAGACGAGCGTCGTGTAGTTCGAGCCCTCCACACGCCGTTTCGCGAGGAAGAGCCGAACGACGTCGCCGCCGCGGGCGGGGATGAGCGCGTTCACGCCGGTCCCGGCGACGTAGGCGCCGAACATCTGGCGCCAGCGCACCGCCCGGTCGGGGTACGCCGCCTTGATGATGTTCCGCCACGCGCGCGAGACAGCGAGGAGCTTGCACAGGTGGCAGAGGATTCCGACCGCGAGCCACTTCCACTCGATCGCTGAGAGGTGGTGGAAGAAGACCCCGATCGCGTGCAGGACGGAGTGGATCACCGACGCAGTCTGGCCGACTCCAGGCTAGAAGTCTCCTCCTCCGCCACCGCCGAAGTCGCCACCTCCGAAGCTCATCCCGCCGCCGAAATCGCTGCCGCTCTCGCCTCCCGCATCGCTCCAGCTGCCGAAGCCGCCAGTTGTTCCCGTACCGCCCCAGCTCCCATAACCCCAGCCGCCGAACGCGCCGCCCAGCAGCTCGCCGACGAACAAACCCGAGAGGAACCCCGTCCCGCCGAACGGCCTGAAGTAACCGCCGGCCCAGGGGCCGAAGTACGGTGGAGCGCTCCAGTAGGGGACCGTCCGGCCGCCGGTCGCCACCTCGCGTGAGGCGGGCTGCGCGCCGGACTCCACCGTGAGCGCATCCGCTTCGCAGGCCGGGACCTTCCGGGGCGTTCCGCCGGGAGGCGCCCACTCGACGTCGCGCGTCGACGGGCCGTGGCGGGGATCGAAGAAGCAAGGGGGGCGCCGCTTGGGCGGCGTGTGCCCGTCGAGGAGCGCCTGCGCAGCGCTCATGTGCCAGCGGCCCTCTTCGAGTGCTGTTGCCACTGCCTCGAGTTGGCGTGGCTGCGTTGCCCGGTCGTACGAGCTGCTTGCCTTCTCGTAGGAATCGAGCGCCTGGGTGTACTCCTGCTTCGCCTGCGGATTCGACTCAACGGACTGCTCGAGCTTCTGGACGTCGTCGGCGAGCGAGACCAGGTCATCGTGAGCCGCGGCCTTCACCTCCGCCAGCTCAGCCTGCGAGCGGCGCCACTTGCGCACTGCCTGGAAGAGCAGGAACGCGACGACCGCGGCGATCAGCAAGGCCACCAGTACGCCTCCGGCGCTGCTCGTTCCGCTGCTTCCGCCACCACTGCCGGCGCCGCTTCGTTCGGCGGCGACGCGGTCGACGAAGTCGAGCAGGGTGGCGGTCACGCCGGCGCCGCGATGCGCGGCGAGCGCCTCGCTGGCCAAGCGACCGGCGACGCCGCGCGGCAAGACACCGTCGCTTCCAGCGCGGAAGTGCGCCCCAATCACGGCCGCGTACGTGCCCTTGAGCCCGAGGCCGTCATGGATCGCCTGGAGCACGCCGTCCGCACTTCCGCCGGATTCGAGCTCCGCCGCATTCGGAAGGATCGCGATGTAGACCGGCCCGGCGCCGGCGCTGTCGATCTTCTGCCGCAGCCTGCTCCGGTCCCCCGGCGAGGGCGCAAGCTCCGCGGCAGGGTCGACGTACACGGGATCCGAGTGCAACGCGGCGACCGCTCGGTCGATGATCGGCCCTGCCTGGGCGCCGGGCACGAGAACGAGCGCCGCGGCGAAGGCGGACGCGAGTAGGAGCAGCCGTTTCACAGGCCTAGCCGGGCGTGCGCCCGTCGTCAGGCGCCATGAACGGATAGCGGTAGTCGGTGGGTGGAACGAACGTCTCCTTGATCGTGCGAGGGCTCACCCAGCGGATCAGGTTCCACAACGAGCCTGCCTTGTCGTTCGTGCCCGAAGCACGGGCGCCGCCGAACGGCTGCTGGCCGACAACTGCGCCGGTCGGCTTGTCGTTGACGTAGAAGTTGCCCGCCGCGTAGCGAAGCTTCTCACCGGCGAGATCGACCGCATCACGCTCGCGTGCGAAGACCGCTCCGGTCAGTCCGTACGGGGCACCCTTGTCGATCAGGTCGAGCGTCTCGCCGTACTTCCCCTCGGGGTAGACGTAGGTCGTGACGACGGGCCCGAAGAGCTCCTCCCGCATGGTGCGGAAGTTCGGGTCGGTTGTCTCGAGCACGGTCGGCTCGACGAAGTAGCCCTCCGAGTCGTCGTAGCCGCCGCCGACGAGGACCTCGACTTTTTCCGCCGCTTTCGCCTCCTCGATCGCATCCCGCTGAGTCTTGAAGGAGCCCGCGTCGATCACCGCGCCCATGAAATTCTGGAAGTCGGAGACGTCGCCCATCTTGATGGAGCGGACCTCCTCGACGACCCGCTCTCGGATCTCCGGCCAGAGGTTGGAGGGGGCGAAGATGCGCGAGGCCGCGGAGCACTTCTGGCCCTGATATTCGAAGCTCCCACGGACGATCGCCGTCGCCACAGCCTCGGCGTCGGCGGAGGGGTGCGCGACGATGAAGTCCTTGCCTCCCGTCTCGCCGACGATCCGGGGGTAGTTCCGGTAGTTCGCGATGTTGTTCCCGATCGTGTTCCACATCGATTGGAAGACCGGCGTCGAGCCGGTGAAGTGGACGCCCGCGAGGTCGGGGCTTGCAAGAGCCGGGTCGCCGATCTCAGCGCCCGAGCCGTAGACGAGGTTGATCACGCCGGGAGGGAGGCCCGCGGCTTCGAGGAGCTTCATCAGGAAGTGCGCGGAGTAGGCGGCGGTCGACGCGGGCTTCCACACGACGGTGTTGCCCATCAGAGCTGCGCTCCCCGGAAGGTTGCCGCCGATCGCCGTGAAGTTGAACGGGGTGACCGCGAACACGAACCCTTCGAGCGGGCGGTACTCCATCCTGTTCCACGTGCCTGACGAGGACATCGGCTGCTCGCCGTAGATCCGCAGCATGAACTGCACGTTGAACCGGAAGAAGTCGGTCAGCTCGCAGGCTGCGTCGATCTCCGCCTGGTGCGCCGTCTTCGACTGGCCGAGCATCGTGGCAGCGTTGAGCGTCGAGCGCCACGGCCCGGCAAGCAGCTCGGCGGCGCGGAGGAAGACGGCGGCGCGGTCTTCCCACGGCGTGCGGTGCCAATCGTCCCAGGCTTCCGCCGCCGCGTTGATCGCCTGCTCTACGTGACGTGCGTCGCCCCTGTGCACGGTGGCGAGCACGTGATCCTTGTCATGCGGCATGACGGCCTCGAAGGTCTCCCTCGTCCGTACCTCCTCGCCGCCGATGACCATCGGGGCCTCGATCTGCTCCGACTGCATCTTTTGGAGGCGGAGACGGAGCTCCTCCCGCTCGGGCGTGCCAGGTGCATACGACTTCACCGGCTCGTTTTCCGGCATCGGCGGGCGGAACAAGCCGGGTGCTGCGGCCATCGGGGGCGATTGTAGGCTTGGGCACGGTGTCTGTGGCGTGCATCTCCTATGAAGCCGAAGGGTGGGGCGTAGGGGAGGTCTGGCTCGAGGACGGATGCCTGGTGTGGCACGAGCTTCCGCGGCCCTCTTCAGGTACACGCGCGCGTGCGCGTACAACCCCCACCCATCAGGGAGGGGTTGATCGCCCACCGCCCTCGCGTTCGACACTAACTCGGAAACGCGCACGTGTCGGCAACGAAAATGAGCCGAGAGCGGACAAGTGGATCAACAGGTTGAGGGACTACTTCGCCGGGAAGCGGGTTTCCTTCGACGAGGTCGAGCTCGACCTCGAAGGCTGGACGACGTTCCAGCGCGACGTCGTGCGCGCGCTCCGTCGTGTGCCGTACGGAGAGGTGGTGTCCTACGGCGATCTCGCACGGCTCGCGGGCCACCCGCGAGCCCAGCGCGCCGCGGGAACCTTTTGTGCACGAAACCGCTTCGGAATCGTGGTTCCCTGCCACCGCGTGGTCGCCTCCGACGGCCTGGGGTCATACGGATCTCTTGGTCCGGAATACAAAAGGCGACTGCTGGCTCTCGAAGGTGTCACTCTCTGAGGATCTCCGGCACGAGCTGGCGGCGATCACGCCGCGCAGCGAGTGCGATCGTCTCGCCGAGCTCTCAGGGCTCTTCCACTCTGCGGGAAGCGTGCATCTGAAGGGTCGGGGCGAGGTCTCAGTGCATCTCGACGTCGGCGACCCGGCTGTCACGCGTCGAGCGTTCAGTCTGCTGCGCGCTTTCGGCGTCGTGTCCGAGATTCGGACCTATACACGACACGCTTTCGTCGCTCGCTCGTGCTGCCGCGGCGCATATCTCCGGGGGGCATTGCTCGGCGGTGGCTCGCTCAGCGGGCCCCGCTCGCCGCATCTCGAGATCCGCAGCGCAGGGATCGACGGCGCCGACTTCCTCGCACGCATCGCCGCCGAAGAAGGAGTGCGCCTCGGCGTCCTCGACCGTGGCCGGCATGCAGTCGCTTACGCGAAGGGATTTGAGACGATCGCCGACACACTCGCGCTTGCCGCTGCAAGCCGTACCGTCCTTCTCTTCGAAGAACGTGCTGTCATGGCGGCCACACGCTCGCGGGCGAACCGACTGGCGAACGCCGACCACGCGAACCTCGTCCGGACGAGCCGTGCTGCACACGACCAGCTCCGAGCCGTTGAGCGACTTCGTCAGAGCGGCGAGCTGGCGAAGCTCCCCGCGCGACTTCAGGAGATCGCCGAGTTGCGGGAGCGACACCCGACACTCTCTTTGCGCGAACTGGCGCTCAAATGTCGTCCTCCGGCCACGAAAGCGTCGGCACACAGGCGTTTACGGAAGTTGCAAGAGCTCGCGTCGACCTAACTTTCTCGCGTGGTTGTCGTCATGCCGAGGCTTTCGTCATACTCACCAGGTGGCGGGTCCGCGCTCGTCCGGCGCCGGATTCAGACCCCGTCCGACGCCAATGTCCTGAGCGTGGTTCAACCGGAGGAGGAGGTCGTCCTCGGAGCTTCTCCTCCGGCCCGCCCTCACCGTCGCAAATCCGGCGCGCTCCGCGCGCCATGATGATTTCCGACGGTTTCGTTCCCAAAGACGAGCTGTTTCTAGCTGACGCCGGCTAAGCCGGCATCGGCTATGGACTATTTATTTAGACTCAGCGCATGGCTACGACTCGGGTGGGGATCAACGGATTCGGGCGGATCGGCAGGAACTTCTTTCGCGCACAGCTCGAGCGGGGTGGGGACTTCGAGATTGTGGCCATCAACGATCTCGGGGATGCCAAGACGATGGGGCACCTGCTGAAGTACGACTCCGTGCTCGGGCAGCTGAGCGAGGACGTCGAGGTCGGCGACGGGGTCATCAAAGCTGGTAAGTCGGAGTTGAAAGTGCTCTCCGAGCGGGACCCGGCCGCGCTGCCCTGGGGCGATCTCGAGGTCGACCTCGTGATCGAGTCGACCGGGTTCTTCACGGACCGCGACGGCGCACAGAAGCATCTCGACGCCGGCGCCAAGAAGGTCGTCATCTCGGCGCCCGCGACCGATCCTGACGTCACGATCGTGCTTGGCGTCAACGACGACACCTACGACCCCGAGCAGCACCACATCATCTCGAACGCGTCTTGCACCACGAACTGCGTTGCCCCGCTCGCGAAGGTGCTCCACGACACCTTCACGGTCGAGCAGGGATTCATGACCACCATTCACGCTTACACGAACGACCAGCAGATCCTCGACCTCCCCCACAAGGACCTGCGTCGTGCGCGCGCAGCGGCGATCAACCTCATTCCGACTTCGACGGGCGCGGCTCGTGCGATCGGATTGGTGCTGCCCGATCTGAAGGGCAAGGTGGACGGCATCTCCGTCCGCGCGCCGGTGCCGACCGGGTCGATCACTGACCTGGTCGTGCGCCTCGGCCGCGAGGTGACGGTCGACGACGTGAACTCGGCCTATAAGGCCGCAGCCGACGCGGGCTCACTCGAGGGCATCCTTCGGTACGGGGACGATCCACTCGTCTCGACGGACATCATCCACTCGCCGTACTCATGCATCGTCGACAGCGAGCTGACGATGGCCAACGGCACCATGGCCAAAGTGTTCGGCTGGTACGACAACGAGTGGGGCTATAGCTGCCGGCTCGTCGACGTCGTGGCGAAGATCGCGGCCGACATTCCGGCGACAGTCTCCGCGTAGGTGCACAAGCCGCGGTCGGTACGCGATGCCGACATCGCTGGCAAGCGCGTACTCGTACGCTCCGACCTGAACGTCCCGCTGGAGGACGGACGTGTCGCAGACGACACGCGCGTCAAGGCCTCGCTGCCGACTTTGCGCTTGCTGCTCGAGCGCGATGCCGACCGAGTGACGGTCTGCTCGCATCTCGGCCGTCCGAAAGGAGAGGACCCGGCGCTGTCCATCCGCCCTGTCGCCGAGCGGCTGCGTGAGCTTCTGCCCGACGATCGCGTTCGCGTGCTCGAGAACACGCGGTTCAATCCGGGCGAGACGAAGAACGATCCCACCTTCGCCGAGGAGCTCGCCGACGACAACGAGCTCTTCGTTCAGGATGCGTTCGGATCCGTGCACCGGGCGCACGCCTCCACCGTCGGCGTCGCACAGCTCCTTCCCGCTTACGCCGGTCTCCTGCTCGAACGCGAGCTGACCGAGCTCGGCAAGCTTCTGGGCGAGGTGCAGCGGCCGTTCGTTCTCATCTCGGGGGGCGCGAAGGTTGAGGACAAGCTCGGCGTGCTGAAGAATCTCGGCGGAAAGGCCGACGGGGTGCTCGTCGGCGGAAAGATGGCCGAGGAGATCAGAACCGACAACCCACTTCCATTCGACGTCGTCCTTCCTGTCGACGTCGTCGCCGCGAGCGAGTTCGCGGCCGACGCCGAGAGGAAAGTGGTGCCCTACGACGCACTTCCCGAAGGCTGGCTCGGCCTCGACATCGGACCGGAAACGCGCGTGCTCTTCACCCAACGGATCTCGGAGGCGCGCACGATCTTCTGGAACGGGCCGATGGGCGTCTTCGAGTGGCCGCGCTTCAGTGAAGGGACGAAGGCCGTTGCCGAGGCGGTCGCATCGTCCGAGGGCTACTCGGTCGTCGGCGGCGCCGATTCGGCGCGCGCGCTGAGCGAGCTCGCCCTCGCCGACGACGTTTCGTGGCTTTCCACCGGCGGCGGCGCGGCGCTCGAGCTCCTCGAAGGAAAGGAGCTGCCGGGAGTCGCCGCGATTCCGGAGCACGCGTGACGCTGATCGCCGGCAACTGGAAGATGTACAAGGGTCCGGCGGAGACGGCGGAGTTCTGCCTCGGGCTCCGTGAGGAGGACCTCGAAGGTGTCGACGTCGTCGTCTCCCCGCCGTACGTGTCTCTGGCCGTCGCTGTCCAGCTGCTGGCGGGCACCGAGGTCGCAGTTGCGGCACAGAACGTTCACTGGGAGGAGCAGGAGGGTCCCTATACGGGAGAGATCTCGCCCGAGATGCTGCTCGAGCTCGGCGTCTACGGCGCGATCGTCGGTCACTCGGACCGCCGTCAGTACTTCGGCGAGAGCGACCAGACCGCGGCGAACAGGGCGAGCACAGCGCTCGCCGCGGGGATGTTCGTGATCGCCTGCGTGGGCGAGACGGAAGAGGAGCGCGAGGGGGGCCAGACCGAACAAGTCCTGCAGCGCCAGGTGTCCGCGCTCGAGGCCGACGACAACCTCGTCCTCGCGTACGAGCCCGTGTGGGCGATCGGAACGGGAAAGACGGCGACGCCGGAGATCGCGCAGGAAGCGCACCTCTTCATCAAGTCGATCCTGGACGTCCCCGTGCTGTACGGCGGCTCCGTCAAGCCGGACAACGCCGCCGTCCTCCTGAGCCAGCCCGACGTCGACGGCGCGCTCGTCGGCGGAGCGTCACTCGACCTCGAGTCCTTCATCGCGATTTGCCGAGCGGGCGCGAACATCCCCTCGTAGCGCTCGTCATCCTCGACGGCTGGGGCCTCGCGCCGCCGGGCCCGGGCAACGCCGTCGAGCTCGCCGACACGCCGAACTTCGACCTTCTCTGGAAGACGTTTCCCCACACCACGCTCGACGCATCGGGCGAGGCAGTCGGACTGCCGCCCGGTCAGATGGGCAACAGCGAGGTCGGCCACCTCACGATCGGCTCCGGGCGTGTCCTGTTCCAGGACCTCATGCGCGTAAACAAGTCGATCGAAGACGGATCTTTCTACGACAACCCGGCCCTGGTGAGTGCGTTCGAAAGAGGAGAGGGGGTCCATCTGCTCGGGCTCGTGTCCTACGGTGGCGTGCACTCGCACATCGACCACCTGCGCGCGCTACTGCGCTTCGCTCCGGAGAAGACGTGGATCCACGCGTTCACCGACGGGCGGGACGTCTCGCCCCACGCCGCCGTCCACGACCTCGCCGAGCTTCCGCAGGACCGGATCGCGACCGTCGCCGGCCGGTACTACGCCATGGACCGCGACCAGCGCTGGGAGCGGACCCAGCGGGCCTTCGACGCGATCGTCGAGGGGAAGGGCGAACAGGCAGACGATCCGATCGAGGCGGTTCGCCGTAGTTACGAGCGAGGGATCACGGATGAGTTCATCGAGCCCACCACAGTTGGTGGCCGGCCCCGGCTTCAGCCGGGGACGGACACAGCGATCTTTTTCAACTTCCGTCCCGACAGAGCACGCCAATTGACGATGCAGCTCATCCAGGCAGGTGCCGATATCACCACGATGACGAGTTATCGGTCGGATCTCCAAGTGCCGATCGCCTTCCCCGAGCAAGACGTGCGCGAGACGCTGGCCGAGGTCCTCGCCGAGCACGGCGTCCGGCAGCTGCACGCCGCCGAAACGGAGAAGTACGCCCACGTGACCTACTTCTTCAACGGCGGCCGCGAGGCGGAGTGGGCGGGGGAGACGAGGATTCTCGTACCCTCACCACGGGACGTCCCGAGCTACGACCGGAAGCCGGAGATGTCGGCGCGAGAGGTCACCGACCGGTTCGTCCAGGAGCTCGAGCACAACGGTTATCGCTTCGCCGTCATCAACCTGGCGAACCCCGACATGGTCGGCCACACAGGATCGATCCCGGCGGCGGTGAAAGCGGTGGAGACAGCCGACGAGTGTCTCGGCCGAATCGTCGAGACGGTCGCCCGAAAAAGTGGTGTCTCGCTGATCACGGCAGATCACGGAAACGCGGAGCAGATGCTCGAGGCAGATGGTGCAAGTCCCCATACGGCGCACACGACGAACCCCGTCCCGCTGATCGTCACGGACCCCGAAGTGACCCTTTCAGGCACCGGCGAGCTGGCCGATTTAGTGCCCACTGTGCTGGGGTTTTTAGGTTTCACGCAACCCTTACAGATGACTGGTAAACCCCTAACGACCCCGGCCTGATCCGGGCTATACTCCGGAACCTTTTGTCACTTCAGCAACCTGATTTTGCCGTCTTGCGGAAGGCACAAAAAGGCGACGAGCGTGCGTTCTCGCTCATCGTCCGTGCCTATCAGGTGCCTGTCTTCAACTACGTCCTGCGACTCGTCGGCGACCGATCGCTCGCAGAGGACCTGACGCAGGAGGTCTTCCTGCGGGTCTTCCAGGGCCTGCCGCGTTTCTCGCTTCGCTCGAAGTTCACGACCTGGCTCTTCCAGGTGACGAAGAACCGGGTACTCGATGAACTGCGCGCCAACGAGCGGCGCCCACGGGCGGTTGTCGCGCTCGAGGACATTGCGCCGCTGGAAGTCGTCGACGCTCCGATGGAGCGGATCGAGGCGATCGATGCGGTCTGGCGTGCGGTCGAGGGACTGAACGTCGATCTGAAGATGGCACTGCTCCTCCGCGACGTCGTCGGTCTCTCGTACACGGAGATCGCAGACTCGCTGGAGATCACGCTCGCCACTGTCAAGTGGCGGATCTACAAGGCGCGCGAGGACGTCCAGCTCTCGATGGCCCGCGAGGGCATCACCTTCGGCGACCAGGAACGACCCGTCGCCGAACGCGCCGCCGCCTCGTAGTCACCGCGAGTGAGCGCGTAGCCAGGCGCTGAGGTTCTGCGCCTCTTCCGCCGGCGTCGCTCCACGCGCCGGCGCATGGATCTGGACGAGCTGCGGCTTGGTCGAGGAGCTGCCACCACCGCCGAGGCTCAATCCGAGGATCACGGCGACGATCGCGACGGCGGCCGCGCCGATAGTCCAGAGCCACACGCTCTTCCTGGACCGGCTCCGGTATTTCCGAGAATGCAGAGGCCCCGTGATCGCGCCGGCGACCAATGGCTCGGTCGGAAGCTCGGACGCGGTGGCGAGTTCATGTGCGAAATCAGATGCGGACGCCGGTCTGAAGCTCGGGTCACGTGCGAGTGCGTGCATGACCGCTGCTTCGACCGGCTCGGGAACGGACGGCTCGAGGTCCCGGATCGGCGTGATCTCACCGCCCGTCTGCTGCGCGGCCAGCTCCGCAAGCGAATCGAACTCGTATGGCGGCCTCCCGGTAAGGAGCTCGTAGACGACGGCGCCCAGCGAGTAGATGTCGGTCGCAGGGGTGACCTCCGCGCCGGCGGCCTGCTCCGGCGACAGGTAGGCCGCGGTGCCGAGAACGGTTCCGTGCTGTGTGAGCCGTGTCAGCTCGGCGGCGCGCGCGATCCCGAAGTCGGCGATCTTGAGGACGTCGTCTTCGCGAACGAGGAGATTCGCGGGCTTCACGTCCCGGTGGATGAGGCCGGCGTCGTGCGCGTGCTGCAGCCCGGCGCACGCTTGGACTGCGAGAGGAACGACCTCCAAGTGGGTCACGCGTCCGCGCTCCGCAATCGTGTCGCCCGGAACGTATTCCATGACGATGTAGGGGCTGCCGTCCGTTTCTCCGGCGTCGTACACCTGGACGACGTTCGGGTGCGAAAGTCGGCTCGCGAGCTTCGACTCTTGCAGGAAGCGCGCCCGGAAGTTGCCGTCGCCCGCCAGGTGCTCGGCGAGCACCTTGACGGCAACGAGCCGGTGCAGCTCCTCGTCGCGCGCGAGGTAGACGACCGCCATGCCGCCGTGGCCGAGGACTCGCTCGACACGAAAACGACCCGCTGCCAGTGTCTCGGTCAATCGCCTTCCTGGTTCTTCTTCTCCTGGCCGTTGTGCTTCCCGTTGTCGTGCCTGCCCTGTGTAGGAACACACTGGATGCGGGAAACGAGGTCCGCGACGGTCGAGCCGAGGTCTTCTTGAAACGCGGCCGGGATCTTCGCGGCGTTGATCGCTGCGACCGTCTGCTGCTGTAGTTGCTGCGCGAGGCTCAACGCCCGGCAGGGGTCGCCGGCTGTAAGTGCTTGCGCGACCTCGTCGCTGCGGGACGCCAGCGCCGCGGCGACCGGTTGGGGAAGCTCGGGCTGCTCGGCTGCCCGCTGCTCCGAGCCGCTTCCGCAACCGGCCAGGCAGAGCGCGACCGCGAGGGCGGCGCCGAGCTCGACCCCTCTCGTTGGGTTGTTCCTTCGTTGCAAGCTTCAGGGAACCCTGCCTGACCTGCTCGAAGTGGCGCTGTTTGGATCGCTCGATCAGTCGCCTCGCTCGAGCCGAGCCGCCAGTAGGCGGGGAAGACCGCGCTCTCGCATCTCGGCCTGCGTGCGCTCAACCGAATATGGGACCCGACGGAACGCAGCAAGCCTCTCGTCCAGATCGAGCAACAGCCAGGCGGCACGTGGATCGCCGTCACGCGGCTGGCCCACGGAGCCCGGGTTCAGCAGCCAGCGGCCGTCGAGTGTCACCGTCGAGCCGCCCGGTGCGGGCCCGCCGCCAACGTGGCCGCCGTCCGCCGTGATCGCCAGCGCGACGTGGCTGTGTCCGACGAGAACGAGCGGCGCGTCCGAGAGATCGAGAGTCGCCTGCGCGGCTTCCTCCGTCAGGACGTACTCCCAGACGGGGTCGCGCGCGCTCGCGTGGAACAGGTCGACGCCATCGACCTCGCCGTAGGGCTTCAGGCTTGCGAGGAAGGCGCGCGACTCCGGGGTCAGGACGTCTGCCGTCCAAATGGCTGCGGCGGCGGCCTCGTCGTTGAAGTCGCTGACGGCGAGCTCACCGAGGACGACCAGGTCGTGGTTTCCCACCAGACAACGGTCCGCGCGGGCTTTCACGATGTCGCAGCACTCGTTCGGTCGCGGCCCATAGCCGACGGTGTCGCCGAGACACCAGATCGCGTCGACACGGGCGGCGTCGATCTCCTCGAGCACGGCTTCGAGGGCGTGATAGTTAGCGTGGACGTCCGATATGACCGCGACCCGCATCGGCAGAGTCGCGACCTTAACGGTCGCGGCACTTGTCTGGGTACTCGCTGCCTCGGCTCTCTGGCGGACGAAGGTACCCGCCGACCTCCACCTGCCGCGACTCGACCCGCAAGCGGTGTTCGGCGCCGCCGCCGTCCGCGCGGGAGTGCGATACGAGCGGTTCCTCGACTATGGCTGGCTGCTCGGAACGATTACCAAAGTGATCGTGCTCGTCGTGATGGTGCGCCGCGGCCCACGGCTCGCCCGGTCGCTCGGGCTCGGCCGGGTGAACGCGGGAGTGATCACCGGCGTCGTCCTGATGACCGTGGTGTGGGCGGTCTCGCTGCCGTTCGGCATCGCGAACGGCTGGTGGGATCGGCGCCACGGCATCTCGAAAGAGAGTTGGGGAGCGATCGTGTTCTCGCCGTGGCAGGGGCTCCTGAGCGGTACTTTCACCACGGTCATCGTGCTCGCGATCGTGTTACTGCTCGCGAAGCGGTTTGCACGGAACTGGTGGATCGGGGCGGCGGTGATTCTACTCGCGCTCGGCGTGCTGCAGCAGTTCGCAGCCCCGTACGCGATGCGGATAGGAACGCATCCGATCCGGTCGCCGCAGTTGGCCGCGGCCGTCGAGCGGCTCGAGTCGCGCGAGCATGCCGGCCACCCGGCCGTTCGCGTTCAACAGGTTCACGATCAGACCACGGCGGCGAACGCGTTCGCGATCGGAATCGGTCCCAGTAGCAGCGTCTTCATCTGGGACACGATGCTGGACGGCCGCTTCACGCCCACGGAGGTGAGCTTCGTCCTCGGGCACGAGCTCGCGCATATCGCACGCCTGCACCTCTGGAAAGGGATTGCCTGGGGCGCCCTGATCGGCATTCCTCTGCTGGCGGCGATCGCCTTCCTGACCGGGAGGCGTGGCGGCCTGCGCGACCCGGGCAACGTGCCGCTCGCTTTCCTGACGCTCACTGTTCTGCTCCTCGCGCTGTCTCCGTTCACGAACGTCGTCTCTCGGCGCTACGAGGCCGAGGCTGACTGGGTCGGTCTACGGGGAACTCACGATCCGAAAGGCGCAGAAGGGCTGTTCAAGGGGTTCGTGCGCGTGGATCTCGCGGATCCGAGTCCGCCGGGTTGGGTGCACCACTTCCTCGACAATCATCCGACGCTGCTGACCCGGGTCGAACAGGCGGAGGCATTCGAGCGGCTGTCGCGCTAAAAAGTCATTTCCATCGAGTTTCTCAGTCGGCCCTTTTTAGAGCCCGCTTTCGATGACTTCGCCTGGTCACCGTAGACAAGGGGCGAACTCCGTCCTAGGCTTGGGGGCCTATCCCAGCCAAGGCGGGCGAGGAAGGGGAGATATGTCTATCGCCATCCCGGCCCGAGGTCTGGTCGCGCTCACAGTCGTGGCGGTGATCGGGTTACTCATAGTGGCTGCCGGTGGAGCGGGTGCTGCGACGGTCCCAGCATCGGACTTCACGTGTGGCGTGACGGTCTTCACGCCGTGCAACCAGACGGCGCATTTCAGCGACACGAACCAGGTCGGCATGCCGTTTGCGAGCGCGCCATCCTGCCCGGCCTTCGTGACCACTGACTACGCGACCATCATCGGCACGGGCAACGGCATCGAGCACTCGATCATCAATAACGCCCTCGACGGGTGGTTTACGTCGACCTTCACGGGCACCGTCACCATCACGGCCTACCTCGACGCCGGGTTGACGACGCCCGATCCGAACGTGGACCCGTTCACCGGCCAACTCACCGAGTGGTTCGGCGTGAGCTTCAACAGAAACAACTTCGTGTTCCACAGCACATTCCACTTCAACGGCACAGCGGCGGACGGCACAACCTTCCGCATACTCGACGTTTCGCACGTGAACTCGGCAACGGGAGTTGTCGGGCCACCCCGTAGCTTCGAGATCACCCGCTGCTAATCGGCTTGCGCAGGCCGGGTGGCCGCGATCGGCGGTCCGCCCGGCCCGCGCCAACGTCAGCCGTACAGCCCTCCGGCGCTCACTCTAAAACCTGTTTAGGTGTCCGATCGGGGCGGCGCTTCGGGCAGGTTGCGGATCCCCTCCTGCGTCGACCACTTCGAGAGTGAATCCTGCATCGCCGCCAGCAGTTCCTGGAAGAACTGCGACGACATGTTCACGCGTGAAACGACCACGCCGGGTACATCGCCCTCCTCGATGTCGTGGTCGATCCGCGCGAAGGTGAGCGTGAACTCGTACGGCGAGAAGGTGACGTTCGCGAAGTTCGCGTAGACCCCGGCCATCTGCTCCGGATCGAGATGAATGTTGAGCTGTCGCTCCTGGGGCTCGTCGTCCACAGCCCAACGATACTACGGGCGTGGAGCACGCCTTCAGCTTCCGCCGCTTTGCGTACGCCATCTCGGCGATGGGTCTGGTCCTCGCGATCGGCACGGTCGGATTCCGCCTCGCCATCCACGAGCCGTGGATGCAGTCGTTCTACCGGGCGGTCGTCTCCAGCACCCTGACCGGCCTCGACACCGTTCCGAGGAACGATGCGGCCAGGGTCGTGACGATCTTTTTGGTCCTGGCAGGCATCAGTATCTTTGCGTACATCGGCTCGCTCGTCGTCGAGGCGATTGCGCGCGGAGTGATCGGCGGGCTATGGGCAGAGCGGAGGAGGCGAAGGGCGATCGAGGCGTTGCGCGACCACTACATCATCTGCGGCTTCGGCCGGGTCGGCCAGCGCGTTGCCGAGGAGTTTCGCCACGAAGGCGCGCCGTTCGTCGTCGTCGACTACAGCTCCGAGGCGAAGGCAGCGGCCGAGGAGGAGAACGTCCTGTTCATCGAGGGCAACGGCACCGACGACGACGACCTGCGAAGCGCCGGCCTCGAACGGGCCAGGGGGCTCGTCGCCGCCTCGGACGACGACGCCGACAACCTCTACATCACGCTCTCTGCGCGCGCGGCGAAGCCCGAACTGCTGATCGTTGCCCGCGCCTCGAACGAGGATGCGTCCAGGAAGCTGAAGCTGGCCGGAGCGGACAGGATCGTCCAGCCCTATCAAGCAGCCGGGCGCGTGATAGCGAACCTCTTGTTGAAGCCGCAGGTGACGGCGTTCGTCGACGTCGTGACGAGCGCGGGCGGCGCCGACCTTCGGTTCGAGGAGATCGAGGTAACCGACGCATCCGGGCAGGGAGGCAAGACCATCCGCGACCTCGAGATCCGCAAGGAGACGGGCGCGCTAATCGTCGCACTGCGGAAGCGAGACGGAACCTTCGACACGACCCCGACACCGGAAGCCGTAGTCGAAGTGGGGGACGTGCTGATCGCGGCCGGAACCGAAGAAGAGTTGCGCGCCCTCGAACAGCTCTTCGCTCCGCGCGAGACGCTTGCCCGCTAACGCAGTCGACCGGCTGGCCGCAAGGCTGTCCGAGCTCGCCGGCGCGCCCGTCGAGCTCGAGCGGCCGAGCGATCCCGAGCACGGAGACTACGCGACGAACATCGCGCTCCGGACCGCGCCACAGCGCAAGCAACCACCACGCGAGCTTGCGGCCGAATTGGCGGCGCGTGCCCAGGACCTCGAAGAGATCGAGCGCGCCGAAGTCGCCGGCCCCGGCTTCCTCAATCTCTGGGTGACCACCGCGTGGCTCGCCGAGGCGCTGCAGGAGATCGGCCCGGGCTACGGCGCCGGATCTGCGGCGGACCAGGCGCAGAGGATCCAGGTCGAGCTCATCTCCGCCAACCCCGCCGGGCCGCTGACGGTTGGCTCCGCGCGCAACGGCGCGTACGGAGACTCCGTGGCGCGTCTGCTCGACTACGCGGGCCACGACGTCAAACGCGAGTACTACTTTAACGACGCAGGGCGGCAGGTCGATCTCTTCCGCGCGTCGGTCGAGGCACGCCGAAGCGGAGAGGAGCTGCCCGAGGGCGGCTACCAGGGCGAGTACATCAACGAGCTCGCCGCACTCAGCGTCGATCCCGTCGAGTACATGCTCGAAGAGATCCGCCGAGAGGTCGCCGAATTCCGCATCGACATCGACACGTGGCGGCGCCAGGGTGAGACCGAGAAGGAGGTTGCCGCGCTGCTGCCGCGCCTCGACACGTACGAGGCCGAGGGCACGCTCTGGGCTCGCACGAGCGCGTATGGCGACGACAAGGACCGCCCGCTGGTTCGCTCGTCGGACGGGTCGTACCTGTACTTCGCCGCCGACGTCGCGTACGTGCGCGACAAGCTCGAGCGCGGCTTCGACCTGGCGATCTACGTCCTCGGGGCGGACCACCACGGCTACGTCGCACGGCTCAAGGCGGCCGCCGCGATGCTCGGCTACGACCCGGAGCGGATCGAGGTGTTGATCTACCAGCTCGTACACATCGTCGAAGGCGGTCTGACGAAGAAGATCTCGAAGCGCCGCGGCGACGTCGTCTTCCTACACGAGCTCGTGGAGAAGATCGGTGTCGATGCCGCGCGCTGGTACTTGATCTCCCGCGGGCACGACCAGCCGATCGACATCGACGTCGACCTCGCGGCCGAGCGGTCGCAGAAGAACCCGGTGTACTACGTGCAGTACGCGCATGCGCGCATCGCGGGGATCCTGCGCAACGCCGATGCGGCCGGAAGCGCCGGCGTGACCGTTCCCGAAAAGCTAGCGCGCGAGGAGCGCGACCTGATCAAGCGGCTCGCCGAGTTTCCCGTGATCGCCGCGGAAGCGGCCGAGCGCCGCGCGCCGCACGCGATCCCGATCTATTCGATTCGCGTCGCCGACGACTTCCACCGCTTCTACCACGAGCACCGCGTCGTCGGCTCCGAGGCGGAGGCGTTTCGGCTGGCCCTCGTCCGCGGAGCGCAGCACGTGATCGCGCGCGCCCTCGATCTGATCGGAGTTGAGGCCCCCGAACGGATGTAGGGTCCCGGCCGGAGATGAGCGCCAGGCGGCCCGACCGAAATCTCGCGCTCGAGCTCGTCCGGGTCACCGAAGCTGCGGCCCTGGGAGCCGGGCGCTGGGTCGGCCGCGGCGACAAGATCGCCGCCGACCAGGCCGCGGTCGACGGGATGCGGGCGATGCTCGATTCGGTCTCCATGGACGGCATCGTCGTGATCGGCGAGGGCGAGAAGGACGAGGCGCCGATGCTCTTCAACGGCGAGCCGGTCGGCGACGGAACGGGACCTCAGGTCGATGTCGCGGTCGACCCCCTGGAGGGAACGCGGTTGACGGCGCTCGGCCAGCCGAACGCGATCGCCGTCATGGCCGTCGCGGAGCGTGGCACGATGTTCTTCCCGGGCGCGGCCGTCTACATGGAGAAGATCGCCGTCGGCTCGCAGGGCATCGACGTCGTCGACATCAACGCCTCCCCGACCCAGAACGTCAACGCCGTCGCGAAGGCGAAGGGAGTGTCGACACGCGAGATCTCGGTCGTGGTCCTCGAGCGTGACCGCCACGACGCGTTGATTGCCGAGCTGCGCGACGCCGGCGCGCGAGTCCTGCTGATCCGTGACGGCGACGTCGCGGCGGCAATCGCCGCCGGGCAGCGAGGGACCGGGGTGGACATGCTCTACGGCATCGGCGGAACACCAGAAGGTGTCATCTCGGCGGCGGCGCTCAAGTGTGTCGGAGGCGGCATCCAGGGGAAGCTGTGGCCACGCGACGATGAGGAGCGCCAGCAACTCGTCGACGCGGGGCTCGATCCGGAGCGCGTGCTCATGACGAACGATCTCGTTGCGGGCGAGGACATCTTCGTTGCTGCGACGGGGGTCACGAGCGGCTCGCTGCTCCGTGGCGTGCGTTACCTCCCGAACGGTGCGATCACCGACTCGATCGTGATGCGTTCACGGTCCGGCACGTCGCGCCGGATCGAGGCCACGCATGCGCTCGACAAGCTGCAGGCCCTGACGGGCCTCGAGTACCACTAGACGGCCGCGGCTAGGCCGGTACCGCTTCCTTCTCCAGCTCTGGTGCGTACGTCCCGGTCTGCGCGGCGCTGTTCATCTTGGCGCGGTCCAAGGCGTCGCTTGCGACGCCGCAGAGAGTGCGTCCGGGCTCCGCCCGGGCGCACGTCTACGGTTTCGATCTAGAAAACTCGAGGCGCGGTTAAGCCGGTACCGCTTCCTTCTCGAGCTCGGGTGCGTACGTCCCGGTCTGCGCGGCGCTGTTCATCTTGGCGCGATGGTAGTAAGCGCGTTGCGCGGACTCGACGTTCTCCTCGTGGCCGCTCCAGGCTTTCAGCGCCGCAGCCTGCAACGCTCGACCGTACGAGAAGGACACCTTCCACGGGTGCGGGCCGATCGCGTTGATCGCGTTCAGCCGGCGTGTCGCCTCCTCCTCCGTCTGTCCGCCCGAGAGGAACACGATTCCCGGCACTGCCGCGGGCACGTGCCGGCGGAAGCACTGGATCGTCTGGCGGGCGATCTCCTCGTCGGATACCTGCTCGCCGCTTTCGTACCCAGGGAGCACCATGTTCGGCTTCAGGAGGATCCCTTCTGGATGGATGCGCTGGTCGCGCAGCTCGGTGAACACGGCGTGCAGCGTGTGTGAGGTGACGTGGAAGCTCCGCTCGATCGTATGGTCGCCGTCCATGAGCACTTCCGGCTCGACGATCGGGACGAGACCGCTTTCCTGGCACAGCGCGGCGTAGCGGGCCAGAGCGTGCGCGTTCGTCCAGATGCAGTACTCGCTCGGGATGTCCTTGCCGATCGTGATCACCGCGCGCCACTTCGCGAAGCGGGCGCCGAGCTCGCGATATTCCGCAAGCCGTTCGCGAAGCCCGTCGAGCCCCTCGGTGACGGTCTCGCCTTCGGCCAGCGCGAGCGGCTTCGCTCCCTTGTCGACCTTGATGCCGGGAACGATTCCCTTGGATTCGAGCAGCTTGGGGAACGGCGTGTCGTCGGACGCCTTCTGGCGGATCGTCTCGTCGAACAGAATCACGCCTCCGATGAACTCCTCTGCCCCCTCGGTCGTGAAGAGGAGCTCTCTGTATTGCCTACGGGTCTCCTCGGTGGACTCGACCCCGATCGAGTCGAACCGCTTCTTGATCGTTCCGGTGCTCTCGTCTGCCGCGAGGATGCCCTTGCCGTCGGCGACGATCCGTTGGGCGGTCTTCTCAAGCTCCTGAAAGTCCATCTCTCGCTCCTCCCTCGTCTTTGTCCGATGAGAAGTATCGCCTAAGCTTTCCCGCTTGGAGGGGCGACGCTGCGGCGGTTCGCCCCTCCCTCGAACGAGGACTTGGTAACCGCTCCGGGCGCCAGTACGATCTCGCCACGTGATTCGCCGTCTGGCCCTCATGGTTCTTGTCGTCGCCGCACTCGCTCCGGCTCTGCGCGGAGACGCGGCCCCGCCGGTGCTGATCCAGCCCGGTGTGACGCTCGCCGGTTTCGACGTCGGAGGGATGTCCAACGAGCAGGCCCAGGCCGCGCTGCGCCCGGCATTCGCAACACCTGTGCGGCTCAGGTACGGCGACCGTCGTTGGAAGCTCTGGCCGATCCGATTCGGCGCTCGGGTGACGATCGCCGACGGCGTCCAAGAGGCGCTCGGCGCAGAGGCCGGCGCGGCAGTCCCGCTCGTTCCCGCGGTGGACGAGCAGGAGGTTCGTCGGTTCGTGAACGTTCTCGACAAACGCATCTCCGTTCCCGCCACAGATGCGGAACTGAGCGGGCTCAAGGGCTTGCGCCCGCAGTTCACGAAGGAGCGCCCCGGCATTCAGCTCCTGCGCGAGCTCACCGTCCGCCGCATCGTGCGCGCGCTGCAATCGCCGGAGGTGCGCCGCACCCACGTCGCGTTGAAGGCTCTCGCACCGGCGCGGACGGTCGTCAACTTCGGCGCGGTCGTGGTCATTCGGCGGGGCGTCAACCAACTGCGCTACTACAGAGGCGCGCAGTTGCTGCGGAGGTTCGGGGTCGCGACCGGTCAGTCGGTGTACCCGACGCCGACGGGGACGTTCAGCATCGTCGACAAGCAGCTGAACCCATGGTGGCGACCGCCCGACTCGCCGTGGGCCAGAGGCAAGCAGCCGATTCCGCCGGGGCCGGGGAATCCGCTCGGCACGCGCTGGATGGGACTGTCAGCGCCGGGCGTCGGCATCCACGGCACGCCCGACGATGCGTCGATCGGCTACTCCGCGTCCCACGGCTGCATCCGCATGCACATCCCGGATGCGGAGTGGCTCTTCCATCACGTGAAGTTGGGCACGCCGGTCGTCATCACCGACGCCTAGGCCGATCACTCACATGTGACGCCGCTTCGAGGGGAGACGGGCACAGCGCTAGACGGACTCTGCGTCGCGGCGCTCGAGGGCGTCTTGCTGCGCGGCAACCCGAGCCGGGCATGCCCCGCTGCGGATCGCAGCAGCTTCCGCCTTACCTACGAGGACGCAGTGATCGTGATCCCGCCGCGTGCTTTCTGCTTCACGACCACGCGTACCTTTTCGTGCGGCAGTTCGAGGACATCGGCGACGTCATCGCGGATCTTGACTGCGAGCGCCTCGCAAAAGTGGCCTTCGTTCCGGAAGCTGTTCAGGTACAGCTTGAGGGACTTCGACTCGATGCACACGCCTTGCGGCGAGTACTCGATCGTCGCTATGTAGAGGTCAGGCTGGCCGGTGACGGGGCAGATGGCCGAGAGCTCGTCGCTTGTCATCTCGACGTGCGACACACCAGGATTGGCGAACGTCTCCAGCCCGGCGTAGTGCTCGGAGCCGGGGTGGCCCAGCGCGACGAAGTCACTTGAGCGCGAAGGCGGCTCCATGCCTTGCACTCTATGGCCTTGCACTTCGCGGCCTCGCTCGTTAGTCCCTCGGTAGCGAGCAGTAAGCGGACGACGAGGCTCGAACTCGCGACCCTCAGCTTGGGAAGCTGATGCTCTACCAACTGAGCTACGTCCGCGCGGCCTTTAGTTTAGCCGGATCCGGGCCCTTCTCTCGGTCTCTCCGCCCCCGGCTGCAAGAGGTAGTGCAAGAGATTCGCCGTCGAATCGACTCCTGAGCGGCACCCAATCATTCGCCCCTCTCGAAGTAGATGTTGGGCGTCTGCACCGCGTGGGGCCAAGTTGCCTTGGGCTCGCCGCCCGTGCACCGCGTAGGAAGGGCGAACCGGGAGCCTTCCCTGCCTTGCCTCTCGACTTCGACTGCTTCAAGATGGCACGCGAGTGCAGGCAACTCGGAAGAGGGGAGAGCCATGCAGCGTTTGATTCTCATGTTGGCGGCACTCGCCGCTGCGGCGGCGCTGGCGGCGGCGTTTGCCTCGTCGGCTGGTGCCTATGGCGGTGGTGCCAGCCACGACACGTGGCAGATCGGCTTGTCTTTCAACTGCAACAACCCGGCGTCGTCGTTCTGCCAGAACCCGGAGACGGGCCTGCCAGAGCTTGGCGGTTTCTGGGGCTGGGTCGAGTTTGACCGCTTTGCCGATGGGACGATCACAGGCGATGAGCAGGTGACGGGCTGCGGCCACGGCGGCGGCTTCGCTGGTGCAGAGCATGCGGACGTGGACATCACCAGCGCCCATCTCGTGGCGGCGGGGCCGGACGATCCGAACTTTGGGACGCCGGGCGCGCAGGTCTTCTACATCGACAGCAACGTGGTCAACGGCGAGCCCAACGTTTCTGACTTCCTCGGCGACTCAGGCATCCCAGCCGAGGCCGGTCACTACTCGTTCCACCCGGCACCGGGTGTCGCCTTCGACCTTCAAGTCGCGTTCCGACCCGCGAAGTAGCTGCCTCTCGATTCGCTCTCCCCGGGTTGCACTCGGCAGCCCAGGGAGAGCGCCGGTTCACTTCGAAGCGACGTGGCCCTGGTCGGCGCCACCGGCGATCACCGCTGATGCGAAGCCATGGCGCAAGCAGTGGAAAAGCCATGGCGCAAGCAGTGGAAACTCGGCTTGTCCGCTTTCGAGCTCCAGACAATCGCGGCAGTCGTGAAGGCGTCGTCGAAGGCGCGGCTGATGTTGCGCTGACTGTATGGCGTCGATCCGGTCGCGTCGAGGATTAGCGTCGCCTCTTGTCCGGAAAGGTGCCGCGCGGCAACAGTCGCAACTCGATCGCCTTGTGGATCCCCCGACAGAGGTACCGCTCGTCGGCTGCCATCCCCTTCGCCTGCAGATCCGACCCGTACACCTTCCCGTCCAGTCGCACGACGCCGTTCGAGATGAACGCGTAGTGGACGCGCGCTGATGGGCGCCGGTCCCGACGAGGCCGAGCCGCCGCCCTGCCTCGGCGGCGAGCCACCCGCCAACCGCCAGGTCGTCATCGGTGCCGCTTAGGAACGGATCGGCGTCTCGCGAGATCGCGGCGAGGTCCATCTGTGTGCCGCCGGTCTCGTACTGCAGGGCGAGCACGTCGTCCCGTTCGGTCACCCGATAGTTGTCGAAGGAGACACCCGACCCCAACTGTTCGCCTCCTCGCAGCCGATTGTCGGGCCGGTCCGCTGCACTCATTGGATCTGCTCCTCAGCGCCGACCGACTGATCTGGTCCGACGGCAGACCTCCGCGCGCGCTTGACGGGCCGAGGTTACGAAAGCACCACACGCCCGTCGTGCCCGCGATCAGCTTCCTCGCCCGACGCACACCTTGGTAATGCGGATGAGAGGACTTGAACCTCGACGGGGTTCGTGCGGAAGTGGCGCGCCGTGTCGGATCGTGGAGTGTCCTGGCGCTGCGTGGCACGCGGTCGCCGTCGTGCGTCCCGACAGCGCCGGGTTTACGGACTGAAATACGGACTAGCTTCTGGCTGCGCTACGTGGAGAGGTTCGGCGGGAGAACGTGCCAGGGCCCCGATCGTATTCGCCGAGAAGGCGTGAACTACGTCTGGTATCAGCCACCCGTAACCTGAGGCTTCCCTACAGCGTTTTACATATGCGAGCCGGCGGTCGATTCGCCCCTTGGGGGCTTGGCGGCTCAGTCAAGGGGGCGGATCGGGCTCGCTCTTGCGTGCGCGATCACAGCCACCGTTGGGTTTTGAAATTCTCAGGAGCGAATGAGACTCTGGCGGGTCTCGCCTTCGAAGAGGTTGTGGAGGGTGGTGAGAAGCATGACGCCAAGATCGAAGATGTGCGCGTGGTCTGCCACGCGGCCGAAGTCGCGCTTGGGATCCTCTACCTCCCGATCTACGCCCCGAAGCGCGTGGCTATGGCCGACGCTCGGGCGCTCCTCGAAGAATTCGAGGAATAGAACCGACCGGACGGCTGCACTGATGCTCTACCAACTGAGCTACGTCCGCGTGGCCCCGATTGTAGCTCCGGCGCGGCACGGCGAATGCCTACTCTTCGCCGGATGGATCCCGATGCCGTCGAGATTCGCGTCCTTGGCTGCCTCATCGAAAAGCAGCGGACGACGCCGGACGCCTACCCGCTCTCCCTGAACTCGCTTCGGCTCGCATGCAACCAGGCGACGGCCCGCGATCCCGTAGTCGCTTACGAGGAGCGCGAGATCAAGGCTGCGCTCGAGCGGATGTCGGACCGCGGCTGGACGCGGTTCGCCAGCGGAGCGAGTAGCCGCGCGCTGAAGTACCGGCATCTCCTCGACGAGGCGCTTCAGCTCTCCGGCCCGGAGCTGTCTCTCCTCGCGGTGCTGATGCTCCGCGGCCCGCAGACGGTTGGCGAGCTGAAGCAGCGGAGCGAACGCCTTCACCCGTTCGGGTCGATCGCGGAGGTCTCGGAGACTCTCGACGGGCTTTCGCAGCGAGAGATGGTCGAGCGACTCGAGCGGCGACCAGGTCAGAAGGAGGAGCGGTGGGCGCAGCTCCTCGGCGGCGAGCGCCAAGAGGCCGCCGAGGCAGGGCCTGAGCGGCGCGACCCGCCCGGCGACGACCGGGTAGCCGGGATCGAGACAAGGCTCGAGCGCCTCGAAGAGGCCTTCGCCGATCTGCTGAGCCGCCTCGATAAAGTGCCCGACCGTGAGTGAGCCCTTGCAGCAGCTCGAGGAACGGCTCTCCAAGATCACCGACCTCGCGTGGATCAGCCGGGTCCTCTCCTGGGACCAGCAGACGATGATGCCTCCGGCGGGATCCGATCATCGCGCCGACCATCTGGCGACACTGCGGCGGATCGCGCACGAGCTACTGATCGCCGACGAAACCGGCGCCCTGCTCGACGAGTTGCGCCCTCTCGAGGAATCTCTGGAGCCTGACTCGGACGACGCCGCCTTGATCCGCCTCGCGCGGCGCGACTACGAGAAGGCGGTGCGCGTCCCGACGGACCTCACCGCGGAGATGGCTCACGCGGCCGCCCAGGCTCGTCCGCTGTGGGTGAAGGCCAAAGCCGAGTCGAACTTCGAGCTCTTCCTGCCCGCGCTGGAACGGAACGTCGAGCTCCGACGACGCTACGTGGCGTGCTTCGACGGTGTAGAGGAGCCGTACGACATCCTGCTCGACGACTTCGAGCCGTATACGACCACCGCAGAGGTGCGGGAGATCTTCGACGAGCTCAAGGCGGAGCTCGTGCCGTTGATCGCGGAGCTTCGTGACAGTGACGTGGACGACGCATTCCTGCAGGGAAACTTCCCCGTCGAGCGCCAGGAGCGGCTCGCAAAGGAGGTGGTCGGGCTCTTCGGCTTCCGTCCGGACAGCTGGCGGCTCGATCCCACCGAGCATCCATTCGCCTCCGGTGCCGGAGTCGACGACGTCCGGATCACGACGCACTACGACCCCGAGACGATGAAGTCGTTCTTCTCGACAATGCACGAGTACGGGCACGGGCTGTACTCGCACCAGCTGCCACGGAAGCTTCAGCGCCTCCCGATCGGCAACGCGTGCTCGCTGGGCATCCACGAGTCGCAGAGCAGGCTGTGGGAGAACCTCGTCGGGCGCAGCCCGCAGTTCTGGCGTTTCTTCTACCCGCGCGTACAGGAGACGTATCCCGAACAGCTGAGCGGGGTCGAGCTCGACCGCTTCGTGGCGGGCATCAATCGGGTCAAGCCGTCGCTGATCAGGATCAAGGCCGACGAGGTGACGTACGGGATGCACATCATCCTGCGTTTCGAGCTCGAGCAGGACATCATCAACGGTCGCGTCGAGCTTCGCGACCTCCCACACGTGTGGAACGAAAGGATGCGCGAATACCTCGGGGTGGACGTCCCCGACGACGCGCACGGCGTCCTGCAGGACACGCATTGGGCCTCGGGGCTCATCGGCTACTTCGCGACCTACCTGCTCGGAAGCGTCATGTCGGTGCAGATCTGGGAGAAGGTGCTCGAAGACGTTCCGGATCTCGAAGACCAGATCGAGCGCGGCGAGTTCGGCGCGCTTCGCCAGTGGCTAGGGGAGCACGTCCATGCGCACGGCAGGAAGTTCTCGCCGCAGGAGACGCTCGAGCGCGCGACGGGCAGCAGGATCGACGCGAAGCCGTACCTCGCGTACCTCCGCGCCAAGTACGGCGCGGGGGTCGCCGCTTAGTAGAAGAGGCTCTCGGGCCAGGCCTCGGCCAGCCGACGTCTGGTCTCCGCCAAGTGCTCGGGCAGGACCTTCACGTCCGCGAGTACCGGCATGAAGTTCGTGTCCCCGCCCCAGCGAGGCACCACGTGCAGGTGGACGTGGTCGACGACGCCGGCACCCGCGGTCCGCCCGAGGTTCCAGCCGACGTTGTATCCGTGAGGCGCGTAGAGCTTTCCCAGCGCAGCCATCCCGTCGGCAGCCAGCCGGTGGAGCTCGAGCACTTCCTCTCCGTCGAGCTCGCCGAATTCAGCGATGTGCCGTACCGGTGCGACCATGAAGTGGCCGGACGAGTACGGATACTTGTTCAGGAGCGCGATGGCGTTCTGTCCGCGCCGGACGACCAGGCGCTCCTCGTCGTCGCCCTCCACGGCCGCGCAGAAGATGCAGCCGGTCTCCTCGTCCGCGGACTTGATGTACTCGAGGCGCCAGGGCGCCCACAGCTGCTTCACGCGGCCGAGTCTAGAGCGGCTGATCCGCGGACTCGACCTGGACGGCTTCCGGATCGATCCGGCCGCGCATCGAGGCGAGGAGCATCACCGACCCGACCATGGCCAGGACCATGAGCAGGGAGGAGGTGAGGAGGATCGCCTGGAGAGTCAGCATGTCGTGAGTGGAACGCGTCGCTCACGACTTCGGTTACTCGGTCCCGACTCCTTCTACGTTCCGGACTTCTCAGGGAACGATGGTGGCTGCGGCGAAACGGCCCGCGCCGCCGGCGGTGAAGCGCGCCGTGACCGAGCGCTCGCCGCAGACGAGCGCGGCCGAGAGCCCCGACGAGACACGCTTGATGTTCGCCGGCCCGCTGACCGTCAGCGTGGAGCCGCGAGGTCCGTGGAGCTCAGCTGCGAACACGCCGTCGAGCGGGGTCTTGAAGGTGAACGTCCTCTGCTGGCCGCGACGGGTGAAACGACCGCTCAGGAACCTGAGCGGCGACTTCTTCCACGGCTTGAGGACGTCCTGCTCGATCGCGCTGAGAGCCGCTGCGTCAGGAGCGAACATCGGGTCATAGCCCCACGGGGTCTCCGGGAGGCCAAGCCTCACCTCGTTGAGATGCATGAACGACTCGGCGAAGGACTCACCGGGATTCTGGAAGTAGTGCTCGGCCTCGTCACCGGGGAAGGCCGCGCCGGCGATCTCCTTCGAGCAGACGCCCTCGTAGGTCGACCAGCGCTTCGTCCCGTAGGCGATCGCAGGCCATGGGTCGTTGAGCCTGTTGTTCGCGACGTGGTGTCCGTATTCGTGTGCGACGACCTCTTCGACCGTGCTCCAGGGAGTGTCCTCGCCGACCGTGATGAGCTCGCCGGTCGCGGGGAAGTAGCAGCCGTCCACCTCTTGGCTGTGGCAGACGACTCCGACCTCGGTAGGAGGAGCGAAGTAGATGTTGACGGTCGAGATCTCCTTGCCGTGCACGAGGCTGTCGACGAAGTCGGCCGCCGCCTGGTTCGCCGCTTCGTCGACCGGGTATTCGACCGACGAATGGATGGTAACGTGTGCCCCGCTCTTCGCGGTGTAGACGCCGCCCCAGGCACCTGCTGGCAGCGAAGCGAAGTGTCGCAGTGTGCGGTGGACGATTCGGGAGCGAACGCGTCCGATTCCCTGGCCGAGCCCGAACACAGTGAGCCTCTTCACCGTGGGCCGTTCTGCGGCAGGCGCCGAGGTACCGCCCGAGAGGGCGGCGAAAGTGACGAGTAGCAGAGCGAGACCCCTGCGTCCGAGCGGCGTGGACATCACTTGAGTACTCGGGGCCGCCCGCCGGGATCTGGATGGCCCGAATGAGGGACTTGCCACTTTCCGAGGGGACGATTTTGAGGATCTAGTTAAGAAGGACCCTGGTCGCCGGCAGGCATGGTAGGAGTACCGACCGTGAGGGTGGTCGGAACAGTCGCCGTCGCAGTTTGTGCTGCGGCTCTCGTTGTGTTCTCGGGGACGTCGTCGGCGTCTCCAAAGCGCGTCGGGCAGGTGTGCGGCGGGCTACCCGCCTACAACGACGGTCCCGAAGTCGTATTCGGCCGACCCAACACTCTGGCTGCTGCGCAGAAGCTGCAGGCGCAGGTCGTGGCGCAAGGCTTCACCTTCACGTCGATCGAGACCGGCTGCAACGAGTTCCGCGTCGTCATTCGCGGCTACGACACGTTCGCCACTGCTGTCGCAATCCAGGACGAGGCAAACCGGAAGAGCACCTTCAGGCCGACTGTCGAGTGCTACCACGCTCCGGACAAGAACGGTGAGCTCGAGGTGGCGATGGGACACGCGCCCGACCTGGACTCGGCCAAAGCCCTCGTTGCCCTCGCAGCGTCACGTGGGTTCCGGGGTGCGCAGCTCGAGAGCGATCCCTGCGGTGGCTACGAGGTGATGATGAAGGGCTTCGTCGATCAAGCGCAGGCGAACGAATTCGCGGCCGAGGCCTACGGCGTCGGCTTCAATGCCCACCTCGAGCCAGAGAGCTAGCCCCCGGGCTGGTCAGGCCAGCGCTTAGACTCTGCTCGCACATGCGTCTGCGTCCGCCGTCGCCGGCAATGGTCGTTTCCTGTCTGGCTCTCGCGATCTCGCTGAGCGGCGCCGCCTACGCGGTCTCCACGGCGCTGCCGCGCAACAGCGTTGGCCCCGCCCAGCTGAGGAACAACGCAGTCAACTCCGCGAAGGTGAGGAACGCCTCGCTCCGTGCCGTGGACTTCGCGCCCGGCCAGATCGGACCGGGACCGCAGGGGCCGGCCGGTCCGCAGGGGCCTCCGGGAGCGAGCGCGCTGCAGGTGATCGCCGGGAGCGGCGCGTCCAACAGCAGCAGCCCGAAGACCCAGCAGCAGGACTGCCCGGCGGGTAAGCGGGCAGTAGGCGGCGGCGGCGTTCTCACTGGTTCGATCACCAACACGTTCCTTTCGACCAGTCGGCCGACCGATGCAGGGACCGGTTGGATCGCGTCCGGGCGCGAGTCGAGCGCGGGGAACGCCGGCAGCTGGGCTGTCCAGACCTGGGTTGTCTGCGCCAGCGTCGCGCCCTAAAGTTCCAGTAGAACGGCCCGGCCGTTTGGGAGAGGCGATCTGGTCAGAGCCAGCGCTTGTACTTGAAGAATCCGATCATCCCGATGATCACACCGATCATCAGGCCCGCGACGATCCAGAAGGCAAGCCGCGTTGCCTCTCCGGGGAAGTTGACGTTCATACCGAAGATCCCGGAGATGAGCGTCAGCGGCAGCAGAATGACGGAGAACACCGTCAGGATCCGCAGGACGTCGTTCTGGCGGTGCGAGATCACCGACTCGTTCGTGCTCTCGAGCGCTTCGACGACTTCCTTGTAGTTGTCCAGCAGGTCCCAGATGCGCTCTGACGCGTCCACGAGGTCGTCGAAGTAGAGCTCGAGCTCCTCGGGGAGGAAGCGTTCGATGTGGCGTTCGAGCAGGCGAAGCGCGGGGCGCTGCGGCTTGATGATCTTGCGGTACGAGATGATCTCCTGCTTCACCTTGGAGATGTCGGTGACGATCTCCTCCGAGCGGCGGTCCTCGATGTCGTCCTCAATCGAGTCGAGCTTGTAGGCGATCTTGTCGAGGATCGGGAAGCAGTAGTCGAAGAGATCGTCCAGCACCTCGTAGAGCAGCCGGCCCGATCCCTTGCTGAAGAGTTGCTCGCGGAACCGCTCGTCCTCCTGCACGCGGTTGAACAGCCGCGTGACCGGGAGCAGCTCGACGTTCGAGATCGTGACGAGATAGTCGGGCCCGAGGAAGAAGTCGAGCTCGCCTGCGTTCAGGCGCTGGACGTTCTTGTCGTACGCGGGGAAATGAAGGACACCGAAGAGGTAGCCGTCATCGACGTAGTCGTCCACCTTCGGCCGCTGGCGCTTCGAGAGGACGTCCTCGACGTCGAGTGGGTGCCAGCCGAACCGCTCGCGCAGCCTGTTGACCGTTTCGGGGTCGATCGGCGGGTCGAGGTGGATCCAGGTGAGGCCGTTGGCGCTGAGCTCAGCGACGCGCGGTTCCGCGCGCGGGGCGACCGCCTCGGCGAATCCGCGAGGCCTCGTCCGCCGGATGCGGGGCAGGCTGGGCATCGGTACTGAGCGGCTCGTCGGTCGTTGGCGCCATGTTCGCCATGGTACCCGGGACGCCTGCGAAGGAATCGAGATGCGGCGTGAGGTGGAGGTGTCGAGGAATCCGTCGCTCCAGCGCCAGCGAGTAAGCCGACGCGAACAGGCAGATGCCTGCGGCGGCCGGCCAGAGCGCACGCGGCTCGGCCTGGAGCACGAACCCGCCGGCGGCTGGACCGACCAGCCAGCCGAGCTGCCACGAGAAGCTGGAGAACGCCATGTAGCGGCCGAGCAGTCGGGTCTCCGCCAGATCCACGACCAGCGGCGCATGGATCGCCCCATGCAGGCATTCGCCCAGAGCAAACACGGCCACCGCAACGCCGAAGACGACTGCCGCCTGAGCTCCGCTGAACCATGTGCCCCCGATCAGCACTGCGAGGAACGTGCCGGCCCAGATCACGCCCATCAACGCGAGCCCGCGCATGCGGCTCCTGCCCTCGACGAGCTTCACGACCGGCAGCTGAGCGACCGCGACGACACCGGCGAAGATGAACCAGAGCACCCCGATAGCAGGTTCGCTGACATGCGCGGTGTTCTTCGCGAAAGGCGGCAGGAGCTCGCTCATCACGGCGATTCCGGCACCGATGAAGATGACGTTGAGAAAGATGTAGCGGAGAAAGACACGGTTGCGGATGACGTCGGCGTAGCGGCCGGGCTCGTGGTGCGCTTCGACGTGACGCGGCGCGGGGACGAGGCGTAACACGCCGACGAAGACGAGAAACGTGGCGGCGTTGAGCAAGAACAGGAACGTGAACGTGCTCGGGTGCGCAGTGCGTGCGATGGCGCCGGCGACGAGCCCGCCAAGGGCGATGCCGAGATTCATCGTCATCCGTTGTTGCGCGAAAGCCGAGTGGCGCCGTTCTCTGGGTGTGAGCGAGCTGAGCAGCGTGGACTGGCTCGGCCAGAACGACCCGCTGCCGAGACCGACGAGCGCGTTCAGTGCGAACGCCTGC
>WNGD01000445.1_pt1 | contig 43651 bp, 36 predicted proteins | sample 5400671 | NCBI WGS metagenome assembly WNGD01 (sample SAMN13153369, study PRJNA577476) | soil metagenome | isolation source: 40 cm soil or saprolite under grassland replicate 2 | place: USA:California | collected 2016-06-15 | reverse complement strand
GGTGAACAGCACGGCCGGCACTCGCAGCGTGCCCGACACCGCAGCGGCGCTCGGGATCGGCACCCCCGCGGCGAGGGGTGCGTTCAGCGCCGCGAACTGCCGCTGTGCGAGCAGGCGGGCTCGCGTGGCGCGCACCGCGCGAGCTTGCCTGCGCCAGACACCGTCGGGTCGGAAATCGCGCCCCCGCACTTCGCGGGGCCGGCGCGGCTCCTGCGCGCGTGCCGGTAGCGGCGCGCACAACGCGAGCCAGAGGGCCAGCAACACCGTGCGACGTGGCGTCACGCAGTGTGTTCCGGGACAATGAGGCGGACGGGGAGTACCGGCACGCAGTACCCTACCCCACGAGCGCCGCCGAGGCCGTGCGCTCCCTCACACCGCGCCGTGCCAGCAGCAGCCCCAGTCCCATGAACCCGACCACGCCACCCACGACCTTCGCCTCGTAGAGCCAGGGGTGCGCTTCGTCCGCGGGCGGCACGAATCCGAGCACGATCGAGAACGCCACCGCCGCGAGGCCTGTGAGGCCGACCAGCAGCGTGGCGGCGGTGCGCGTGCGCCGCAGCCGCAGGTAGGCCCCGAAGAGGTAGAGATACGGAATGAAGAAGAGGATGAGCGTGGTCTGGGTGAGCGCCAGGTAGGCGTTCTTCACGCTGGCGCCGACCAGACTCGCGACCACGAACACCGTGGCGAGCGCGCCCTGCACCAGCAGCCCCACGTGCGGCGTGTGCCAACGCGGATGGATGCGACCGAACGCGGGCGGCAGCGCGCCGTCCAACCCCGCCACGAACGGCAGACGGGCCGATCCCGCCAGCCAGGCTCCCACGCCGCCCAGGTTGCCGAGCGCCAGCAGGATCGCGATCACAGCGGCGACGGGTGCGAGCCACGGCGCGCCGATCCGCTGCGTCAGCGCCGCCGTCGCCTGCGGCATGCCGTTCGTGATGCTCACCGTCTCCGCCGGCAGGGCCACCAGCATCGCCGCCGTGCCGAGGACGTACATGGCGACGATGCCGAAGCCCGAGATGACGATGCCGCGCCGCAACGTCACCGCGGCATCATGGATCTCGTCCCCCAGCGTCGGGGCGAGCTCGAGCCCGGCGAACGCGAATGTCATGGTGGCGAACAGGTTGATCGACGGGAGATCGAGCTTCGCAGGCACCAGCCCGCGGAGCGCGAACGGCGTCGCGCTGCCGTGCCTCGCGAGCGACCACGCGGCGAGCAGCACGAAGATGAGCGCGGGCAGCCACGTGCCGTACCCGCCGAGGTTCTGGAGGCGTTTCCCGATGCGGAGGCCGACCACGTTCATACCGACGGCGAGCCACAGCCCCGCCAGGGACAGCGCGCCGATGAACACATTGTCGTCGCCCAAGCGCACGAAGCGCGGCCCGCCCGCGTAGGCGGCGATCGCCGCCGTGGCCACGAGCAGCGAAGGAAAGTAGAAGAGGTTGTTGACCCAGTAGCCCCAGCCTGCCACGAAGCCGTGCAACGGCCCGAACGCCCGGCGCACCCAGCGGTAGATGCCACCGGCACCGGGATCGATGTCGGCGAGCTCCCGCACCGCCACCGCCGACGGCAGGAAAAACACGACCAGTGCGACCAACCACAGCACCAGGCTCGCGAGTCCGAACTGGCTCGCCGCCGTGGTCAGCCAGCGCAGCCCGACGATCGCCGTGATGTTGAACAGCACGACGTCGGAGAGCCGCATGACGCGGGGTAGCCGGCTAGGGGGCTCTGGCATGCACCGTGGCGGTGAGCCACCCGATGCCGCTGCCCAGCACCGCGCCGCCCGCCACGTCGGTGGGGAAATGTTTGCCGCCGGTCACGCGCAGCGCGGCGACGCCCACCGCCCCCGCGTACAGCAGGATCGCGTTCCGAGCGCGGTGCGGCAGCTGCTGCCGCCGGGCGATGACGAGATAGGTCGTCGCCGCGGCGAACGCGAGCGAGGCGTGCCCCGAGGGGAACGACTGGCGGTTCTCCGGCCGCGCCGCCGCCGCCGGGGCATCCGTTGTGTACAGGACCGGGCGACTGCGATGCACCAGGACCTTGAGCCACGCGGTGGTCGCCTGCGTCCAAGCGAGCGAGTTGAGGAGCACCACCCCGTTGCCGCGTCGCTGCGCGGGATCGAGTCCATGCAGTGAGACGAACGCCGCCGCGCCGACGACTCCTCCGAGCGCCACACTGCTCGCGGTCGCCGCGCTGGCGGAAGCGTTGTGCAGCGCGGAGCGATCGATGCCCGGCACCGAGGCCGGATCGCACGGGGCGCAGGGCGGCGGGCCGTGCGGGAGATTGAGGGCAACGGGGATGAGTGCGAGCGCGCCTGCCGCGCCGACCGACCCGGCGTCCCACCACGTCACACGATACGGTGCCTGACCCGCTGTCGGCCGGGCGACGGCGAACAGCCAGACGAAGACGATCGCCGACCGGAACATGCGGATTCTCGCTCGAAACGGGAGGCTTGGAAGTTACGTCGTGCCAGCGACGGGTGCTAACTCACGTTCACGCGGGACCTTGCGGTTTCGCTGCGCCGCCACTACTGTCTAGGCTGCTGTTTTCCACCAACCAGTCTGGGGGCCCCGTGAGTACCGAGACCCTGCAGCACGTCGCTCTCTTCGACAAGTGCAAGAACTTCACACGGGCCGACGAGGTTCGAGCGGCCGGCTTGTACGCGTGGTTCAAGCCGATTTCGCAGTCGGAAGACACGGTCGTGGTGATCGAAGGCAAGCCGCGCATCATGATGGGCTCCAATAACTATCTCGGGCTGACGCATCACCCCGAGGTGCTCGCCGCGGCGAAACAGGCGCTCGACGAATTCGGGTCCGGCTGCACCGGCAGCCGGTTTCTCAACGGGACACTGGAGCTGCACTGCCGGCTCGAGGCCGAGCTGGCGGAGTTCTTCGGCAAAGAAGCATGCCTCGTCTTCTCGACCGGCTATCAGGCGAACCTCGGCCTGATCTCCGGCCTCGTGGGTCGGGGCGACGTCGTGTTCCTCGACAAGCTCGATCACGCGTCCATCGTGGACGGCGCGAAGCTGTCCCACGGCGAAACCATGCGCTTCAACCATGGGGACATGGCGGGGCTCGAGCGCAAGCTCCAGAAGGTGCCGGTCGGGACGGGCGTCATGATCATCGTCGACGGGGTGTTCTCGATGGAGGGGGACATCGCCGACGTGCCGAACCTGCTCAAAGTCGCCCAGAAATACGGCGCCGCGCTCGCGATCGACGACGCGCACGCCGTGGGGGTGCTCGGCCCCAACGGGGACGGGACCGCGGCGCATTTCGGCGTGGCCGAAGACGTGGACCTCATCGTGGGCACGTTCTCGAAGTCGCTCGCCTCGATCGGCGGCTTCGTGGCGGCTTCCGAAGACATCATCGATTATCTGCGGCACCACTCGCGGCCCCTGATGTTCACGGCGGCGCTCCCGCCGGCGAACACCGCCGGGGTGCTCGCCGCGCTGCACGTGCTGCGGCGCGAGCCCGAGCGCCGGGAGCACTTGTGGGCCAACACGCATCACCTGCAAGAGGGGCTGCGGTCGCTCGGCTTCGAGATCGGGCCCACCGAGACCCCGATCGTCCCGTTCCTCATCGGGGACTTCGAGAAAACGCTGACGTTCTGGCGCAAGCTGTTCGACGCCGGCGTCTTCACGAATCCCGTGGTGCCGCCTGCCGTGCCGCCGTCGCAGAGCCGGCTGCGGACCAGCGTGATGGCGACCCACACCGCCGATCAGTTGGACTTCGCCCTGCAGACCTTCGGCCGGCTGGGAAAAGAGCTGGGGGTCATCTGAGCGCAGTGGAGATCGCGCCCGTCACCGGCGGGCGCGATCTCGAGCGCTTCATCGCCTTTCCGTACGAGCACTATCGGGGCGACCCACTCTGGGTCCCGCAGCTGCGCATGGACGTGCGCACCCTGCTCTCCCCCGCGAAGAACCCGTTCTTCCAGCACGCCCACGCCCAGTGCTTCATCGCCCACGCCAACGGCCGGACGGTGGGGCGGATCGCCGCCATCCAGAACGACGCCCACACCCGGGAGCACGGGGACCGGGTCGGGTTTTATGGGTTCTTCGAGAGCGTCAACGACCAGGCGGTGGCGACCGCCCTGTTCGACGCGGCGGCGGCCTGGCTCCGGCCCCGGGGGCTCACGGTGCTCCGCGGCCCGATGAGCCCCTCCATCAACGACGAGTGCGGCCTGCTGGTGCAGGGGTTCGACACCCCGCCCACCCTGATGATGTCGCACAACCCCGCGTACTACGTCGACCTGCACAAGCGCTACGGCTTCGCCAAAGCCAAAGACCTGCTGGTATACGAAAGCACCACCACCCGACTCCCCGAGCGGATCGTGCGGGCCGCCAACGTGATCGCGCAGCGCAAGGGCATTACCCTGAGGGCCCTCGACATGAAGCGCTTCATGACCGAGGTCGAGCTCGTCAAAGCGCTCTATAACGACGCGTGGGAGAAGAACTGGGGATTCGTGCCGCTGACCGAGGCGGAGATCGACCATCTTGCCAAACAGCTCAAGCCGATCGTCGTGCCCGACCTGGTGTGTTTCGCCGAGCGCGCGGGCAAGGTCATCGGGTTCGCCGTGGCGCTCCCCGACTTGAACGTGGCGCTCAAACATAACCCGTCGGGCCGCGCGTTTCCCGGCATCCTCAAGGTCCTGTGGTACGCGCGCAAGGTCAACCGCCTCCGCATCCTGCTGCTCGGCGTGCTGCGAGACTACCGCTCGAGCGGCGTCGACGCCCTGCTGTACCACTGGATCTGGACCAAGGGGATCGCCCACGGGTTCACCTGGGGCGAGGGGGGCTGGATCCTCGAGGACAACGCGGCGATGAACAACGCCGCCGTGCAACTCGGCTTTCGGCCCTACCGCACCTACCGGATCTACGACAAGCCCCTGTGAAGGCGTTCGTCACCGGCGGGACGGGGTTCGTCGGCGCGCATCTCGTGCCGACGCTGCTCGAGCGTGGCGCGGAGGTTCGCTGCCTGGTGCGCAACCCCGCCAAGGCTCTGGCGCTCGGCTGGCGGGATGTCCGCCTCGTCCGGGGCGATCTGGACGACGCCCGTGCGCTGGCGGAGGGCTGCGCGGGAGCGGACGTGGTGTTTCACGTCGCCGGGCGCATCAGCGCCCGCGATCTGCGGGAATTCATGCGGACGAACCGCGACGGCACCGCCAACGTGCTCGAGGCCGCTGCACTCCAGCCTCCGCAGCGCTTCGTGCTCGTCTCCTCGCTCGCCGCCGGCGGACCCACCACGCCCGGACATCCGATCGACGAGGCCCGCCGCCCCGCGCCGGTCACGCCCTACGGCCAGAGCAAGCTCGCGGCGGAGATCCTGGTCCGGGCGGCTCCGTTCCCGTGGACCATCGTCCGCCCGCCCGCCGTGTACGGCGAATGGGATCGCGAGATCCTCAAAGTGTTCAAGCTGGCGCGCCGGGGGCTCGCGCCCGTGTTCGGTGACGGTTCCCAGGAGCTGTCGGTCATCTACGCAGGGGATCTGGCGACCGCCCTGGTGACCGCCGCAACCTCCCCCGGAGCAGCGCGTAAGGTATACTACGCGGCGCACCCCGCGGTCACGACGAGCGGCGAGCTGGTCCGGGCCGTGGGACGCGCGGTGGGACGCGCGCCGCGCATCGTAGCGCTGCCCGCGCCCGTGGCCCGCGTGATCCTCTGGGCCATCGGATCGCTGGCTCACGTCGCGGGCCGGGCGACCGTTCTGTCGGCCGACAAGGCGGACGAGTTTCTCGCTCCGGCATGGACCTGCCGCCCGGATGCGCTGATGCGGGACACGGGATGGCACGCCGCCACGGATCTGAACGCCGGGTTGCAGCGCACGGCGGACTGGTACCGCAGGGAGGGGTGGCTGTGAGCGATACGTCGCACGACGGCACGACGGCACGGCGCACGGAACTGCTGATAACGTTCCGTCGGGCCGTCGTGCAACGCCTCACCGCCGTCGATCTCGTCACGCTGCTGTACGTGGCCGTCGCGACCGTAGCGGTCCTGGCATTCACCGCCGACGACCGCAAGGGATGGGACTGGCTGCTGGTGGCGCATGCGCTGCTGGTCACGCTCGTCCTGCTCGCCCCGCGCGCGCGCGAGGCGGGGCGCGTCGGCCGGTTCCTGGGCGACTGGTACCCCATGCTGCTGCTCGGCGGGCTGTACGCCGAAGTGGGCGTGCTCAACGTCGACGTCGGCTACCAGCACGACGTCGCGATTCAGCGCCTCGAGTTGTGGGTGTTCGGCTCACAGCTGTCGTACCGCTGGATCCGCGAATGGCCCAATCCGGTGTTCTCGTGGATCATGCACATTTGCTACATCGCCTATTACGCGATCTTGTGCGCTTCGCCTCTCGGTTTGTGGCTCAGCGGGCGGCGCGACGCGGCGCGGCACACGATCTTCGCCGTGATGGTCACGTTCTATCTCTGCTACGTCGTGTTCCTCTTCTTTCCGGTCGCCGGGCCGCGCTATGCCTTCGACCTCGCGCACAACGCCGCCACCGAGATCTGGCCGGCGCGCGCCACCCAGTGGCTGCTCGACCGCGGGGACTCGTGGGGCGCCGCGTTCCCGTCGTCGCACGTGGCCGCCGCCGTCGTCGCGGCGATCTGCGCGCTGCGCTACTGGCGGCCCCTCGGGCTCGCGCTCGTGCCGCTGACGCTCGGGCTGGTCCTGTCGGTGGTGTACGGACAGTTCCACTACGCGGTGGATGCGGTGTCGGGCCTGTTCGTGGCCGGCGCCGTGCTCGCGTCCCAGTACGTGTACGGCGCGGAGCCGGAGAAGGTCGGCGCCCGACTGCCGGCGGGGAGCCTGGAGCAAGCCTGACGTCGGGGCGCCTGATCGGTCGGGGGGCTCCGTCCGCGACAAAAATACGCAGTCGCTCCGGGAGCCCCCCGACCGGTCAGGCGCCGGGCTTGGCCGCCGCCCGCGACGCCACGGTGTCCAGGTCGCCCCCCAGGGCATCCATGCGGCGTTGGAACTGAAGGTCGATCAACAACAATCCGACGACGTACGCGGCCAGATTCACCACGAACACGATCTGGAAGAGCACCGGGTACGGCACCCAGATTCCGAAGTAGAGCGCGAACCGCTTGACCCCCGGGTCGAGCCCCGAGCGATCCGCGATGCTCGTCATCAGCAGAATCGCGGCCAGCGCGAGCACGACGAGCTTGAGGGGAACCATCCCGGCGGCGGCGAACCCGGCGAAGATGACCGCTTCGGACGCCCGGTCGAGCCGCGTGTCGAGCCGCCGTCCCGCGTCGGAGGCGAGCCCGAACTCACGCGCAATCCCGCCGTCGATCCCGTCCAGCACCTGCCCCAACGCCATCAGGCCGAGGCCCCACCCCAGGCGGCCGGCGGCGACGCTCGCCCCCGCGCCGACGCTCGCCCCGAAGGCGGCCCACGTCACCTGCGCCGGCGACAGCCCGAGCGTCAGATGAGCGAACCGCAGCAGCGGGCGGATCGCCCGGTCTAATGCCTTGCCCAGTACAGGAGCAAATTCGTACATAGCAAGACGGCGAACAGGACCCCTTCCTTGATCTTGTCGGGAATCCCCGTGAGCCACCCGCGGGTCACCCACGGAGAGTAGGGGTAGAGCGGCATCTTCTCGAATCGGACGCTGTAGTCCATGGCCACGTGGATCGCGAAGAACAGCAGTGGGATGACGGTTCCCAGGAACCAGCACAGCGGCGTGATCCAGAGCAGCGCTACGGGCTCCTGCAACGAGGAGCGCCAGTAGTAGCCCCGCTTGTCCACGAGCCCCACGGCCCGCAGGTAGAACGGCGCCTTCACCGCGTGGTCCACGTCCACGCCGATCCCGAAAGCGTACGCGAGCGCGGCGTCCCGCCCGTGTAACTCCATCGCCTGCACGCCGAGCGTGGTGGCGAGGATGTGCGTGAAGACGGTCACGGCGCGGTGGCGCCCTCCCGGGCCGGCTGTCGTCCCGCCAGCCACACGAGCCCCAGGCCGACGCCGATCCACGCCATGTCGCGCAGCCGGCTCACGATGGCGGTGTAGACGCCCAGCGCGGGATCGAGGCCCAGGAGCTTGAAGAAGAGGTACAGCGAGCCTTCCTTCGTCCCGACTTCGAAGGGCATGAAGAAGATCGTGTTCTGAATCAGCGAGGTGAGCCCGCCGATGGCGTACGCCTGAAGGTAGGTGATGTGCAGGCCCACGCCGAGACCGATCAGCACGTACTCGAGCATGAAGATCGAGCGACTGAGGTACTCGAGCAGGAGCGCCTGAAAGAAGCGACCCGGTCGCTTGTGATAGAACTCCGTGATCTGCGCGTCCATCTGGGCGAGCGTGGCCCGCTGTGACTCGAGGCGCCGCGCCAGATGGCGGAGCAAGGGGAGGCGGTGGATCAAGTCGAGCGCGCTCTCCAGCACGCCGCGGCGGTGTCCCGTCAGCAGCAGCCAGCATAGCAGCGCCAGCACCACAAAGGCGACGACCAACCCGGCGAGCAGCGCCGGGTGCGGCGGCAGGAGGACGACCCCGAGCACGATCGCCGTCAGAAAGCTCAGCAGCATGCCGAGCGTGTGCAGCATCTGGTAGATCACGACCGAACCCGCCGCGCGTCGCACCCCGAGCCAGCGCGCCGCCGCCGCAATCTTGAACGGCTCACCCCCGACGTTGACCATCGGCGTGACGAAATTGAGCGAGAACCCGGCGACGGTGATCGCGTAGGCGCGCCAGAAGGGCGGGCGCACCGGCTCGTCGGCCATGATCAGTCGCCACGCCACCGTATTGCAGGCGTACACTACGCCGTACAGGATGAGGATCGGGACGAAAATCCATCCCGTATGCGCCGCGTCGGCGAGTAGCCTGCCCACGCCGATACGCGCCACCAGATAGGCGAAGATCGCGGAGCCGCAGACGAACAGCAGCGCCTGCAGCTTGCGGCTCACGCGTGGTCCGGGATGGCGACCCTGCAGCCCGTGTTGGCGGCCTCGTAGGCATGCTCGACCACGGTCGCGACGCGGCGGATGTCGTCCAAATACGGCGCGGCGGCGCGGATGGGATCGCCCCGGTCGAGGGAGGCGATGAACGACTCGAACAGACAGGCGAACCAGCGGTAATATGCCGCCTTGTCGAGCTCGGCCGAGAAATCGTGTCGCTCGATGGCACCCTCGCGCTCGAGCCGCAGCTCGCCGCCGACCCACTCGATGGCGCCCTGCTCGCCCACGAACCGGATGCGGTTCTCACGCCGCTGCGCGGCCCACGTGAAGAACATCGTCACCAACCGCTCGGGGTACTCGAAGTGCAGCCACGCCGTGTCCTCGACCTCGTAGGCGCGGTGCCGCAGCCGTCCGGTCCAGGCGCTCACCGCGGCCGGCGGCCCCGCGACGTCGAGCAGCTGGTAGATGAGGTGGGTTCCGTGGTCGAGCAACACACCGCCCCGCCCCGCCGCGCTGGTCCCGCGCCACGGCGTCCCGCCAGCCTCACGCCCGGGATCGGCCGTCGGCCGATGGACCGCGAGCTCCGCGAGGTGCCAGCGCCCGATCGCCCCCTCGCGTAGCCAGTCCTTCACCTTGACCCACACGGGGTTGAAGCGGTACTGGTGACAAGGCATCACGATCCGGTTGTGGGTGCGCGCCGCGGCGGCGATGCGGTCCGCTTCGACCCGGGTGAGCGCGACCGGCTTCTCACACACGACGTGGTAGCCCCGCTCGAGGCCCCACAGGGTGAGGTCCAAGTGCGAGGCCGTCGGTGTGCAGATGTCGATGAAGTCGAGGGGACCGACTCGGGCGAGCTGCTCGTGGTCTGTGAGCAACGGGATGCCGTCGATCGGCGGCACCCCCGCGGCACTATCCACGACGGCGACGATGTCGACGCGCGCACGCACGCCGGCCACCGTCCGCAGCGCGGGGAGATGCGACTGCCGCGCCGTGCCGCCCGCCCCGATGACGGCACCACGGTACCGCTGCACGTCAGGTGAAGCGCGCGTAGGCATTACGCTCGTGCTCGAGCGCGTCGGTGAGCGCCGTGGCGTTCCACTCGTGCATCAGCAGCAACACCACGAGGAGCAGGCTCATCGGCACCGCCTCGGCCCACAGGAACGCCGAGATATGGCCCGCGATCGCCGCGGCGCCGAGCAGCAGGAAACGGATGTTCTGGCCGAGCCAACTGCACAGCGGCAGCAGGACCTCTTGCCGCTCGCGATACTCCTCCCGGAACGCCGGCGGCACGCTCCCTCCTCCCGCTGCGCCGGCCCGCAGCAGCCGGATCAGCTTGACCGAGCGCGGGAACAGCTGCGCCTGCCTCACGACGTAATCCCGGTACACCCGCGCGCCGAAGCGCTCCAGCACCGTGCCGGCAGATTTGGCCTCCAGATCTTCCGGGAGATCGAGCTCGCCCGCCTTCCCGGTGCCTACAGAGAGGAACGCATTGCGGATGAAATCCACCGCGGCGCTCTGGTACGTGTGGGCGAGGCCGGCCAGCGCGACCAGCAATACCCCCAACCACCACACACCGCCGTGGAGCAGCCGGTACATCAAGTGGACGTACAGATTGACGAATCGCAAGTTGTCGTTGATGCCGTCGAGCGCCCGCCCGAACCGCGTCGAGGTGCCTCGCAACCGCGCGAGCTGGCCGTCCGCCGAGTCGAACACGTCCGACACGATGAACAACAGGAACCCGATGACATCGATCCAGCGGTCCTGGTACACGAACAGATGCCCCGCGACCAGGCCGATGAGCAGCGACCACAGCGTGACCTGGTCGGGCGAGATTCCGGTCGGGTACAGCGCCCGCGCGATCCGGATCCCGATGGGCCGGAAGAAATGCAGGTCGAGCCATTCCTCGACCGCGCGACCCTTATCCGACAAATCGTTCCGCGGCTTCACCGAGTACGTCCTTCATGGTGGCGAGGGCGCCCATCGCCTGGTCCTCCTCGATGACCAGGGGTGGGTTGATTCGCACCTCGGGATTGTAGATCATCGCGAGCACACCGCGCGACAGCAAGGTGTCGAAGATCCATCGCGTCGTTTTCTTGTCGAGCAGCTTCCGGGTCCCCGGCACGACGAGGTCCAGGCCGATCAGCAAGCCGCGGCCGCGCACGTCCGAGACGATCGGCAGCTCCGCCTCCCACCGCCGCAGCTCGGCCAGCATCTTCGCGCCCAGTCGCCGGGAGTGCTCCACCAGGCCCTCCTCGATGATCGTCTCGACCGTGATCCGGGCGGCGGCCGCGGCGAGCGGATTGCCGCCATAGCTCGACGAGCTCCCGCTCGGATTGGCGAACGGCTTGGCGAATGCGACCGCCTCGCGCGCGATGATGCCGCTCATGGGGAAGCCGCCGCCGAACCCCTTGCCGATCGTGATCACGTCGGGAATCACGTCCTCGTGCTCGATGGCGAACATCTTCCCGGTGCGCCCGAACCCGGTGATCATCTCGTCACAGATCAGCAGCGCGCCGAGCTCGTCCGCGAGGCGACGCAGCACCTGGAGGTAACCGGGCGGTGGCACGACGTTGCCCGCCGTCCCCTGAATCGGCTCGACGATGATCGCCGCCACGTCCTTGGTGGTCTCGAGCTCCACCTTCCGCTTGAGGAACTCCACGCAGTGCCATTCGCACGACGGAAACGTCTTGTCGAAGGCGCAGCGCGCGCACGCCGCGTAGGGCGAGAGGTAGGCGCCCGGCATGAGCGGCCCGAGCGCGTGCTTGAAGCTCGAACCGAGCACCGGGAGCACCCCGCCGGTCTTGCCGTGGAAGCCGCCCCAGAACCCCAAGACCTCGGTGTGCCCGGTGCGCGACTTCGCCAGGCGGAGCGCCGCCTCCACCGCTTCCGCACCGCTCGAATAGAACTGTGTCCGGTTCAAGTCGCCGGGCGCGAGCTCCGCCAGCAGCTTGACGAGCGCGGCGCGGTGCTCGGTCGTGAAGCTGCCCACGTGAATCCGCGCGATCTGGCGCTGCAACGCCGCCACGTAGCGGGGATGGGCGTACCCGAGACTCGCAACGCCGACCCCTGCGAGCAGATCGATGTAGCTGTTGCCGTCCACGTCGTACAGCACGGCGCCCTCGCCGCGATCGATCGAGAGCTGGCTGAACAGCGCCACGCTCTGGGTCCCGGGAGCGAGGTACAGCGCCTCGAGGTCGAACAGCGCCTTCGACTTGGGACCGGGAACCTGAATCTTGCGAAGTGTATGGGTCACGCGTGTTTCCGGTGTGCGAACCGATGAGTGACGTAGTCGGCGATGGCCCGCGCCGCCTCGTCACGGAACGGTGCGAAGCTCGGCCAGTCGTTGATGTCGATGAGCACAGGGCGATCGGGCTCGGGGAACGCGACATCGCCTCCGAACACATCGAGACCCAGGATCGCCGCCGCTTCGAACGCCAGGGCCTTCAGCCGGTTCTCGTCGATCTTGGGCCGCTCGCCCGCCAACCCCGCGTCCGAGCCGTACCAGCGGAAGAAGCGCCCGTCGGTCACCCCGTAGAACTTCACGATCGGGCCGGGCACGTGCTCCTGCAACGCGACCCAGGGGATGCCGCGCGTCGTGAACGCCTGCAGCGCGTCCGCGATGCCCCCGCGCGAGGTCGCCACGACGTCCTCCGGGCGCTCCGCGTGCACATCGCCCCGCTTGATCCACACCCTCTGATGGTCCGGGCAGAAGGCCTCGAGCTGCTCGAGCGACAGCGGCGCGGAGCTCGCGAGGATGAGCGTGCGAGGGAACGACAGGGTGCTCTCCCCCAGCCGCTTCACGAGACGGTAGCGGTGGCAGTTGAGCGCGCTCGACGGGCGGTTCACGACCACCGCGCCGTCGCTCTCCAGCGGCATCAGTTGCTCCGCGGCGAGCGCCCCCTGGCACATGTTCAGGTACAACGCCGCGACCGGCAACCGCCCCTGCTCGACCTCGCGCTCGCTGGTCTTCACGGCGCTCCAGCCGCTGCGCGCAAGCTCCGCGACGGTGGCGTCCAGGATGGCGGTGTCGTTCACGCGATGCTGCATCGGCGAATACGACGGGCTGCGATAGATCGCGACCAGTTGCGTCACAGCGGCCTCGCTCCTCCGGGGTCCGGACTAGAGGCCTCGCGCGCTGTCAGCCACGCGTTGGCCGTTTGCAGATCTGATGGACGATCGATATCGATGATGCGCGGCACCTCGACCACCCCCACCCGTCCACCGTCCGCCACCACACCGGCGAGGAACCGGCGCATCTTGTGCACGCCACGGTCGACCGCGTCGGCCGCGGCGTCGCGGGCGCCGGCGCTCAGGCCGTAGACGCCGCCCGTGATGCAGCGCGGGTGGAGCGGCTCGTCGCTGACGGAGCGCACGAACCCGTCTTCTCCCGTTCTCACGTACACTGGAGACTCGTCATCCACGTACGGCGTCACAGCGAGCACCATGTCGGCGCCCTCCGCCAGCTGGCGCTCCGTCCCGTGGTAGACCGCTTGCCAGTCCTGCGGCCGCATTACCGTGTCCACCATGCTGCAGAACACCGGGCCGGGCGCCACCGCGTGGAGCCCCTCGACCAGCGTATGCAGCGACGAGGGGGTGCGGCACTCGATCACCTTAAGGGGGCGCCCAAACCGGGTGCCGTCAAGCACGCGCCGTACGGTCGGGAAATCCGCGCGAACTGCACACGTGAGACTGATGCAGCCGAGGACCTCGAAGGTCTCGAGCAAGCGCACGACCTGCGGCCTCCCGGCCACTTGCACCAGGGGCTTGGGGAGCGATCCTTCTCCCGCGGTCGTGAGTCGCGAGCCTTCCCCGCCCGCGAGGATCAAGCCGTGCACGCTAGCCGAGGATCCTTTCGATGTCGGGAAGCCGGGCGATGCGCGCCGTGGGGTCGGGCCCCGGGGGCTGCTCCCGGTCTGGGGGCGCCAGCCAGCACGTCCGGATACCGAGCCCCGCGGCCCCGCCGATGTCGGCCTCGAAGTTGTCGCCCACCATCCAGGCGCGCTCCGCCGCCGCCCCGCCCAGCGCGCCCAGCGTCTCGCGGAAGATCCGGGGATCGGGTTTCGCCGCGCCCACCACGGCCGAGTCGGAGACCGCCGTGAACAGCCGTGCCAGGCCCAGCTCGTCCAGACAGTGCGTCAGATTCCCCGTGAAATTCGAGACGATGCCCAGATGGTAGCGGCGCGCCAGCCGCTCGAGCACCCCCTGGTTACGTGTCACGATGGCGCGTGCTGGGGCGTGAAACTGCTCCGCCATCCGCCCCGCATCGACCTTGGCCCGGTCGGGCACGAGCTCGAGCAACAGCTGGGTCTGCGTCTCGATCATCTGCCGGAAGCCGAACCGCCGGATGCCCGCCGCCCGCGCCAGCGCCTCGTCGGCCCGTTGGTAGAGCGGCTCGAACGCCGCGTACTCGAGCGCGCCCCCGGCCGCCCGGTACGCCGCGTGGAAGCGCGGGCTCCAGTGCACGCCGTCGGCATCGAGGGTCCCGCCGAAGTCGAAGAGGACGACCTCGGTGGAGCTAGTGATGCCGGTGGCCTGCGTGCGGGTGGGCCGGCTGCTGCATCGGCATGGTCTCCGCCATCCGCATCTCGTGCCCGCCGCTCTGCCGCATGTAGTGGCGATAGTCCTGCTGATACAGCGAGTCCGAGCGGTCGGCGGAGGGCCACTCCACGCCACGGTCGGGCACGAACAGCCCGCCCACGACTCCCATCCCGCCGTCCGGGACCGCCTGGCCGGTGGGATTGTCGTAATAAACGGTCACGCGGTAACGGTGATCCGGCACGATGTGGGCGCCGAGCCGGGTCCAGCCGTAGAGACGGGTGATGGGAACGGATCGGATGTGCCCCGTCGCGTCGGTCACCGGCGCGGCGCGGTAGATCGGCTTGCCCGTCGTCACGTCGACGAACTCGATCAGCCGCCCGTAGTCGTGCATGTGGCCGCCCAACCCGATGATTTTCCCCGGCACCGCCGGGCTCCCCTCGTAGGAACGCTCCGAGCGCCCTGGCGGCAGCGTGAAGGACTTGTCACCCACCGGGAAGGCCACGTCCATCTGCCAGGGCGACGCCCGGAAGAAGGGCCACGGCCGGCCTGCCGGCGTAAAATCCATCACCAGTCGAACCCGAGCCGCGTGGTAGGTCACCGCGGTGAGGTTCTCGACCATCGCGCTCGCGACGACGTGCTCGCCGCGCCGCAGCGGCAATCCGAACAGCAGCCCCGGCAGCCGTACGGCACCAGTCTCGTGCCCGGCCGCGAGCAACCGACGCGAGATCGGGAGAAACAGCTCGCGGTGGTCCGGGTCGATCAGATTGAAGTGATGGATCATCTCGTCGGGCAGCTCGTGACCGACGCTGTCCACCACCGCCACGCGAAACCCGTGGACGTACCCGTCGCTCGGAATCTCGAGCATCGCGACGGGCGGCTGCGCCAGCTGGTGGTGCGGCGTGTGGGCTGGCAGGTCGAGTGGCGCGAGGTCAATGACGAGTGCGCGGCGCGCGGGGTCAGTGAAGATGCGAGCGACGGCGCCCGGCGGCCTAGGGTGGCGCCTGTCACCGGCACCAAGTGCGAGGAGCAGGGCGAGCGGCAGCAAGGGACGTCCCGTCATGGCGGGGAAGTGTAATAGCGGCCGCCAACCCGAGGCAACCGACCCGCCTCCGGCCGCTCAGGGAGCCGCGGAGCGAGCAAGCGGGGACCCGTCGCCTGCGTGGAGCCGCTGCACGGCCGCCACCACCCTGTCGGGCCGCTCCTCATAGACGAAGTGGCCTGCGCCGGGCACAGTGTCCACGGCGAACGAACGGAGCCGAGCGGCGAGCGTGGCCACCTCCTCCGGGCTCACGCCGGACCCGCGCCCTACGGTGCCCACAACGAGGCGCACCGGACAGCGGATCTCCCCGAGGTGCGGCGCGAGCCGCTCGCCCTCGCGCGCCTGCGCCATCGCCACATAGGCCTTGAGCGTTCCCGCGAGATCGCGCGCGGCCCCGGCCGTGTAGCCGTCGACGACCTGATCGGTCACCCACGTCGTGTCGCCCGATGCGGCGATCAGACCGCGCCGGACCTTGGCTCGGACCAATCGTTCGCCGCCGAACAGCTTGATCCACGGCGCGAGCTGGATCGCCCGACGGAAGCCGCGGGTCGTCGCGGCCTCGGCAGGGCCGCCGTCGAGTGACACGACCCCGCGAACCAGATCGGGCCGCCGATACGCGAGCCGGTAGGCGATCGCCGCGCCGACGGAGTGCGCGACGACGATCGCGTCGCCTACGCCCAGGCGGTCGAGCGCGGCGGCCACTCGATCGGCCTGCGCGGTGAGCGAATAGTCGGCGTGCTCAGGCCGGGCCGAGGTACCGATGCCGAGCGGCTCGATCACGATCGTGCGGTACCCCGCGTCGACGAGCCCCGGGAGCACACGGCGGTAGCCAAACGCGGATCCGAACAGCCCCGGAATAAGCACGACGGGGTCGCCCGCTCCCTCGACCGTTACCCATAGCGACTCGGCCGGCGCGAGGGCCATTGAGAAGGCGCGCGACGTGTCCGCGAGCAGCAGCACGGTGAGGAGCCACATCGGTCACTCCGCGAGAAGGCGAAGGCGCACGACGGTGAGCCCGACGAGCGCGACGGTGCCGACGAGCAGGAGCCAGGTCGGCATGGGCACCAAGACGCCGAATCCCGCGATCAACAGGAGGCGCGGGAAGCGTCCGCACGCCACTGCTACGAGGAACTTGGCGAGTGGGTAGCGCGAGAGCGGCGCGAGAATCCTGACGGCGGAGTCAGGGATCGGCGAGAAGATCACGATCGCCGTCGTCCAAAAGGGCGCACGCGAGAAGGCGTCGATACTCCACCGTACGGTCTTCCCGGCCTTTAGCGCGGAGACTTTCGGCAGCTCGGCCGCCCAATCGACGAGCCAGTAGTTGATCGTCTCGGCAAGCGACGCGGCCGCCGTCCCTACGAGCGCCAACACCCACGCCGGGTAGAAGCGGGCATAGTAGAGGAGGGTCGCTTCGAACGCCGTCGGCAACAGCGGCGAGAGCGGGCCATGCACGAATAGCGCGAGCACGAAGAAAGCCACGAGCTTCACGCGAGTAACTCCGCGTAGCGCCACGCCACGACTGCGAACACCGCACCTTCAAGGATCCATGCCCACGGCTGCCGGTAGTAGCCCGCGTACATCGAGCGGCCCCAGTAGCCGGTGTTCTTCCACAGGTCCAGGGAAAAGCGGCGGTCGCTAAACGGCAGCAGCAGCGGGATGCCCGTGTCGGTCGGCAGATCGGCTACGACGTGCAGGACGATGCTCGCGAGCGTGAGCACGCCGAGCCACGGACCGAACACGACGCTGGCCAGCGCGCCGACCGCTGCGCAGAACGGCAGGCTGTGACTCCAGGTACCGTGGAACGCCGGGGCCGCCCACCCGGCCCGGATCAGGAGCGAGTCCGCGTTAGGGAGGAACTGCGCGGCGGTGACCACGGCGAAGGTCTCTGGCCGCGGATCGATCGAGGCGATCGCTAGGGCGATGCCGACATGGCCGAACTGCATCGTGTCTCCCGGAAAGGATCCGGGGACACGTTGGGCTCAGCGCTTCAAGCCCGTTTCAAGTGGAGTGATTCTCCCGGTACCGTGTGGCCTGCCCCGGCGTGATCATCTCCCCGAGCAGGATGCGACGGACGATCGGCGCGGTAAAGACGTAGCCGCGCGCGTCCGCCGCGAGCCAGCGCTCCCACTCAAGCAGATCGAGCGCTGGCTCGACCGCGGCTCGGTCGAGCCGGGCAGCCTTCGCGAGCTGTCCCGCGTCCACGCGCTCGCCCAACGCGGCGGCGGCACCCAACACCAGTTGCGCCGCAGCCGGGAGCTGGCGGAACCCCATGCAGACCACACCCACCACCGCGGGGGGCAGGTCGTTCGGGAGCGAGTCGACGAGCGTGCGCTTGGGTGACGGCCACGCCGGCGCCTCTGGCGCGAGCCTATACCCGCTCGCCACAGCCTCGAGCATCGCCACAGCGAGGAGCGGAATGCCGGCCGTGTCCCGCGCCAGCCGCCGCGCCAGCCGCTCGACATCGGCCGGACCATACGTCGGGAGGGCCCAGGAGGCGAGCGCGCCAAGGGCCGCGTCGTCGAGCCGACCGAGCCGGATGACCTCGCCTTCCAGATCGCGCCCGACGCGTGCCCGCAATGCCTCGAGACGCCGGCCCTCCGGCGCGCCGCGCGCCAGCCCGAACGCGAGCAGCACCGGCCGCCGGGCCGTGTCACGCGCCAGCGCGGGCAGGGCCTGGAGGGTGGCAGCGTCGATCCACTGGGCATCGTCGAGCGCGAGGAGGGTGGGCCGCTCCTGAGCGGCGGCCAGCACGGCTGCGCGCACCGCGTCCGCCAGCGGCAAGGCTGGGGCGGGACCGACGAAGCGCGCACCGACCTCCGGGTCGAGCGACCCGAGCGCAGCGAGGGCTCCGGCCGGCGCACCGGCGAGTCCGGGTGCGTCACCGAGACCGGCCGCGAGCAGTCCCGCGATCGCGCTCCCCTCCTTCTCCTGATCGAGCGCGACCGCCCGAGCCGCGGCGACGGTGGCGTCGTCGAGGCGGGCGCGCGCCACCAGCTCTTCGATGAGGCGGGTCTTACCCTCACCGGGCTCTCCCTCGACCAGCACGAGCTGCCCGCGACCACCCTTGGCACGCTCCCACGCCGCCGTCAGTGCGGCCAGCTCGGCGGCGCGGCCGCACAACGGCGGCCGCGGGTGGGCGGCGATCGCCGGCGCCGCCGGCACGCGTCGCCCCACCCGCGCCTCGCGGAGCCGCTCCACCAGTCGCGCGGTCTCGGGGCCGGGCGCGGTCCCGACCTGGTCGGCCAGGACGCTTGCGAGGTCGTCGGCCACGCGCAGCGCGGCCGCCCGATCGCCCGCGAGCGCCAGGGCGCGCATCGCCGCCCGGCCCGCCGGCTCGGACGCGCGATCGACGCCGCGTGCCCGCAACGCGGCCGTCGCCGCCGCCGCCGCATCGCCCTGCGCCAGCAACCCCTCGGCGTGTCGCACCAGGGCGTCGACGCTCTGCGCGCGCCACCGCACCCGCTCGCCACCGAGCCAGTCTTCGAACTGGCTGGCGTCGGGAATCGAGAGCCCTTCGAGGAAGTCGCCCTCGACGAGCGCGGCCGCGCCCGGCCAGTCGCCGTGCGCGTACAGCTCCGCGAAGCGGTCGCAATCGAGCGTCACGCCGTCCGCACCGAGGCCGATCTGGTCGACGTCCGCCCGCACCTGATCGTCTCCCAGGACGCGCCGGAAGACATGTAGTGCCTCGCTCAGCGAGTGGCGCGCCTGCTTCTCGTCGCGGTCGCTCCACAGCAATCCCACGAGATGCTCGCGGGTGCGCCGCCGCCGGGGGCTGCGGGCGAGGTAGACGAGCAGCGCGACGTGCTTGCGCCACAGCAGCTCGGGGGGCGCGTCGGCACCGGCCACCGTCACCTGTACCGGGCCGAGCACGCGGCAATAGACGCCTGCGGGTCGAGACATGGCGCCGGGATAATCGGGCGCAGTGCGATATAGGGCAAGCGCCGGTAGATTCAGCACCCCTATGCAGCCGCCCGCACTGGAAGACGTGCAGCGCGCCATCGGCGATCGCTACCAGCTCCTCAGCGCGGTGGGCGCCGGGGGAATGGGCTTCGTCTACAGCGCGCGGCACGTGACGCTGGGGAACGTGGTCGCGGTCAAGGTCCTGCCGCTCGAAGTGGCGGCCAGCGAAATGCGCCTGCGACGCTTTCAGCAGGAAGCCGCGCTCGCCGCGTCCCTCGCCCACCCTCACATCGTGCCGGTGTACGACTTTGGCGTGCGCGAGGGGATCACGTTCCTCATCATGCCGTTCGTGCGCGGTCCGACGCTGGAGGGCGCGCTGGCGCGGGAGCGGCCGTCGCTCGACGCCGCGCTGCGCGTGGCACGGGAGATCGGCGCGGCGCTCGACCATGCCCACGAGCGCGGCGTCGTGCACCGCGACGTGAAGCCGTCCAACATCCTCATCGACCACGACTCGGGTCGCGCCCTGCTCACCGACTTCGGGGTTGCGCACGTCGTGCGCGTTGCGACCTCGCCGTTGACGGCCCCCGGGGTCCCCATCGGCACTCCCGACTACATGGCGCCCGAACAGGCCGCCGGGGAGGAGCGGCTCGATGGGCGGGCCGATCTGTATTCGCTCGCCGTCGTGACGTTCGAGACGTTGACGGGAACGCGACCGGCCCAGGGGAGCGATCGCGCCACGCTCGCGCGGGCGCTGCGCGGCGCCCGTCCGGAGCTCCCCCTCGCGGTGGCCACCGCCCTGGTAGCCCCGCTCGCGCTGCAGCCCGACGAGCGGCCTCGGACGGTGGCGGCGTGGCTCGCCGCGGTGGACCGGGCACGCGCCCGCCCGTGGCGCCGCTGGGGCGCCACCGGCGTCGCGGCGGTCGCCGTGCTCGCCGGCGGCGCCTGGTCGCTCTGCCGTACCCATGTACTGGGAGTCTGCCGGCCCGCGTCGGCCGCCACCGTCGCCGTGATGCCGTTCGACAAACTCGGCGGCGCGAGCCTGCCCGACCGGCAGCTGATGGAGGTATTCGCGCGCCGGCTGTCCGCCGCGCCCAACGTCGTGGTGCTGTCCGGCGCGCGCGTGTACAGCGAGGCGGTGCGACGCTACGGGCCCGGCCCGCTCAGCGACCCCGAGGCCGATTCGCTCGCCCAGTACTTCGACGCCAGGTACTTCGTCCAGCCGAGCCTGGTGTTTACGGGACCGCGCGTCAGACTCACCGCCCGGCTCTACCGCCGCACCGCCCGGGGCGCCATCGGCACGGGCGACCTGACCGGCTCCGTGGATTCGCTGGCCGACATGATGACGTCCGTGGGAGAGCAGGCGTTGCGTCCGATCCTCGGGCGCGAGGGGGGACTCGGGTCGGGGCGCACGTGTCCGGTGGGTTTCGCGGCATGTACCGCATACTTGAAGGGCGACGAGGCGTTTCGGCGGGGTGATTACGAGCGTGCCGCGGCACTCTACAACGAAGTCATCGCGGGAGCCTCGGATTTCGCCCCCGCGTACTTCGGCCGCCTGCTGGTGGTGGCCCAGACCAATCCCACCGAGACGACGCTACGGGAGGCGATCAGCGGCGCGCGGCTGCACGCCAGCGGCCTGGAGCGGGCCGACAGCCTGCTGCTCGCCGGCTACGTCCATTTGCTGCAGCGGGGCGACGGACGCCGGGCGCTCGAGGACTTCGAGCTCGCCGCACGGACCGCGCCGGATCAGCCGTACGTCCATTTCGTGCTCGGCGAGTTCTACCTCTTCCTCGGCGCACTGTTCGACCAACGGCTGGCGAGTGCCAAGGTGGCGTTCGATAGCGTGCTCACCCTCGACCCGAAGTTCGCTCCGGCGATTGCGAACAGCATTTCGCTCGCGCACCTCGCCGGGGACGACGAGGACGTGCGGCACTTGATCGACCTCTACCGGACGATCGACACGACGTCCGTCGTCGCGGAGCTGATCGGGATCGGCGACACCGCGATCTTCCGGCCGGCGGACGCGCTGCGGCTCCTGAATGCCGCGACGCTGGAGCGGCGCCGCTTCCCGGTGCTCGAGTTCCTCGCGATGCAAGCCGCGCAGTTCGCGACGCCCGCCGACAGTGCGCTGCAGCGCGTGGTGACCCAGCGCGTCATGCGCGCGCTCGAGCGGCGCGCCGCCACCGACTACGAGCGGGCGCTGGCGCTGCGCTGGGCCGTCGCCGCGCACCTCGCGGCCGGGCGGGCGGACAGCGCCCGGGCGCGGATCGCCCGCGCGGCGCCGGGGAGCGCGGCGCGCGAGGGCGATGCCTGGATCGCACTCGCCCACGTCACAGGGCTCGATCCGTTGGGCGATTGGCGGCGGGCCCTCGATCGGCTCGAGACCTGGGCCACGTCCCCCACCGGAAGCCGGGACGCGACCGCGCATTGGATTCTGGCGCGCGCGGGGCGGGACTCGGGCGCGCACACCGCGGCGCTACACCGCCTGGCGCGCCCGGACAGCGCCCCGCTTCCGGTCAGCCTGAGTCTCGACCTCGAGGCACGGGCCAGCCTGGCGGCATCCGACACGGCGGGCGCACTCGAGCGGTGGGATCGCGCCACCCGCCGCTACCCCGTGCTGAGCGCGCCGTTCGATCTCGTGGCATCGCTGTGGCCGCTGCGACTCGACCATGCTCGCGTGGCCGCTGCGCGCGGCGACACCGCGGCCGCTCGACGAGCGTGCGACAGTTTCGACGCCCTCGTGGGATACGTCGATCAGGTCGCGCTGCCGCAGCTCGAGCGGGCCTGCCGCCTGCACCGGCTCCGGTGAGACCGGCTCAGGGAGGCTCCACGCGGTAGACGGGATGGATTTCCCACAGGGCCCGCAACGACGAGTTGCAGCGCCCGTGCTTGGGATCGATCGCATCGCGCCGGCGGCCACCCGCCCGGTGATGGCCATCGAAGAACGCGGCGCCGACGAGCCGCACGGCGAGGGGCTCGGCGAGCACGCCGTTTTTCGACCGCTTCCCGCCGGCGACGAGCCGCCTCAGGTCCGCCCGCGCCTGCCGATACGCGCTCCCCAGCTTCCCCTGCGGGATCTCGGCCACGATGCAGGAATCGGCGGGGCCGTCCCGTCGCTCGGTCAGCTCGATGTGCCAGTCGCCGTCGTCCTTGGACGTCTCGAGACGGCGGACCCAGCCGCGTACGCGATAGGTGAGCAGCTCGCGCGCGGCGCGCGGCGCGCACCCATCCCGGGCCCTCACCGCCGGCGCATCCCAGCTCTGCAGCATCTCCGGAATCGACGCGGGCTGCGGCGTGATTGCGGCGAGCGTCGTGTCGATCTTCGCACTCCAACGGTAGTGCGGCTCGGCGCAACTCTGCCGCTGGGGCGGCGACTCGGACCAGAGTCCGACGACGGTCAGGACGGCGACGCGCCACATGTCCGGCCGGCTACGCGCGCCCTGCCGCCGCGAGGCGCATCAGCTCCTCCTGGGCGCTCGCGCGGGCGTCACCGGCGGCGCGGCGATAGTAGCCGCCGTCCGGACCCAGCTCCCACGCGGTCGGGTCCGCCAGCTCCAAGTCGAGGATGCGTTCCAGCCGGGCGCCGCAGCGGGGATCCAAGATCGGCGTCGCTACCTCGACGCGCCGGCGCAGATTGCGGGGTCGCCAGTCGGCCGACCCGATGTAGGACTCGGGCTCACCGCCGTTGGCGAACGAGAAGATGCGCCCGTGCTCGAGAAAGCGCCCCAAAATGCTGATGACGCGAATCCGGTCCGAGAGCCCGGGCACCCCGGGGCGTAAACAGCAGATGCCGCGAACCACGAGATCGATCTCCACTCCGGCCTGGGAGGCCCGATACAGCGCGCCGATCACCTCGGCGTCCGCCAGGCCGTTGAGCTTGGCACGGATCCGGCCGCCCCGTCCCGCGCGGGCATGCGCCGCCTCGCGCTCGATGAGGGCGATGACGCGGCCGAGCATCTGCTCGGGGGCCACGAGGAGCCGTCGGAAGCTGACCCGAGGAGGCCGCGACGACCCGCTCAGCTCGTTGAACAGGTCGTTCAAGTCGGCGCCCAGCTCGGGGTGTGCCGTGAGCAATCCGAGGTCCGTGTAGACCGCCGCGGTCGCGGCGTTGTAGTTCCCCGTCCCGACGTGGGCGTAACTGCGGAGCGCGCCGCCCTCGCGTCGCACCACGAGACCGATCTTCGCGTGCGTCTTCACGTCCACCAGGCCGTACACCACGTGGATGCCGGCCCGCTCCAGCTTCTTGGCCCAGTCCACGTTGCGCTCTTCGTCGAAGCGTGCCTTGAGCTCGACGAACACAAAAACCTCTTTGCCGGCAGCCGCCGCCCGCACCAGCGCGTCGGCGATGCCCGAGCGCCCGCCGGGTCGGTACAGCGTCAGCTTGATCGCGGCCACGTCTGGGTCGCTGGCCGCCTCGACGAAGAAGCGCTCCACGGCATCCGGGAACGAATCGTACGGGTGGTGCACGAGCACGTCGCGCTCGGCCACGAGCTCGAACACCGACTTCGTGGCCTCGAGTACGCGCCGTCCGGAGTACGGCGGGTACTGGAGCTGCGCCCGGGGCAGGTCCGCGATCTCACGGAGCGCCAGCGGGTCGAGCGGGCCCACCACGTCGAACAGATCGGCGTGGCCCAGCGTGCTGATGTGCGCCGCGTCTTCGAACTGCAGCTCGCGCAGCAGCAGGCCGCGCACGTCGGGCCGCATCCCCCGCTCCACTTCGATCCGCACCGCGAGCCCGTACGGCCGCCGCTTCGCCTCCTCTTCGATGACGTGCAGCAGATTCTCGGCGTGCCGCTCGTCCAAGTCGAGATCCCCTCCTCGGGTGACGCGAAACGTATACGCCGCCTCGATCACGCGGCCCCGGTAGACGAGGTCCAGACACCCGCGCACCACCTCCTCGAGCGGCACCAGCCCGCCGTCGTCCGGCAGCGGCACGAGCCGCGGCAGTTCGTCCGGCAGCTTCACGTACGCGAAATGCATCGGCCCGCTCGCGGCGTCGCGCAACAGGGCGGCAAGCGAGAGCCGCAGGTTGGCCATGACCGGGAAGGGGTACCCCGGCGCTCGGGTGATCGCCTGCGGCGTCAGCAGGGGAAAGACCTGCTCCGTGAAATAGTCGCGCAGCCCTGCCCGCTCCGGCTCGCTCAAGTCGCTCCAACCCCGCACGCGGATGCCCTGAGCCCCGAGCGCGGGGAGGCACTGCCGCTGCCAACAGTCCGCGTACCGCTCGAGCTGGGACCGCAGCCGGATGAAGATGGCGTCGAGCTGCTCCCTCGCGGTGAGCCCGTCTTCGCTCACGCCTCCGTCGTCCACTTGGAGCGCTCGCTTGAGGGCACCGACCTGCACCATGAAGAACTCGTCGAGGTTGGTGCGGAAGATCGACAGGAACCGGACGCGGGCGAGGAGGGGGAGCGTGCCGTCTTCCGCCAAGGCGAGCACCCGGCCGTTGAAGTCGAGCCAGCTGAGTTGGCTGTTCAGGAAGTGGTCGCGCCGGCCCAGGGCGGACTCCTCGACCGCCGAAGCCCGCGGTTCCCGCAGGCCGGCGATGGTCCACTCGCGCGTGATCACGCCCGGGGAGACGGCGCCCGAGTCTCCCGGCTCGCCGTGCGACCGCAGTCCGTTCGGCCACTCGGGCACGAGGTCGGAGCGCGCGGCGACCGCGAGCGCCGCGAGCGTACGCGGCTCGTGCAGCACCGGCGCCCCAATCCGCTCCACCACCTCGGTAAGCGGCACCCACTGGATCTGCATGCCCTCCGGCACCACCAGGCCCCTGCCGAGCCGCCGGACGAGCCAGACCTCGAGCAAGGGCCGGCCGGGTGCCGCGGGAACGGTACCCAGCAGGCGGACCTGACCATCGGCGCCCCCGAACTCCGAGCGCAACACGAAGCGGCACCCTTCCTCGCCACTGCCGCTCGCGACCGGGAGCATCAGCGTCCCGCCGCCGTGTCGCAGCGCAATCTGTCCCTGCTCCAACGCCATCACCGCCACCTCGCGATTCTCCTGCACCGCGCGCGCCAGCGCCTCGCGCTCGAGCGCCTCGTGCAGTTTCTCGGCGCGCTCGCGCTTGCCGATCAACAGGGGGCGCACGTCGTGGTCGTCGCGGAACGCACGTGCCAACCGCTCGAGCCCGGGCCACCCGCGACGCAACGTGCGGATCTTGAGCTCTTGAAACGTCCCGGCCAGCCCCCCGCCCCGAACCGTGACGATATCGTAGCACAGCTCGTAGACGGCGTTCGCGAACCAGCGGGGGCGGCTCCGGCGCCGCCGTCGCTCGGTCTCGAACGCGATCCGCGACGTCAGGAGCTTGGGGTCGACGAGTGCGCGGAGTCGACGCGCCGGGTCGGAACTCCCCGCGAGCGCCGAGACTTCGTCGAGCTCCGCCACTTCGGCTTCGTACAGCTGGGCCGGTCCGACGTCCCCGGGCCCGGGCTCGACTCGCAGGGTCAGGAGTCGCCGATCGTCGAACCGGGTCCGGAAACGGCAGGTCACGCCCCGGCGATGCAGCGTCCGGTCGGGCGCGTCGAAGTAGACGTCCCGGTTGAACAACGTCTCGACCGGCCCCGCCCGCAGTCCGGCCGGCAGCGGCGCCAGTACGAGGCGATTCAGCAGCTCGAGGCTCTTGACCTCCCCGCGATAGTCGCGCATCTCGCTCCCGCTCAGAATCCGAACCCGGCCCGCACGTATGCCCGGGTGCCCTCGACGCTGTGGGCGGCGGCGACGCTCAAGGTGTTGGTCCGGCTCAAAAAGGCGACCCACACGCCGCCGCCCACGGCCGCATGCCACCGGTCCGACGTCTCGCCCGCGAGATAGACTCGCCCTGCATCGGCCAACCCGAACACACCCAGTTCCTCGGGTAGCAGCACGAAAATCCTCGCCAGGCGCAGCCGGAGCTCGGCGTTCCCGTAGACCGCCGCGTCACCGGCGAAGCGGTGCTCGGAAAAGCCGCGCACCGTCGCCGCGCCCCCGATGTACGCGGCCTCATGAAACGGATACGCGCCCCAGACTCTCTTCCCCGCGATCCGCAGCGCGAGGGTTGGCTGGAACGGCAGCGGCGCCGTCAGATAGGTCGCCGCTTCCGCGTGCCCCTCGCCGAACGGCGTGGTGACGTCGTAGGCCGCCGCATACCAGCTCCCGCCGAGTGTGAGCAGCGCGCCCCGGCTCGGAGCGCGCAGCCGGTCCCGCACGTCGACTCGGAGCTCCGCCTGCGCGCCGACTTGCAGGAAGCGCGGGACTCCGTACGGCCGCACGGAACCGACGAACGTCCCCGTGTCGAGAGCCGTATGGGCGTACTTCACCAGCGGGCCGAGCGAGAACCGCACACCACCCGAGCGGGCGACCAACGATGGAGCGATCACATACTGTTCCTGGCGCACCTTGTAATACTCGTCCGATCGCGGCGTGGCGCTCTGGTTGCCGAGCCCGTAGAAACGCACGACCTCGATGCCCGATGCGCGAAGCTCGAGGTCCGCGTCCCAGCCCCACACAACATCCCGGAAATCGCCGCCAAGCGCCGCGCGGAAGCGCTGTGCCGCGGTCGCGTAGCCCACGCTGAAACGGACCTGGGTTTCGTACGGATCCTGGCGGAAGCCGTACCAGGTACCGGTCTCGCCGATTCCCGCGACGACGCCCAGGTCCGGCGCGAACAGCAGGCGCACACCCGGAGTCCGGCGAATGCCCCAATCCCGCAGCCGTGGCTTGGTGGGATCGTCCGGCGGCCCGTTCCGCAAGGCGGTGCGGTCGACGGACGTGCGCGGCCCCGTGATCAGCCGTGCGGGTGGGTGATCCACATAGAAGTAGTTCCGCCCCGAGCCCCGCGCCGAATCAACCAGTTCGCTCCGCCCCGCCCCGGTAACGACCCGTAGGGTGATGCCGCCGGAGCCCGCCCCACGCACGACCACCCGATCATCCCCACCCTGCAGGTACAGCCGGACCTCGTGCGTTTCCCCCCGGCGGAACGTGCGGGCGAAATACGCCGTGCCGTCGCGGCGCGACAGCCGGACCGCCACGGCCCCGTCCCCGCGCCGCTCCACCACGGCGCTGTCGGCTTCGTCCGTAGCCTGAATGTCGACCGCTCCCGCGAGCAAGGCGTAGAACCGGTCCGAGGCGGTCCGCAGCAGATCGCGTCGCCGCTTGAGGGCGTGGGACAGCCGGGCACCGTCGCGCGCATAATACTCCGGGGGCACTTGCCGTGCGGCCGCGTCGATCACCGAGTCGGCCAACCGTGCCTGGAGCGCCTGCGCCACCGAATCCCACACCGGCTTCTCCAGGTCGACCAGCAGCCGCCGATCCAGCGCGCGACCGTCCCACGTGAGCCCGACCATGGCCGGATAGCGGTCGCCGAAGCCGACCAAGTCCGGGAAATAATAGCGCGCCAGCCCCGGGAGCACGCCGTCGAGGCGGGAGAAGGCCTGATCGCGATCCCGCGGGATCGGACGCCAGACATGCAGGTCACCCTGGTCGAACCGCGCCCACCGCCACTGGTCGGGGTGTCGGTCCCAATCCCCCACGAAGACGTCGAGCAGTCGCGCCGCGAGAAAGGCGCGCGAATCGACGCGCTCGTGCGAATCCCGCGTGAGACGCTCCCATAGCTTCTGCGTGCTGGCAATCTTCTCCGCGCCCTCGAATGCGATGTCCTCCTCCGGGTCGACCGTGGGGCGCTCCTCCAGCTGGCCCAACATGCCCTTGAATTCCGGAAACGAATCCAGCCGCGGGTCATCGGGCATCGTCACGAGGCGGGGCTCGGCATGGTACACACCCGCGGCCCGCAACAGGGGACTCACCACGAGGGCCCCGGCCGGATGGCTCGAGCTGATCTGATCCTGGAGCAGCCGCTCCACGAACGTCGCCCGCAGCTCGGGCGGCATCGCAGCAGCGGGGTCCTTGTCGACCGACCGGAAGGCGTATACGTGACCATCCGCGCTGCGAAGGCGGAGCGACTTCGTCTGGCGCCCGCCGCCGCGCTTGAGCGGCGTGAGTCCGCCGCCAAAGCGCGCCAAGTCGAGCACCTCCACACGGATCGGCGTCGCCCAGAGGTCGCGATAGTGCGCGCCGAGCAGGACCTGATGCACCCAACCGGCACCGTACCGCGCGCCCGCCGTTACGGTGGCGGAGCTCGGGGGCGGCCCGCTCGGTGACCGCGGCGGTGCCTGTCCCTCGAGCGATCCCTGCCCGGCGGCCATGACCAACAGGCTCCAGCGGCCCAGTCCGCGGCGCATTCTCGCTATTCGTTCCCGAGCCCGCGCAACGAGCGGTATTCCGCGGCGATCACGTGGGGAGCGCCGCGCGCCTTGACGGCGTCGAGCAACGAGCCGGGGGGCGCGTCCTTCGCTAGCCGCACCAGGTATTCGAGCGTGGATTTGCCGTCGCCAGCGGGAAGCACCTCCCGGAGCTCCCAGCGCTTCACGAGTTGATCGAGCACGGCTTCGACGGCCTGCTGCGCCGGCTCCAGCATGCTCGTGTGAACGAGCAGCAGGCTGTTGAACAGGCGCTTCTTGCTCTTGGCGCGATCCTCGATGTAGCGACGCAGCCGGTCCGACGCCGCCGCGACCTTCTCGAATTCCTGCGGCGCCAGCGCCCGCAACAGCTCGGGGTCCCCGATGACCTGATATTCTCCCGTTTGCGCGCGCGGGCCCACAATGGCCTGACCGAGCCGGAGTCGGCCGGTCAGCGCCTGGTCAGCATAGATGTTCCCGACGTTGAGCTTCCACAGCGAGAGCAGGGTGATGTTGAACATCAGGGACATCACGGCCGATACCACGGGGGCGAACACACCGGCCGCGAGCCCGACGCCCAGCGCGAGGTAGATGTAGACGACGTCCTTAGTGTCCTTCAGGGTGTTGCGGAAGCGGATCGCGGCCACGATGCCGCCGAGCGCGAACGCCAGGGCGACGCTGTTCTGCACCAGGATCAACGTGCCGGCGACCGTCATCGGCAGGACGATCACGGTCTGCACTACCGACTGGTCGTAGCCGCGATGCTGCTTCGTGATCATGTAGACCCAGGCGACCGGCAGGACCAGCGCCAACGCCCCGAGCATCGAGAAGAACGTGATGAGGGCGAGGTTCGCCGAGCCGAGACTCGCGACTCCCGGCGTGTTGGCGGCCTGGTCCAGCGCGTCCTTCCGGCTGGTGCCGTGAATCGGTGAGAGCCTCTGGAATGCGTCGAACAGATCGACGATTTGCGGGAAGGCCCGGACGAGCAACCCGACGGCGAGGCTCAGGACGACATAATAGGCCGCCAGCCGCACGAACGGGGACTGCCAGATGCGCACCATAGCGCTCCTTCTAAGCGCCCGACCGCAAGCGCGGCTCAAGCGCTCCTCGGCGGGGGCCGCACCCCCGTCCCGCAATACTACGCGTCAGAACGGGCCTCGGCCAGCGCGCAGGCGAAAGTCAAACGGCCCCGGTGAGCTCGTCCGGGGCCGTGACGTCCCACTGGGCGGACCGCTGGCTATTGCACCGTGACCGTGATGTGCATGCCGAGCGCGACGTGCGGCATGCAGTAGCCCTTGTAGGCACCGGCCGGGGCTCCCGCAAACGACACGTCGTATTTCTCGTTCGGCTGCGTCAGGAACGGACCGGTCAGGTCCCCCATCGGGTTCGGCATGCCCTTCTTCAGCGCGTCCGCGCCACCCTTGGGAATTGAATCGCCGTAGAACGCGACGTTGTGCGGGCCACCCGACACGTTGATGAACCGCACCGTCGAGCCGGTCTTGATCGTCACCGCGGCCGGCTCGAACGCGGCCTTGGTGGTGCCGTTTCCTGTCATCTTTACCTCGACCACGACCGCCTCGGTCGCGGGCGCCGCCGGTGCGGCGGCGGCGTTCGCCGTCCCCGGAACGGCCGCTGCTGCTTGGGACGCGTTGGGCTTGCTCCCGCCGCCGCAGGCGCCGGCGACAAGGGCGAGGAGCGTAGTGAGCGCGGTCAACCGCATTGCTGATGTCCTCCGGTACGATGTCTCTAGTGTCGCTTGTGAACGCGTTCACAATAACCGCACCGCTCGCAAAACGGGAGACCTCCCAAGCCCAGGCCGCGGTTGCGCTTTCGCACGCCGCCGACGACACTCCTCCCCATGCCCAGCCCGGCGCTCCCTCAGATCTCTCCGCACGAGCTCGCGCAGCGCCTCGACCGTGGTGAGCCGCTGCAGCTGCTCGACATCCGCGCCAGCGAGCGCGTCGCGCAAGGTGCCGTGAGCTTGGGGCCGACGCTCGACTTCCGTGCCTTCCCCGCCTCGCAGATGTACGCGCTCCCACAGCTCGACTCGCTGGCGCTCGATCCTCGCCGGCCGGTCGCCGTCATGTGCGGACACGGGAACTCGAGCAGGCAGGCGACGCTGTTCTTGCGCGCGCAGGGCTTCGATGCGTACTCCGTCACCGGCGGGATGGCCGCATGGGAGACGGTCTATCTGCCGCGGTTCCTCACTCCCACGCCGACGGTGCAACGGGTCGTGCAGCTCGACCGCGTGGGTAAGGGCGCCCTGTCGTACGTGTTGGTGAGCGACGGGGACGCCATCGTCGTCGACCCGGGGCGTCACCTCGAGCGGTACGACGAGCTGCTGCGGGAGCTCGACGCCACACCCGCCGGCGTGGTCGATACGCACATGCACGCGGACTACTTGAGCGGTGCGCGCGCCGCCGCCGCGCGGTGGCAGGTCCCCTACTTCCTCCATCCCGACGACGCGCGCTCGCCGTACGACGGGAGTGAGGGCCGCTTCACCTGCCAACCGGTCACGCACGGTGACACCATCGTGGTCGGCCGCGCCACGGTGCGCGTGGAGCACGTGCCCGGACACACGCTCGGCAGTATCGCGCTCGTGGTGGACGACTCACTCGCCCTTACCGGGGACTTCCTCTTCGTCCGGTCGGTGGGCCGACCGGACCTGGGCGGACAGCGGGATGCCTGGGCGCGGCTCCAGTGGCACAGTCTGGCCCGTGTGCGGAACGCGTGGCCGGGGGACCGGCTCGTGCTCCCCGCGCACTACGCCGGCGAGGCGGAACGCCGCGCCGACCGGGCCGTGGCGGCGCGTCTCGACGTCATCGCGGCGACGAACGCGGGCCTGGCGATCGGCGAGGAAGCCGCGTTCCTGCGATGGGTCGCCGACAACACGCTCCCACCGCCCGAGACCTACCGGACGATCAAGCTGGCGAATCTGGGATTGGTGGAGGTTCTAGAGGCGGAGGCGGAGATCTTGGAATTCGGACCGAATCAATGCGCGGTCAGATAGGCGAAAGGTTGTCGGCTATTCTACCGGCGCCTGCAGCACTACGTAGGTCCAGTCCGTGCCGCCGAGGGTCTGCAACCCGAACGGCACGCCCGCGGGAATGTGCACCAGGTCGTTCGCCGCCACTTCGATGCGGTCCCCGTCGAGCAGCATCACACCTCGCCCCGCGAGTGTGAAGATCAGAATCCCGGCCCCCTCCTCCATCGTGATCGGCACCACGGCGCCCGGGTGCATCACCATGTGCTCGAAGCTGAGCCCGGCGAGCATCCCCGGCAGATTGAGAAGGGTGTGGCGGCGTAAGTCCTCCGCCGTGGTAGGCAGCTTGGTGAGACGGCGGTAAGTGTAGCGCGGCACGAGTCCCCATCCCTAGGGCGCTGCAATCTTACGGCCGACAACGACGCGGCGCGCCCCCAAAATGCGTGCGCCCTGGCCCCCACCGCAACCCCTTGGCGCGCCGCACGGTACCACGCGCCCCTCATCCCCTCGTCCGGTCAGCTGTGCAACCCGTTTCCCGGCAATCGTCTCTCATGGCGTCCCTCAACAGGAACCAATCCATGTTGTCCCTGAAACGCCTGCCCGGGCTCGTCGCAGTGCTGTGCCCGATCGCCCTTTCCGTATTCGCCCAAGGCTGGATCGAGCCGGTACGGCCGCTGCCGCGCGGCGCGATCGAAAAAATCCGCACCGCAGTGCAGGTCGCGGTGACCGGACGCATCGCGCGCGTCACCGTGGAAGAATGGTTCCGGAACTCGGGGCCCTTGATGGACGAGGGGAGTTACCTCTATCCGCTGCCCGGCGAGACGGTGTTCAGCGACTTCTCGCTGTGGCAAGGAGATCGCGAGCTCAAGGGGGAGCCGATGGACGCCGCGCAGGCGCGGTCGATCTACGAGGAGATCGTGCGGCGCAAGCGCGACCCGGCCTTGATCGAGCTGGCCGGCCACGGGCTGCTCCGGGCTCGCGTCTTTCCCATCACCCCGGGCGAGACGCGCAAGATCACGCTGCGCTACACGCAGGTGCTCGATCGGATCGGCGACGCGTTGCGATTCCGCTACGCGGCCGGCACGGCGGCCGCCTCGCGCAGCTTCCGCCTCCAGGTGGACAGCGCTGCCCGCGTAGGCGATCCGTACTCGCCCACGCATCGGCTGACGGTGAGTCGCAGCGGCGATCACCTGGAGCTCGCCCTGGCCGATACGACCGCCGCAGGCGACCTCGAGCTGCTCCTGCCGCTCGCGCGAGGGCTCGTCGGCATGTCGCTTCTCACCCAGCAATCGGCCGGGGAGGACGGCTCCTTCATGTTGCTGCTTGCACCGGGACGCGCCGCGGAGGTGGGAGAGCCGTTGCGGCGCGATGTCGTCGCCGTACTCGACGTGTCCGGATCGATGTCGGGCGACAAGCTCGACCAGGCGAAGGCGGCGCTGGTGCAGCTGCTCGGCGGCCTGCGCTCGAGCGACCGGTTCCGCGTCGTCACGTTCGGGAGCGGCGTGCGCCGCTACACCGCCGGCTGGACCGACGCGTCGGGCGACAACGTCCGCGCGGCACAGGATTGGATCCGACGGCTCGACACCGGCGGGGGCACCAACATCGCCGGCGCCCTCACCGAGGGCCTGGCCGAGCAGCCGCGCGAAGGCGCTTTGGGCGTCGTCGTCTTCCTGACCGACGGACTGCCTACGGTGGGCGAGACCGATCCCGAGCGCCTGGCCGATCAGGCCGAGCGGAGCCGCGGTCCGTTTCGGGTCTTCGCCTTCGGAATCGGGTACGATGTGAACACATACCTCTTGGACCGGCTCACCGACCGCGCCCGGGGGATCACGGAATACATCCGGCCGGGAGGCGATATCGAGCAGACGGTGAGTGCGCTCGCAGCGAAGATCTCGAGCCCGGTGCTCACCGACCTCGCGGTGCGGGGTAACGGCGTCGAATTCTATGATCTGCAGCCGGAGCGCCTGCCGGATCTGTTCGCGGGCGACGAGCTAGTGCTGTTCGGGCGATACAGAGGAGACGCGAGCGGGGAGCGGTCCGTGACGATCACGGGAAGAAGGAACGGTCGCGAGGAGCGGTTCGCGACCACGGCGCGCTTCGGCGGCGAGGCATCCGGCAACGATTACATCCCGCAGCTCTGGGCCGCACGCAAAGCGGGTGCCCTGTCGCGGGAGCTCCGGCTCCACGGACCGAACGCCGAACTCGTGAGCGAGCTGAAGCGACTGGCGCTACGCTACGGCATCCTCACCGAGTACACGTCGTACCTGGTGCAGGAGCCCAACCAGATGGTAGTGCGGCCGATGTTCGATCGCGCCCCGCCCGCCGCCCCGGCGCCGCGGGATCAGGCGGGTGCCGACGCCGTTCAGCGCTCCCGCGCCGAGAAAGCGCTCGCCGGCTCGCTCCAGCTCGACGCGGTGGTCGTGACCAGAGGGCAGGAGGGCGGCACTGCGCGGGGCGACGGCGGGGCGTGGCAAACTCGACGAGTGGGCGGCCGCATGTTTGCGTGGCGCGACAGCACCTGGACCGACATCGCGCACGGCGATTCATTGCGGGTGGTCGACGTCGCGGCATTCAGCGACGCGTACTTCGCTCTGTTGCGCGCGATCCCCGAGCTGATGAAGCCCGCGACGCTCGAGCCTGCCGTGCTGGTAGCCGGACGGCGCGTGAGCATCAAGATTGGGGCGGGGGGGAGAACCGCATGGGAGCAGGGGGAGCTGGCGAAGCTGGTGAAGGACTTTCGGGGATGAACCGATTTCGGATTGCGGATTGCGGATTGCGGATTGGAAGGGCTGACTGCCGACTCGAGCGCGACCTGCCAATCCGCAATCCGAAATCCACAATCCGCAATTGACGTATGCCCGAAGATCTGGCGGAGGTCTACCGCACTACCTACCGCGCGCTCGTGCGCTTCCTGTACCGCAAGGTCTGGAGCGCCGAGCGGGCGGAGGACCTGGCGCAGGAGGCGTTCGCCCGGGCGCTCATGCACAAACCGGAGAACACGCGGGGGTGGTTATTCGTGGTGGCCGCCAACATGGCGCGGGACGAGGCCCGCCGCGCGGCGCGAGAGCGACGCCATTTGACGCTCCTCAAGAGCGAGCCGCCGCCGAGCGCTGCCCCGTCGGACGAGGCCCTGCACACCGACAACGAACGCTCGCAGGTGCGCGCCGCGCTGGAGCAGCTCACGCCGCGCGATCGCGAAGTGCTGCTGCTGTGGGATTCGGGATTGTCGTACGACGAGATCGCGGCGCAGACCGGACTGGCGCGCGGCGCCATCGGCACGACCCTCGCCCGAGCCCGCCGCCGCCTGGTGGAGGCATTCGAAGCGAGAAAGACGGGTGAACATGTCGCACGTGGATGACGGCACGCTGCACGGCTATCTCGACGGCGAGCTCCCGGCGGGCGAGGCGCGCGACCTGGAAGCGCACGTGGCGCAGTGCCGCGAGTGCCGCGTCCGCCTGGACGAGGAGCGCGCGCTCATCGCGCGGGCGGATGAGCTGCTCGGACTCGCCGCGCCCCCGGATCGCGCCATCCCGCCGTTCCGACCCCGCGACCGCGAGCCCCCTGTGCGGCTGTGGTGGCGCGTGCGGTTGCCACTCGCATGGGCAGCGACGGTGGTGCTCGCACTCGGCGCCGGTCTGTACCTCGGCTCGGGCGTTCTGCCGAGGCAGCGGGCGGCACTTCAGAACAGCGGCGACGTCGCGACAGCCAAGGCGCTCACTGCGCCTCCGGCAACGGAGCCTACCCCCTCGCCGGCGGCCCCCCGACAGATGCAGCGTCTCCGGTCCGCGGCCGCAGCGCCGACCACCGTCGCGACGGAACGCAAATCGGCCGTGAAAGACCAACCCGCGGAAGAGGTGGCGTCCGAGCGCGCCGCGCGTGAGGTGCAGCCGTCTGCTGGTCCTCCCCCCACTCCCGCGCCAACTGTCACTCGCATTGTCGGGCCATACGCAGTGACCGGGCCTCCGCTCACGCTCGACAGCGCTCGCGCGCTCCTGGGCACGGATCCGTACGCCTTGCCCGACCTTCCGGTCCGAGGCATCTACCGGGCACGCATGATCGGCTATGCGGCGGTGGTGGTCGTGCAGCAGCCGCTCGATTCCAGCACGGCCATCGACGTGATCACCGGGCGACCCAGCGTGGTCGGACTCGACGCCCTCGTCGTCAGGGGGGCGGCCCGACGGGATAGCGTGAGTCTCCCCGAGCGAGCGCTGTTGGGCCGGGCTCCGGCGGACTCAATCGCGGCACAGCGGAGAGCCCAGCCCAAGGCGGCGCCGGCGCCTGGGGCATTCGCGGATCGGCCCGCCGCGGCATTCGTGGTCGAGGTGCGGGGTCCCCTGTCCGCGGATTCGCTCGCCGCCCTGCAGCGCCGGCTCGCGCCGCTCCGGCCGTAGCAGACCCAGGCGCTCCGTTTGCAAGACTCGCTATTGGACCGTGATCGTCCCGTGCATGCCGGTGGGAGGGGTGCCGTTGATCCCGTGAAACTTGCAGTAGTAGTTGTAGGTGCCGGCGGTCATGAACTGGTGGGACACCGTTCCCGTAGCGAGGGAAAGGTCGTAGGTGTCTGACGAACCGGTCGCGCTGGTGACAGTGTGTGCGACACCGTCCCCGTTCTCCCACGTCACCGTCGTGCCAGCCGCCACCGTGAGGCTCACCGGGCTGAACTGAGTGCCCCCGGCCGTGCAGACCTTGGTCGCTGTCGGTGTGCATCCCCCGCCGCCGTTCGACGACGTCGAGCTGCCGCAGGCGGCGAGCACGAGCCCTACCGCCATTACGAACACAACCGATCGCATGTGATCCTCCGGGTCCGGGTGAGTGAGCGCGCCGGTTTCTGTATCGCGCATCATTGCTACCCTTAGAAGCGCCGGAGGAGCCTCGCGCGGATAAGCCTCCAACCAGACCTAGTGCGCCTCGCGCTCCAAGGTGTCGGCGGCGAGGCGGGGCGAGATCATCGGGTACCGCCGGGCAAACCACGCTATCGATAAGAGGAAGAGGCCCCCGAAGAGGAGGGTCACGCCGATCTCGGGAACGCCGAGCGCGGGGGCGGCGCCGCCGTTGATGGATGGAACGATTTCCAGGTACCGCTCCAGCCAGATTCCAGCGAGGCTCACCAGGGCGAACGCCAGGAACGTCGGTGGGTACCGCTTGGGCCTCACCCCGAGCAGGCCGATGAACGGGACCACGAACACCAACAGGAACACGGCAACGCCGACAGGGCGCCAGGGCCCAATCAGCCGATAGAAGATGAAATACGTCTCCTCCGGCAGGTTACCGTACCAGATCACCAGGAACTGGGCCCACATGAGATAGGCCCAGAACACCGTGAAGCCGAAACACAACTTGCCGAGGTCGTGCAGCTGCTTCGCCGAGATCAGCTGCGCCAAGCCCATCCGACGGCGCAGCGCGATAGCAAGGACTGCGAGCGCCATCAGCGCGGCGAGGAAACTGCCCATAAAGTAGAAGGCGCCGAACAGGTTACTCACCCATTTGTGGGCGAGCGACATCATCAAATCGAACGCCAGCAGGCTGTAGCCGAAGGCATACCCGACGACGAGAATCGCCGCCTCGCGGGCGATCTGATCCCGGCCCTCGAGCCGATCCACCGGTCGTCCGTCGGCCAGCTCCCGCACATCGGGCGCTACGTCGTGCCGCACGAAGCGCCACGACAGCCACGCCAGGACGGCGAGAATCAGGCCGTTGCGCGGAAAGAAGAACCCGCTCACGAGCCACGCGCCGATGTCGGGCCGCGGCTCGCGCAGCCATGAGAAGATGTAGGTCCGCCCCACCACGAGACCGCCGTACAGCACCACGGCGACTACGAGAAACCCGGCCGCGGACTCCGCGAAGCGGATGAGGAGCCCGGACCAGTGCCCTTTGGCGAGCTTCTGTGTAGCCGCGAACACCACGAGGCCCTGCGCCAGCCCGATCCAGAACATGAAGTTGACGTGGTAGGCCTGCCACGCCCGGGGCGCCTGGCCCGTGGTGAGCGCCCACAGGAATACAGCGGCACCGATCGCCGTCGCGAGGAGTCCGGTGGCGACAAACGCGCCCACGGGGAACTGCCGCGCCTTCTCGCGCAGCTGCCCCCGGGCACCCGCGGCAACGGCGCTCATCGCTCCCCGCGTCCGCCGCTGCTCCGGGCCTGCGCCTGCAGCGTGCGGACGTAGTTGACGACGTCCCAGCGATCGTTGCCCCGCACCTTGTCGCCGTACACCGGCATCAGGCCGCGCCCCATCACCTGCCCGCTCACGATCACCGCGTAGATGTAGCCGTCGGTCCGCTTGGTGATCGCATCGTCCACCAGGGAGCGCACGCCGAAGAACGGCCCGGGCGGAGTCTGCCGGTTCGTGGCCGAGATCGGGCCGTCGCCTCTCCCGGCGACGCCGTGGCAGACCAGACAATAGGTCTCGTACAGGAAGCGGCCCCGGTTGATCGACTCGGACGTGCGGGTGCGCAGATTCGCCAGGCGGTCGGCAATCTGGAGATTCACCGATGGCTCGACCCCCGTCACCGGCACCGTGCCCGCGACGGGTGGGATCGGCCTGGCGTAGGGCTTGATGCTGCGTTGGTGCCGCATCGTGGCGAACCAGCCGACGCGATGCACCACGTCGTCCGGGTTGCACGCCGTGAGGATACCGAGCGCCACCAGGGGGAGCGCGCACCTACGCACGGCGCACCTCCTCGGCACCGGTGCCGCGCAGCAGGGCTTCCACCTGTCCCGCCCGCGCCGGCTCGCACGGTACGAAGATGCCAAACTTGTCGTTCGTGAAGCGGGGGTCGTAGGCGACCGTCCCGAGGCGGCGCGCCGCGAAGAGGGCGTTGAACAGGATGCCCAGGATGGTCGCGAGCGCGCCAAACAGGATCGTCATCTCGAACATGATCACGACGTACGGCGGGATCGAGCCGACGGGTTTGCCGCCCAGGACGATCGGCCAGTCGTACGACATGTACAGGGTGATCCAGGTCCCGATGGCACAACCGGCGATGCCGCCGATCAGGGTGAACATGCGGACCGGGCTCACGGGCTGGTCGAGCGCGTCCTCGATCTCGTGCCGTGGAATCGGCGAATACACCGTGAAGTCGGTGTGGCCGCCCTGGCGCAGCTTGCCGATCGCATCGACGGTCGCGTCCAGGTGCCCGAACACGCCCAGGACGCCCGGGGTCGGGGGCGGGTGGAAGATCGAGGTGAGCGGGTTCGTGAGCTTCACGCGTGCACCGCCTTACCGCGGCTCGGTGCCGGGAGCACTTCCTTCACCTCGGAGATCGACACCGCCGGGAAGTTTTTCACGAACAAGAGGAACCACATGAAGAACCAGCCGAAGCTGCCCGCCATGATTCCCCAATCGGCCCACGTCGGGTTGTACGTGGCGTTCGCAAACCGCTCGAACGGCTCCCCCGCGAGCGACACGACGATGATCACGTAGCGCTCGAACCACATGCCGATGTTCACGAAGATCGAGATCACGAACAACCCCAGGATGTTCGTACGGATCTTCTTGAACCACAGCAGCCAGGGGAGGATCCCGTTGCAGATGTTCATGGTCCAGCTCGCCCACCAGAACGGCCCGAACGCCCGGTACCAGAACGCCGCGCGCTCTGCATGGTGACCGCCGAACCACGCCGTGAAGTTCTCGACGCAGTACGAGTAGCTGACGATCAGGCCGGTGAGGAGGCAGAGCTTCGCCAGGTTCTCGAAGTGGTGAACGGTGATCAGCTCCTCGAGATGAAACAGCTTGCGGATCGGCACGAGCAGCGTGATCACCATGGCGACGCCCGAATAGATCGCGCCCGCCACGAAATAGGGAGCGAACAGCGTCGCGTGCCAGCCCGGTACGATCGCCATCGCGAAGTCCCACGACACTACGCTGTGCACCGACAAGACCAGCGGGGTCGCGAGCGCCGCGAGATAGAGATAGCCGCGCGTGTAGTGGCGCCACTGCTCGTTGGTGCCGCGCCAGCCGAGCGAGGTGATGGCGTACAACTTCTTGCGCCACCCCGTCGCCACGTCGCGCACCGCTGCGATGTCGGGGATCAGTCCCATGATCAGGAACACCGTCGAGACGGTGAAGTAGGTCCCGATCGCGAACTCGTCCCAGATGAGCGGCGACTTGAAGTTGGGCCACAAGCCGCGCTCGTTCGGGTAGGGGATGAGCCAGTAGAAATACCATTGCCGCCCGATGTGAATCAGCGGGAACAGCCCCGCCGTCATCACTGCGAACACCGTCATCGCCTCGGCGGTGCGATACACGGCCGTGCGCCACCCCGAGCGGAACAGAAACAGGATCGCCGAAATCAGCGTGCCCGAGTGGGCAATGCCCACCCAGAACACGAAGCAGGTGATGTACACCGCCCAGTAGACGGGATGTGAGTAGCCGGCGAGCCCCAGCCCATAGCGCAGCAGCATGAGCAAGCAGCCGATCCCGACCGCGAGCAGCGCCACCGCGCTCCCGAGCAGGGCGAAGTACCCCTTGCCCGGATTCCCGAGCGTCCGCGCGATGGCGCGCGTGACGAAGTCGTAGGTCACGCGAGTCTCGGCCATCGGGCTACGCCCTACCCGCCGCGCCGTGCACCACCCGGGCGAGGTAGGTGATGGCGGGTTTCGTATTGAGCTCGGTATGTACGTGGTAGCCGCGGGGGTCGGCGGCGAGCCGCGCCACGAGGGAGCTCCTGTCGCGCAGATCGCCGAACACGATCGCCTCCGACGGGCAGGCCTGCGCGCAGGCGGGCGTGATGTCGCCGTCCCGCACGCTCCGGTCCTCGAGGCGCGCGCGGTTCTGGGCGCCCCGGATGCGTTGCACGCAGAAGGTGCACTTCTCCATCACACCCTTCTCGCGCACCGTCACGTCCGGATTGAGCAGCATGTTGAGCGGGTCGGGCCAGCTCTCCCACTCGCCCCCCGGCTCCGCGAAGTTGAACCAGTTGAAGTAGCGGACCTTGTAGGGGCAGTTGTTCGCGCAATAGCGGGTACCGACGCAGCGGTTGTACACCTGGCCATTGAGCCCGTCGGGCGTGTGGTACGCCGCGTACACGGGACAGACCGGCTCGCACGGCGCGTTGCCGCACTGCTGGCACAGCATGGGATTGACCACTGCACCGACGCGCCGCCCGTCCGCGTCCGCCGTGTAGTAGCGCTCGATCCGCAGCCAGCTCATCTGCCGCCGCCGCACCACCAGTTCTTCGCCGACGGTCGCAAGGTTGTTCTCCGCGTAGCATGCCGTGACGCACGCCGAGCAACCGGTGCATTTCGAGAGATCGATCGCCATCCCCCAGCGTGGCGCCGTCCCCGCGTAATCGCCGAGCGAGGCCTTCTGGTGCTGCGCCTCGGCCCACGCCTTCAGCGCCTCCTCGGCGTACTGCGGGGCCTCCCGCTCTTCGAACGGATGCGCGCCCGACTTGAGCTCGCGCGCCTGCGCGAGCGACAGCACCTCGATGATTCCCCGGCCCTGCTCGCGGGCGTCGCCCTCGACCGTGGCGAGGCGGCGGTGGTCCCCGGTCTTCACGACCGACACGCGCACCGCAAACGCGCGACCCCCGAAGTCCGCCGGCGTATCGCTCAGCAGCTCGAACGCGTTGAACGACCGGTCCCTGGCGTAGCGGCCGTAGGCCTTATGCCCCTGCCCCGTCGGGACCGCCAGCACGTCGGGCCGGATCCCGGGGGTGATCCACACCGGCGCGCGCACCGCGCCGTGCGGCGACTTGAGGAGCAGGATGTCCCCGTTCGCGAGCTGCCATTTCGCCGCGGTCTCGGGATGCACCTCGACCCACGCGTGCCAGGTGATCTTCGAAACCGGGTCCGGGAGCTCCTGCAGCCATGGTTTGTTGGCACCCCGGCCGTCGTGCAACGCGAGCGACGGGAAGACGATCAGCAGCGATTCCCTGGTTGCCCCCGATCCGGCGCTGGCCACCTCACCCAGCAGCTGCCCGATCCCGGGGTCGAGCCGCACCGGCTGGTTGGGCGCTTCGCCGTACAGCCCGCCGTGCTGCAGGGCATCAGTCCAGAAGTCCGCGAAATCCCGCCCCTTGCCGACGCGCTGGTGCAGCTCCTTCCAGCGATCCTGGAGATAGTCCTTGAACGTCCCCGCCTTCCCCGACACGCGCAGCAGCACGTCCCCCGCGTGCATGGTGTTGGGGAACACGGGCTGCATCACCGGCTGCTGTAGCGCGTGGATTCCGACCCGCGGACGCGCGTCGCCCCATTGCTCGAGTGGATGCAGGTCCGGGAGTACCAGGTCTGACGCGGCGGCCGTCTCGTCCCAGTAGGACGAGAAGCTGACCTTGAAGCCCACTTTGCCGAGCGCCTGCGAGAAGCCGGCCGGAAGCGTGTGACCGGGGTTCGCCCCGTGGACGAGCAGCAGATCGACCTTACCCGCAGCCATGTCGGCCACCAGGTCGGTCAGCTGCCGGAACGTACCGGCATCCGCGATCGCGTGATTCGGCCCGAACCGCACGGTCTTGCCCACTTGTCCGGCGACGTAGTTGAGGATGTTCACGGCCGCCACCACCCGGTCGGCGCCGTCGCCGTACTGCGTCGCGACCCCACCACCCACCGCCAGACCGCCCTGGGAGGCCGCGAACTCGCGCGCCAGGCGCTCGATCTCCGGTGCGGCGATCCCGACGACCGGGGCCACCCGCTGCGGCGTCGGGAGCAGACGCTCGAGGCGGGCGGCGTCGGCGGGGGCCGGCGCGAGCCGGCCGGCCACGATGACCTGCGCCATGGCGAGCGCGAGCAGCGCTTCGCTCCCGGGCTGGGCGGCGATCCACTCGTCCGCGCTCATCCCGGTGAGCGACAGCCGCGGGCCGACGAACACGAATTTCGCCATCGCCGTGTCGCGATCGCCGTCGAAGCTGTGCGCGTGCGTGAAGCCGTTCTGGTAGCCGACCGGCGAGAGCCACGTCTCCATGAAATCGGCGCCGAAGGAGACGATGTAGCGGGCGCGGGCGAAGTCGTACAGCGGCACCGCCGCACTGCCGAAGGCGCGGCGGTTGCCCTCCCGCAGGGCTTCGAGCGCGAACGCCTCATGGGTGACGTGCCGGCCGCCGACCTCCTTGACCCACGCATCGACGAGCTCGCCGAACGACCCGGTTTCGAGCCCGGTGAGGAACACGATTCCCCGACCGCGCGCCTCCTTCACCTTCCCCGCGAGCCGGCCGACGGCCTCGTCCCACGACAGCTTCTGCCACTCGCCGTTCGGCCCGCGGGCCATTGGCTCGGTGACGCGATCGGGGTTGTACAACCCCTGCAGCGCCGCCTGGCCGCGCGAGCAGAGCCGCCCCTCGTTGATGGGGGATTCCGGGTTGCCCTCGAGCTTGATCACGCGGCCTTCGCGCACCTTGGCGTGCAGCCCGCACCCGGCGGCGCATTCGCGGCACGTCGTGGCGTAGTACGTCGCGGTCCCCGGGACCTGATCCTCGGGGGGCACGACGTAGGGGACGAGGTGCTCGGTCGGCTCGGGCCCGATGCCGCACGCCGAGAGCGCGGCGGCACCGCCGCTCGTCGCACCCAAGACCTTGAGGAATCGTCTGCGATCCATCGGCGCGGGCCTCAGTAGTGGCACAGCGTGCAATCGCGGCCCACCTGCCGCTGCACGTGGCAGTTGATGCACCAGCCCATCTTGAGCGTGGCGACCTGATACACCTGGGGCATCGCGCGCACGTCCCCGTGGCACGTGGCGCAGCTCTCGGTGCCGAGAACTTTGATATGGCGCATGTGGGGGAACCGCACGAAGCCGGGGAGCGCGTGGATGCGGACCCACTCCGGCGGCTTCTTGTTGATCCAGGCCGCCTGCACCTTCTTGACCTCCGCGATTTCGGCGCTACGCGCGGCCGAATCCTGCGCGGATGTCATGGTCCCGCCGAGCGGCCGCTTGCCCCCGCCGATGATCTGGTGGCAGCCGAAGCACGTCTGCACCGCGGGGATCCCGGGCTCACTCGAGATGGTGACGGTGCTGTGACAGTAGAGGCAGGGGATCTGGTCCTGGCCGGCGTGGACGTCGTGGCGAAAGAAGATCGGCTGACGGGGACCGGCGAGTTTCCCCGTGTCGGTGATGACGCGAGCTGTGGAGGCAGGTGCAGGTTGTCGGTTTTGCGCCGCGGCTGGGCCGGCAACGAGGA
>WNGD01000536.1_pt1 | contig 43705 bp, 40 predicted proteins | sample 5400671 | NCBI WGS metagenome assembly WNGD01 (sample SAMN13153369, study PRJNA577476) | soil metagenome | isolation source: 40 cm soil or saprolite under grassland replicate 2 | place: USA:California | collected 2016-06-15 | reverse complement strand
AGACTCGCATTCCGCTCCAGCACCGGAAACACATAGGGGTTGGGCTCCAGCCCGAGTACGAGCCCGGTGGCGCCGACCGCCAGCGCGATAGGGAGTGTGGTATCGCCGGTGTGCGCGCCGATGTCGATCGCGACGTCGCTGGCGCGCAGGAAACGACGGAGCTGGTCCACGGCCGCCTGTACCTGCAACGGCGCGAGTCGGTAGGCGCCGGGATGCAACCACCGCGCGACCTCGATCCGCCCCTCGCGCGGGAGGTCGAGCGCCTCGATCACGAACCCAAAGGTCTTCGGCTTCGGCTTGAGGCCGAGTAGGTAGATGAACTCCTTGGCTTTCAGCTGTCTGCCCTCGTACTGATCGGACCCAATAAAGGGGGGAGCGAACGGACTCCGCAAGCGATAGCTTCGGGCCATGCCAGACCGGCCGCTCACGATCCTGCAACTCACCCATCAGGGCGGCGGCTCCGGCTCGACGACCATCATCGCGGACTTGAGCCGCCAGCTGGCGCGGCGCGGGCACCGTGTCCTGGTGGGGTGCCGCCCCGACACGAAGCTCGCGGGCCTGGCGCGGGAGGCGGGGTTGGGCCTCGTGCCCCTCGACTTCCGCCGGCTGGTGCCGCTGGCGCGGGCGCTCGAGGGGGTGACGCACCGCGAGGGCGTTGACGTGGTGAACAGCAACGCCACCCGCGACCGGCGCGCGCTGACCTGGCTCCGCTGGACGCGACGCCTGGGCCGGCCGTTCGTCGTGACCCGGCACACGATGCCGCTCACCTCTCCCGCGGAGCTGGTGGCCGTGGGGTTCTCCGCCGACCGCACGATCGCGGTAAGCCACGCGGTCGCCCGCGCGTTGCGCCGCCGCCTCCATCCTGGCGGACGGATCCGCGTCGTGACGAACGGCATCGACCTCGCGCGTGTGGACGCCCCCCCGAGCGAAGCGGACCTCACCGCCGCCCGCACGGCGCTGGGCGACCTGGCCGGACGGCCGGTGGTACTGATCCTCGCGCGCCGGAAGGATCAGCATGTCCTGTTGAGGAGTCTCGCCTCGCTCGAGCGCCCGGTCGTCGTCGCGTGCATCGGGATCGAGCGCGATGCGGAGCTGCGCGCCGCGGAGGAGACCGTCCCGACACGCCACCGCGTGGTGTACGTGCCGTTCACCGATCGGCCGCTCGCATTTTGTCGCCTCGCCGCCGTGTCGGCCCTGCCGTCGCGCATCGAAGGGCTCTCCATCGCCCTGCTCGAGACCATGGCGCTCGGACTGCCGGTCGTCGCGTCGGATGCCGGCGGTAATCCCGACCTGATCACGTCGGGCGACACGGGAGTGCTAGTGCCGCCGCTCGACCCGACCGCCTGGGCGCAGGCCCTGACGCGCGTGCTCGACGATGGGGAGTTCGCCGCGCGGATCGCGCGTCAGGGCCGCGAGCTCGTCCGGCGGGAGTTCACGCTCGAGCGCACCGCCGAGCGGACCGAGGCGGTGTACCGGGAAGCGCTCGAGCGACGGAGATCGCTCGACGGCGGTCGCCCATAGGCGCGTTGAGCACCACGCTTCTCCTGGCCCTCAACTTCCCGCCGTTCGGCGGCGGCATCGCCCGCATGATGGGCGAGGTGGCCCTTCGCTATCCTCCCCAAGGCCTCACGATTTCCACCGGGACATGGCCGGGCTGGGAGGCGAGCGACCCTCGGTTCCCCCAGTCCATCGACCGCGTGGCCGTCGGCGCGAAGCGGCTGCGCACCGTGAACGGACTGTGCCTCTGGACCTGGCGCGCTACGTCGCTCGTGCGCCGGACGCAGCCGGGGTTCGCCTGGTGCGACGAGGTGAAGCCTGCCGGCTATCCGGCTGCGTGGCTGCACGCTCGCGGCGGTCCGCCGTTCGGCGTGATCGCGCATGGCGCCGATTTCCTGCTGCTCGACGCGAAGGTCCGCCGCTCCGCGTTCAAGCGATGGACCGCACGCCGCATGCTCGAGCGGTGCTCGGTCGTCGTCGCGAACAGCCACTGGACGGCCGACCTGGCGCGCTCCGTGCTCGAGTTCCTGGGGTGCCGCGCGCTCGCCGCCGATGTCCGCGTGGTCCCGCTGGGCACGACGCCATCCCGTTTCCGCCCCGGCATCGATTCGGTGGCGGTACGGCGCAAGTACGGCCTCGACGGCGCCCCGTGGCTTCTCACGGTCGCGCGTCTCGACTTCCACAAGGGGATCGACACCGTGATCCGCGCGCTCCCCGCGATCCGCGCCGACTTCCCCACGGCGCGCTACGCGGTGGCCGGGATCGGAAGCCGGCGCAGCTCCCTCGAGCGCCTCGTCGCCGAACTGGGTCTGGGCCAAGCCGTGCGCTTCTTGGGTTTCGTTCCGGACGAGGACCTTCCGGCGCTCTACAACGCCGCCGACGGCTTCGTGCTCGCCTCGCGCCGCTACGATCTGCTCGTCGAGGGATTCGGCATCTCCGTCCTGGAAGCGTCGGCCTCTGGCCTCCCCGTCATTGGCACGCGCTCGGGGGGGATCCCCGAGGCGGTCCGCGAGGATGAGACCGGGTTCCTCGTGGAGCCCGACGATCCGGCGGCAGTTGCCGCCGCGGCCATCCGGCTGCTCGGCGACGAGGCGCTCCGTCGACGCATCGGCGCCGCCGGCCGGGCGGCTGTGGAGACCTACTACAACTGGGACCGGGTCGCGGCGGACCTGATCCGCATCGACCGTGAATTCGGCAAGCCCTGAGCGCAGATTGCTCGGACGGGACGCTTCCCGTTAGCATTCGACACGCCCATGCGCAAGCCATTCCCGGGACCCTCGCGATGACGACGATGTTGTTGGCGCAGGATTTCCCTCCGATGGGCGGCGGAATCGCACGGTTGCACGGTGAGCTGGCCCGTCGGTTTCCCAAGGGCGAGCTGATCGTCTCGACGCCCAGCGACCCCGACGCGGCCGAGGTGGACGCGGGGCTCCCGGCGACCATCGACCGTCTCCCGATCGGCGTCCGCCGCACCAAGACGCTGCCGGGCGTGCTCTTCTGGTCGCGGCGCGCCGCGAGTCTGGCACGCCAACATAAGGTGCGGTTCGTCCACTGCGGCAACGTGAAGCCCGCCGGGTACCCGGCCCGCTGGGTGTACGAGCGGTTGCGCGTGCCGTACAGCCTGTTCCTGTACGGCGCGGACCTGCTGAGCGAGCAGCACAAAATCCGGCAGTCCGCGATCAAGCGCCGCATGGCCCGCGCGATCTTCGGCGGCGCGGCCGTGCTCCTCGCGATCAGCAACTGGACGCGCGACCTGGCCCTCACCGTCCTCGGGGATCTGGGCCTCGACGGGCACGGCCAGCGGCTCCGCGTGATCCATCCCGGCACGGATCCCACGCATTTTCGGCCCGGCGCGGATGCGGTCGACTTGCGCGCGCGCCTCGGGCTGCCCGACGGCGGGACCCGATGGCTCGTGACCGTCGCTCGGCTCCAGCAGCACAAGGGAATGGACACCGTCATCGCGGCGCTCCCAGCGATCCTGGCGCGCGCGCCGGACGTGCGCTACGCCGTGGCAGGCACCGGCCCCGACCGCGAGCGGCTCGAGCAGCTGGCGCACAAGCTCGGTCTCGGGGATCGCGTCCGCTTCCTCGGCGGGGTGAGCGACCGGGAGTTGCCGGCGCTCTACAACCTTGCCTCGGTGTACGTCGGCGCCTCCCGCCGGGCCGAGCGGCTCGGCGTCGAGGGGTTCGGAATCGCGCTGGTCGAGGCATCGGCGTGCGGGCGGCCCGTCGTCGCTGGGAACTCCGGGGGCATCCCGGACGCCGTGCGCGACGGCGAGACCGGCTTCCTGGTCCCGCCCGAGGAGCCGGCGGCCTTCGCCGACGCGATCTGTCGCCTCCTCGCGGACCCCGCCGCCGCGCAGCGCATGGGGCAGAACGGCCGCCGGGCGGTGGAGACGTACTTCAACTGGGATCGCGTGGTGCGTGATCTCCGGGAGATCGAGTCTCAAGTCGTCAGCCGTGCTTAGCCAATGAGGTCAATTCGAAGGCTGCGCGGGTACCCGGGGTACGTCGGCGACCTGTTCCGCTACCTGCGCTCGCCCGGGGCCGAGCCTTGGTCCAGCATCTCACTGCGGCCGATGCTGGAGGACAAGACGTCCACGACGGGGTTCGATGCCCACTACGTGTACCTTGGGGCTTGGGCCTTTCGGCAGATCGTGACACACCGGCCCGAGCGACATGTAGATGTCGGGGCCCAGATCGGCTGGGTTACCTGTCTGGCGAGCATCACCCAGGTGGTTTTCCTGGATGTCCGACCGTTTCCTGGATCGGTGGAGAACCTGCAATCGCGGGCCGGCGACGTCCGGGCGCTCCCGTTCGGTAACCTTGAACTCAGCTCCGTATCGTGCCTGCACGTCGCGGAACACATCGGTCTGGGACGCTACGGCGATGCCATAGACCCGTTGGGGACGCGCAAGGCCATCAGGGAGCTGGCCCGCGTGCTGGCAGTGGACGGCCGCTTGTACTTCGCGCTACCGGTCGGGCGTCCCAAGGTCGTCTTCAACGCGCATCGCATTCACGATCCCACCACGATTTCCCAGTGGTTCGGCGAAGAGGGGGTACGGGTGGAGGAGTTCGCGGCGGTGGATGATCGTGGCCGCTTCTGCCCCGACGCCGACCCGCGAGACCTGCGGGACCAACGGTACGCGTGCGGCATGTATCTCGTCCGGCGCTGAGGGCCCCGGCGCGGGCGCGGTGAGGCGTCGATCCAGGTGGCAGGCTGAATGGTGATCGTACGTCTGTTGGGTGGGCTCGGCAACCAAATGTTTCAGTACGCCGCCGCTCGCCGGCTCGCCCTGGCGCACAATGTCCCGCTCAAGCTGGACATCTCCTGGTTTGGGCACGCCGCGGATCGGGCCTACGCGTTGCATGCCCTGAATATCCAGGAAGCCTTCGCTACTCCGGAGGAGGTCGGGGAGCTAAGAGGTCCCTCCACGAGGGGGATCCCGCGGGTCCTCTTTCGACTGCGCCGGCGCTTCAAGATCGGATACGACTGGACCTGGATCCATGAGCGCACGTTGTCCCCGGCCGACCCACGAGTCTTCCACGCGGGGGCGCGCACCTATTTGGACGGCTATTGGCAAAGCGAGAAATACTTCAGCGACGTCGCGGATACGATTCGACGTGAGTTTACGAGCCGGGACCGGCTGGACGCGGGAACGCGGGAGCTGCTCGATCGGATGGGGACGGCCGAATCAGTCAGCGTGCACGTGAGGAGAGGCGATTACGTATCCCATCCGCGAGCGAGCCGGGCGCGCAGCGTGTGCACGCCGAGCTATTATCAGCGCTGCGTGGCGTATATCGCGGAGCGGCTCGGCCACCTGCACCTCTTCGTGTTTTCGGACGACCCCGATTGGGTCGCGGCGAACCTGCGCTTCGAGTACCCCACGACGCTCGTGAGCACGGTGCCCGCTCGCCCCGACCATACGGATCTGCGACTCATGAGCGCCTGCCGGCATCACGTCATCGCCAACAGCAGCTTCAGCTGGTGGGGCGCCTGGCTCAACCCGCACCACGACCGGCTGGTGCTTGCCCCGCGCCGCTGGATGAACGACGCGCGCGTGGACGACCGGGACGTGGTCCCGGCCCGTTGGATCAGGGTGAGCCCGGCCTAGGCGACGACCTGCCCGCGGCGCGCCTGCACCTGCTCGTGCACCCACGGATAGGTGCGGGCGATGCCGTCCTCGAGGGAGTACCGGGCACGCCACCCGATGGAGTAGATCCGCTCGTTACTGAAGTTTCGCGACTGTACACCGACGGGGCCCTCGACGTACTTGACGCGGATGGTCTTGGCAGCGACCTGAGCGACGGTGTTCACGAGCTGTGCGACCGAGACGTACTCGGCACTGCCGATGTTGGTCGGCCCCGTCAGCGAGGACTGGGTCAGTCGATGGATACCCTCAACCATGTCATCGACATAGGTGTAGGAGCGAATGGCCGTGCCGTCACCCCAGACCTCGATGGTGGCGCCGTCGCGGGCCTCGGCGACCTTGCGGCAGATCGCGGCGGGCGCCTTTTCCCTCCCACCGGTCCAGGTACCCTCGGGTCCGTAGCAATTCTGGAACCGCGCGATCCGGACCTCCATGCCGTACTTGCGACCGAACGCGAGCGCCACGCGCTCGGCATAGAGCTTCTCCCAGCCGTACTCGTTGTCGGGGTGCGCCGGATACGCCTCGTCCTCGGTCAGCTCCGGCTCACCGGGTTCCATGTCGCGGTAGACGCAGACCGACGAGGAGAAGAAGTAGCGCCCGATGCCCGCGCGCGCGGCGGCGTGGATCATGTTGATGTTGATCAAGGCGTTGTTGCGCAGGATGTCGGACTCGGCCGAGTGTATGAAGCCCATGCCGCCCATGTCCGCCGCCAGCTGATACGCTTCATCAACGCGACCCGATGGCAGAGAGAGCGCGGCGTCGCACGCACCAGGCTCCCGCAAATCGAGCAGCTGGAAGTCATCCGCCGTGGTGGGTGAGAATTCGGGAGACTTGATGTCCACCCCGCGGACCCAGTACCCTTCCCGCTTGAGCCGTTTCACCAGGTGCCCTGCGATGAAACCGCCCGCTCCACACACGAGTGCCCTTTTCACGGCGACGCTCCCGCTGGGGTCCTACCCATGGCGCCCACGTTCCGAGCCGCTGCTCGGAAGTATAGCATCGAGCCGGCGACCCGTGCGATGAAGAAACATGACGCAGTCGCCTGCAGATCTTCGTAGAAACCGGAACGTGTCGCGCGACATGGTCGAGGCTATGAGGCCGCAGCGTGCGAATACCGCCACCTAACTCGCCGCGCCGGCGGCTTTCGGGGTCGCCGCCGGCCGCGCGCTGATCGCGTAGGTGGGGCAGTGCCGGATGAACTCGCCGTCGATCGGCGACCACTCCTGGTCGGGTCGCGTGACGACGGCCTTCCCCTGGGCATCGAGCACGAACATGCCGGGCGGCGCCTGCACCAGGCACGCGCCGCACCCGATGCAGCGCTCGCGCTGTACCCGCACCGTGACGGGGCGACGCGGGTGGACGCCGACGTCGCCCGGCGCGGGCCATTCTTCGGGCCGGTCGAGCGCGGCGACGGTGGCCCGATAGCCCTCCTCCACCACCTCGCGCAGGTGATCGAAGTCGAACGCGGAGATGTGCTCGACGCGTGGGTGGATATAGTAGATCGGTGGCGTAGTCCACTCGCGCAGCCGCAGCTCCAGGATGGTCTGCATCGCGATCTCCGCCGCCCGCGCGAACACCGATGCGAAGCCCTCGTCCTGCGTGTCGGCCCGCAGGGCGTTCGAGGCGGACACGTCCACCGCGATGATCACATCCGCACCGAGGATGCGTGCCGTGCCCACCGGGAGGTTGTCCACGGTGGCGCCGTCCATGTAGAACCGTCCGCGGATCTCGCGGGGTGGGAGATACCCGGGCAGCGCGCAGGAGGCGAACACCGCGTCTCTCACCGGTACCTCGTCGAGTCCGTCGAGCCCCCAGAACACTTGCATCCCCGAGTTCAAGTCCACGGTGTTGACGATCAGGGGGTTGTCGAGGTCCTGGAAGGTGATGTCGCCGACGAGGCGGTGGAGCAGGTGGTCCAGCGGCTCGCGCCGGAACAGGGCCGGGGAGCGCATCCGCTTGAATGCCATGTCGGCGTGCGCCACGGCGAAGATGTCCTTGCGCACGAGGCCGAGCGCGATTTCACGCAGCTCGGCGATGCTCTTCCCGGCGGACCAGGCGGCGCCCACCAGGGCGCCCACGCTCGAGCCGACGATCTGCGACGGCACGAGCCCACGCTCGGTCAGTGCCTGCAGCACGCCGACGTGGGCCACGCCTTTCATCCCCCCGCCGCCCAACACGAGGGTGAACTGGGTTTGCTTATTCACGTGACGCCGCTTGCCCGGAAGGTGAGCCTCCGAGTAACGTAGTCGTGGCCCCCAGCCCTGCGCTACTCATGCGTCATCGCGTTGTATGGAACCGTTGGACACTGGCTGGCCTCGCCGTCGTGACGCTGCTCGGGCTTGCGGCGCTCGCCGCGCCGTGGCTCGCGCCCGGCGACGCGACCCGCGGCGATCTCACCGCCGCGCTGCGCTCCCCTTCGTCGGCCTACCTCCTCGGCACCGATGCCCAGGGACGGGACGTGCTGAGCCGCGTGCTGTTCGGGGCCCGGCTGTCGCTCGCGGTGGGCCTCGCGAGCCAGGTGATCGCGCTCGCGGCGGGCCTCGCGCTCGGTCTCACGGCCGGATTCTACGGTCGTTGGGTCGACGCCGTGGTGATGCGCGTAGCCGACGTGACCCTCGCGTTCCCCTCGCTCCTGCTGCTGATTGCCGTCGCGGCCGCCGTGCGACCATCGCTCCCGGTCGTGTGTGTCGTGATCGGGCTCGTGGGCTGGGCGGGGATGGCGCGGCTGGTGCGCGGGCAGGTGCTGGTGGCGCGGGGGCTCGACTACGTGCAGGCGGCCCGCGCGCTCGGCGCGTCCGACGCGCGGCTCGTGGCGCGGCACGTCCTCCCCAACGTGCTCGGGCCCGTCATCGTCGCCGCGACCCTGGGGGTCGGGGGCGCGATCATGGCCGAGGCGGCCCTCTCGTTCGTGGGCCTGGGTGCGCAGCCGCCGACGCCGTCCTGGGGCGCCATGATCGCCGAGGGACGGGATCTGCTGCGCGTTGCGCCGTGGGTGTCGCTCTTCCCGGGGCTCGCGATCGGCGTCACGGTGCTGGGTGTCAATCTCGTGGGCGACGGCTTGCGCGACGCGCTCGATGTGCGGGCATGACCGACATCGCCTACCACCCGACCCGGCTGCGCGCCCTGCGCGATCAGTTCCGCGCGCTGCGCGCCGCCGAGTTTCCGTGGACGGCGGACACCGTCTATCTGAACAACGCGTCCATCGGTCCCATCCCCGAGCGCACGCGTCGCGCCCTGGACGAATTCACCGCGAAGCGAACCGCTCCGCACCTGCTTCCGGACCGTGAGCTCCAGGCGGGGCTGCAGGCGGCGCGCGTCGCCGTGGCCCGGCTGTTGAGCGCCGAGCCCTCCGAGATCGCGCTCGCGACCAACACCAGCCACGGCCTCAACCTCGCGGCCTGCGCGCTGCCGTTGCAGCGCGGCGACCTGGTGCTCGTCTCGGACCGCGAGTTCCCCGCGAACGTGTATCCCTGGATGTTGCTCAAGAAGCGGGGCGTCGAGGTCGAGCTTGCGCCCTGCGCTCCCGAGGGCTGGCCCGACGAGGACTACCTCGTCGAGCGGCTGCACGACCCGCGCGTCCGGGTGCTCGCGGTGTCCTTCGTCCAGTTCTCGAACGGGTACCGAGCGGATCTCACCCGGCTGGGGGCGGCCTGCCGCGCCAACGGCACCTTCCTCGTGGTGGACGGGATTCAGGGAGTGGGAAACTGCGTGCTCGACGTCCGCGCGACGCCGGTCGACATTCTCGCATGCGGCGGGCAGAAGTGGCTGCTGGCGCCCTGGGGATCCGGGTTCGTCTACGTGCGCCGGGAGCTCATCTCGGTGCTCGAGCCCGCGGTCGCCGGATGGATGGCGTTCGAAGGGACCGACGATTTCTCGCGACTGACCGAGTACAACCCCACCTTCCGTTCGGACGCCCGCCGTTTCGAGATGGTGACGCTCCCCTTCCAGGATTTTTACGGGATGACCGCCTCGGTCGGGATGCTGGCGGAGCTCGGCATCGACGACATCGCCCAATACGCGCGCACGCTGCACGAGCCGGTGTTCCGCTGGGCGGACGAGACCGGCGTGCGCGTCGTGTCCCCGCGCGCGGAGGCCCACCGCTCGGCGATCGTCTGCCTGGCCCCCGCCCACCCCGTCGAGGCCTACCACGCGCTGAAACGAGCCCATGTTGTGTGCTCGCTGCGCGAGGGTGCCATCCGGCTCGCGCCGCACTGCTACAACACCGTCGAAGAAATGGAGCGGGTACTGGATGTGATGGACCAACTGGAATAAAAAACCGCTGTACGACGCTATGACGCTACGTTATACGTGTGCGCACTCTTACAACGTAGCGTCGTAGCGTCCTACAACGGCTTCCCGATGTCTATCCCCCCACCCTCGAGCCCCCTATCGCTGAAGCCGCAGCAATCCGTAATCCTTCTTTCCCTTGCGCAGCAGCAGGTTGCCGCCTCGGAGCCAGTCCGTGGGGCCGAGTGTGTGGGCCGCGTCTTTCACGCGCTGCTGGTTCACGTAGATCCCGCCCTGCTCGATGGCACGCCGCGCCTCGCTCTTCGACTTCGCGAGCCCCGTCCGGACGACCGCCTCGACCAGCGCCAGCCCGTCGGCGCTCTCGAGCGCGACGGTGGGGATTTCCTGCGCGAGGGCGTCGAACGCGCTGGGCTCGACATCGCGCGGGCTGAACTCGTCGAACAGGATCGCGCTCGCGGCGACGGCGCTGGAGCAGGCGTCCTTGCCGTGCACCAGCTGGGTGACCTCGCTCGCCAGCTTCTTCTGCGCCTCGCGCCGGGTGGGATCCTTGTGATGTGCCTTGGCCAGGGCCTTGATCTCGTCCTGCGAGAGCAGGGTGAAGAGCTTGAGATAACGCTCCAGGTCCCGGTCGTCTGTGTTGATCCAGAACTGGTAAAACCGATAGGGCGACGTCGTCACAGGATCGAGCCAGATCGCGCCGCCCTCGGTCTTCCCGAATTTTGCCCCGGTCGCGGTGGTGAAGAGCGGGGCGACGAGGCCATGCGCCTCGCCGCCTTCTACGCGGCGGATCAGGTCGATGCCCGCCGTGATATTGCCCCATTGATCGCTGCCACCGACCTGGATCGTGCACTGCTGCTTCCGGTACAGATGCAGGAAGTCGTACGCCTGGAGCAACATGTAGCTGAACTCGGTGTAGGAGATTCCGGCATCGAGTCGCGCCTTCACGGACTCCTTCTGCATCATCACATTGACGCTGAAGTGCTTGCCGACATCGCGCAGAAAGGCCACGAGCCGCTGCTCCACGAGCCAGTCGGCGTTGTTCATCACGAGGGCGCGGGTCTCTTTCACGTCGAAGTCGAACAGCCGCACGAGCTGGTCGCGCTGGCGACGCACGTTCTCCCGGATCTGCTCCTCTGAAAGGAGCGGCCGTTCACTCTGCTTGCCGCTGGGATCGCCGATCAGGCCGGTGCCCCCGCCCATCAATACGATCGGCCGGTGGCCGGCGAGCTGAAAGTGCCGCAGCAGCATCAGCGGCATCAGGTTCCCGACTTGGAAACTGGGTGCGGTGGGGTCGAAGCCGCAGTACAGCGTCCGGCGACCCGCAGCGAGGTGACCCGCGAGGTCGCGTGTGGCGTGATGGATGAAGCCGCGCCACTCGAGTTCGGCCAGGAGGTCCGGCATGGCGCGGAATCGTACGAGAACCCCCAACCGCTGGCAAGCGCCGAGCGCCCTCACTAGGTTGTAACGCGATGGTGTCCATCCCAGCGCCCCCTCCCGTTGCGCTTCCCGGGCCTCGCTCGTGGTGGCAGAAGCCCAAGGTGCGTCGTCGCGTGATCGCGATCGCGGTGCTCGCGGGCGCGTACCTGCTGGGCCTCTCGTACGGCGCGTGGACTCGCGTGTGTGCGGGCGAGCACTGCCCGAGCATTTCCCGGCTGTATCCCCAGGGGGCCGGCGGTAAGGTCCAGGTCCAAACGTCGAAGATGTACGCGGCGGACGGGCGCCTCATCAGCGAGCTCGGCGCCGAGCGGCGCACGGTGCTCCCGCTCACCGAGATCCCCCTGCCCGTGCGTCAGGCGTTCATCGCCACCGAGGATAAGCGCTTCTACGACCATCATGGGATCGACTTCTGGCGCATCCTGGGCGCCATCAAGAACGATCTCGTGACGATGAGCTTCGCGCAGGGGTTCTCGACCATCACGATGCAGCTGGCGCGCAACATCTTCCCGGAGGAGATCAGCCGCGAGAAGACGCTCACCCGCAAGCTCAAGGAAGCGCGGGTGGCGGTCGAAATCGAAGGCAACTTCCCCAAGGATACGATCCTCCAGCTGTACTTGAACCAGATCAACCTCGGGGCGGGTGCCCACGGCGTGGAGGCGGCGGCGCAGATTTATTTCGGCAAGCACGCACAGCAGCTCAACGTCGCGGAAGCGGCTACCCTTGCGGCGCTCCCCAAACTGCCCGCCTTCTACAACCCGCGGACCCACCCGGAGCGGGCCGTGCGCCGGCGCAACGTGGTGCTGGGCCTGATGCACGACCAGGGGTTCCTGACGGCGGAGGAGGCCGAGCTGTGGCAGGCGTATCCCCTCGTGCTCACCGGGAACCGCACCAACTACGGCGACGTCGCCCCCTACTTCGTCGAGTGGCTGCGCGTGCAGCTCGACGCGCGCTTCGGCCGGGACTTGTACGAGGGTGGTCTGCGCATCTACACGACGCTCGACCTCGACATGCAGGAAGCGGCGGAGCGGGCGGTGCAGTCGCAGCTCGACGCCATCGAGGCGGGCGTGTATTCGAACGGGAAATTCCCGGGGCGCACCACCTATCGTGAGTACCTCGAGTCGTCCAAGGCTTCAGGCGAGGACCATGGACCGTTCACGCCCTACCTCCAGGGCGCCCTCGTGGCGCTCGAGGCGAACACCGGATACATCCGCGCGATGATCGGCGGCCGGGACTTCGACGACTCCAAGTACAACCGCGCCACCCAGGCGGTCCGCCAGCCGGGCTCGACCTTCAAGCCGTTCGTGTACTCGGCGGCCGTCCGGGCGGGCCACCCGGTGACCGAGATCGTCGACGACTCACCCCTCAATCCGCCGGTCATCCAGCTCGACTCGACGCTGTGGCAGCCGAAAGACGATGACGACACGACGCTCGGCCTGATCCCCATGCGCGAAGGGCTGTACCTGTCGCGCAACCTCGCGACGATCAAGCTCGGCATGGCGCTGGGGGAGCAGACGGTGATCGGCGAAGCGCGTCGCTACGGCATCACCACGCCGCTGCCGCCGTATCCGTCGATCCACATCGGCGCGAGGGGCGTGCGTCCGATCGAGATGATCGCCGCTTATACCGCGTTCGCCACGCTCGGCACCCGCGCGGAGCCGGTCGGCGTCCTGCGGGTGGAAGACCGGCAGGGCAACATCCTGTGGCAGCCCGCGATGCGTCGCGAGCCGGTCATGGATCCCGAGCACACGTGGCTCATGGTGGACATGATGAAGGACGTGATCCGCCGCGGCACGGCGTTCACCGCCGTGTGGAAAGCGGGGTTCACGCTGCCGGCGGCCGGAAAAACCGGGACGACCGACGACTACACCGACGCCTGGTTCATCGGGTACACGCCCGAGCTCGTGACCGGCATCTGGGTCGGGTACGATATCCAGCAGCGCATCCTGGAGCACAACGCGGGCGGAGGAAAGATCGTCGCGCCCGCGTGGACCGCGTTCATGCGCGACGTGTACGACCGGCGGCCGGCGCCGCCCGACTGGGTGCGACCCGACTCGCTCATCACACGCGAGGTGGACTGGTCGAACGGCTACCTCGCCACGCCGTTCTGTCCCCAGGAAGTACGACACTGGGACTGGTTCTACCCGGGCACCGAGCCGACCCAGGCCTGTCCGGTGCACGCGCCATTCGGCATCGGGGTGTCACCGTAAGCGGTGAGCGGTGAGCGGTGAGCGGTGGCTTCACGTCCACCGACCGCTCACCACTTACCGCTCACCGCCTACCGGGACGGCACCTGATGTTACGCATCCGTGCCCAGTTCGTGCACCCGGTGACGGCGCCACCGATTTCGGACGGCGCCGTTCTCGTTGACGACCGCGGCACCATCACCGCCGTGGGCCCGAATGCCGTCGTGCCGACGCCGCCCGGGGCGCGGGCGCTCGAATTTCCTCACGCCCGTCTCCTCCCCGGCCTCGTCAACACTCACACGCACCTCGAGCTGACCCATCTCATCGGGAAGAACACGGAGCGCGAGTTCGCCGGATGGATCCGCGGGCTGCGCGTCCTCAAGGACGCCACCAGCCCGGATGAGTTCTCGCGCTCGGCGGAGCAGGGGGTGCGCGACGCGTGGGCCGCCGGCGTGACCTGCGTGGCGGACACGGGAAGCACCGGAGCGCCGCTCGAAGCGCTCGCACGCCTCGGGGGCCGGGGGATTTACTACCAGGAGGTCTTCGGTCCCGACCCTGCAAAGTGCGCAGCCAGCATGAAGGAGCTGCGGCGAGCGCTCGACCGGCTTAGCCCCTTCGCCTCTTCGCTCCTTACCCTCGGCGTCTCCCCGCACGCCCCGTATACCGTGAGCGAGCCGCTCTATCGCGCCGTCGCCGAGCTGGCGCGGAGTGAAGGGTGGCCGGTTGCGATGCATCTCGCCGAGTCACCAGCGGAGACCGAGTTCGTGCGCGAGGGGAGCGGACCGTTCGCCGACGCACTGCGTGCCCGCGGCATCCCCGCCACTGCGCACCACTGCTCGCCGGTCCAGTATCTCATACGACTTGGCGTCTTACAACGTGCAACGGAGTGGCTGTGCATCCATTGCGTCCAAGTCGACGGACCTGACATCGATCTCCTCCGGGATGCCGGGGTGGCGGTAGCCCACTGCCCTCGGTCCAACCGGGCTCACGGTCAGGGGGCCGCACCCCTCGCGGCGTTCCGTCGGGCCGGCCTGCGCGTCGGCCTAGGCACCGATTCGGTCGTGAGCGTAGGGGACTCGAGTCTCTTGGCCGAGGCGGCCGCCGCTGGACTCGACGGAGAGGACGCGCTGCGGATGTTGACGATCGAGGGCGCCCAGGCGCTGGGGCTCGAGGGTGAGATCGGGTCGTTGGAGGTCGGGAAGCAAGCGGACCTCGCGGTCTTTCCCTCTACCGCCCTCTACCGCCTTTTACCGCCCGTTACCGCCCTTCTCACCCTCGTCGCCGGACGCGTAGTTCACGGATAGATTCCCGCCCCATGAAGACCCAACGCCACGCGGCCATTCTGAAGATCGTCCGCTCGGGAAAGGTCGCGAGTCAGGAGCAGCTGCGTGAGCTGCTCAGGGCCGAGGGGTTCGACGTCACCCAGGCGACCCTGTCCCGGGACATCCGCGAGCTGGGCCTGGCCAAAGTGGCGGCCCCGGACGGCGGGTCGCACTACGCGCCCCCGCTCGAGGCGGGCGCGGCTATTCGGCCACATCTCGGGCAGCTGCTTCCCACCGTGCTGGTGTCGGTCGAGGGTGTGGGGCCGTTGCTGGTGGTGAAGACGCCCGCGGGTGGCGCGCAGGGGCTCGGCCTCGCCATCGACGCCGCGGGGTGGACGGAAATCATCGGAACGATCGCGGGCGACGACGCCGTCCTCGTGATTACCAGGAGCGAGCGTGCTCGTCGCGCCGTGCAGACGCGTCTCAAGGAGCTAGCCGGTATTCCCGACTAAAGCCGTGGCAGGCGCGCAACTTCCGGTGCGCCTTGCCGCAACGTACTGTTGACGCCCCATTTCCGCCGTGAACGAGGAGGCGACGTGAACCCTGTGACCCGTTTTGCGCTGCTGGCGGCCTTGATCGCCGCCCCGCGTCCGAGCCTTGCCCAACATGCAGGCGCGACGAGCGGCCCCGTCGCTCTCAATACGCTCACCGCTGCCGAGCGCGCCGCCGGCTGGCGCCTCCTGTTCGACGGCCACTCCACGGTCGGCTGGCGGGGGTGGAAGATGGACACAATCCCGTCCGGGTGGGGCGTAAGAGAGGGTGAGCTGACGCGGGTGCGCCCGGCCGCCGACATCATCACGACCGACAAGTTCAAAAACTTCGAGCTTACGCTCGAGTGGAACATCGCCAAGAACGGCAACAGCGGAATCTTCTATCGCGCGAGCGAGGACCCCGGCGACGACGCCATCTACTGGAGCGCTCCCGAGATGCAGGTTCTCGACGACGCGGGACACCCCGACGGTCAGTCGCGCCTGACAGCGGCCGGCTCCGACTACGGTCTCTATCCCTCGCCCGCCGGGGTCGTGAAGCCGGCGGGACAGTGGAACCAGGTGCGCCTCCTGGTGAACGGGAACCACGTCGAGCACTGGCTCAACGGTGTGAAAGTCGTCGAGTACGAGCTGGGGAGTCCCGATTGGGAGGCGAAGGTGAAGGCCAGCAAGTTCGCGGACCATCCGCGGTACGGCCGGAACGCCGAGGGCTACATCGGCCTGCAGGAACACGAGTTCCGCGTGGCCTTCCGCAACATCAAGATCCGAGTGCTGCCGTGAGCGTTCGTGCCAGGCTGTCGACGATGATGTTCCTCCAGTTCTTCATCTGGGGCGCGTGGTACACGACGATCGCCGTGTACATGACCCACCACGGGATGGAGACGCTGACGCACTGGCCCTACACCGTGAACCCGATCGCGGCCATCGTGGCGCCGTTCTTCCTGGGGCTCGTCGCCGACCGTTACTTCGCGACCGAGAAGGTGCTGGGCATGCTGCACCTGCTGGGCGGTGTGGTGATGTTCGCGGTGCCCCGGGCGACGGGCGCGCCCGCGGTGTTCATCGTGCTCCTGTTGTTCTACAACCTGTGCTACATGCCGACGCTCGGCCTCGCGAACAGCCTGGCATTTCACCACATCGAGTCGCAGGAAAAACAGTTTCCCCTGATCCGGGTATTCGGCACGCTCGGCTGGATCGTGGCCGGGTTGTTCATCAGCCTCGTCCTGGGCCCCTTGGTGGCGGCCGTCCCGGAACAGACCGCGCTGCCGCTCTACACGGCCGCGGGGGCCAGCGTGCTGCTCGGTCTCTACAGCTTCACCCTGCCCCATACGCCTCCCCCGGGCGCGGGGCAGCGCGTCTCGCTGCGCAGTATCGTCGGCCTCGACGCGCTGGCGCAGCTCGGCGACCGCCCGTTCTACGTGTTCATCGCCGCCTCGCTGTTATTGTGCATCCCCCTGGCCGCCTACTACAACTTCACCCAGATCTTCCTGGGCGACGCCGGAGTCAAAAAGATCGCGGCGACGCAGTCGCTGGGACAGATGTCCGAGGTCGTCTTCATGCTGCTCATGCCGCTCTTCTTCGCGCGGCTCGGCGTGAAGCGGATGCTGATGGCAGGCATGGCGGCCTGGGTGCTGCGCTACGCACTGTTTGCGATCGCGGCGCCCAACGCGGTCTTCTCGCTCATCATCTTGGGCGTCTTGCTGCACGGCGTCTGCTACGACTTCTTCTTCGTGACCGGCCAGATCTACGTGGACAAGAAATCCACGCCCGCGGTTCGCGGCCAGGCGCAGGGATTCCTCGTGCTGGTCACCTACGGCATCGGTATGGTCATCGGCGCGCAGGTGGCCGGCAACGTCTACAACCGCCTCCTCGGCGGCGCGGCCAGCCTGACCCTCGAGCGTTGGCCCAGCTTCTGGGTGCTGCCCGCCGCGTTTGCCGCGGTGGTCCTGCTCCTATTCGCGGCGCTGTTTCGCCCGGGGGGCGCGCGCGCGCGCGATCCCGTGGCGGCCGACTGAGGAGGGTCACATCATGGCACGGAAGCGCATCTCGAGACGGAAATTCGTCGGCGACGTCGGCGCCGGCGTGGCATTCGCGATCGTGCCCCGGCACGTGCTCGGCCGCGGGCGCCGGGCGCCGAGCGACACCGTCAACGTCGCCTGCATCGGCGTGGGCGGCATGGGAGCGAACGACGTGAAGGGCGTCGCGAAAGCCGGAGCGAACATCTACGCCCTGTGCGACGTGGACGAGCACCAGGCGGCGGCGTCCTTCACCGCGTTCCCCAAGGCCAAACGCTTCAAAGATTTTCGGGTGATGCTCGAGAAGGAGGGGAAGAACATCGATGCGGTCACCGTCTCGACCCCCGACCATACGCACACCGTGGCCGGGATGATGGCGATGAAAATGGGCAAGCACATCCGCATCCAGAAGCCGCTGGCGCGTACTCTGTGGGAGGTGCGGCAGCTGGTCGAAACGGCTCGCAAGACAAAGGTCGCCACCCAGATGGGCAACCAGGGCCACGCCGGCGAAGGCACGCGCCAGATTCGCGAGTGGGTCGAGGCCGGCGCCATCGGAACCGTGCGTGAGATCCAGCTCTGGACCAACCGGCCGATCTGGCCGCAGGCGATCGAGCGGCCGCTCGAGGAGTACTACACGCCGCCCTGGATCGATTGGGACCTGTGGCTCGGCCCCGCACCGGCGCGGCCGTATCATCCCGCGTACGCGCCGTTCAAATGGCGCGGCTGGTGGGACTTCGGCACCGGCGCCCTGGGCGACATCGCCTGTCACTCGATGGATGCGTCGTTCTGGGCGCTCGACCTCGGCTACCCGACGCGGATCGAGCCCGAATCGACCAAGCTGTTCGGCGAGAGCGCGCCGGCGTGCTCGCGCATCACGTACAGCTTCGCGGCGAAGGGCAATCGCCCCGAGGTGAAAGTCGTGTGGCGGGACGGCAGCCTCAATCCGGCGCGCCCCAAGGAGGTCGCGGACCCGGCGGCGTGGCCGTTCGATACCAGCGGCCAGCTGTGGATCGGAGACCAGGGTAAGCTGGTCGCCGGGATGTACGGAGAGGAGCCGCGCCTGCTGGACGAAGCCCGGCAGGCGGAGATCATCGCCCACCCGCCCGCGCAGAAGTATCCTCGCCTCGAGAGCGTCTACGCCGAGTGGATCACGGCGTGCAAGGGCGGCACGCCGGCGGGCTCGAACTTTCCCGGGCATGCTGGCCCGCTCACCGAGATGGTGTTGCTGGGCAATCTCGCGGTGCGCACGGCCCAGGTGCTCGAGATCGATTCCCACACCGGCGAGGTCGCGAACACCAAGATCCCGGCGGAGTACGTGCGCTCGGAGTATCGCTCGGGCTGGAGCGTGTAGGGCGCGAGTAAACTCGCGGCTCGGCGTCTGCCCGTAAACGGGCGGTGCATTGCCGCTTCAGCGGTAGGGCCGAGCCGCGGCTTCAGCCGCGCCCCTCCGGGCGACGCTACATTCCACGCATGGACTCACGCGAGCGGCGCAGATGTTGACGGGCCTGGGCGATACGCTGAGCCACCACCCCCTGCTCGCGCTGGTGACCCTGTTCGGCGCCGGCCTCGTCACGAGCCTCACGCCGTGTATCTACCCGATGATCCCCATCACCGCCGGCATCCTGTCGGGCACGAGCGCCGGGCAGCCGTCCCGTGCCCGCGCGCTGCGACTGACGCTGACGTACGCAAGCGGCCTCGCCCTTTTCTACGCAGTGCTGGGTCTCGTCGCCGGGCTCAGCGGGTCGCTCTTCGGCACCGTGAGTGCGAGTCCCTGGGCGAGATTCGCGATCGGGAACCTGCTGCTCGTGTTCGGCCTCGCGATGCTCGATGTGTTCCCGCTGTCGGCACCGCGGCGCCTGCTCGCGTGGGCCGCGGGTCTGCCCGGGGGATCGTACCCCGCGGTCTTCTTGCTCGGCGCGACGTCCGGCATCGTGGCGGCTCCCTGTGGTGCACCGGCCTTCGCGGCAGTCCTCACCTGGGTGGCGACCACCCGGAGCGCGGTACTGGGGTTCGTCTATCTCTTCGTGTTCTCGCTCGGGATGACGGCGCTGCTCGTCGTGGTCGGGCTATTCTCGGGCGCCCTGGCGGCCCTGCCCAGGTCCGGGGCGTGGATGGTCGCGATCAAGAAAGCGGCAGGTGTGATCATGCTGGCGGTGGCGGAGTATTACTTCATTCAAATGGGAAAAGTGCTGTGACGAGATACGGATGGGTGCTGGCGGTGGCGCTCGCGCTGCCCCCGGCGCTCCGGGCGCAGGACATCGGTTTGCCCATCGGCACCAGAGCGCCCGCGGTCGTGGTCGCGGATCTGGACGGGAAGTCCGTGGACCTGGGGAGCTACGTCGGCAAGCAGCCGGTGTTGCTGGAGTTCTGGGCCACGTGGTGCCCGTTGTGCAAGGCGCTCGAGCCGGCGCTCACGGCGGCGCACGCGCGCTACGGCCGCGCCGTGCAGTTCATCGCCATCGGCGTCGGCGTGAACGAATCGCCGGCTTCGATCAAGCGGCACCTCGTCGAGCACCCGCTCCCGTTCCCGGTGCTGTTCGACGCCGGCGGCGCCGCAGTGCGTGCGTATCAGGCGCCCACCACGTCGTACGTCGTCGTGCTGGACAAGGCCGGGAAGGTCACGTACACGGGCGCGGGCGCCGAGCAGGACGTTGCGACGGCGCTCGCGCACGTCGTCGGGAACTAGCTCGCCTATTCCCCCTCGACCGGCTTGGGCGTGATCCGGTCGATCGCCGCCGCCAGGTCCTTGTACGACTGCGGGTCGATTTCCCGGAACGGCGCCATCGCGTAGGCGATCTTCCCGTCCGGGCCCACCACGAAGAGGTTGCGGTTGTCGAGCCCGAACTTGGGGTTGGTGGCGCCGTACGTCTTGCCGATCACGCCCCCGCTGTCGCTCGCGAACAGGTAGGGGAACTCGTCGTCCCGGGCCCAAGCGGCCAGCGTCTCCGCGGGATCCACGCTGATCGCGATGAGCACGACGTTGCGGCCGTCGTGAAACAGTTGTGCGTACTGGTCACGGTACGCATGCATTTGGATGGTTCAGCCTTTGGTGCGCGCCTTGTAGAAGAAGGCGAGGACGACCGTCTTCCCCTTGAAATCGCTCAAATGGATGGGGGCCTTGAGCGTGCCGTACCGGGTCGCGCCCGGGAGCGTGAAGTCGGGCGCGACCGCGCCGACGGCCAGCTCGGGAGCAGGTGCCGCCGGCTGCTGCGCGCGCGCTCCGGGGGCGGCAAGCGCCGTGATCAACGGCGCGATCAGGGTGAATGTGAACCGCTTCATGTGGCGTGCTCCTCCAGGTGTTTGGGGCGATACCTCAAGGTACGCGCGGCCCATGCTCCGCGTCAGGCGCCGTCTTGTCCGGTGCGGCGCGGCGAGCCCGGCGCGTCAACGGTGGGGCTCTCAGTACGCGAGGGGACGGTAGTTGACGTCCAGCACCGCCAGTCGCTCGAGATGCGTGGCCAGCCGCCGGGTAAAGTCGGCGTAGTCCCGCCCCTCGCGCGGCGTCCACAGCACCTCGGCGAGGGCGCACAGCCTGGGGAACACCATGTACTCCGCTCGCTTCGGGTCGGGCACGTACTCGGTCCACAGCTGTCCCTGGGCCCCGAGCACGTAGCGCGCCTCGCCCGTTGTCAGGGCGGGGGGCACGGGCTCGAACGCATACACCGTGTCGAGCGGTAGGAAGCCCCCGATCGCGAGCGGCTCGGCGACGGTGTCGGCCGACTGGTAATGATCGAAGTAGGTGTGCGATCCGGGCGCCATCACGACGTCGTGCCCCGCGCGCGCGGCCGCGATCCCGCCGTCCACTCCGCGCCACGACATGACCACTGCGTTGGGCGCGAGGCCGCCCTCGAGGATCTCGTCCCACCCCACGAGCCGGCGACCGTGTGCCGTGAGGAACTCGTCCATGCGCCGCGTGAACCAGCTCTGCAGCTCGTCCTCGCTCTTGAGGCCGAGCTGACGCATCCGCGCCTGCGCGAGCGGACTCGCCTTCCACTGGGTCTTCGGGGCTTCGTCACCGCCGATGTGAATCCAACGGCCGGGGAACAGCGCCATGACCTCGGTGAGGACGTTCTGCTCGAACTGGATCGTCGCGTCTCCCGGATTGAGGATGTTTTCGTCCACACCCCACCGTGTCCACACGGGAAGCGTGTCGCCCCGGTTGCCCAGCTCGGGATAGGCCGCGATGGCGGCCTGGGAATGGCCCGGCATCTCGATCTCCGGCACGATCGTCACGAAGCGCGCACGGGCGTAGGCGACGATCTCGCGGACATCGTCCTGCGTGTAAAAGCCGCCGTGCGGCCGACCGTCGAACCGCCACTTGGTCGAGTCCTGGTCCGGCCGACCGATGAGCGTCTCACGGCGCCACGCGCCCACCTGGGTGAGGCGCGGGTACTGCTTGATCTCGAGGCGCCACCCCTGGTCGTCGGTCAAGTGCCAGTGAAGGCGGTTGAGCTTATGGAGAGCTGCGAGATCGATGTACTTCTTGACGAACTCCTTCGGCATGAAGTGACGAGCCACGTCCAAAAGGACGCCGCGCCACGCGAACCGCGGGACGTCTTCGATTGCGACCGCGGGGATGCGCCACGTCACGCCCGTCATCGCGGCCTGCCGGAAGATCGCGGGTGGGAGGAGCTGGCGCAGCGTCTCGATCCCGTAGAACGCGCCCGCGGCGCGGTAGGCGCGTATCGCGACGCGGGACGGGCTGGCATCGAGCCGATAGCCCTCGTCGCCGAGGCGGGCGAGGGAAGAGTCGAGGCGGATGGAAATGGCCTCCGTCCCGGCGGGCGCGACGGTGCGCACGGCGAGCCGCAGACCGGTGGCGGGGAAGAGGTCGTCCGCGAGCCGCTCGCCCAGCCCGCGCAGGGCGCGATCGGTCACGATGACCGTGCCGGCCTTCAAGGTGAATGCTCCCGGTCGTACAGTGACCTGCGCGGGGCGCGGAATGATGGCGGGGATGGAATCCCACGCGAGGGCGATGGCCAGTACGGCGAGTATCGGCACGATCTTACTCCTTCAATTCCCTGACCCAGATGTCCCGGTACCGGGTCGGGTTACCGTGGTCCTGCAGGAATAGCGGCAGTCGGTCCGGGTGCGGCTCGTAGCGCGCGCGCCTGCCATGCACCGTCCAGCCCGTGATCACCGTGTTGTCCTGCACCAGCACGCCGTTGTGGAGCACGGTGACCCGCGCCGAGTCGCGCACCGTCCCGTCGGACGCGAAGCGGGGGCGGTGGAAGATGACGTCGTAGGTCTGCCACTGGCCGGGCGGGCGGCTTGCGTTCACGAGCGGCGGCGTCTGGCCGTACACGGCCCCGGCCTGGCCATCGGCGTACGTCTCGTTGTGGTACGAATCGAGCACCTGGATCTCGTAGTGCGTCATCAGAAACACGCCGCTGTTGCCGCGCTCCTGACCCTCACCCTTCGGCGGCGTCGGCGTCGCCCACTCGATGTGGAGCTGCGTCGAGCCGAAGCCGCGCTTGGTCGTCATCGCCCCCGTGCCGGGCGCGACCTCCACATAGCCGTCGCGCACGACCCATGTGGCAGGTGAGCCGTCCTGTGACTGCCATTGCGAGAGATCCTTGCCGTCGAACAACACGATGGCATCGGACGGGGGCGGCACCGGTGGCCGCTCGGGGCCCGGATCGACGACGGGGGGCCGGGGGCGGTCCATCGAATGCACGGGCCACTGCTGCGCCCTCATGGGCGCCGCCGCGGCGACGAGCGCGGGGAGCGCCAGCCAACCGAATGCGGAATGCGGAATGCGGAGTGCGGAATGTAAAGGCGGGCTTCCCGCGGCGAGCGACCTCTCATGGCAATTCCGCATTCCGCATTCCACACTCCGCATTATGGCTTCCAGGTTCCCTTCGCCACCGCCGGCACGAACCGCTCGATGCCCGCCGGCGGAAAGTCGAGCGTCTTCCCCTGCTCGGCGCTCATGTAGGCGGTCATCAGGAGCTTCACGACCTCCAGGCCGTCGTCGAACGTGAGCTCCGGGCGCTCGCGACCGAGGAAGACGCGCACGAAGTGCCGATCTTCGGCGTCGTATCCGTAGGTCGCCGATTCGCTCGTCACCACGGGCATGAGCCCCATCTCGGCGTTCTGCTTCTCGACCAGGTCCTCGCCCGTCTTCCCTTTCACCTCGCGGCTGAAGAAGAGCTTGAGCCCGCTGTCGAGCGTGTTCCACGACATCGAGTATTCAGGTCCGAGCAGCTCGGCCGAGAGGCGCAGGCCGGCGCCGACGAAGCACCAGGAGGTGCTTGCTTCGCCGATGACCGTGGCGTTCTTCTCGGTCTCGAACTCGATCGTGACGCCCGCAAAGTCCTCCGATGGGGCCTTGCTGTAGTCCACGTCCTTCCCCATCTGTTGCTGCAGCCGCTTGGCGTACGCGGGCCGGCTCCACTTGAGGCTCGCGATGTGCCCCGTCACGCGGGCCGGGCGCACGGACCCGAGCGGCGCGCCGGGCTGCGTCAACAGGTGCCGCACCACCAGCGCCGAGTGACACATCATGTCGTTGAGGACCCCGCCGCCCTGGAGCTTGCCCTGCCAGAACCAGGGCATGTGGGGTCCGCTGTGCTCCTCCGCGGCCCGGGCGAGGTACGGGCGGCCCGTGAGCGCGGCGCCGCGCGCCCAGATGATGGCGCGCCCCTGCGCCACGGCGGGCGCGAATGCCTGGTTCTCGAGATAGCCGTGGGCGATCCCGGCCTTCTTCGTGAGCTCGAGCACCTGCTTCGCTTCGGCGACGTTGCGCGCGAGCGGCTTCTCGCACGCGATCCCGCGGAGCTCTCCCTTCCCGCGCGCGACCGTGTCCGCGATCTCTTCGAAGTTTTCGATGCGCGCGAAGTTCGGACCGCACACCCACAGCGCATCGATCGCCGGGTCGGCGACCATCTCCGCCAGCGAACGGTACGGTTTCGCCTCCCCCACCTCGAGCTTCCGGGCGATGGCCGCCGTCTCCTGGGCGTGCTTGTGGTTCGGGCTCCATACACCCAGCACGTCCGCATCCCGCACGCTCTGGAACGCCAGGAGATGAAACCGCGCGTTGAACCCGCTGCCGACGAACCCGACGCCGAGGCGTTTCCCGGTCATACTCGTCCCACCCTCCCGCGTCCCACGTCCCATTAGTATGTCACGCCCAGCTTGGCGAGCGCCTCCGGAGGACAACCGTTCCACTCGGACATGAACGTGTTGCCGACGTACCTGAGGTCCTGCACCCCGATGCGACTGGAGAAGAACCCCGACGCCGTGAGGTCGCGGAACCGGTTGAAGAAGGCGACGCCCGCGGCGTGCTCGGGCTTCGCTTTGGCCGGCCAGGCGACGTCGTCGAGCACCGCGGTTCGCTCCGCCGCCGTACAGGCGACGAAGGTCTTGCCGTAGCGGTCGGCGCACTCGTGGTCGAGCCAGGCGAGCCCGCCGCGCACCGGGGTTTGCAGATCGGGGTCATCGCCCAGCATGAAGTCCATGAATTCCGGCACGCCGGCCTCGGTGGCGCTCCCCGAGCGCTCATCCTTGGGAAGGATCAGGTCGACGAGCAGGCGCACCGTTTCCCACTCGTGGGGCGTGAACTGCTTCGGCTCGTACGGAATGCCGCGGGCGAGCGCCCCCTGCGCCCGGGCCGATGCCTCGCGCACCGACTCGGCCGTCCACGGGAACGCGGCCGCCAGCGGCGCCGCAGCGATCAGTCCGACGACCTCGCGTCGACTCATGTCAGCCATACCAGACCTCGTCTCTTAGGCACGGATCGGCACGGGAGCGGGCAGTCCCTCCGGCTCGGGACGCCTGACAGCAGCCCCACCCTGCCCCTTGCGTCTTCGCCTTCGGGACTGCCCGCTCCCGCGCCTTGGGCGCGGTCTCGCGGCGAGTCCGAAGCCGTGGGGCGCCCCCGCAGGCGAAGACGCGGGGGGTTGACGGGTGCGGTTGTCAGGCGTCCCGAGCCGAAGGGGGCGCCCCACGGCTTCGGACGTTCGAAGGCCCTCACAGCGCGCCCTTTTTCATCTGATCGGTGATGTAGTCGCTCGTGCGCATCGCGAGGGCGAGAATCGTCCACGTCGGGTTCTTGTCCGCCTGCGACACGAACGGTCCGCCGTCGGTCACGAACAGGTTCTTGCAGTCATGCGCCTGGCACCAGCGGTTGGTCACGGAGGTCTTCGGGTCGTCGCCCATGCGCGCGCCGCCCAGCTCGTGGATGATGACGCCGCCGGCGGCGATGCCGTACCCTTGCTCCGCAGTCGGCATCGGCGAGAACACCTGCCCCCCCATCTCGTTGATGAGCGCCCGGAAGGTCTCCTGCATGTGCTTCACCTGCTTGTACTCGTGATCCGACCACTTCCAGTGAAACCGCAGCACCGGAATCCCCCACCGGTCCACCGTGCGTGGGTCGATTTCGCAGTAGCTGTCGTCGTTGGGGATCATCTCGCCGCGACCCGAGAAGCCGATCGTGGCGCCGTAGTAGCGGCGGTAGTCGTCCTTGAGCTGCTTGCCGTAACCGCCGCCGGACGGGTAGCGGTGAATGCCGCCCAGGAAGCCGTAGGACGGCACCTGCGGGCCGCCCCAGACCTCGATGTGATAGCCGCGCGGGAAGTCGAGCTTCGCGTTGTCGAGCCACCACGGCATGTAGAGGTGCATTCCGCCCACGCCGTCGTGGTTGTGCGGCACGTGGTCCATCATCTTGGGGATGAACCCGGCGACGTCCGTACCGGTCGTATCGGTGATGTACTTGCCGACGGTGCCGCTCGAGTTCGCCAGACCGTTCGGAAATCGGGAGGACGTCGAGTTGAGCAGCAGGCGCGCGGTCTCCAGGGCGCTCGCCGCCAGGACCACCACCTTGGCCCGTACACTCCGGTCCGTCCCGGTGGCCTTGTCGACGTACGCGACGCCCGTAGCGCGACCGCTCGCATCGACCAGCACCTCGCGCGCCATCGCGTTCGTGAGGAGGGTGAGCTTCCCCGTGGCGAGGGCAGGAGCGATCAGCACGTTGGTGGACGTGAAGTTCGCGTTGACCTTGCAGCCGCGGTTGCATTGGCCGCAATAATGGCACGCCGCCCGTCCGTTCAGCGGCCGGGTGAGGATCGAAAGGCGCGCCGGGATGCAGGTGACGCGCAGGCGATCGGCCGCCTGCTTGACGAGCAGCTCGTGGCAGCGCGGCCGGGGCGGCGGCAGAAACACGCCGTTCGGCTCGTTGGGGAGGTTCTCCTTGCTGCCGAAGATCCCGACCAGCCGGTCGAGGCGGTCGTAGTACGGTGCCACGTCGTCGTAGGAAATCGGCCAATCGTCGCCGAGGCCGTCCCTGCTCTTGCGCTTGAAGTCGTACGGCCCGAAGCGTAGGGAAATGCGGCCCCAATGATTGGTCCGGCCGCCGACCATGCGGGCCCGCCACCAGCTGAACTCGGTGCCCGGTGCCCGGATGTACGGCTCGCCGGGAATTTCCCATCCGCCGATGCAGGCGTCGAACTCGCCGAACGGGCGCTCGGTCGTGGATCTGCCACGGCGCGGCGACTCGTACGGCCACGTCAGCATCGCCGAGTCCTTGGCATTGTCCCACGGCGCACCCGCCTCGAGCACCACCACGTCGGCGCCGGCCTGGGTGAGCATGTAGGCCGCCATCCCACCGCCGGCCCCCGAGCCGACGATGCACACGTCGTACAGCTTCGCCTGCCTCGTTAGACGTTGCATGCCGCCACCGCCTCCCGCAGCGAGGTGAGCGGATCGCGCGTCGGGACGAACTCGTGCGCCATGAACCCCGCGAAGCCGGTGTCGGCGATGGCCCCCGCCACGGCGCGCCAATTCAGCTCCTGCGTGCCGTCCAGCTCGTGTCGGCCGGGCACGCCCCCGGTGTGGAAGTGTGCGATCCACTCCCGGTTGTCGCGGATGGTGCGGATGATGTCGCCTTCCATGATCTGCATGTGATAGATGTCGTATAACAGCCTGACGCGCGGCGAGCCCACGGCCTTCACCACGGCGACCCCGAAGGCCGTCCGGTCGCCCTGGTAGTCCGCGTGATCCACCTTGCTGTTCAGGAGCTCGAGGCAGATGGTGACCCGCTGCTCCTCGGCGTGCGCCTTGATCGCGTTCAGTCCGGCGACACAGTTGTCGGTCGCCTCCGCGTCGCTCCTGCCGCGGCGGTTGCCGAACATCGCGATCACATTCGGAACGCCGTGGCGTGCGGCGAGCGGCAGCGTATCCTCCAGCTCCCGCAACAGCATGCGGTGGTTTGCCCGATCGTTGAAGCCCGTCGCGATGAAATCGCGGCGCGCGGTGGGATACCCCATGGAACACACGAGGCCCGCCTCGCGCACCGGCTCCCAGTCGTCGGGACCGAGCAGGTCTACGCCCGCGAGCCCCATGCCGGCGGCCGCACGAGCGAACTCGGGCAACGGGATCTGGCGATACGGCCAGCGGGAGACGGACTGCTTGAGGCGGCCGGGCGGTCGGGCGGTCAGGCGGTCGGTGGCGCCGGTGCCGTGCTCGCGTGGCAGCGCCAAGCCGGCGACGGCGCTCGCGGAGAGCGCGATCGCCTCCCGACGGGTTACCGACCGCCCGTCCGCCTGACCGGCTGACCGCCGCATTTAGAATTCCAGGCGCTGCAAGTAGTCGTAGCTCGCGCGGATGGACGCGAACGGATCGTCCGGGTTGTCGTGCTCGACGAAATAGTGCCGGATCCCCGCCTGGTCGCTCTGCGCGAAGATTTTCCTGAAGTCGATCTTGCCCGCGCCAACCGCCGCCATCTTGTGGTCCGGTGGACCGGCCGAGTCCTTCACGTGGACCATCGGGAAGCGTCCGGGCCAGCGCGCGAAGTACGCCAGGGGGTCCTGCCCGCCCTTCACCATCCAGTACAGGTCCATCTCCAGCTGGACCAGCTTGGGATCGGTCTCGGTGAGCAGCACGTCGTACGGCAACTTCCCGTCGAGCGGCACGAACTCGAAGTCGTGGTTGTGGTAGGCGAGTTGGAGCCCCGCGGCCTTGGCTTCGGTCGCGGCGCGGTTGAGGCGTTCCGCCCAGCGCTTGTAGTCGTCGAGCGTGTGCCGCTCTTCCGCCGGGATCCACGCGATCACCAGGTAGCGGTGGCCGACGACGGGTGCGGCGTCGAGCGCCGCCCGCCACTGGTCCGGGGCGAGCGATACGTGCGACGAGGGCGACGAGAGCCCGTGGTGGTCCAGCAGGGCGCGGACATCGCGCGGCGACTTCCCGAAGTAGCCCGCAAACTCCACTTCCCGATACCCCGTCGCGGCCACGCGCGCGATCGTGCCCTCGACGTCCTTCTCCATCTGGTGACGCACCGTGTACAGCTGCAGCCCGATGCGGCCGAGCTTACGCCTCGGGGCTAGGGGCTGGGGACTAGGGGCCAGGGGACGAAGGGCGTACCCCAAGGCCGCGGCACTGAGTGTCTTCGCGAAGTCGCGTCGACTGGTCATCGTTTAGTTCCTCCCTAGTCCCTGAGCCCGAGTCCCTAGGCCCTACAGTTCGTTCATGGGGCCCTCAAGAATCAGCCAAACGTCGGGAGTACGCTAGACGGCGGCGGGCGTTGACAGGCCGCCGTGCCGATGTATGTTTATGCACCCTACTGCATAAATCGACAGGAGCGCGAACATGGGGCCGTTGGTGGTACTCGCCTATTCGGGCGGACTCGACACGTCGGCGATCGTTCCCTGGCTGCGCGAGAAGTATGCCGCCAGGGTCTTGTGTTTCGCCGCCGACGTCGGCCAGGGGCCGGGCGAGCTCGCCGGCCTGGTCGAGAAGGCCAAGCGCTCGGGCGCCGTCGACTGCGTCGTCCAGGATTTGCGCGAAGAGTTCGTGCGCGACTTCGTGTTTCCTACGCTGCGCGCCGGCGCCGTGTATGCGCGCACCTATCTGCTCGGGACCGCCATGGCGCGGCCCGTCATGGCGGCGCATCACGTCGCCCTCGCGCAAGAAAGCGGCGCGCACGCCCTGGCCCATGGCTGTACCGGTAAAGGAAACGACCAGGTCCGCTTCGAGCTGACCTACGCCGCCCTCGCGCCCGAGCTCCAGGTCATCGCACCGTGGCGCGAGTGGCAGTTCCAGGGCCGCGAGGATCTCATCGCCTACGTGAAAGCCAAGGGCGTGCCGGTCCAGGCCACCGTCGAGAAGCCGTACTCCACCGACCGCAACCTGTGGCACTGCTCGCACGAAGGCGGCATCCTCGAAGATCCGGCGCGCGAGCCCCCCGAGCACATCTTCGTCATGACCCAGGATCCGCTCGAAGCCCCCGACCTCCCCGTGGTGGTGGAAATCGGCTTCGAGGAAGGGACTCCCGTTTCTGTGAACCACGTCCCGATGGGTCCGGTGGAGCTGCTCGAGTCCCTGAATGCCACGGCGGGCGAGCATGGCGTCGGCCGGGCGGACGTCGTGGAGGACCGGCTGGTCGGGATGAAGTCGCGCGGTGTCTACGAGACGCCGGGCGGCACGCTGCTGCACGCCGCGCACCGCGAGCTCGAGCAGCTGGTGCTCGACCGGCGCACGCTGCGCCTCAAGGACGAGCTGGCGCTCCGCTATGCCGATCTGGTGTACGACGGTCGCTGGTGGACGCCGGAGCGCGAGGCGCTCGACGCCGCGGTCGCGAGCACCCAGAAGCGCCTGACCGGCGCGGTGCGCCTGAAGCTCTTCAAGGGCGGCCTCACGGTCGCGGGACGGGAAAGTCCGTACGCGCTGTACCAGCCCTCGTACGCGACCTTCGGCAAGGACAACGTCTACGATCAGAAAGATGCCGAAGGATTCATCCATCTCTACGGCCTCTCGATCCGGATCGGGTCCGGGCTCGAGGCGGCACGCCGCCAGCAGGAAGTCGGCGCGGCGGCGGACTGATGCCGCGCCAGCCCACCGAGACCCCGGCCCCGAGCCCGGCCCCCACTCCGGCTGCTCCGCCGGCGCACCAGATGTGGGGCGGCCGGTTCACGCTCGGCCCGAGTGAAGCGCTCGACGCGTTGAATCGCAGCCTGCCCGTGGACCACCGGCTCTGGCCCCAGGACGTCGTTGCGAGCAAGGCCTGGGTCCACGCGCTCGGCCGGGTCGGGGTGCTCACGTCCACGGAAGAGAGCCAGCTGCTCGAGGGCCTCGACCGTGTGGGGGAGCGCCTGGCCGACGGTGCCGCGCTGGGGGCCCCGGACGAAGACGTGCACACGCTGGTCGAGCGGTTGCTGTACGCAGAGGTCGGTACCGTGGCCGGCAAGCTGCACACGGGCCGCTCGCGCAACGACCAGGTCGCGACCGACCTCCGTCTCTGGACTCTCGGGGCGATCGACCAGCTCGACTCGGACCTCGCCGCGCTCGGGCGCGCGCTGGTGGGGCGCGCCGAGAACAGCGTGGACGTCCTGCTGCCGGGTTATACCCACGGCCAGCGCGCCCAACCGGTGCGCTGGGCGTACGTGCTGCTGGCGCACGCGTGGCCGTTGGTGCGCGACCGCCAACGCTTGGCGGATGCCCGGCGCAGGGTGGCGGAGCTGCCGCTCGGATCCGGGGCGCTTGCGGGATCGGGGTTTGCCGTCGACCGCGTGCTGCTGAAAGAAGCACTCGGGTTTCGCTCGGTCTCCGCCAACGCCCTGGACGCGACCGGCGACCGCGACTTCGTCGCCGAAGTCCTCTTCGCGCTGACGCTCGTGGGCACGCATCTGTCGCGCCTCGCGGCCGAGCTCGTGCTCTACTCGAGCGCGGAGTTCGGCTTCGTGCGTCTGTCGGACGACTTCAGCACCGGCTCGAGCCTGCTGCCGCAGAAGCGGAATCCCGACATCTTCGAGCTGGCGCGGGCGAAATCGGGCCGGCTGCTGGGAGACCTGGTGGCGCTGCTGACCACTCTGAAAGGGCTCCCGGCGGGGTACAGCAAAGACCTGCAGGAGGACAAGGCGCTGCTGTTCGACGGATTCGACACGCTGGCGCTGGTGTTACCGGCCGCGACCGGAGCGATCACCGCGCTGAGTGTGGACACGGAGCGGATGCGGGCAGCGCTCGACGCGTCGTTGCGCGCCACCGACCTCGCCGACCTGTTGGTGGAAGCCGGCGTGCCGTTCCGCGAGAGCCATGGCCTGGTGGGCCGGCTGGTGCGCGAGGCGGAGCGCTCCGGTGTGCCGCTCGATCGCGTGCCGGTACCGGTGGCGGCGGGAATCCATCCCGCGCTCGCCGTGGCGCTGTCGCAGTTGGGAACGTGGGAGGACTCGGTGGAGAGCCGCGCCACGCCCGGGGGGGCCTCGCGTCGCTCCGTGGCGGAGCAGCTGGAGGCGCTGCGGCCCGCATTCGCCGAGGGCGGAGGGACTTAACCCAAGGTCTTGCCGAGCCTTAGCAGGTTGTGTAGCATACGTGGCCGTCTGGCTCTAGGCTTGAGCGAGACGGCCGCTTTTTCACCGAGGGAGTCCCTTGCGCTGCTTAGCGCTCAACGCCTCGTTCGAGCCGCTGACCATGGTGCCCGTACGCCGGGCGCTGCGGCTCGTGATCGACCGTAAGGCGGAGATCGTCGAGGCGGAGGGACCGGTTGTGAAGAGCGAGCGCCTGGCGATTCCGCGGCCGGCGGTCATCAGGCTCGTCAAGTTCGTCCACGTGCCGCGCCGGTTCCGGCGCCAGGTGACCAACACCTTCCTCTTCGCCCGCGACAACTACCGTTGCCAGTTCTGCGGCCGCAGCCAGCAGGAGCTGCGTCACCGGGAGTGCCTCACCCGGGACCACCTGGTACCCTTGTCGCGGGGGGGCACCAACGGCTGGAGCAACGTCCTCACGGCGTGCTCGAGCTGCAACACGCGGAAGGGCAACCTGCTGCCCGAGGAAGCCGGGATGCACCCGCTGCGGCCGCCGTTCGAGCCGCATTTCGTGCACCTGGCGTGGGCGGTGCGGCGGCTCACCTCCATCCAGTCCAAGTACATCCGGCTGTTCTACGGCGGCGAGGTGCTCGCGACGCTCGAGGCGCTGTGACCCGGAAGGCTCCCTGGATCATCGCGGGGCTGGCGGGGGTGGCGGTGGCGGGGTTGCTCGTGACGAGGCGTGCGGACGGGCGGGTCGTCCATCCCGATCCCCGTCCTGGCGTGACGGCCGAGCGGGTGTTGCCGCCCACAATGGCGTTGAACGCGGCCGGGGCGGCTGAGGCATACGCGGCGGCGCGCAGCGCTCCCCACGTGCTCGACGGCGTTCATTGCTATTGTGAGTGCGCCAGGAGTTTCGGGCACCGCTCGCTGCTCACCTGCTTCGAGTCCGACCACGGATCCCGGTGCGACATCTGCAAGGGTGAAGCGACCCTTGCGGTGCGGCTCGCGTCCCAGGGTAGCACTCTGGACGAGGTGCGCCGCGCGATCGACCAGCGGTTCGGCTCTTAGTTCTCCTGGTGGTTGAACGTCTCCGAGCGCGCCTCGAGGGTGAGCCGCGGGAGGCCGGCGATCCGCACCAGCAAGCGCTGTGCGCCGCGGGCGAGCGCGCCGCCGAGGTTGCCTCCTGAGACCGCCGGACTCACGTCTCCCTTGAGCCAGCGGGTGAGCTCTTCCAGATCCGTGTCGTTGAGCGTCGTCACTTCAAGCCGACAGAGGAAGTAGAAGTTCCCCGAGCCCCTGACCTTCAGGTTGACGCGGTAGGGGAGCTCGAGCGCGCGCTCCAGGTCTTCGGGCGGTCCGTATCGGGCTACGCTGCCTCCGGTGCGGATCAAGACGAAGTCGTCGGCGAGGGGATCGTGACGCGCGACCGCGTCCCACGACGCGTCGCTGATGTGCTGATCGAACCAGCCGGAGCGGGAGCGCCACTGCTCGAGGCGGTAGTGCAGGCGGAGCGGAAATCCGGAGCGCATAAGGCCGACAAACTTGCCGTCGGCGAGGAGCGCGGTGGTTTGGACCCGGGGGACGCCGCTCTGAAGGATGACCGTCAACGCAGGGGCCTGCGCGGCGGCCGGGGAGGCCGTCGCCGCGCCGAGCAGGGCCAGGAATGCGAGCCCCGACCTCACCTCAGAAGCGGTGGTCGAGCCGCAACGTGAATCGCAGCGGCTCCCCGGCGGTCACTGCCTGGGCCACGTACAGGCCCAACCCGCCCCAATCGATGCCCAGGCCGAGGTCGGCGAGCCAGCTGCCGAACGTGGGGAGCCGATCGGCGGCCAGTCGGCCCGGCCCGCTGCCCACGAGCCAGGCCTGTCCCGCGTCGGCGAGCACGACCAGGTCCGGGCCCTGGAGCGAGAACCGGGACTTCGCGCCTTCGTCCTCGGGGGCCGAGGAGCCGTACGACCAGTGCAGCGAGAGGTGACCGCGGTACTCGGCCTGGGCGAGGATCACGCGATCGCACGCCGCCAGTCGCGTGCCCCCGAACGCGGGGTCGATGATGTCGCCGTTGCAGCCGCTGTGCCGGAAACCGTAACCCGCCAGCGGATCGGGTCCTCCCGTGGACAGCCGTTGTTGCAGCGGCAGCGGATCGCCCCCGATCCAGCCGCCGGCGAAGACCCGTAAGTTGATGCGTCCCGACGGGCTCACGCGCGTGTAGCGGCGGAAATCGAGGAACAAGCGGCTGAATGCGTAAGAGCCGTCGGTGGGGATCGGCGCGCGCACCGCCGTCGGCACTCCGGTCTGGGGGGTCACGTCTTTGGAGCGGGAGTTTTCGAACCGGGCGCGCAGGAACCAGCCCGCGGTTGGGTCGCGTCGATCGTTGCGGGTGTCGAAGGTGACCAGCCCCGTGAGTGTCGTGTAGTGTCCGTCGTCGATCGGGGGGTTGCGGCGCCACGCCTGGTCGTTGCGGAACACGGTCCACGGATCGCGCGATTTGACGGTGGTTTGCCAGTCATGCCGCGCCTCGATGTCGAGGCGCAGCGAGCGCTCGGGCTGCACGAAGGCGCGGCCCGCGATCCCCTTGCTCAGGTAGTAGTCGCGGTAGTCGCGCTGGAACAGAAACGCGGCCCAGCCGACCTCGCCGGCGCGCAGCCCCCAATCTTCGACGGGCGTGACGTCGTCGAAGGCGCGGAACTCGATCCCGTAGGCCGGCGTCTCTCCGGCGCGCAGCTCGGTGCGCAGCAGGTAGCCCAGGTCGCTGCGCTTGCCGGTGAAGTCTCCGGCGGTGCGGAACACGCCCAGCGCGTCGATCCGCAGGCGCAGGTTGGGGTGGAGTTTCCAGTCGAACAGCGGTCCGAATACCACGGGGAGACCCTCGACCCGGTTGAACGTGCCGCCCGTGGCGAGCGTGAGCGATGACCGTGAGTCGGCCGTGCCCCACGACTTCTCGATTCCCAATCTGCGGAGCCAGCGGCGCAGGTCCGGCGGAGCGAGCGCGATCTCCTCGCCCTTGGTGCGGTAGGCGAGGGGCGCGGCGTACATCCGCACGTCGCCCGTGACTGCTGCCGTTGGCCTCCGCACCACCGTCCCGCCGATCACGATCACATCGCCCGTGATCACCGCGCCGGAATCGAGGATCGCGTCGCCGTTGATGACGAGCAGCGTGCCATCCACGCGGCCCGCCACCACCACGCTGCCGTTTCGCACAGCGACGTCACCGCGCCACTCGTTCCCGTGCGGCAGGTGGGAGCGACCCACCAACCGGGTCGTCGTCGCCGCGTTGTACCGGCGCACGGCGTCCTCCGCCACGGCGTGGGGCAGCTCGGGCGGCTGCACCATGAGCCCGGCGCTGTCGGGCTGGATCACGATAGCGGTGTCCTGCGCCGCGGCCACGGTGGCGCCAAGCGCACAGAGAACTACGAGGACGACAGCGCGCATAACGAACATCCTGGTTGGAGGCGCGGGAGCGAGGTGCACGGGCCGTGCCGCCTCCCGGGGGAGGATGCGGAGCACGACGGCGGGCGGTGACGGGGGCGCGCGGCCCGCCGGTCGTGTCATCCCGCCACGTTCCGCGGCGGCTCGAGGCCGAGCCGGCGCATCCGGCGGTACAGGTTGGCGCGGTCCGTCGCGAGTTTGCGGGCCGCGTCGGCCACGTTGCCGCGTGCCGCCGACAGCGCGCGCGCGATGAGCGTGCGCTCGAAGCCGTCGAGCGCCTCGGCGAGCGCCACGTCGCTCCACCCCTCGCTCGGCGCCGTGGCGGAGGGGGCGCCGTCCAAGGGCACGACGCGTGCGACGTCGTCGGCGGTCACCACGTCGCTCCCGGCGAGGATCGCCAGGCGCTCCATGATGTTCGCCAGCTCCCGCACGTTGCCGGGCCAGGGGTAGGAGGTGAGCAGCTGCACCGCGCCCGCGTCGAACCGCACCGGCCGGCCGAGCCGCGTCGCCTGGCGCGCGGCAAAGTGCTGCACCAGGGGCGGAATGTCGTCGGGACGCTCGCGCAGCGGCGGAATGTGGATCGGCAGGACGTTGAGACGGAACAGCAGGTCCTCCCGGAACTGGCCCTGCAGAGATGCCTTCGCGAGATCCTTGTTGGTGGCGGCGATCACTCGCACGTCCACGGTGACCGGCTTCTCGCCTCCCAGCCGCTCGATCACGCCCGACTCGAGCACGCGCAGCAGCTTCGCCTGTGCCTCGGGCCCGAGGTCGCCGACCTCGTCGAGAAACAGCGTGCCGCGATCTGCGAGCTCGAACCGCCCTACGCGCCGCTCCGTGGCCCCGGTGAACGCGCCACGCTCGTGGCCGAACATCTCCGACTCGACCAGGTCCTTCGGGATCGCCGCGCTGTTCACGCACACGAACGGCTTCGTCGCGCGCCCGCTCTGGCGATGGATGGCGGAGGCGACGAGCTCCTTGCCGGTCCCCGATTCGCCGGTGATCAGCACCCGCACCTCCGTGGGCGCGACCCGCGCGATCAGCGCACGCAGCTGGTCCATGGCCTGGCTCACGCCCACCAGCGGGTCGGCGTGCCCCAGGGCCTCGTGCAGGCGTCGGTTCTCGGCGAGCGTGCGCGACAGCTCGAGCGCCGCCCGCAGCGTGGTGAGCAGGCCCTCGGGCGTCAGCGGCTTCTCGAGGAACTGAAAGGCGCCCAGCTTGGTCGCCCGCACCGCATCGGCGAGGTTCGCCTTGCCGCTCATCATTACCACCGGCAGGTCGGGCGCCACGCGCTTGAGCTGCTCGATCGTGGCGAGCCCGTCGGGTCCGCCCGGCATCATCAGATCGAGCAACACGGCATCGGGCGCGTCGCGCTCCACCTCCGCCACGGCGGCGCTGCCGTTCGCCGCCTCCGCGGTCTCGAACCCCTCGGATTCAAGGAGCGCCGCGACCATCTTGCGGATGTTCGCCTCGTCGTCGACGAGCAGCACGCGCGGGCTCACGCGGCGGACAGCACGATGGAAAAGGTGGCCCCGCCGCCCGGCGTCTCCGCTACGGTGATGCTGCCGTTGTGGGCCTCGATCGTCTGGCGCACGAGGGCGAGCCCCAGACCCGTCCCGTCCTGTTTGGTCGTGAAATACGGCTCGAATACGTGCTGGCGCAGCTCGTCCGGGATCCCGGCTCCGTGGTCGGCGATCGTCACCGCCAACCCGCTCCCGTCCCGGCTCACCGCGATCTCGATGGCTCCGCGCCCGCCCATCGCCTCCGAGGCGTTGCGCAGCAGGTTCGCGAACGCCCGCCGCAACGGATCGTAATGCCCCAGCAGCCTGCACGGCTCTCCGTTGGCCCGCACCGAGACGTCCACCTCCGATGGCACGGCGCTCCTGCCGAGGTCCACCAAGAGGTCCACCAGATCCACCTCGCTCTTCGGTCCCTCGGGCAGGCGGCCGAACTCGGCGAACTCCTTCGCGAGCTGGTTCAGCCGCTGCGTTTCTGCCTCGAGCACCTCGACCGCCGTCGCCGTCCGACTGTCCGACTGTCCGACCGTCCGCTCCAGCTGGTCCACCGCGATCCGCATGGCCGTCAGCGGATTCTTGATCTCGTGCGCCACCCGGCGCGCCACCTCGCGGAACGTGCGCAGGCGCTCCGCCTCGAGCTCGCGCTCGCGCGCGGCGTCGAGTGCCGTCGCGAGCTCGCGCAGCGCCTGTCGCAGCGCTTCGAACTCGGGAGCCCCGCGGGTCGCCGGGCCTGCCGGCAGCGGCATACGCCGTCGGATCAGGCGCGTCCAGCCTACGAGCTCGTCGATCGGACGGGAGAGCTGGCGCGAGAGGTGGCCCGCCAGGCGCACGCCTGCGATGACCGCGAACGCGCCCAGCACGAACACGACGGCCGCGAAGCCGCCGGCGTAGTAGCGCAGGTACGTCTCCGCCCGCCGCGCCAGGGTCACCGAGTTAGAGAGCTGCGTCAGATGCTCCCGGAAGGCCGCCCGCTCCCGCACCGAGAGGTGGGTCGTGTCCATCCGATCCACCATCAGACGCGCCGACGCCGCCATTTCCTCGAGCGCCACCCGCGCCCCCGCGGAGGGCGCGACCGTGCGCACGGCGAGCGCCCAGCCCACGACGGCCAGGGCGGTCGGCACGGCGGTCAGCGCCACCAGGATCACGAAGATCCGCTGGCGGAAGGGGAGGGGCATATTTGACGGGGCAATCTAGGGCTTTGGTGCCCGTGTGACAATTCGACACAGGAGAAGACAATGCGGAATGCGGAATGGGGAATGCGGAATATCAGTGCCCGGTTCGAACCGGGATATCATGCCTCGAAGCCAGCCCATCAATTCCGCATTCCGAATTCCGCATTCCGCATTCCGCATTCTTCAGGAGGTGCAATGAAGTCTCATACGCACTACCTCTGGTTCACCACCAAGCAGCGCCAGGAAATCATCGACGTCACCGACCAGGTCGCCGAACAGGTCCGCGAGAGCGGCGTCGCCGAAGGGTTCGCGCTGGTGAGCGCGATGCACATCACTGCTTCCGTTTTCGTGAACGACCACGAATCGGGCCTGTGGGCGGACATCCTCAAGTGGCTCGAGACCACCATCGCGCCGTGGGACCCTAAACGGTACCGGCACAATGAAACGGGGGAGGACAACGCCGCGGCCCACCTGCGCAGCCTCACGATCGGGCACGAGGTAATCGTCCCGATCACGGGCGGCAAGCTCGACCTAGGCCCGTGGCAGCGGGTGTTCTACGGGGAGTGGGACGGGCAGCGCAAGAAGCGGGTGATCATCAAGGTGTTGGGGGAGTAGCTTAAGCACGACCCACTATGCGTCGCGCAAACAAGGCTCCCTTCCGGCCTATCTCTTTGAGCGCAAGTTGTTTATCTTCTACCCACTGATAGCGCGGCACGGTGGGGAGGCGTCAGGTCAATCCGGCAGCGCCTGGCAGCCCCGGTGGATCCGGGGCTCGCAGCGGGCGCGCCGAGATAAGATCGGCGAGACCTTCCCTCACAAGCCCTCACAAGGTCCCGCCGCGCGCGACTCTGACCGGCGACCCACAACGACTCTGCAACACGCACCTGTCGCCTCCTTCGAGGCGCCCGGGCTCGGGCGCTCGAACGACTACCGTCCCCGCTTACGCCACTCCCGCGCGTCCGGCCGCTTGACAGCCGGGCGCCGCGTGCGCGCGCCGCGAGGGCACGAGGAGCAAGACACACTCACATGACGCAACCGCCGCAAGCCCACTTGCCACGATCGGTTCACCACGAACCCCCCGCCCACGCGCCCAATGCGGCGCTGATGATCGACTTCGACAACGTGACGATGGGGATCCGCTCGGATCTCCAGTCCGAGCTGCGCCGCCTGCTGCAGTCGGACATCATCAAGGGGAAGGTGGCCGTTCAGCGCGCCTACGCCGATTGGCGCCGCTACCCGCAGTACATCGTCCCGCTGGCCGAGTCCTCGATCGACATGATCTGGGCGCCGGCATACGGGTCGAACAAGAAGAACGCGACGGACATCCGCCTCGCGGTGGACGCCCTCGAGCTCGTCTTCACCCGGCCCGAGATCGGTACCTTCATCCTGCTGTCGGGAGACTCGGATTTCTCCTCCCTTGTGCTGAAGCTCAAGGAGTACGGCAAGTATGTCATCGGCGTCGGCATCCGCGAGTCGTCGAGCGACCTGCTGATCCAGAACTGCGACGAGTACTACTCCTACAACGAGCTGGCCGGCCTCACGAAAGAGAGCGACGTCACGCACGAGCGGCACGATCCCTGGGAGCTGGTGATCGAGGCCGTGAAGCAGATGACCGCGCATAGCGACGTGATGCGGTCCGACCGCTTGAAGCAGGTCATGCAGGAGATCGATCCGGCGTTCAACGAGAAGGATCTGGGGTTCTCGCGCTTCTCGAAGTTCGTGGTGGAGGCGGCGCACAAGGGCCTCATCGCCCTCACGAAGCTCGACAACGGCCAGTACGAAATCGGCCTGGGCCCGGGCGTGCCCGGAGCCGCGGCGCAGCCCGCGGGCGTGGCGGCGTTCGACCGACCACGCGAGCGCGAGCGCGGCGAAGGCCGTGGTCGCGGCCGCCGGGGTCGGGGCGGGGCCGGCCGTGACGAGCGCGAGGGGGGCGGGCGCGAAGAGCATGCCGTAGCCGACGAGCCTTCCGCCCTCCCGCCCGCCCGGGAAGAGCGCCGCAGCGCCTTCTCCCTCGATGGCGCGTTCGGCCTCATCAAGCAGGCCATCGGCCGGCTGGGTGGGGAGTCACGCCCGGTGAGCGCGCAGGAGCTCGGCGCAGCCATGGCCGAGATCAAGGGCGACGAGGAGCCGGTCGAGCCGGCCCAGGTGCAAAAGCTGCTGCGCCAGGCGCACGACCGGGAGCTGATCGACCTCGCCAAAGAGGACGACGGAGGGTACACCGTGAAGCTACGGGACGCGACACCGTCTCCAGAAACAATGCACGCCGAGCCCGCCGCGGTGACCGACGCCGACGAGGCGCTCGATCCTCCCATGCCCGAGTCCTCGGCGCCACCATCGATGCGGCCGGCGAGCCCGCCCGCTGCCGGCATTCCCTCCCGCAGCGCCCGGTTCCGTAGGGGTTCGCGTGGGCCACGCGTGGCGCCCCCGGAGACTTCGAAGATCGGCGTCGTCGAGATGGACCCGAACTTCAAACCTCGGATCGAGCTGCTGCCGCCCAAGCTGCCTCCCGCAGTACCGGAGCCGTTCGGCAGCGACAGCGCTCCCGCAGGCGCGCCGCCGGGCGACGACGAGCGGCGCGAGCGCGGTAGCCGCGGGGGGGGCGGGGGGCGCGGTGGACGAGGTCGCCGTGGTGGGAGTGGCGGCGCCGCCGCCGCTGGCGGGGGGGGGAGAACGCGGTGGCCGGGGCCGACGCGGTGGTCGCGGGCGGGGCGGCCGGGGGCGGGGGGCGGGTGGGGAGGGCCGGGGGGGCGAGCGCGGGGATCGGGTGGGGAGAGACCGTATCGAACCACGCGAGGTCCCGGAGCAGCGCATCGCCAGAGCCGAGCCCGAGCCGCCACCGCCTCCGGCACCCAGGCCGCCTGCGCGCGAGCCTGACGACGATACGGGCGGTGGGGAGTCCTTCTGGTCGAAGGTGAAGCGCGGGCTCACCGGCGGGACGTGAGAAGCGCTGCACTGCCGGCGTCGTTCTACGCGCGACCTACTCCCGAGGTCGCGCGTGGGCTTTTGGGCCACGTTCTGTTGAGCGAGCTCGGCGGCCGCCGCACGGCGGGCCGGATTGTCGAGACCGAAGCGTACCTCGGCACCAATGACCCCGCCTCGCACGGATATGGCGCACGCCGCACGCGACGCAACGCCAGTCTGTTCGAGCGTCCGGGCACCGCGTACGTCTACTTCACCTATGGAATGCACTGGTGCCTGAATGCAGTGACCGAGCGCGCCGGGCATCCGGCGGCTGTCCTGATTCGCGCACTCGAGCCTCTCGAAGGATTGGCGACGATGCGGCGGCGGCGCGGGGGCGCGCGCGTCGCCGACCGCGACCTCTGCTCCGGTCCCGCCAAGCTCTGCCAGGCGCTGGGTGTGACCGGTCGGCACGACGGCCTGCCGCTTACGCGGGGACGCCTGCGTATCGTGCGAAATCACTCGCGACAGCATCACGCCATCAGTGTGACACCGCGTATCGGCATCACGCGCGCCGCCGATTGGCCGCTGCGATTCCTGATCGAGGGCTCACCATGGGCCTCCCGCTAGGACTGCTGCTGATGCTCCAACAGCCTATCATCGTGGACGGCCACATCGACACGCCTCAGCGGATGCTCGACATGAAGGCCGACATCACCGGTCGGCTCAGCGACGGGCACATCGACGTGCCGCGCATGCGCGAGGGTGGCCTCACGGCCGCGTTCTTCTCGATCTGGGTGGATGCCCGTTATGCCCGGGGCACCGCCTTTCGACGCGCCCTGGACCTGATCGGAGCCGTGCGGGCGCTCGCGGACACCAACCCCGAGGTGGAGCTCGCCACCACGGCCGATGAGGTTCGGGCCGCCGCGGCGCGGGGCCACATCGCGGCGCTCATGGGCGTCGAGGGTGGCCATGCGATAGAGAACTCGCTCGAGAACCTGGACTCGCTGTTCCGGCTCGGGGTGCGCTATATGACGTTGACCTGGAACAACGGGAACGACTGGGCGGGCTCGTCCACCGATCCCGAGCGGCACGGCGGGCTCACCTCCTTCGGACACCAGGTGGTGGGACGGATGAACCAGCTGGGAATGCTGGTGGATGTCTCTCACGTGTCCGACGCGACGTTCCGGGATGTCCTGGCGACCAGCACGCGACCGGTGATCGCGTCGCACTCGTCGTGCCGGGCCCTGGCGCACCACCCGCGCAACCTGAGCGACGAGCAGTTGCGTGCCATCGCTCGGAACGGCGGCGTCGTGGGGATCAACTTCTATCCTGTGTTCCTGGACGAGCACTTCCGGAACCAGTACGAGGAGATGCGGCGCCGGCTGAAGCCGCAGACCGACTCGATCCGGGCGCGCCACCGCGGCCGTCCCGGGGAGTCGGCGTTCGAGGTGGACAAGTTCGTCGGCCAGCACGCCGAGAGCCTCGACGTCCCCACCATCGACCGCCTGGTAGATCACATCGATCATGCGGTGCAGGTGATGGGGATCGACCACGTCGGGCTGGGCAGCGATTTCGACGGGATCAGTGTGCTGCCCCGACCCATGAAAGACGCGACGTCGCTGCCCGAGCTCGTCCGGGCCCTCGAGGCCCGCGGCTACTCGGACTCGGACGTCCGCAAGATCCTGGGTGAGAACTTCCTGCGGGTGCTTACTGCCGGTCCGTGACGCCCTCCTTCGCGGTGCCGAGGGAATAGCGGACGCCGCCCTGGAAGGTGTGCGTCGTGCCTTGGATCAAGAAGTTGGCCGCCGCCGATGTCAGGATGTAGTGGCCGTACAGCGCCAGCCGACCTTGCTTGATGTCGATCCCGCCCATCCACCAGAAAAAGGCCTTGGTCGCCGCCCGGTCGGCCTCATCCTGGAGCTGGCCCAGGTCCGAGCCGACACAGCTCGAGCAGCTCACCTGGACGTTCAACGCTTCCATGATCGCGAACCCGCCGCCCGCGAACGGCTCCACCCGCAGCTGCGCGGGGAAGGCGAGCACCCCCACCATGATGCGGCGCAGATTGTTGAACTGGACGTTTCCGGGGCTCACCGCGCCGCTGGGCTCGATGATGGTCACGTGCCGCGGCGAGATGAAGAACGACTGCTCGAACGCGGCGTACAGCGCCGTCCGCTTCCCCGTGATCAGCCAGTGCCCGCCGAACGTCGGCTCGAAGGAGTAGCTGTCGAAGTTCGTGCGAAAGACCATGATCCCGGCTTCGCCACCCCAGTACCATTTGTGCTGCCAATCACCGGAGCGCTGCTCGTAGGTGGGCCCGCCCCGCGGCTGCGCCTCGGGCACCTTGCCGCCGGCCGCGAGGATCGAGTCGCGCTTCTCCTTGGGGACCTCGGGATACGTGGCCTCGTGATGCCTGGGCCCCAGGAAGAACGACAGCCCCGCCGAGCCGACCACCTGACCGCCCCACGTGCCGCCCGGGAACTGGGTGTTGGGCGAGTAGTAGGCGCGCGCCTCGAGGCGCAACGCCGCCCGATCCGAGATATAAATGCGGTCGCCGATGGCGCCATGCACCCCGGTGTCCCGAAAACCCCCGGCGCCATTGCTGTTGAAGTCCATGGCCGAGTAGCCGCCCAGGATGTAGAAGCTCTTCTCGGAGCCGAAGTTCAGCACCAGGCTCCCCGAAGCGAACCATACCGGAAAGTCGGTCCCTGCCCCGCCGCCCTTCGGGTGCGGCCGCTGGTACAGGCCGTCCCCCTCGATCCCGAGCCAATCGGTGATCCAGAAGCCGAGCCGGCCTCCACCGCCGATCTGGTTGTCGAGCCCGAAGGCGCGGTCGAAGCGCGTGAAGGTTCCGAACCCGCCGATCTCAAACTGAAAGTGGTGCTGGGCCTCGAGTGTGGCGGCCCCGCCCACGAGCAGCACCGCGATGACCGTGACTACCCGCATGGGACGACTCCTCGGGGTCAAAAACGACCCCCAAAATAGGGAATTCGTCCGGAAAACGCGATAGCCCTTCGCTTTAAGCCTCTGAACCTTGAAAGTACTTGAAGGCTAGATGAGCCCCAGCCTGGTCCCAACCCGCCTGAAGGCAGCCAGGGCAAAGTCGAGCTCGTCGCGCGTGTGT
>WNGD01000441.1_pt1 | contig 43806 bp, 40 predicted proteins | sample 5400671 | NCBI WGS metagenome assembly WNGD01 (sample SAMN13153369, study PRJNA577476) | soil metagenome | isolation source: 40 cm soil or saprolite under grassland replicate 2 | place: USA:California | collected 2016-06-15 | reverse complement strand
ATCTCGCTGGCGGCTCGTCCGGGCGGGCGAGCAGCAGCCTTGTCACAGGCTCGAGTGGGGAGTAAGAGTCGATGAGCCCGGTCAGGAGTGGCGCCTTGCCCGGAAAGAGGCGATACAGGGTGGCGCGCGAGACGCGGGCTTGCGTTGCGAGCTCGTCCATCGACATGACGTTCAAGCCGTGCGCGCCGACCATCTCCGCAGCCGCGCTGAGAATCCGTTCCCGCGCGTCGGGCTCGGGCGCAACCTCGAGGGCGTCGAGCAGCGCCTCGCGCGACTTGAAGTGGCGGTAGAAGCTGGCCCGGGACACGCCTGCGGCCCGAGCGAAATCGTCCACGGTCGGCCTGTCCCGCTCGGCGAGCGCCCGCGGCGCGAGCTCGACGATGCGTTCCCGAACCGTCATGAGACGAGACTAGACTAGACGTCTAGTCTTGTCAAGTATCAGCACTATCCATTAGCTTGCAGACCAACCGGTCATGCGCACCATGGAGATCGCGACCACCGGGCCGGCGGGGCGCGCCGCGCGGTACTGGTCATACCGTTCAACGAGCAGCGCGATCGCGCGGTCGGCGTCCGTTCCGTCGTCGACCACGCGCGCAGTCCCGTCGACCCGCACCCACCACAACCGGCTCCAGTCCTCGTCGTAATGGTCGACCAGCACGGCCACCTCAGGGTTGGCCGCGATGTTCCGCAGCCGCTTCAGGTCGGTAGTCCGCTTCGGCTTGGCGTCGACCGCGAAGTAGATCGTGTCGCCGTCGACGGCGAAGGTGATGGGCACGATGTGCGGCGTTCCGTGGGTGTCCGCAGTCGCGAGCCGGGCGACGCGCGCCGAGGAAATGCGCTGTCGCATCTCCGTCGCCTCCATCGAACGAAGTATCGTTGACGCCGTGCAGCGGCTCCGCACATACACAGTCGACGAGGCGAACCGCGAGCTGCCCCGCGTGCGCCCGATCGTGGCGCAGATCGCGGAGCTGTCGGCACTCCGTCCCGACCTCGAGGAGCAGCTGCGGATGGCCGAGTATGCGGTGCAGCGCCCCAGCGCCAACGGCGAGGACAGAGAGCGCCAGCAGCAGGCTCACGATGCCGTCCAGGGCGCAGAGGAGGAGCTGCTCAAAGCGGTTCTGAACCTCAACAGCATGGGCATCCAGCTCAAGGGCCCGCTCGAGGGGCTGATCGACTTTCCCTCCTATCGCGACGGCGAGCTGATCGAGCTGTGCTGGAAGCTTGGAGAAGAGCGCGTCGAGCACTGGCACCGGGTCGGCGAGGGATTCGGGGGCCGGAAGAAGCTCTAAGGCGCAGCCAGCTCGGCCATCGCCCGAGCAGTCCCCTCCTCGACGGTCATTACCTGGCCCTCCTTCCAGGCGCTTTCCGCATCCACCGAAGAGATCGACTGAGTCCAGTCGCGGCCTTCGTTGACGCCCGCGATGTTGGCCAGTTTTGTCCCGGTCGCGTCGCGCCCTGCCGCCGCAGCGCCTGCAAGCCGCAAGGCGCCGGGCAGGTCGCCCGACAGCTCATCGAAAGCGGCGGCGTCGTCGATGAGGAGGATCATGCCGGTCAGGTCGCCGGCCTCGGCGAAGATGGAAAGCCCCTCGCGTATGCACCATCGGGCCGCCTCGACGTCCTTCTCCTGCAGGGCGACCAGGGCTCGCGTGTGCACGGCCCAGCCCAGGCCGAAGCGGTCGTCCAGCTTGCGGTAGAGCGCGATCGCCTCGTCGAGCGTGACCGCAGCTTCGCGCAGCCTCTCGGACAGGTTCTGCCCGTTGCCGATGGCCCACAGGGAGCGCGCGATGCCGGCCTGATCGCCCAGCTCGCGGTAGATAGCCAGCGCCTCCTCGACGATCTCGATCATCTCGGGCAGGTTTGCACGCGAGACGAGCCTTGGAAATGCGTTGTTGTACAGCGCCGTCGCGAGCTTTCGCTTGTCCCCTCCGGCCCGCTCGAGGACGAGGTTTTCGTCGTACATCGCCTGAGCAGCGGCCATGTCCGCCTGCCAGTAGGCGATGCCCGCACCAGCTTCCAACGCTCGCGCCCGATCATCGGGTTCGACCTGCTCGGAAGACATGGCGAGGATCGAGTCCATTCGCGCCCGCCCTTCGCGGAGGTGCCCACGCATCTGCCAGAAGCGCCAGAAGGCGGCGCCCAGGCGCATCGCGCACGCTGCGTCGCCGCTGGCGACGACCCAGTCGAATGCCGCCCTGAAGTTGTCGTGGTCACGCTCGAGGCGGTCCAGCCACTTCTTCCGATCCGGCCCGAAGACATGCGGTGCCGCCGACTCCGCCAGCGCCTGGTACGCGCCGGCGTGAAGGTGCTTGATCGCGGCGGCCTCACCGCTTTCCTCGAGGCGTTCGGCGGCATACTCGCGGACCACCTGGAGCATCAGCAGTCGAGGGTCCTCGAAGTCCGGCATCCGCCGCAGGAGGCTCTGGTCGGCCAGCTCATCGAGCCCCGAGAGCACATCGATGCCTGGATCGCCTGCTCCGCAGACTGCCTCGGCCTGCTCCAGGTTTGCCCCCCGCGCGAAAACGGAGAACCGCCTGAAGAGACGCCGGTGCGGCTCGTCGAGCAGGTCGTAGCTCCACGCGATCGCACCCGCGAGCGTTTGTTGGCGGCTCGGCAGGTCTCGCGCGCCCGAGCCAAGCACCTTCAGGCTCGTCTCCAGCCGGCCCAGCAGAGCTTGCGGCGCGAAGAGCTTGACCCGCGCGGCGGCCAGCTCGATGGCGAGCGGCAGTCCGTCGACACGCTCGCAGATGCCGGCCACGGCCGGCGCATTTTCATTCGTGACTCGGAAGTCGGGCTTGACGGCGACAGCCCGCTCGATGAACAGCTTCACCGCCTCGTACTGCGACAGCGCCGAAGGCGACGTCTTGGCTCGAGGATCTGGCAGCCCCAGCGGCTGAACCGCGAGCTCCTGCTCGCCATACACGTGAAGCACGGCGCGGCTGCTGATCACCGCTTTCAGCCCTGAGCCGGCGTGGAGCAGGTCGGACACCACGGCCGCGCCGTCGGGCAGGAGCTGCTCGTAGTTGTCCAGCACCAGCAGCACGTCCTTGTCGCGGAGGTAATCGATCGCTGCGTCGAGCGGGTTCCGGTTGCCCGTGACAGCGACCCCGAGCGTGTTGACGATGACCGAAGGCACGAGCCCGGGATCCTGGACCGCCGACAGCGGTACGAAGTACACGCCGTCGCGAAAGTCCTGCACCACGTCGGCGGCCAGCTGCAGGCTGAGCCGGGTCTTGCCTATGCCGCCGGGCCCGGTCAGGGTGAGCAGCCTCGTCCCGCGAAGCAGCCGCTTCGCCTCCGCGACGTCGGCCTGGCGACCGACGAAGCTCGTGAGCTGCGTGGGGAGGTTGTTCGGCGTCGAGTCCAGAGTGCGCAGAGCGGGAAAGCGATCCGGTGCGCCATCGATGACGAGCTGGTACAGGCGCTCGGGTCGGGCGAGGTCTTTCAGGCGATGGGTGCCCAGGTCGCGCAGCGAGAGGCCGACAGGCAGGTGCTCGTCGACGAGGGCGCGTGTGGTTTGGGACACGACGACCTGGCCGCCGTGCGCAGAGCTCGAGACACGGGCGGCGTGGTGGACGTCCAGGCCGATGTACTCCTCTCCTACGAGCGGAGCTTCACCCGTGTGCAGCCCCATGCGAACACGAAGGGCGACGCCTTCCGGCCACTCGTGCTTCGCGAAGTTCCTCTGCGCGTCTGCCGCCGCCTCGCATCCATCGACGGCGCTTTCGAAGACGCAGAAGAAAGAATCTCCCTCGGTGCGCAGCTCTCGCCCTCGCTTGCCCTGAAACGCCGCTCGCAGGATCGCGTGGTGGTCGGTCTGCGCCTTTACGTAGCGCTCGCCTACTTCCTGCATGAGGCGGGTCGATCCCTCGATGTCGGTGAACAGGAACGTGACGGTGCCGGTCGGAAGCGTCACTGGGCCGTGCGGCTCAACGCCTCAACGAGAAGCGGCTGCAGGAATGAGCCGAGCTCACGCTGATACTCGGGTTCCTCGTACTGGAGCATCCGGTGCGGGTGCATCAGGTGCTCTTTGACCTTGCCTCCCATCCGCAGGTACAGCGCGGGGTATGGATCGTCGCGCCCATTGGCCTCGAGCGCGATGGCGACAGCATCCTGGCCCTCGAGGTCGTCGACGAACTGCGCGAGCGGTCGGATCCCTTCGTCCGCGATTCCCTGCGAAGGGTCGATGCTCACGACGCGGGCGAGATACGAACGCTGGTGCCACAGCTCCGGACCGCGGCTCGCCTCGGCGAGGAGGAACGGCACGACCTGATCGGGCTTCAAGGCGCGCTTTTCCAAACGCTTTCCGAACCGAGACTCCGCGATGTGGCGGGCGAGCACGCGAGCGTTGTAGCGGTATCCCTGCACAGCGCCGGAGTTGCTCGGGATTCCGTGCTTGCGCAGTCCCTGCGAGCCCTGCATGATCGTGCCCGCAAAAAAGATCCCCGGCACCGACGCGCTCTCCCAGAACGGTGTCTGCGCCGGGAGCCTGCTCTGACCGAACGTCGCGACGCCGAGATCGGGCAGGTCGCGCAACGGGGTGACGAAACCGGTTGCGGCGATGACGTCTTCGACCTCGAAGTTGAAGTCGTGGCCGTCGTGCGGGCTCCTGGTCTTGACCAGGTAATGGCTCCCCACGCGCTCTACCGATTCGATGGACGCGTCGAGGACGAGCACTCCGCCCGCCAGGGCCCAGTCCTCATACGGCTGGACGTAGCGCGCTCGCACCCCCACCAGCGACCGCGTGTCGACCGAGAGCTTGGTCGGACTCGGTGACGCGAGCACGATCTGGCGCGCCCAGGGGAGGAGGCCGGTCGCGATCTCGAATCCGGAGTTCTGCTTGCCGACGATGAACACGCGCCGGTCCGCGTACGTTTCGGCTGGACGAAGGTCGCCATACTGCTGGACGCCTTCGACGACGAGCGCTGACGGGCGCCACGGCTCCGCGACCCCCACCGCGAACACGACCGTCGGCGCGCGGTACTCCCCGTCGGAGGTGACCAGCACGAAATCGTCGCCGTCTTGCCTGGTCGACTCCCAGCGGCACCCGTACCGCACCGACAATCCGGTCCGCTCCACGAACGTCACCAGGCCGCGCTCCATCTCGGGGCGGGATGGAAAGTAGGACGTGCCGTCCATGACCGTCGGCATGATCGCCCGGTTGGCGTCCTCGTCTGGAAGCAGGCTGTTCCAGTCGTATCGCTCGTACTCGGTCGACCCACGCTTGTGGTCGGCGAACGGCTTCGTCCAGCTGAGCATCCGCTGGAAGATCGGCCACCGTCGAAACATGCCGCCGGGTGAAGGGTCCTGCGAGATGACCGCGTGGTCGATGCCGAGCCGGCGCAGGCTGTACGTCAGCTGGAGCGCACCCGGACCACTTCCGACAACCACGAGCGAGTAGCGCCCGGGTGGAAACGGCGCCTCCGTCAGCTGAGCCACCGGGTCGTCGTACGGAGCTTGCGCGCCTCGCCCTGGAGAACACGGAACATCACGTGGGGATGCGCAACGAGGAAGTCCTCGAGCGCATTCGGGGGAAGCACGAGACAGCGAAGCGGGCGGACCGCGACCACGTCGGCGGTGGGTGGCTCGCCGAGCAAGCACGAGATCTCGCCGAAGTAGTCTCCTGGCCGGAGCGTCGTCCGGTCCTTGCCGTCGACACGGATGATCGCAGAGCCGTCGACGATCAGGTAGAAGCCCGTGGCGGTCAGGCCCTGCCGGATGATTCGCTCGCCCTCCGAGAAATAGACCTCACCGAAGGTCTGGACGACGTTCTCCAGCTCAGGCGTGGACAGGTCCGCGAACAGCGCGAATCCGGACAGGATGTCGACGACGTCCTGGCGTACTTCCACTTCCCCTCAGAGGGGAAGCTTAGACGGACGGCGGGTAGGGCTCGGCCCGTTCCCTCACCACCGGCCCCCGCACCGCCTCGAAGACCGCCCTGGCGACCCCCGCGGCGTCCAGGCCATGCTCTCTCAGGATGTCCGCCGCCTTGCCCTGGGGCAGGAACGCGTCGGGCAGCGCAAGCGTTCGGACCCGCCCCGCCAGCCCGTGCGGAGCAAGGGCTTCCAGGACCGCTCCGCCGAATCCGCCCGAGCCGACGTTGTCCTCGACCGTGACGACGAGCGGGTACGCGCGGGCCCAATCGGCGATCCGCGGATCGACCGGCTTGATCCATCGGGCGTTGACGACACCGCAGGACACGCCCTGCATCTGAAGGCGCTCGGCTGCCTCGCCCGCGACCTCCACCATCCTGCCGACCGCGAAGATGACGGCGTCGGCGCCCTTGCGAATCTCCTCCCATCGGCCGACAGGCAAGGGCTCGACCGGGAGGTCCGGCGTCGCCGGCGCGGGTCCTTTCGGATAGCGGATCGCGATCGGACCGTCGGTGTCGAGGGCCGTCTCCAGGAGCGCGCACAGCTCCGTCGCGTCCTTCGGCGCCGCGATCTTCAGGTTGGGGATCAGGCGCAGGTAGGAGAGGTCGAAGATCCCGTGGTGTGATGCGCCGTCGGGGCCGGTGACGCCGGCGCGGTCGATCACGAAGACGACCGGCAGCTTGTGAAGCGCGACGTCCATGATCGTTTGGTCGAACGCGCGCGCCAGGAATGTCGAATAGATGCACACCACCGGATGCAAGCCGGCCATCGCCAGGCCCGCGGCGAACGTGACCGCGTGCTGCTCGCATATCCCCACGTCGAAGAAGCGGTCGGGAAACTCTTTGGCGAAGTTGAGCAGCCCGGTGGACGACGCCATGGCGGCGGTGATCGCGCAGACCTCGGGCCGCCTCGCCGCCGAGGTCATGAGAGCTTCGCCGAAGATGTCGGTGTAGGTCATCTCGGTGGAGCGGGGCCGGCCGGTCAGCGGATCGAACGCGCTGACGCCGTGCAGCTTGTCCACCTCGTCCTCGACCGCGGGCCCGTAACCGTGACCCTTCTCCGTGACCACGTGCACGACGACCGGCTCGCGCAGCTTCTTGGAGCGGTTCAAGACCTCTTCGAGCGCGGCCTCGTCGTGGCCGTCGACGAGACCCGCGTACTTGATGCCGAGCGACTCGAACATGGTGGAGGGCTGCAGCAGCTGCTTGAGACCTTCCTTGACGCGATACGCAGCCTGGTCCGCGGAATGCCCGACCAGCGGCAGGTCGCGCAGCAAGCGCGAGATCTCGTCCTTGATGCGCTCGTAGCGAGGATCAACTCGGAGCTGCGAGAGGTGTCGTGCCAGGCCGCCGACGGTGGGCGCATAAGACCGGCCGTTGTCGTTGATCACGATGATCAGGTTCGGCGGCTGGAGGTGGGCGATCTGGTTGAGCGCCTCGTAGGCCATCCCGCCGGTGAGCGCGCCGTCGCCGATGACGGCCACCACGAATCCGCCGATCCGCTTGCGCAGCCTCGCCTCCGCAATTCCGAGCGCGTAGCTCAGTGACGTCGAGGCGTGGCTGTTCTCGACCAGGTCGTGCTCGGATTCATTGCGGGACGGATAACCGGACATGCCGCCGGCCTGGCGCAGCTGCGGAAAAGCCGCCGCCCGTCCCGTCACCAGCTTGTGCACGTACGCCTGGTGGCCGGTGTCCCAGACGATCGCGTCCTTCGGGCTGTCGAACACGCGGTGCAGCGCAAACGTCAGCTCGACGACTCCCAGGTTTGGAGAAAGGTGGCCTCCCGTGCGCGAGGTCTGCTCGACGAGGAACGCGCGCACCTCGGTCGCCAGCTCGGCCAGGCGCGCCTGATCGAGCGCTTTCAGGTCGGCGGGGGAGTGGATCGTCTCCAGCAGTCCCACTTTTCTACTAACGCTCAGCGCCCGCCATGAGTTCTGCCCGGGGTGACCTTCACGGCCTGCTAAGCGTAGACAACCGCGCCCGAGATCACGCCAGGTGTTCGACGACGAGCTCCAGAACATGAGCCACGCGAAGATCCATCCCGCGCGTCCGGGCCGCGGCGGCGATGTGCATCAAGCACCCTGGGTTGTCGGAGGCGACGACCGCGCATCCCGTCTTGCCTATCGCATCGAGCTTCCACTCCGCGAGCCGGTCGGCGACGCGAGGCCACTCGAGGCTGAAGCTGCCGCCAAAGCCGCAGCAGTTGGCGATGTCGGGAATGTCGACCACCTCGTAGCCCGCGAGCTCGAGCACGCGGCGCGGCTCGTCTTTGAGGCCGAGCTGGCGTAGGGACTGGCAGGAGTCGTGGTAGGCGATCTTCAGGCTCATCCGGTCTTGCTCGACCAGGTCTGGGTTCGCTTCGAGCAGCTTGAGGACGAATCGCGTCGAGTCACGCATCCGCCCGTGCAGGCTGCGGTCGGGCACCGGACCCCACTCCGGCGAGTCCATCGTGATGGCGCCGAAGCAGGAGGCGGAGGGCGTCACGATCAGACCCTTGGAATCCTGAAGGCTTTGCGCGAGCCATGTCGTCAATTTGTGGGCACCTTCGAAGTCGCCGGCGTTGGCTGCGATGAGGCCGCAGCACCACTGACCCTTGGGAAATCCAACCTGGAATCCCGCCGCGGTCGCGATTCTATCGAGCGCGACGGCTGAATCCGGCCAGAGGCGGTCGGCCAGGCACGAGGCGAAGATGGTCAAGGGCTCGCCGTCGACCGTGCTCGGACGGACTCGATCGCGATATGGGGTCCGCGCCAGACGCGGTGTTCCCGGGACCAGCCCGCTGAAGGGGGCCGCGGCTCGCATGAGTCGGTCGGCGAGCTGCGGCCGCTCCCACATGCCGAGCACGGCGCGCTTCCGCAGCGACTTCCTGCCTGAGCGGCGGTGCTCGAGAATGAGCCGCGGGAGCGGGATGTCGACGGGGCAGATCTCCTGGCACGCGTTGCATTGGGCGCAGAGGGTGTTGGCGAGGTCGGCGTCCTGCAGGCCGTGATGGAACGGTGTGAGGACGAGGCCGATCGGTCCGTTGTAGATGTGGCCGCCGAACTGGTGCCCGCCGACGGCCATGAACGGGGGACATGCGTTGGAGCAGGCGCCGCATCGGATGCACGTCAGCGCATCGCGAAACAGCGGATCGTCCAGCATCTTTTCGCGGCCGTTGTCGAGGATCACGCAGTGGAGCTCGCGCGGGCCATGGACCCCGATCGTCAGCGACTGTTCGATGTCGGCGGACCGCGAAGGTCCCGTGATCCAGTTGACGTAGCTGGTGATCACCTGCCCGGTGCCGCTGCGCGGCAGCATCCGCAGCACCGCCACCGCGTCGTCGAGGGTCGCCACGAGCTTGTCGATTCCGAACAGCGCGATGTGGACCGGCGGCAGCGTCGTCGTCAGGTCGGCATTGCCTTCGTTGGTCACCAGGACGATCGTGCCCGTCTCGGCGATGGCCATGTTCGCGCCGGAGATGCCGACGGTCGCCGCGATGAACTTTTCCCGCAGCGACTCTCGTGCGTGGAGCTGGATCGCTTCGACCGTCGGTTCGGTGCCGAAGACCGCTGCCGCGTCTTCCTTCGTCAGGTGGATGGCGGGGGCGATGAGGTGCGACGGATGCGTGTGCGTGAGCTGCACCATCCGCTCCCCCAGGTCTGTCTCGACGACCTCCATGCCCAGTCCTTCGAGGTAGCCGTTCAGCCCGACCTCCTCGCTGGCCATCGACTTGCTCTTGGTCACGACCATCTGCGTCCCTGCCGGCAATCCGCTGCCTGCATTCCAGCAAAGCTGGCCGATGATCTCGCGCGCCTCGGCGGCGTCCCTGGCGAGATGGACCGCTCCGCCGACGGCGGCGAGTCGTTCCGTGAACTGCTCGAGCAGCTCGGGCAGGCGATCGAGGTTGGCCTTGCGCCTCCGCTTCAGCTCCTCACGGCCCTTCGCGAAGTCGAAGTTTTCGAACGCCTTGTTGCGGCGGCTGCGCAGGCCGGTCATGGCCCCGACCAACGCTTTCTGGAGGCTGGGGTCGTCTAGCGCGCGGTTGACGCGGCGCGAGAAGTGGGATCGGCTTTCAGGCACGCGTCGAGGACGCTTCTTTTATCGCTTCTCTCACAGCGTCGGCGGTGGACACCGGCGCCAAGCATATGGTTCCGATACACACGATGGCGCGCTGATCGCCCGTGGGGTCGATGACCACGTACGGATGCGCAGCCCGTGCGGCGGCGGCCAGCTCCGCATTCTTCGACGTTACTTTGACCGCGTGCGGCAGCCGGTCCAGCGCGCGGGCGAACACCGCCGCCATCAGACCGTAGGAGCGGGGCAGCGCGGCGACCGATTCGAGCGCGCGACGGGCCTGCTCGCGGTACGGGGCATTCGGATCACCGGTCAGGACGTCGAGCTCGATCAGCGCCATCGCCGCGACTGAGTTCTCGGCGAGCGGTTTGATTCGCTCGCCGAGGCGACCGAGCTCATCGCCGCCCGCGTGGTCGAAGTAGCCGCCGAGCTGGGAGTCGCCGTACCTGTCTTCCAGATGCCGGGCCAGATCGACCGCGATGGCCATCCATCTTTCTCCCAGCCCGTGCTGGTGCGCGCGCAGCGCCGCCCACAGCGACCAGGCCTGATCGCCGAGCTGACCGCCCACTCCCTCGGAGTGCGTCATGCCTTCGCCCTTGCGATAGGCGTGTTTGAAAAGGGAGTCGAGAAGCCTGTCGGCAGGGCGGCCGGCGTCCAGGTAGCTGATCGCCAATGCCGCGTTCCACGCGGTGTAGATGCGGTGGTCGACGTAGGGCGGTCTCGTCGATTCGCGCTCGTCAAGCTCCATCGAGTAGTAGTGCTCGTCAGCGTCCTGGCTCCCGGCGTAGAGCCCGGTCTTCGGGTCGCGCAGAACACGGTCGAGGTAGCCGACTGTCTTGTCGAGCGCCTCCTTCATACCGGCGAGCGACAGCGCCAGGACCAGGCCGGCGTGGTCCTCCAGCATCTTCTCGAAATGGGGAACGCTCCAGTCCTGCGTCGTCGAGTAGCGGAAGAATCCGCCCTCGACATGGTCGTACGTCCCCCCGCCTGACATGCTCTCCAGCGTGTGCTCGGAAATCCTCCGCAGCTCGTCGTCCGAACGCAGCACGGACTGCTCGAGCAGCAGAAGAATCGCGTCCGTCTGCGGGAACTTCGGCGCCGTGCCGAAGCCGCCGTACTCGGGGTCGTACGCGGACCTGACGGCATTCAGGACTTCGTCGACAAGGCCGGGATCGAGCTGGCCTGCACTGCGCGCCACGCCCGACGCCGCGCGCTTGCGGGCGTCGAGGACGCGGCTTGCGATCTCGGCCTGGTTGGCCAGGTAGTAATCGGCGATGCGCATGAGCGTGCTCGCCATCTGGTCGGGAGGTAGGTAGGTCGCGCCGGTCAGGATGTCGCCCGACGCGGTGAGGAACGCCGTCGTCGGCCAACCGCCCATGTTGTATCGCTGGTTGATGTCCGGGCGAACGTCGTTGTCGACGCGCACCGGGACGTAGTCGCGGTTGATCATCTCGATGACGCTCGGGTGCGAGTAGGTCGTCTCGTCCATGACGTGACACCAGTGGCACCACACCGCGGAGATGGATAAAAGGATGGGTCGGCGTGTCTGTCTGGCCTCGTCGAATGCGGCCTCCGACCAGGGGTGCCAGTTGATCTCGGCCGCGCGATTCGGGCGCGGCGAGAAGTGAAATTCGGCTTCCGCCTGTGCCATCCGGACAAGGTTACGATGAGGCAGTGATCTCAACTAGCGCTGTCGACGCGTACGTCGAGAAGCACTCGCGCCGCTTCGTCGACGAGCTGAAGGAGCTGTGCTCGTTCCCGAGCATCTCCAACCACGGGCGCGACGCTATCCAGCCGGCCCGGGACTGGCTGGCAGACCGGCTGGCGAAGTTCACCGACAGGGTTGAGACGCTCGAGGCGGGCGGGATGCCCGCGCTCTACGCCGAGGTGCCCGGCGCAGGGCGTCGCAAGCGGCTGCTCTACCAGCACTACGACGTCCAGCCGGTCGATCCGATCGAGCTCTGGACCTCGCCTCCATTCGAACCGGCGGAGCGTGACGGCAAGATCTTCGCCCGCGGCGTGGCCGACGACAAGGCTGACGTGATGGCGCGCCTCCACGCCCTCGAAACGCTGAAGGAGCTCGGCGAGGTGCCGGTCACGCTGCGGTTCCTGATCGAAGGCGAGGAGGAGATCGGCTCCGAGAGCTTCGAGAAGATCGCGCACGAGCACGCGGCCAAGCTGCGCGCTGACGGATGCCTTTGGGAATCGGCGATGTCGTTCGACGACGCAGGCCGGCCCAACCTGCAGTTCGGATGCCGCGGCCTGGTCTACGTCACCCTGGGGGTCAAGCTGCTGGACTTCGACCAGCACTCGGGCTTCGCGTCCATCTATCCGTCGGCTGCCATGTACCTCGTCGGCGCGCTGGCGAGCCTGCGCGACCAGGACATGAACATCAAGATCGAGGGCTTCTACGGGAAGGTGGTCAAGCCGACCGAGGCCGACCGCCGCATGATGGCGAGCATCGACCCCGAGGTCGAGAAGCGCCGGAAGCTGGTTGGTTTCGACAAGCTGGTCCGCGACCCCAAGCCGGACCAGGTGGTCGAACAGATGCTGTTCCTGCCCACGTGCAACATCGCCGGCGTCACGACCGGTTACCAGGGCCCGGGTTCTAAGACCGTGCTTCCCGCGGAGGCAAAAGCCAAGCTCGACTTCCGGCTGATCCCTGACCAGGACCCGAACGAGGTGATCCAGCTTCTGCGCAAGCACCTGGACCGCAACGGTTTCGACAAGGTCGAGATCGTGTCGTCGGAGGGCGAGAAGCCCGCGCGGTCGGACCCCAACTCGGCGATCGCTCGGACCGTCATCGAGTGCGTCCGCGACATGCACGGCGAGCCGATCTTGTGGCCGTTCATGCCGGCCACCGGGCCGATGCACCCGGTGGTCGCCGACCTGGAGACACCGACTGTGCTGCCGGTCGGCGTTGGGCGACCGGACGCCAGGATCCACGCGCCGAACGAGAACATCCGGGTCGATGACTACGTCAACACGATCCGCATGATGTGCCGGATCTGGGAGCGGTTCGGAGCGAGCTGATGGAGAAGCTCACCGACAAGCTCTTCACGGTCAAATACAACGAGGACACCGGCAAGCCGCATATCGAGATCGTCGACCAGAACGTCTGCCTGTCCAAATGCACGGGCAAGTACTGCACGCACTTCTGCCCGGCCGGGGTCTACGAGTGGAACGAGGAGCAGAAGAAGAACCTCGTCAGCTTCGGCAACTGCATCGAGTGCGGCGCGTGCTCGATCGGCTGCCCGTTCGACAACATCTCCTGCCACGCCCCGCGCGGTGGTTACGGGGTCCGCTACCAACACGGGTGAGAAGCCCGCGGCCGGAATACAACCTGTCGCCCCGGGAATACTTCTTAGTGCAGTGAGCGATTACGACGTCGTCATCGTGGGTGGCGGGCCGGCCGGGCTGGCGGCTGCCCTCTACACCGCCCGGATGAACCTTCGGACGGTCGTCCTGGACCGGGGTCCCCTTGGCGGCCAGCTGCTCAACACCGAGCTGGTGGAGGACTACCCGGGCTTCGAGTCGATCCTGGGCTCCGATCTGGCGGTGAAGATGGGCGACCACGCCCGGAAGTTCGGCGTCGAGATCCGCGACTTCGAGCCGGTCCACGAGATCGACGTCGAGGGCAACACGAAGGTCGTCCACATGGAGTCGGGGGAGGAGCTCCGGGCCCCGGCGCTGATCATGGCCGCCGGCGGGCTGCCGCGCTACCTGCAGGTCCCGGGCGAGAAGGAGTTCTGGGGTCGCGGCGTGAGCTACTGCGCGGTGTGCGACGGCGCCTTCTTCAAAGGGCAGGAGCTGGCCGTGATCGGAGGCGGCGACGCCGCCGTGGAGGAGGGCGAGTTCCTCACCCGCTACGCCTCGAAGGTCTACATCCTCCACCGGCGCAGCGAGCTCCGCGCCCAGCCGATCCTGGTCGGGCGGGCAAAGGCAAACCCCAAGATCGAGTTCATCTTCGACGCCCACGTGAAGGAGATCGCCGGCGACCAGAAGGTACAGGCGGTTCTTTACGAGCAGCACGGCGAGCTGAAGGAGCTGCGGGTCGGCGGGGTGTTCATCTTCGTCGGCTTCGTCCCGAACTCGTCGCTGCTGAAGGTCCATGTCGACCACGACGCGGCCGGCTACCTGCTGACCGACCGGAACATGCAGACGTCGGTGGAAGGAATCTGGGCGGTCGGGGACGTGCGCGCGCAGCTGACAAAGCAGATCGCCACGGCGGTGGGCGATGGGACAACCGCGGCCGTCGCCGCATCGGCGTACATCAGCAGCCTGAAGGACGCCGCCCGAGCCTAGTTGCCGAGGGACTAATGTCCCATCGGATTTTGAAGGGCCTCCCGGTAGCGTTCCGCGCACCCGAGAGGAGGGATTCAGAAAAATGAAACGCGTCTCACCAGCCGTCGCCGCACTCGCCGTTGCCACGTCGCTGACGATGGTTGTGCTGTCGAGTGTCACCGCTTTCGCGGACGCAGAGCACGCCAATCCGGACAACAACGGCCACCACTACGGCTGGGTGAAGCATCACAACAACCAGCCGCCGCCGGCCACCAATCCGCCGCCGGCGACCAATCCGCCGCCCGCGACAAACCCACCGCCGGCCACGAATCCGCCGCCGGCAGCCAACACTCCGCCGGCGGGCAGTTCAGCCGGCGCAGGCTCGTCCACGAGCCAGTCGGACGCACCACCCGCCGTGGTCGCCCCACCGGCGCTTACGCTGCCCGTGCAGAACGTTCAGGCGAGGCAGGCGAGCTCTGCCGGCACGGGCTGGAACTGGACCTGGTGGCTCGTGTTGCTGATCCTGCCGGCGCTGGTCGCGGTGTGGCTCCTGGTCTTCGCGCGCGGCGCGATGACCCTGGCGCGCCGCCGGGTGGGAGCCCCGGCCTAAGGCGTCAGCGTCCTCGCTGAGCCAAAAGCTTCATTGCGGGCTGAGCGGTCCGCACCCGACCAGAGCGGCATACAGGGCGAGCACGCCGTTGATGTGAGCGCTGAGGCCGTAGCGCTGGATCGCACGCAGGCGGGCTCGCATACCCATCGTCAGACAGAGGTCCCTGGATCGTACGAAGCTCGCGATGGCGGTTCGCAGCTCGTGCAGCAGGTGTTTGGGATCGAGCAGCGTGCCGATCCCTTCGAGCATCTCGGCGTGGTTGCCGACACGTGTCGCGGCGACCGCGATCCCGCACGCCATCGCTTCCAGTAGCGCGAGCGACTGCGCTTCCACGTCGGAAGGCAGGAAGAACGCGTCCGACGCACGCAGGATGTCGATCCGCCGGCGCTCGTCGAGAACTGCGCCGGTGAAGACGACGCGTGGGTCTCGGTAGCGCGCCTTGAGGCGCGGGAGATCGAACCCGTCTCCGACCACGACGAGGTGGGTCGACGGCGGGGGCGACACTTCGAGGAATGCGCGCAGCAACGTCTCGACGCGCTTTTCCGGATCGACGCGGCCGACGAAGGTGAAAAGCCGTTCTGCGCCGAGCGCCGCACGCACGTCCGACGGTCCGGGCGAGTATTTGTCAAGGTCGACTCCGTTGGGCAGGACGCTGAGCACATGCTCCGGCACGCCCAGCTGGACGAGGAGGCGCCACTGCGCCTCGCCGCTCACGATGACCCGGTCGCACTCTGCAAGGGCGCGGGCGTAGAGGCGGGTTACGGCAGAGGCAAGCGATCCCCACATCGATCGGGCTGCCGTGAAAGGGACGTGAAACGTCACCACGACCGGAACGCCCAACCTGCGGCAGATCCGCGGCAGCGTGAAATCGAGCGTCGAAAACGGCGCCGACAGGTGGACGACGTCGACCGAATGGTCGCGCAGGATTCCTTCCAGGGTCCTGCCCGAACGCGTCCCAGAGACGACGACTCGCCGTTGAAACACCGGGGTGCCGCGCAGTGAAAACGAGGATCGACCGTCGTCGAGGGCCCGCTCGTGATGCACGAAGACGACCTCGACGCCTCGTTGCTCGAGAGCGGTCGTGACGATCCGCGAGTAGGTGCGAAGCCCGTCGCCGATGGTTTGCGACTTGTGCCCGAGCCAGGCGATGCGGAGCCCATCGCCATTCCGGACCACGACGCTGTTCGCGTCATCCGCGCCGACCCGCATCACGCCCGCCTCAGCGCTTCCCAGATTGACCGCCATACTAAATGCTCCGCTTGACGCAGGACCGCGTGCCGCTCCCCAGGTTGACGAGGGCCGTGCTCCGCGCGGCCGCTTGGGGTGGAGGTGTCAGCATGCTGCGGCTCTGGCAGGCCTCCGAGCCGCTCCTGATGCGCATGTGGCGGGTGCGGACGGTGCGCGACGGCTCGATCCTCCAGTACGGGATCTCACCTTTTCGCGGCCAATCCACCGTGCTCGCTGACGGCACGCAGGTGCCGCACGGGGCCAGGATCCTGCACCTACACCTCGACAACCGTCGTGTCGCGCTGGCCCTCAAGGACTCACACGGCAATGTGTGGGCGCTCGGTCCGCGGCTCGATGCCGACCTCGACCACCTGGCGATAGACGTCTGTTCTGGCCGCGTTGGGTCCGTGGCGGCGGTGCGAGGTGTCACTGTCCTTGCCAGCATGGCGCCCCGGTTTGGCTTCGAGGTCCGTCCCCTCCCCCGCAATCTTCGTTGGAGGTTGATCCAGAGTCTGGCCGGCCTGGTCATCGCGTCCTACCACGCGGCCGGCCGCGCAGAGATCAAGCGCGGTGTCGCCTGGCCCGGCGAGATTTGGATGAGCGCGCGCGCTCTGCGCGAACGGGTTCAGGGCGAACCATAATTTTGACCATGACGGCAAGGCAAAGGTCTCAGGCCGTCCTCGTCCGCGAGCCCACCGGCACGCTGACGTTCCTGCTCACGGACATCGAGCGATCGACCGAGTCGTGGGATCTGCACCCGGCGGCGATGCAGCGAGCGCTGCAGATCCATGACGACATCTTCGACCGCTGCGCCGCCCAGCACGAGGGCCGGGTCGTGGAGCTCGGGCGCGAGGGAGACAGCGTGATGTGCGTGTTCGCACGACCGAGCCAGGCGGTCGCGTGCGCGCTTGCGGCCCAGCAACAATTGCAGAACACGGACTGGCCGCCGGCCGTAAGGCCTCGGGTTCGCATCGCCATCCACACTGGCGAGGCCGAGCTGCGCGACGGCCACTACTTCGGCCCGGCCCTTTATCGGTGCGCGCGACTGGTCGCCATCGCGCACGGCGGCCAGACGATCCTGTCCGCGCCGACGCGAGACCTGATCGTCGACACGCTGTCGAGCTCGGTCTCGCTGATCGACCTTGGCGTCCACCGGCTCAAAGGCCTGTCGCGACCAGAGCGCGTCTACCAGCTCGTCCATCCCGAGCTCGAGTCACGATTTCCACCACTGCGATCGCTTGACAGCCGGAGGACGAATCTTCCCGCCGAGCTCACGAGCTTTCTTGGCCGCGAGGCGCAGCTGCGCGAGCTCAAGGACGCGCTCGCGCTCCACCGCATGGTCACCATCACCGGGCCGGGTGGAATGGGCAAGACGCGCACTGCGCTGCATCTCGCGGCGGGTTTGCTGGAGGACTTCCCGGACGGGGTGTGGTTCATCGGGCTGGACGCCGTCGCGGATCCTGCTCTCGTCGCACAGGAGATCGCGAACACGCTTGCGGTGCGGGAGGTCGCAGGCACCGACTTGCTCGAGACGCTGTGCCTGCACCTGCAATCGCTCGAGAGCCTTCTCATCCTCGACAACTGCGAGCACCTGGTCGAACAGTGCGCGGTCGTCTCCGACGCCATCGTGACTCGATGTCCCGACGTGAAGGTCCTCGCCACGAGCAGGCAGGCCACCGGCGCCGCGAACGAGCTTGTATTGCGGCTGGATCCACTTTCCGTCGGACCGCCCCAGAGCGAAGCCGCGCGTCTGTTCATCGACCGCGCCTGGCCGAACCGACCGCTCAACGAGGTCGACGCGTCGAGGTCCGAGGCCATCGCGCAGATCTGCAAGCGGCTCGATGGCATTCCGCTGGCGATCGAGCTTGCCGCGGCGCGGGCGAGGGTCATGACAGTCGACGAGCTCCTGGCGCGTCTCGACGACCGCCTGAAGATCCTCGCCGGCGGCCCGCGCACGGTGCCTCGCCACCAGACGATGCGCGCCGCCGTCGACTGGAGCTACCAGCTGCTTGATGCGAAAGAGCGGACTCTCTTTCGCCGGCTTTCAGTCTTCTCGGGTGGCTTCACCGTGCCCGAGGTCGAAGAGATCTGCACCGGGGACGGCATCGAGCGGGCAGACGTCATCGACCTGATGTCGCAGCTGCTCGAGAAATCGCTGGTCATGCCGGTCGAGGTGGGGAACCAGGAGAGCCCGATGCGCGTGCTGGCCACCCTGCAGCAGTACTCGTTTGAGCGCTTGCAGGAAGCAGGCGAGGCCGATGTCTACTCGCACCGCCACGCGGAGTACTTCCTCCGCCTTGCCGAGCAGGCGCGCGACCTGCAGAACAGCCCCGAGCATCTCGGCCGCATGGACCTTCTGGAGCGCGAGCACGACAACCTGAGGGCCGCCCTGGCGTCGAGCCAGTCGATCTCCGCGGAGCGGAACCTGCGGCTGGCGACGGCGCTGCTCGGATTCTGGGACGAGCGCGGCCACCTGACTGAAGGGCGTGATTCACTAGGCAAGGCGCTTGCCGCGTGGCCCGATGAGAGCGCGATGCGGGCCGATGCACTTGGCGCCGCCGGGTGGCTGGCTCAGAGGCAGGGTGATTTCGATGCCGCCACCGCCTACTTCGAGGAGAGCGTGCGCATCGCCGCCAACGTTTCCGCGCGACCGGTCAAGGCCCGATCCCTGCGCAACCTCGCCCTGATCTTCGTGGTCCAGGGTGACGGCGAGCGCGCTCGGCCCCTGGTGGAGGAAGCGCTGCAGATCGCCGATGACATCCAGGACCGCGCCGGCACCGCGGGCGCGATGCTCGTGATGGCGCTCATCGCCTACTTCATGCGAGACCTGGAGGCGGCGAAGAGTCACGGCGAAAAGAGCCTGGCGCTGCATCGCGAGCTCGGGGACGAAAAAGTGGCGGCGTTCCTGCTCGCGTGCCTGGCGACCCTCGCGGTCGACATGGGCGAGCTCGAGCAGGCGCGGGCGAACCTGCGGGAGAGTCTCGAGATCTCGCAGCGCCTGCGCGAGAAGGTCGACGTCGCGCTCGTCCTCGAGAGCTGCGCCAGGTTCGCGACCGCGATCTCTGAGCCAGGGCAGGCGATCAAGCTGGCGGCGGCGGCGGCTTCGATTCGAAGAGTGGCAGGCGCCCCGTCGGCGCCGCTGTGGGACCTCCTGGTCGAGACGGCGCTTGGCCCCGCGAGAGAGGCGGTCGGGTCGAGCGTGGTCTCCGCTGCGTCCAAGGAAGGGGCCGCGCTCACGCTCGATGCGGCGTTGGAACAGGCGCTGGACTGGCTGGACTCCGGCAGGCACGGCGCTGAGGCGCCTGCGGTGGAGGTCGGCCAGGCTGCCGTGCCCGCGCATTCGGCTCTGACCCGGCGCGAGCTGGAGATCGCGGCGATGGTGGGCAGCGGGATGCGGAATCGCGAGATCGCAAAGAAGCTGTTCCTTTCCACCCGCACGGTGGACGCCCACGTCGAGCACATCCGCAACAAGCTCGACTTCCGTTCGCGATCGCAGATTGCCGCGTGGGCTGCGGCCCACGGCCTGGTGCGCGATTAGGTAGCGAGATTAGGTAGCGATCTCGGTGATTTTGCCGATGGCCGCCCCTCCCGGTGGCCTCTAGCCTCTAACGAGCGATTGGCCTCACCCGAGAGCCAGAAGAATCCCCCGAGGTCGTTCCCCCGACCGAGGCCAATCGCAATCTTTTGCAAAGGAGAGCGCCGATGGAACTCCTGTCGACCAGGGAGCGTGAGGTCCTCCGTCACATCCAGCTCGGATTCACCAACCGCCAGATCGCGGAGCGGCTGTACGTTTCGACCAACACCGTCAACAAGCACGTGCATCAGGTGCTCCAGAAGCTCGGGGTGAGCAATCGCGTCCAGGCCGCGCTGTTCGCGCACGGGATGTGATCAGCTCGTGACGTCGATCCAGACGAGGCCTGGCGGCAGCGTCACCGTCTGGCCGTTGTCGAGTGTGAACACGAGCGGCCCATGGCTGTCATTTGACGCCCACGTGCCCGAGTACTCCTGCCCCTTGTAGAAGACGCCGATCCTGCCATTCGTGTCGAGGTCGAAGTCGTGGATGTGCGCTCCGTGGCCGTCGCCAACGTCGAGCAGCTGCTCGCGCGTGTGCAGCACGATCACCATCTCGATGCGCAGCGCCTGCTGCAGGCTGGCGTCGCGATAGGGATGTCCTTCCTCCGTCTTGCCGTACGTGCCAGTCGCCGGGTCGTACGCATAGGTTGAGTAATGCTCGTCGACCGTGAGCGCGTTGACGGCCGTGCCGCCGCTCAGGTTCGGCCGAACCTTGGGAAAGGTGTAACCGTCGATGCCGTAAAGCTCCTCGGCGGCCAGCACCCTGTCGCCGTTGATCATCAGGTTGTCGGGTGCGTAGCGCGCCGCCGTCCGGTACTGAAAGCCGACGTTGTCGAAGAACTGCGGCGTCGGATCCTGGGCGGCGCGAGACTGCGTCGCCTGCGATTCGCCGGACTGGAACAGCAGGCCTCTGTAGTGGCGGCCCAGCTTCAACGAGATGAAGCGGGCCGAGCGCATTGGTCCGATCAGGTCCGGCGCGTTCTGGTAGACGGCCGTGAGGCGTGTGATGCCGCCTTCAGCGAGGTACTCGTACACGATGTCCGCCGCCTGCAGGCCGTTCTGGTCGCGCGCAGATTCGTCGTTGGGAATCTGGATGAGCGCCGGGTACCGCAGCGAGATCGTGTGCTCGCGGTCGTGCCAGTAGATGCCCGTCTTCAGCGCGAACGCGCCGGCGACCATGTGACCGGTCTGGTCTCGCCCGCCCGGCGCGATCTGAACGGTGACAGGTCCCGACCCCAGGCCTGCAAGCGAGAACGTTGCGCTCCTGGCATCGGCGGCCCATTTGAGAGCGGTGACCTGGTTGTTGACGGTCATCTTGATGGTGACCGGCTCCATGGCGTCGTTGAACGCCAGCTTCATCGTGGCGCCGGGGTCCATCTCCATTCCGTCCTTCAACGGCTTGCCGTCCGCTCCCGTGATCGAGACGACTCGCGGCACGATGATCGTGGTGAAGGTCCACTTGCCACCGTGCACGACATGGTGGGAGGTGTCGGTGATTGTTTTCAGCGTGACGGAATAAGTCGTCAGCTCGAGCAGCGGCCTGGTAGGCGTCCACGCGTAATCGGTTTGCCCGGAGACCGCACTGACGCCTCCGTCGGTCACCGGCGTGACTGTCATCGCCGACTTCAGCGCATCGATGGCGATCGACCTCGAGAACTTGAAGAGAAAGCTGCCGTCGGCGGGGACGTCCTTCTGCCCGTCCTTGATGTTGGTGGCGACAGTGGTCGGCAGCGTGTTCTGGTAGGCGAGAAAGGCCCCGACGCCGACGAGCACGACCAGCAGTGCCATGCCCGCAGCCAGCAGGCCGCGACGGCCCGAGCCTTTGCGGCGACGTAGTGGTCTCCTCAGTACTGGCGGTGCGGGAGACGCTGGCTCCAGTTCGGGCAGGGGCGTGGATATCGACAACGGGCCGCGCGAATTATTGCACCAAGCGCTTCAGCAGGGAAAACGTGTAGATGCCGGTGGCGTGACCGCTCTCGAACGCTATCTGCAACGCGTACTGACCGACGAGCTTGACGTCGCTGATGCGCAGCTCCGCGTCGGTGAGCTGTGTCACGCGAGAAAGACGACCCTGCATCCCGCCCTCGCCGCGACACTCGGCGCACGGACACGCCCATCGCAGCTGCTCCCCGGAGTACCTGGTTCGCGTGCCGTCTTCCCACGTGATCTCCATCACCTGGCGCTCGCGGTCGACGTCGACGTTGCTGGGAAACGGATCTGGATCTTGCAGTCGAATACCTAATGCACGTTGATGACAGGGAGCTGGCGAAACGACTGGATCGACGTTCGCGCCGCGACCTGCGAAGCGATCTCGACGAACGCCTTCGCGCCGGCGGACTCGGGCCGCGAGATGACGACGGGCACTCCGGCGTCCGCATCCTCACGAATGCTTTCCTCGAGAGGGATCGCACCGAGAAAGGGGACCCCGAACCTCTTCGCAGCCGCCTCCGCGCCACCGTGACTGAAGATCTCGTGCCGGTGGCCGCAGCTCGGGCACACGTACCAGCTCATGTTCTCGATGAGACCGAGCGGCGTCACGTTGAGCTTCCGGAACATCTGCAGCGCGTTGACGGCGATGTTGGTCGCGACATCCTGGGGCGTGCACACGATCGCGACGCCCGTGAGCGGGATGGCCTGGGCGAGGGTCAGAGACGCATCACCGGTACCTGGCGGCAGGTCGATCACCAGGTAGTCCAGGCGGCCCCAGTCCGTGACCGCCATGAGCTCCTCGATCATCTTGCCGACCATCGGGCCCCGGTAGATGGTCGGTTGGCCCGTCTGGTTGAGGTTGCCGAACGACATCATCTTCAGGCCATGCGCATCGATGGGGAGGAGACGGCCGTTCGCGCGCTCCGGCTCGCTCCGCGAGCCCGTCATGACCGGCACCGAGGGCCCGAGGATGTCCGCGTCGAGCAGTCCGACCGTGGCTCCGCTCTGGCGAAGCGCCGCCGCCAGGTTGACCGCGACCGTCGACTTGCCGACGCCGCCCTTGCCTGACGCGACCGCGATCGTCTGCTTCACGCCGGGGAGGACCTCTGACGGCTTCGGTCGCAAGAATGCCGGCCGGACGTTGGCGGTCATGCGGACGTCGACGCCGGTTACACCCGCGATCGCGTGGACGGCGTCTTCAGCCTGTGACTTGAAGCGGTCGCGGACCGGGCAGGCCGGGGTGGTGAGCTCGAAGGTGAAGCTGACCTTGCCCTGCGGGCTCACGTCCAGCTCCTTGATCATGCCCAGGCTTACGATGTCGCGGCCCAGGTCGGGGTCCTTGATGTGGCCAAGCGCCTCGAGCACCTGCTGGGAAGTCGGCGCGCTCATGGCACCGGATGTTACCGAGGCTGCTAAGTTCAATGCGCCGATGAAGACTGAGAGGCCCCCGCGAAATCACGGCGTAGCCTCTGATTTGGTGGGGACCGAGCCGGTGACCGCGACCAGCCCCATGTCCGAGCTGGTCGCCTACTACGGCGGTCCCGCCTCCGACGTCTATTTCCAGCGGGCGCGGAAGACGCTGGCCGGGGCCAGGGTCGACGCGGTCGTCGCGATGGATTTCTTCGCCGGCGATCCGGGAGTCCTGTGCGGCGTCGCGGAGGCGGTCCGGCTCCTTCGCGAGATTCTCGAGGAAGGCGACGAGGCCTATGCCATCGCGGAAGGCGAACCCATCAGCGCCAAGGAGACGGCGCTTCGTGTGCGAGCGCCGTACTCGCGATTCGGCGTCTACGAGACCGCACTGCTGGGAATGATGTCCAGCTGTACGGGTTGGGCCACGGCGGCGCGAGAGATCGTCGAGGCCGCGAACGGCAAACGGGTCATCAGCTTCGGCGCGCGGCATGTCCACCCGTTGATCGCCCCCACGATGGAGTACTCCGCGGTCGTCGGAGGATGCGCCGGATGCGCGACCCCGCTCGGCGCGCAGCTGGCCGGGCTGCAGGGCGCGTCCGGCACGATGCCGCACGCGATGATCCTTCTCTTCGGCGACACGGTCAAAGCGGCGCTCGCCTTCGACGAGAACATGGGCGATGACGTGCTGCGGATCGTGCTGGTCGACACGTTCAAGGACGAGGCCGAGGAATCCCTTCGGGTCGCCGCGGCGCTGGGCAAGCGACTGCGTGGCGTGCGGCTCGACACGCCGGGCGAGCGCGGGGGAGTCACGGTCGACCTCGTGAAAGAGGTCCGCGCCCGGCTGGACCTGGCCGGGTTCGACCACGTCGGCATCTTCATCTCGGGAGGGCTCGATGCCGAGCGGATCCGCGCGTTCGAGGCTGCCGGCTGTCCGATTCACTCCTACGGGGTCGGGATGGCGATCAGCTCCGCGCCGCCGATCGCGTTCACTGCGGACATCAAGGAGATCGGGGGCAAGCCGATGACCAAGCGCGGTCGGATCCCGGGCGCGGTACCGAATCCGCGCCTTGTCCGAGTCATCTGAGGCGCCCTGCGCGCGCCCGCGGCAGAGCCCAGCTCCTCGCTCACCAGGCCGCGTGCCGCGCGTGCCACGTCTGCGCCGACCAGGGCATCATCGCCGAGGCCAATCCGACATTCGAGGGACGGTGGGGTGCGCCGTTTTTCATGGTCGGACAGGCGCCAGGTCCGGCAGAGCGCGAGTCGCGCCGGCCGTTTTCCGGGCGCGCGGGCAAGGAGCTCGACCGCTGGATGATCCGCGCCGGCTTCGACGACGCCGAGGAGTTTCGGCGTATGACCTACATCGCCGCGTTGATGCGCTGCTTTCCTGGTCGCAACCAGCAGGGCGCCGGCGACCTGCGTCCGCCGCCTGCGGGTGTGGCCAACTGCGCGCACTGGCTCGACGCGGAGCTGAGGTTGTTGAAGCCGAGGGTGTTGATCCTGGTCGGCCAGATGGCGATCACGCGGTTTCTGGGTCCAGGCTCGCTCGAAGACCGCGTCGGGAAGAGGTTCGGTGATCGGCCGGTGATGGTTCCGCTGCCACATCCTTCCGGCCAGAGCCGCTGGCTGAACCAATCCGCGAATCGCGAACGTCTCGCAAGAGCACTCGCACTGATCGGCGAGCTCCGTGCAAACTTTGCCCGGTGAGATATCTCCTTATCTATTACGGCGGCACGATGCCCGCGACGCCTGCCCAGCAGGCCCGAGTCATGAAGCAGTGGACGACGTGGTTCAACAAGCTCGGCCCGGCCATCGTCGATCCAGGCAATCCGTTCTCCGGGAAGGTGAACAAGGTCAGGCCTGACGGTGTGGCGAAAGGCCCTGTCGGAATGCGCGCTTCCGGTTACAGCATCATCGAGGCGCCGTCGCTCGAGGCCGCGACCAGGCTTGCCAGGCGCTGCCCGGTGATCAAGGGCGGCGCTCAGGTCGCGGTCTACGAAACCTTCAACGTGATGTAGGTCTGTCATGCCTGCGTTCTTCGGCCGCCGCGAGCGCGACCACGTGGTGATCGAAGGGGGCGACGCGCGACACCTCGCCCGGTCGCTCCGAGCACGTCGAGGCGAATCGATCGACGTCGTCGACCCGAGGGGCTTTCTTCTCACGGTTCGGGTCGAGTCGGTCTCAGCGGATCGCGTGGAGGGTCATGTAGTCGAGGAGCGCGCTTATCAGCCAGAACCGTCGGCGCACATCACCATCGCGATCGCAAATCTGCCGGCGCCTTCTCTGGAACTCGTCCTTTCACGATGCACCGAGGCCGGGGCATCTGCGTTTGTCGTCTTCAACGCCGACCGCAGCGTCGGCCGCGGGCAGAAGATCGAGCGCTGGAACGCGATCTGCCGCGAGGCGGCGATGCTCGCGGCGCGGCTGCGGGTGCCCGAGGTTTCGATTGCGTCAGACCTCGACGCGGTCATCGGAGCGGCCGATGCGGCCGTGATGCTGTCGCGGACGGCGCCGCGGCGCCTGGCGGAAATCACCCAGCCGCGGGACCTTAAGGTGCTGGTCGGTCCTGAAGGCGGTTGGACCGAACGCGAGCTCGCCCTTGCGACCGAAACCGCTTCCCTGGGCCCGCGCAACCTCCGTGCGGAGACGGCGGCCCTGGTTGGGCTCGCGATCGCCCTGTCAGCTCGCGGCGACTAGACGCAGCGCAGCTACGCCTTCTTGCCCCTGGCCGTCTCCACCTCGCCGGTGATGGCCACCACCGAGGCATATCCGAAGAGGAACGCCCCGGCGACCATGAGCCCCGCCGCGACCGGCAGCAGCCACGACGTGGCGGCCAGTCCCAGGCACACGATCCCAACGGCAACCAGCAGCAGCGCGTAGGTCCGGAAGCCGCGCTTCGAAGCCGCGAAACCAGGAGGTAGGCTGCCCAGGTACTTCGAGGTGACGGTGCGGATCACGTAATCACCAGCACCGAACAGGTTGACCAGGAGGACGGCCCCGGCGACCACCAGCGCCACGCCTATCACGAGCACCACCGCCACGATGCCTAGCATTTTGACCGTGGCAGTCACCACCAGGCAGGCGCTCGTGCGGAATTTCTGCATCATCGCCCACATCGACCACGGCAAATCGACGCTGGCCGACAGGCTCCTCGAGCACACCGGCGCGATCAGCCAGCGCGAGATGCACGACCAGGTCCTCGACACGATGGACCTGGAGCGCGAGCGCGGGATCACGATCAAGCTGCAGGCAGTGCGAATGTCGTACCCGTCGAAGGACGGCCAGACGTACGAGCTCAACCTGATCGACACACCGGGCCACGTCGACTTCGCCTACGAGGTCTCGCGCTCACTGACCGCGTGCGAAGGCGCGATCCTGGTCGTGGACGCCGCGCAGGGGATCGAGGCGCAGACCCTCGCCAACCTCTACCAGGCGGTCGAGGCCGGCCTGACCATCGTCCCTGTCGTCAACAAGATCGACCTGGACGCCGCCCAGCCGGAGCTCGTGGCCGAGGAGATCTCGGACGTCACCGGGATCTCGCGCGACCAGGTGATCTTCGCGTCGGCGAAGCTCGGCGTGGGGACCGAGGCCATCCTCGAGGCCGTGGTCAACCGCGTTCCCGCGCCGCGCGGGGATCCCGAAAAGCCTCTGCGGGCGCTCATCTTCGACTCCCACTACGACACCTACCGCGGCGTGATCACGTATGTCCGGGTCGTGGACGGCGAGATCGTCCCGCGCACCCGGATCCGGATGATGAACACAGGCAAGGTCCACGAGGTCGACGAGGTGGGTTGGTTCTCACCCCGTCCTCGGCCTGCCGACGGGCTCACGGCGGGGGAGGTGGGGTACGTCACCGCCGCGATCAAGAACGTGGTCGACGCGCGTGTGGGCGATACCATCACCACGGCCGAGCACGGCGCGAGCGCGCCGCTGCCGGGCTACCGACAGGTCAAGCCGATGGTCTTCGCCGGGCTGTTCCCAACCAACTCAGACCAGTTCGCCGACCTGAAGGAGGCGCTCGAAAAGCTGCAGCTCAACGACGCCGCGCTGTCGTTCGAGCCTGAGAACTCGGCCGCGCTCGGATTTGGCTTTCGCTGCGGCTTCCTCGGCCTGCTCCACCTGGAGATCGTGCAGGAGCGCCTCGAGCGCGAGTTCGAGCTCGAGCTCATCACGACCGCGCCGACGGTGGAGTACCAGGTGAAGCTGAAGCGCGGCGGCGTCATCGAGGTCGACAACCCGGCCCTGCTGCCGGATCCGACCGCGATCGAATTGATCTCCGAGCCCTTCGTGAGGCTGGCCATCATCACCCCCTCCTCCTACGTCGGACCGATGATGGAGCTCTGCCAGGAGCGGCGCGCCGCGTTCAAGCACCTCGAGCACAGGCCCGGCGACCGAGTCGTGCTCGAATACGAGATCCCCCTCGGCGAGATCATCCACGACTTCTACGACCAGCTGAAGTCGCGCTCGAAGGGCTATGCGTCGATGGACTACGAGATGATCGGCTTCCGCGAAGGCGATCTCGTCAAGCTGGACGTCCTGGTTGCCGGGGAGCCGGTCGACGCCCTGTCCCTGATCACGCACCGGACCAAGGCCCAGTCGCAGGGGAGGCGCCTGGTCGAGAAGCTGAAGGCGATCATCCCGCGCCAGCTCTACGAGGTCCCCATCCAGGCCGCGATCGGCGGCAAGATAGTCGCTCGCGAGACGATTCGGGCGATGCGGAAGGACGTGCTCGCGAAATGCTATGGCGGCGACGTGACCCGGAAACGCAAACTGTTGGAGAGACAGAAGGAAGGCAAGCGGCGAATGAAGCGTGTCGGCTCGATCGAGATTCCCCAGGAGGCGTTCATGGCGGTGCTGACGCTTGACTAGGTCGGTCAGGCTCGCGGCGGCGCTCGTGGCGCTGGCGCTGGTCATGCTGGGTTGCGGCCGCAACAACTCGAGCAACTCGGGGCCGAGCATGGGCGCCGTCTACGCAGGTCGGGTGGTGCTCAACGACGTGGCACCGATCGTCCGCGATTCCTCCTCGTGGTGGGAGGGACCGCCGACTTTCAACGTCCGGCCGCTCAACAGCTCCACCCGGCTTGACGAGGACCGTTTCGGCGTCACGGTGAGGTTCTCGCATGTCGGAAGTCGTGAATCACTGGAGGTCGAATACGAGGTCTGGGTCTCGACGTCGATCGCGACCTCCTTCATGAGCGCGTACCAGAACTCCCTCGGCAGCTCCCTGACCGGGCCGAAGGCCGGCGACCAGTCGCTGTACTACAACCGCAACATCGGCGCCGGGGCCGCGCCGTATCTCAACGCCTCGTACGTTCGGGTGGGCCAGACCGTGATCTCGATCATCTGGTCTCACGTCGACGCGGTCGCCAGCACGAGCACCGTCGGCAAGTTGGCCGTCAAGGCGGCCAGCCGCTTGAAGGACGCGGTCAACGGCAAGGTGCATCCCTCCCCGATCCCGACACAGGATCCCCTACTCCTCCCGCCGGAGGGACCCGACCTGACGCTGCTGGGCAAGACGGTGCTTCCGATCGAGGTCGTGCCCCAGCTGCTGGTCTATCCGGCGCCCGAAGAGATGGTGACGTTCTTCAAGCAGGGCGGAGTGAACGACTTCGTGTTCGGCGACTACGCGGTCGACGTCGACACGCATATGGAGATCAACACTGCGGGCTTCAAGTTCTCGAGTCCAAACGGCGCGAAGGACTGGATCGACGCCGTTTACGGGAGCAGCAGCAACCTGCTGTCGGGCGTCTACCTCAACTACGAGCAGGACACCGGTCAGTACGTCGCCGCGTTCGGCTCGGGCAACAAGGGCGTGCTGATGGTGTGCAAGTCGTCGGCCCTCGGCGAGCAGGCCTCCCGCTCATGCGAGGGGCCCCTGCTGCGCATGGTCAAAGCGTGGGGGCAGGTGCTCGGGGGCTAGGTCGTCTCGGACCATCGCCACTGCTTCGTCAGGCCTTCGCGCAGCGACACCCGCGGCTCCCAGCCGAGCCGCTCGCGCGCGATATTGATCGACGCGCCGGTGTGACGCAGGTCGCCGGGGGCGGCGGGGCGATAAAGGCGCCGCGCCTTTGCCTGGCTCACGTCCTCGAGCGTGTCAAGGACTTTGTTCACCGAGACTCGGCTGCCGCCGCCGAGGTTGATGATCTGGCCGGCGACGTCCGCGGACGCGGCTTTCAGCGTGCCGTCGATCGCGTCGGAGACATACGTGAACTCCCGCGTCTGCTCGCCGTCCCCAAAGATCTCGATCTCCTCGTTCGCGACGAGTGCCTCGATGAAGCGGAAGAACGCCATGTCCGGACGCTGGCGCGGGCCGTAGACGGTGAAGTAACGCAGCGAGGTCACCGGGATTCCGAAGTTGCGCATGTACACAAAGGCCAGGTGCTCGGCCGCGAGCTTCGTCATCCCGAACGGCGAGACGGGGAGTGGGAGGGCCGTCTCTTTGGTTGGGAACCTCACCGCGTCGCCATAGACCGACTCGCTCGATGCGAACACGAGGCGCTGGATGGGCGACTCGCGCAGAGCCTCCAGGAGCTTCTGCGTGGCGACGATGTTGTCGTGCACGTAGCGAGCGAAGTGGTCTCCCCAGCTGGGGCGTGCGCCTTCCTGCCCGGCCAGGTGAAAGACGACGGCCGCTCCTTCGAGGACGAGCTGCAGGTCGGCGGCGACAAGGTCGGCCTCCAGGAGGGTGAAGTTGGGATTCGCGCGCGACGTCTCAAGGTTCTGCTCCTTGAGCCCGCGGGCGTAGTAGTCGCTGAACGAGTCGATGCCGACGACCGAGTGGCCGTCGGACAGGAGGCGCTCGCAAAGGTGTGAGCCGATGAATCCTGCGGCCCCGGTGACCACGACCCGGGTCGGTCTTTCAAGCATGCCGGTCAAGACTACCTATGCTCGTTCCGAATGAATCGCTTCGAGTCCTGGCTCGCCACGACCGATCTCGGGGTCGCCGTGAAGGAGTTCCCGCAAGGCACGCGCACCGCCGGCGACGCTGCGCATGCGGTCGGATGCGAGGTGGGGCAGATCGTCAAGTCGCTCGTGTTCCTCGCCGGCGGCAGGCCGGTGATTGCCCTGGTCAGCGGCGCCAACCGCCTGGACGAGGGACGGCTTGCGGCGGTCGCAGGCTCGCCGGTGACGAAGGCGGACGCGGAGACCGCGCGGACGGCAACGGGCTTTGCGATCGGCGGCGTGCCTCCTTTCGGCCATGCCACAGAGCTCCCGGTCTACATGGACCGAGACCTCATGGGCTTCGGGGTCGTCTGGGCGGCCGCGGGTCGCCCGGATTCGGTTTTCGAGATTGAGCCGTACCGTCTGCGGGAACTTAGTAAGGCGACGGTGATCGATCTCAAATGAGCGCTCTTTTGATCTTCTGCCGCGACTGCGGGAAGCAGGTGCCAAGCTCGCACACCAAAAACGGGTACTGCATGGACTGCCAGGTCAGGCGCACAGTCGCCGACCTGCGGGACGAGCACGCCCGACTGTGGCGCAAACGCGAGCGGTACCGCACGCAGAATGCAAACGTCGAGCAGATCGCAAAACAGATCGCGCGGGTAGAGGACAGGATGGGACAGCGAATCAAGGAGCTCGTCCCCAACGACCGCGAGGCGGTCGACCACCTTCGCCGCGAGCTCGAGGCGGCGCGCGGCCAGCGCTACACGATCAAGGGTGTCTGACCAGCTTCTCGCGTTTCGACACCTGTACGTCCACATCCCTTTCTGCAAGCACAAGTGCGGCTACTGCGACTTCAACGCGTACGCCGGGATGGACCGCCTCATGCCCGATTACGTGGACGCGCTGGAGAAGGAGCTTGTCTTCGCGCGGGAGCGCTATCCGTTTCAGCAGCTCGACACCGTCTATCTCGGAGGCGGGACGCCGAGCCTTTTACCGGCCGGCCTGATCGCGCGACTACTCGATTTCATCCAGCGAAACTTCAACGTGGCGCCGGAAGCCGAGGTGACCTTCGAGGCCAACCCGGCCAGCACGGACGAGGCGAGGATCGCGGCCTGGATCGAGGGCGGGGTCAATCGACTGAGCCTCGGCGTGCAGGGCTTCGATCCCCGCGCGCTCGCCGTTCTCGAGCGCAAGACGGACGCCGCTCAGGCGACGCGGGCCTTCGCTCTCGCGCGCGAGATGGGCGTCCGCAACATCAGCGTCGACCTGATCTACGCGGTCCCCTACCAGAGCCGCGCTGCATGGCTCGACACGCTGCGCCGCGCGATCAAGATGGAGCCGGACCACGTCTCGACCTACTGTCTGTCGTTCGAGGAGGGCACGCTGCTGTATCGCCGCCGCGCCGCGGGTCGCGTGCCCGAGGTCGAGCCGGACCTCCAGTGGGACCAGCTCGACGCCGCCTGCGACGTGCTCGAGGCGGCGGGCTTTCGCCGCTACGAGGTTTCGAACTGGGCGCACCGCGGGTTCGAGTCGCGGCACAACCAGGCCTACTGGCGCTGCCGTCCCGTCTATGGAGCGGGCGCCGGCGCTCACTCTTACGCAAGCGATGGGTCGTCCGCGTGGCGCTGGTGGAACGTGGCTCGTCCGCGCGAGTACATCGCGGCAGCTCCGACGCCGAAGGCGGATGGGGAGGAGCTCGAGCCGCGAAAGGCATCGGCCGAGTCCCTGATGCTCGGCCTGCGAACCGCCGAGGGCGCCCGGGTGCCTCCGGGATTTGACCGGGAGCTGCTCGGACTCCAGCGGGCGGGCCTGGTCCAGCGCCTCAACGGCCGGGTCGTGCCCACGCGCCGCGGCATGGATCTGCATAATCAGATCGCGCTCGCCGTGCTCTGAAGTGCGCCGGATCGCGAACGATGTCGCGTTGAGAGCTTGAGATGGCAGCACTGAGGCGGTACACGGGACTGCTGGTCGCCATCATCGTCGTCCTGGTCCTGGTCGACGTCGTGATCGCGGGCCGGCTGGTCGCCAACCGCGCCTCGCTCCCACCGAGCACGTCGAACACCGCGCAAGCCGAAAGACAGGCGGCGCATCCCTGCAACCATGGCTACTACGTCTCCCAGGCGGCGCACTCCAAGAAGGGCGGGGGCTATGTCAGCGGAATCGCCAGGTCGAACCTCGGCAAGGACGGCAAGTGCACTGCGCCGCTGCCCGCCCAGGCCCCCGCGACTACAAAGGGCTCCGACGACCAGACCTAGCCTGTACTGTTAGTTAGCACTCTCAGGGCGAGAGTGCTGAAAGGAGATGGAGCAGAGAAAACAGGCGATCTTGCGCGCGGTGGTTCGCGAGTTCACGACCAGCGCCGTCCCGGTCGGCTCGCAGGCGCTTCAGAGCCGGTACTTCCTCAACCTGTCCTCGGCCACGATCCGCAACGAGCTGGCCGAGCTCGCCGACCTCGGCTACCTGACCCAGCCGCACACCTCGGCCGGGAGGGTGCCCACCGACTCCGGCTACCGGTATTTCGTCGACTTCCTGATGGACCTTGAGCCGATCCCGGACCGGGTGACCGCCTTCATCGACGACGAGCTTCGCGGCGCGCCGGGGGACGTGCAGGGGTTGGTGGAGCGGATCGCGATGACGGTCGCGGCCGTGACTCAGAACGCTTCGGTGGCAAGCGCGCCGCAGGGAACGCTCGCCCGGATCAAACACGTCGACCTCGTCTCTCTAGAGCCCAAGGAAGTTCTCCTGATCCTGCTCCTCGAAGGCAACCTGCTCCGACAGCAGGTGGTCGACACGGCGCAAGCCGCGACCCAGGCCCAGCTGACCAGGCTGGCCTCGAAGCTCAACGCGTCCCTTGCGGGCAAGGCGAGCGACGAGGCGCGGCGCCATTACGAGGCAGCGCCGCTCGGCCTCGAGAAGGAGTTCCTCGGCCGGGTGATCGCCGTCCTCGACCTCTACGAGAAAGGATCGGAGAGCCTCGTCGTGCACGACGGCGTGCGCAACCTGCTCCGCCAGCCGGAGTTCGCCGAAGCGTCACGGGTCCACCAGGTGCTCGAGGTCCTCGAGGAGACGCGCTACCTGACCGTCCTGCTCCGACAGCTGATCGGCGAGTCCGACCTTCAGATCGTGATCGGGTCCGAAAACATCTCGAGCCAGCTCAAGGGCTGCGCGGTCGTGCTCACGACCTACGGCCCGACCGAGCGGCTGAAGGGCGTCCTTGGCGTGATCGGCCCGACCCGCATGGCGTACAGCCAGACGGTCGCCCGGCTGCAGGCCGTCGCGCGCGGCGCCAGCGACCGAATGGCCGAGCTAGGAGTTTGACGGCGAGGCCGTTCGCGGTATCTAGAGTTCGATGACGACCCGCAAGCATCCCCGCGACCCGGAAGAGATCGCGGCCAGCATCGCCCTCTTCGAAGGCAAGATCGCCGAGCTCGAGTCCGCGCTCGCGGAGGCCAGGGAAAGGTACATCCGCCTGGCCGCGGACTTCGAGAACTACAAAAAGCGCGCGCGCCAGGAGCAGATGGAGACCATCCAGCACGCGTCGGCCGAGCTGATCAACCGAGTCCTTCCGGTGCTCGATGACCTTCACAGCGTCCTCGACCACAAGCCGAAAGGCACCGACGAGTCGTGGGCGAAAGGCCTCGAGCTCAGTGTGCGCAAGCTCGAGGAGGTGCTCCGCACGCACGGCCTGCAGCCGATCGAGGCCGTGGGTGTGCCCTTCGACCCCAAGCTCCACGAGGCGGTCGCCCACGAGGAGTCGAGCGAGCATCCCGAGGACACCGTCGTCCAGGAGCTGCGGCGGGGATACCGCCTTCGCGACCGCGTGGTCAGGCCGGCGCTGGTCAAGGTCTCGCGTCACCCGGCCGCCCTTCCCGAAGAAAGCAGCTCCGAATAGCCGGCAGTGGCGGTCAAACGCGACTACTACGAGGTGCTCGGCGTAGGCAGGCAAGCGTCGGCAGAGGACCTGAAGCGGGCGTTTCGCAAGATCGCGATGGACTCGCACCCGGACCGGAATCCAGATGACCATGTCGCTCACGCCCGGTTCAAGGAGGCGAGCGAGGCGTACTCGGTGCTCTCCGACCCGGAGCGACGGCGCAGCTACGACCTGTTCGGCCACTCGGCCGTCGGCGCCGGCGGACCAGCGGTCGACTTCTCGGACATGCCGTTCGCGGACATCTTCGACACGTTCTTCGGCGGCGGTTTTGGTGCGCGAGCGCGGCGCGAGCGGTCGAATCGCGGCGACGACCTTCGCTACGACCTGACGATCACATTCGAGGAGTCGTTCACCGGCGTCGAGAAACAGGTCGAAGTCCCGCGTCTTGCCACGTGCGAGCGATGCTCGGGCAGCGGAGCGGAGCCAGGCACCAGCCCCCAGACGTGTCCCGGATGCGGCGGATCGGGCGAGGTCCGGCGGGCCGCGCAGTCGTTCTTCGGCCAGGTGGTGACGAGGGCGACGTGCCCCACCTGCGGTGGCGCGGGGCGGATCCTGAGGAACCCGTGCGCCGAATGTCGCGGGCAGGGCAGGGTGCAGAAGGCAAGGCGGCTCGCCGTCAAGATCCCGGCCGGAGTCGACACCGGCTCGCAGATCAGGATCAGCGGCGAAGGGGAGGCAGGTCTGCGGGGCGGTCCTCCCGGCGACCTCTACGTGGTTCTGCGGGTGACGACACACGAGCAGCTCGCGCGCCACGAGCAGGACGTCGTCTTCCAGCTCCGGGTCAACATGGTGCAGGCCGCGCTCGGGGACCGGATCGAGATTCCCACCATCGAGGGGCCTGTCGAGATCGCGATCCCGGCGGGCACGCAGCACGGGCAGTCATTCCGGCTGAAAGGTCGCGGGATGCCGGACGTCAGGGGTGGGCGGCGTGGCGACCAGTACGTGGTCGTCCAGCTCGTGATTCCGAAGGACCTGGACCCAGAGCAGAAAGCGATGCTGCGGAAGCTGGGAGGGCTGACGGGCAAGCCCGAGAAAGTGGCGAAGGGTTTCTTCGACAAACTTCGCGACGTAATAAGCCTTGATTGACGCGCGGAGCACCTAGACTTCCGCACGCGTTCGGTGCGTTGTGAAGCCGTGAGAGGAAAATGGTCCGCCGCGCCGGCGGCTTTCTTGTTGCTCGGTTTCGCGTGCGCACCCCCCGCCAACACCAACCAGGTCGCCTCGATCACGTCGCCGACTCCGTCGCCCTCGCCGACGCCGACGGTTCCGGTCAGAGCTTCGGCCAGCGCGCCCTTCCACGGAGGCGAGGTGGGCGTGGCCTACGCGCCGGTCGGCCTCAATGCCACCGGCGGGGTCGCGCCCTATACGTGGACGGTGACCTCGGGTGGGCTGCCCGCTGGACTGACCCTGGGATCCGACGGGTCGATATCCGGCACCCCGACGAGCGCCGGCAGCTTCACCTTCACGATCCAGGCCACCGACTCGGGGTCGAGCTTCGCGAGCGTGCCGGGCGAGATCTCGATCGCACCTCCGCTCGCGGCGGACCTCCTCCCTTCGTGCGCCACCTATTGCTACGTCGAGCTCGGCTGCGTGTCGGTGTGCGGCAACTTCGGGCAGATCAGCGGAGGCGTCAGCCCCTACACGTTCAGCCTCGAGAGCGGCGTGCTCCCGAGTGGCACCGCACTCCAGGGCCTGTCTCTGACGGGGACGTTCTCCGGCCAGCCGGGTTGGCTCGGGTTCACAGTTCGTATCACGGACGGTTTCGGAGCCGGCGCCACGCTCTCGCCCAGGTTCTGGATGCTCGCCCACATCTCGCTGGCGAGCGGCGTCTGCTACGGCGACTACAACTCGGGGTGCACCGTGAAGCTCCCGTACAGCGGAGGGCCTGAAGGGGTCATGCCCTCGGTTCGGCTCGCCAGCGTCGGCATGAACCCGAACCGGGGTTGCTGGGATCCGAGCGCAACCTCTCCGCCGAAGGGCGCCACCTTGACCGCGGGTGGGGGATACGTCACAGTCGTGATCCCCAACCGGCTGATCAACGGCTACGGCGCCGTCTGGACGGTCGTGATCTCAGACCAGAACCTGTGTTCGGCGGGCACTAACTGCGTCTCGCCCGCGGCTACCGTGACGATCGGAGTTCAGTGCGGGTAGGGGTTATGGCATAACTTCCCTTCTTGCGGGGTAGTTATCTCCTTCAGTAGCTTTGATCCGTATAGAAGAGGACTACAGTGTCGAAAACCATCGATCTCGAACTGACCAGAGCTGAGGTTGAGGTCCTCGAGCTCGAGGCGAGGCTCCGGGTCGTCCCCATGAACGACACCCAGCTTTCGGACGCGCTCAAGGCGGCCCTCGCCGCCAAAAAGGAGCGCCTGGCGAAGCTGCGGACCCTCCACGCCACCGCCGGGCGGGGCAAGACCCCCGGCAAGGACGGTGACGGCGACGAGGTCAACCCCCTTCACGCCGGCCGCCGCCCGCCGCTCAAGCGGACGGTGCCTCAGAGGCCCCAGGCCAAGAACAGCAAGTAGCGGGCCCCGGGTGGCCTGTACGCCCTCCAGCGGCTTGGCCGCCAACTCGCCCCACCTGCGCGGCGCCGCATGAATGGGGAGGAGTTCAAGGGCCCGACCGTTATCTTTCATCGAATTGGCTAAACAGGTGACCTCGGAGCCGAGTTCGGCCGACACTTTGTTTGGAGCCCTGGCGACACCACGGCGCGCGGGGTCCTTGAAGCTGGCTCTGGTCAACGGCACTGCCGTGGCGGCCATCATCGGCGCCGTCTCGTTCGGGATCTGGCAGGCGCACCCGCCCGCCGACGTGCTTCGCGAGGAGGCCGTCCTGATCGGCGTAGGCGTCGCGTTTGCCGTGGTCTACATGGGGGTCAAGTCCTCGCGGCGGTCGACCAATCTCCTCGTCCAGCTGCCGATCATGATCATCGCCGCGGTCCTGACCGACCTGGTGCTGGGAGTTGCCGGCAAGTGGCTCGGCGACGACCTGCCTCCGCTGGCGGCGGTGAGCTTCGCCACGATGTTCCTGTATTTCGAGGCCGGGCTCCGCTCAAGGCATTTCGGATACGTGTTTGGCGTCGCCATCCTCGGGATCGGCGCGCTCTGGATCTACGCCGTCAGCCAGCTCATGGTTTCGGCGAGCGCGGTCGCGATCTGGACGTTGGTGCTCATTGGAGTGGGCATCCTGGGCTATCTGACGTCCAAAGGCGTGGAACGCGACCTCAGCGGCCAGATCGAGCGGCAGAGCTCGCTGCTCGCGACGCTGAGCGACCTGGGTGAGGGACTCTTGATCACCGTGAACGGACGGTTTGCGGCCGGCAATGACGCCTACGTGAATCTGACCGGCTACTCGCGCGAAGAGCTCGTCGCGATCCCCTCTCTGATCGACCTGGCGCCGGCCGACGAGCGGGAGCGGCTGAGAGCAAATCTCGCCTCGAGACTTTCCGGTGGCGAGGCGCCGGGAAGGTACACCTCAGCGCTCATCACCAAGTCGGGCCGCCGGGTCGAGGTCGAGGTCGCAATCCACCGCGTGGGTGCGAGCGGCGGTCAGCTCCTGACGATCGTGTCCGACATCACCGAGCGGCTGCGAGCGGAGGCGGGAGAACGAGAAAGCGAGACGCGATTCAAGACCCTTTTCGACCAGGCCCAGGCGGGGATGGCCTTCACGAGCCTGGACGGCCGCATGACGACGGTGAACCCCGCGTTCTGCCAGCTGGTCGGATACGACGAAGCCGAGCTGCGCAAGCTCTCGCTGCTCGACATCACGTACGCCGACGACGTCCCCGCGCTCAAAGAGGCGATGGCCGCAATGCTCGCGGGGGATGAAGAGGGGCGTCGCATCGAGAAGCGCTACGCGCGCAAAGATGGCGACCAGGTCTGGGTCGACCTGAACATGCGCCTGGTGCGGGGCGCTGACGACAGGCCGCTGTATTTCCAGACGGTCGCCGTCGACATCCGAGACCGCAAGCGCGCTGAAGTTCTCCAGGCCGCGAGGTTTGCGGTGACTCAGGCGCTGGTCACGTCACCGGGATGGGACAAGGCCGCGCCCGGCGTGCTGGAGGGGCTCTGCCGAACGCTCGACTGGGAGCTTGCCGAGTACTGGGAGGTCGATTCGAACCGGGAGGCGATGCGCTTCATCACCTCGTGGAAGCGGCCAGGCCGCGATACGTCCGCATTCGAGGCGACCGCGCCGCAGGTCACCTATCGGCGCGGGGAGGGACTCGCGGGCCGCGTGTGGGAGATGGCTGCCCCGGTTGCGATGCCAGACCTTGCCGGTGATTCCTCACCGCGCGCCGCAGCCGCGCTCGCGGTCGGGCTTCATGGCATCGTCGGATTTCCCGTCCGGAGTGGACGGCGTGTCGTCGGCATGATCTCGCTGCATGCCTGGGCGGCGCGGGACCTCGACGACGGATTGATCGCGGTCATGAGCGACGTCGGGTCGCAGATCGGCGAGTTTGTCGAACGTAAGCGTGCCGAGATTGCGCTGCAGGAGAGCGAGAAGCGCATCCGCTCGGTGCTCGACAACGTCTCCGACGGCCTGGCCACCATCGACCTGACCGGAGTGATCGAGTCCGCCAACCCGGCGGTGAACAAACTGTTCGGCTATTCCGAGCAGGAGCTGATCGGCCAGCAGGCCGACATCCTCATCGCGACCACGCACCGCAGCGCGTTCGACAACTACCTGCAGAGGCGCCTGAAGCTCGACATTCCCGTAAGCGGGGCGCACGAGACGATGGGCAAACGCAAGAACGGAAGCCTCTTCCCGCTCGAGTTCGTGGTCAGCTCGATGCAGGTCGGAACGCGGCATCTCTTCATCGCGACCCTGCGCGACATCTCGGAACGCAAGGCCCACACCGACGCGCTCGAGTACCAGGCGCTCCATGATGCGTTGACCGGGCTCCCGAACCGCAGCCTGTTCGGCGACCGCCTGCGCCAGGCGCTGCTCGGAGCGCGACGCAATCAGAAGATGTTCGGCGTCCTCCTGCTCGACCTCGACCGCTTCAAGGACATCAACGACGCCCTCGGTCACGACCGCGGCGACAGTCTCCTCCAGGAGGTGACCTCGCGTCTCCGAGGCGTGCTCCGCGCGACCGACACGGTCGCGCGGCTGGGAGGCGACGAGTTCGCGGTGCTCACCAATGACGCCAAGCATCCCGAGGACGTCGTCGCCACCGCGCGAAAGATCCTCGCGTCGCTGGAGGGACCGTTTGCGATCGGCGACCAGATGGTCGAGACGGGCGCGTCGATCGGGATCGCGATGTATCCGATCCATGGCGACGATCCGAGCACGCTTCTGCGCCGCGCCGACGTGGCCATGTACGTGGCCAAGCGCTCAGGGGGTGGGTATGCGCTCTACCAACCCGAGCAGGAGGCGCAGACGCTGCGCCGATCAGGGCTGGCCGGCGAGCTGCGCCGCGCCATCCCGCAGGGCGAGCTGGTCCTGCATTACCAGCCGCAGGTCACCCTGGCCACGGGCGCGATCCACGCCCTCGAGGCGCTGATCCGTTGGAACCACCCACGTGAGGGATTGATGCCGCCTGACCGATTCATCCCGATGGCGGAAGAGACCGGCATCATCCATCCGCTCACCGCATGGGTGCTCGACTCCGCGCTGTCGCAGCTGTGCAGGTGGCTGGAGGAGGGTCTCGACGTTGCCGTCTCTGTGAACGTCTCGCCGCGCAACATCGAGGATCACTCCCTGGAGGAGATGGTCGCCCAGGCCCTGGGCAACTTCAAAGTCGAGCCGAGCCGCCTGACCCTCGAGATCACAGAAGGCGTGGCGATGGCGGCTGCCGCGGCCAAAGCGCTGCGCCGGCTGCACGAGATGGGCGTGCGCCTCGCGCTCGACGACTTCGGCACCGGCTACTCGTCGCTGCTCTACCTCATGCGACTGCCGGTCAACGAGATCAAGATCGATCGCTCGTTTGTCTCCGCGCTGGCGACGGATCCCGATTCGGGCGCCATCGTGCGCTCCGCGGTGGGCCTCGGCCACAACCTCGGCCTGCGCGTGGTGGCGGAGGGGCTGCAGGATCAGCTTGCCGAAGCAGTCCTGGTCGACGCGGGATGCGACGCGGCGCAGGGATTTCTCGTCGGACGCCCGGCAGAGGAGAGCGAGATCACGACCATCCTCATGCGGCAGGCCGGGCTCGAAACCAAAGAAAGGCTGACCGAGTCGGGTTGAACGCCCTCGTTCTGGGGGCGAGCGGGCAGCTGGGTTTGGAGCTGGTCCGGCTGCTGGGTGCTGACACCGCCGTCGCCCATGACCGGCTTTCGATCACGGACGCCGAGGCGGTCGAGGCGCTCATCAAGGAGCGTAAGCCGGAAGTTGTCTTCAACTGCGCCGCATACAACGCGGTCGACCGAGCTGAAAGCGAGCCGGAGGTCGCTTACGCGGTGAACGCGGAGGGTCCGTTTCATATCGCGGGTGCGTGCGGGCGGCACGGCGCGAGGCTGGTGCACTTTTCGACCAACTTCGTCTTTGACGGATCCAGCGACGAGCCCTACGTCGAGACCGACGAACCGGCTCCCCTCTCCGTCTACGGCAGCTCGAAGCTCGAGGGCGAGCGGAAGGCGCAGGAGACCGGTGCCCGGGTGCTGATCGTCAGGACGGCGGCGCTGTTCGGCGGGCCGCGCAGCTTTCCGGGCCGCGTCCTGGAGCGGGCACGCGCAGGTGAAGCTCTTCGCGTCGTGTCCGATCAGAGCGTCAACCCGACCTTCACCCGAGACCTCGCCGCAGCCGCGCTCGAGCTGGTCCGGGCGGACGCGACCGGGCTGGTCCACGGGGTGGCGGACGGCTGCACGGGGTGGGACGGCTTCGCCCAGGCGGTCCTGGCCGAATCCGGGCTCGACGTGGCGGTGGAGTCTGTCCCTACGGGCGCCTACCCGACGGCCGCCAGGAGACCGAAGAACGGGTGCCTCGCCTCGACTCGAATCGCGCCGCTACGCCACTGGCGGGAAGCCCTTCACGACGCTCTGAACCCATAAAAAAGGCTCGGGCCGGGCGATTTCTCGACACCGGCTCCGAGCTTGGCTGCGGGGGGTGAGGTTCGAACTGAAGATGAGTCCCTTTCTGAAGGCCCGCGCACCCACGTGCGCAGTGAAAAGTTTGGCACGGAATCTCCGATTGGGGTAAGCGATCTGTGCACATTTTCAACGACGAAATGCCTGCGCCGCCCGTGAAATCCCAAGCCCCTCTCTGAAATCATGCGTGGAATCCCGACTGCTTTTGGATATGGATTCGTTAGTCCCAGCGAACGCCTTGCACAGATTGATCAGTTCGAGGGATGTGGCAACTCGCCTGGGCGTCAGCCAGGCGACGGTGATCCGCGCGGTGGCGCGCGGTCTTCTGCGACCTGCCTTGATCACGCCCGGAGGCCACCGGCGCTTCGACCGGAAGGATGTCGAGGCCTTCGCCGAGGGTCTCCAGGACGATCCCGAGGGTGCCCGCCTGCTCACCACGGGACAGGCCGCACGCCTGCTCGGCGTCAGCCAGCCGACCCTCAATCGCGCTGTGCGCAGCGGCCGCATCCGCCCGACCGTGACCACCCCCGGCGGCCACCGTCGCTTCGACAGCGCCGAGCTCAGCGCCTCCCTGTACTTCGAGGAGACGCTGTGACGACCCAGGGAGAAGATCCCGGCCACCACTCGGGGCCGGGGCAGGACCCCGGCCGCGGCTTCTCCGGTCTCGCCTGGAGCTTCCTCCTCAACGCGGTCCTCGTGGCCGCGTTCGTCTTAGGCGCGATCCCGATCGTCGCGATCGTGCACGGCTTCATCGACCTCGTCGTGGAATCGAAACACCACAGTGGCGCGGACTGGGTTGCGTATGGCTTCGCCTTCACCGGGCTGTTCCTCGGAGCGGTGTTCTTCGCGTATGCCGTCAAGTACTACCTGAGCACCGCGATGGTGCTGCTGACCACCCTGGTCGGCGCGGGCGCTCGAAACGGAAACGGCGGCACAAGGACGAACGGCTACGGCATCCACCGCATCAACGGAAACGGCAACGGCTACCACCTCGACCTCGGCTACCACCCGTTCGTCTCGGTGCACGTCGCCGCCTACAACGAAAAGCGCGTCATCGAGCGACTGCTCACCGCGCTGTCGCAGCTGGACTACCCGGAGTACGAGGTCGTGGTCGTCGACGACTCGAGCGACGAGTCGGTGCAGATCCTTCAGAGATGGGTGAACCGGCCGCGCTTCAAGATCCTGCACCGCACGAGCCGCGCAGGGTTCAAGGGCGGCGCGCTCCGTGAGGCGCTGAAGGTGATGGACCCGCGCACCGAGTACGTCGTCGTCTTCGACGCGGACTCCGTGCCCTTCCCGGACTCGATCGAGCGCCTGCTGCCGCTCTTCTACAGGGTGAGCGACGGCACGTCGAACAAGCGCTTCGAAGCTGCCTTCGGCCGCACTGATCCGCCGTCGGAGCCAGGGCAGATCAAGCGCCGGCTCGAGGTCGCGGCCGTGCAGAGCTACCAGTGGCACGTCCTGAACAAGTCAGAGAGCTGGCTCACGGAGGCGGTCCGCGCCGAGTACGCCGGCAGCTACATGATCGAGCGCCCATTCCAGGACGCCATCGGTTCGCTGAAGATGATCGCCGGCACCGCGTACATGATCCGCGCGGACGTCCTGCGCGAGGCCGGCTGGGGGACGAGCATCACCGAGGACTGGGAGCTCACCCTCAAGCTGTACGCGCGCGGCTACAAGGTCGTTTACACGCCGTGGGCGGAGACGCCGGCGGAGTGTGTCAGCACCTTCTCCCGACTTGCGCGGCAGCGCATGCGGTGGGCGGAAGGCCATACGCACAACGTGCGCAAGTGGTTCGTGCCGATCATGCGGTCGCCGTCCGTGTCGCCCATCGAGAAGCTCGAGTTCCTCTACGACTCGAGCTACTACCTGCAGGCCGGTCTCTTTGTCGTAGGGTCCGTCAGCTGGATCGTCTCCGAGCTGTTCTTCCGTACGCACGTGCCGGGATGGACTGCTCTGCTGGGGTGGTCCCTGCTTTTCTCGAACGTCTTCGCGCTCCCGCTGATGAACCTCGCCGGCCTGATCCTGGAAGAGGCGCCCGCGCGCGACGTCCAGGGCGTGGCGGGCGCGCTCGTGCTGTCGTTCGCGCTGGTGCCCTTCCAGGGCTGGGCGGCGTTCAAGGGCCTGATCAGCAAGGACGAGGGCCCCTGGTTCCGCACCCCGAAGACGGGCCTCGTCACCGACGAGGTCAAACACCTGCGGCGGCTGGTGCTGCTGCGGCGATGGCTCGACGCTCGCCGGCGGCCCGCGCCGGGATGGGCTCCGCCCGCAAAGCCCCTCACCCAGCCCCCGGTCCACGCCGCGAAGGCGCGGAGGCGCTGGCTCGGCTGGGTCGTGGTCGGCGTCTTGGTGGTGATGTTCGCTTCGCTCGCCATCGCCTCGGTCCGTGCGCCCGTCGTCAGCGCGGCGGGCAACCCGCTGTATCTCCACGGCACCGGTACAGCGCCGGGTTGCGTCGCGAGCATGGTCGATCAGGCGATCGGCACGCGGTCCACGGCCTGTGCAATCCAGTCGGTGTCGGGTGGAGCCGTGACGACCTGGGCGTTCACCGGCCTCCCGGCCCAGACGATCGCCTCTGGTGTCTGGGGATTCACCATGTACTGGACCGGCGGCAGCGGCACGACCAACGACACGGTCAGCATCGCGGCGGGCGTGTCTGCGACGTCGAGCTGCGTGCCGTTCGTGGCGGCCGTTCCCAACGCCGGCACGACCTGGACGGCGACCTACGGGTCGAACGGCACGAACACCACCAGCCCGGTCACGGTGAGCACGAGCGCGAGCCAGCTGCCGCTCGTGATCCCCCCGGGCGGATCGCTGTGCATCCAGGTGACGCTCACGCACAACACCGGCGGCAAGCCGTCGCTGACATACGACGGGACGGCAGGGCTTGCCGACACGAGTATCGTGCCGCCGAGCATCGTGGTCCCTGAGTCATTGCTCGGCCTGGCCGGCCTGGTGGCGATCATTCCGATGTTCGCCTCGAGGCTCGTGAGACGGCGGCGATGAGATCACGCGA
>WNGD01002333.1_pt1 | contig 43826 bp, 44 predicted proteins | sample 5400671 | NCBI WGS metagenome assembly WNGD01 (sample SAMN13153369, study PRJNA577476) | soil metagenome | isolation source: 40 cm soil or saprolite under grassland replicate 2 | place: USA:California | collected 2016-06-15 | reverse complement strand
AGGGGTGGCTAGCGGGACTTGAACCCGCGACACCCAGATCCACAATCTGGTGCTCTGCCAACTGAGCTATAGCCACCGCGGCGCGGCAGGAACGCCTGCCTGGGGGAGATCACGATTCTACCGCCCGGCTTGTTGGAGAATGAGTTCATGCCGAGCGGTGCCGAACTCGACCAGATGATCAAGTCGGGCGAGCTGATCGAGTCGCCCAACGAGATGACGCCCGAGTACCTGAGGGAGCTCAAGCACACCCTCATCGTCTCGGGCGACACCGAGCTCATCTCCGCGCCGGCCTACTACCTTGCCGCGAAGCGGGCGCCGAGCATCAACGCCTTCATGACCGGGATCGCCATCATCCAGGACGAGCTGGCGCACGCGCACATCGCCTACCACATCCTCGAGGAGCTCGGCGAGGACCAGGAGAAGCTCATCTTCAGCCGCGACCCCAAGAGCTTCCGCTACCCCTACGCGTTCGACGTCCCGCTCGAAAGCTGGACCGAGCTGGTCGTCGCCAACGGCTTCTACGACCAGGCCGGCTTCTGTCTGCTCGGCGACATCCACGACAAATGCTCGTACGGCCCCTGGAAGCGCGGACTGAACAAGGTGATGCTCGAGGAGAACTTCCACCTCCGCAACGGCCGGACGTGGATGAAGCGCATCAGCGCGGCCGGCGGCGCGGCCAAAGACGAGCTGCAGCGCGCGGTGGACTGGATGTTTCCTTTGAGCGTGGAGTGGTTCGGGCTGCCGGACTCCATGAAGATGCACTCGACCCAGCTCGAGTACCGCCTCAAGGGCCTGACCAACGACCAGCTCCGCCAGTGGTGGCTCTCGACGGTGGTTCCGTACTGTGAGCAGATCGGCGTGAAAGTGCCCGCGCACAAAGTGACCCGCGACGACAAGGACGTCTGGGAGCTCGACTACCCCTTCCCCTCCGAGTTCGACGCAGAGGCCAAGCGGTGGGACTTCAAGCAGCCGATCACCTGGGACGACGTGCTCGTCCGCTGGCGTGAACGAGGCCCGCGGAACGCAGAGATGGTCGCGATGTTCCAGGAAGAGTTCCACAACTTCCGGAAGACGCACAAGAAAGAGTCATGACGCAGCGGTTGTGGGCTGCGCTCTCGGAAGTGGAAGACCCGGAGATGCCCGTGAACCTGGTCGACCTCGGTGTGATCTACGGCGTGGCCGAGAAGGACGGCGTCGTCGACGTCGACCTCACGTTTACCGCAATGGGATGCCCCGCGTCCGAGTTCATCCTCGACGACGTCCGTGATCGTCTGATGCGCGAGCCGGGAGTGCGCGAGGTCAGGGTGAAGGTGGTGTGGGATCCACCGTGGACCACGGCCCGCATGACGCAGGCGGGACGCGACGCGCTCGAAGCGTGGGGTCTTGCCGTTTGAGCGGCACGAGCTACAAGCGCGTCAGCGGCGACGCTGTCGAGTACGAGGTTTTCGCGCGCAAGGCGCGTGTCGACTCGCTCCACCTGGTCGGCAGCGTGGTCGCGCCCGACGCCGACCTCGCGATGGCCTACGCGCGCGCGACGTATGACGAGGAGCGCTGGTGCGAGATGGCGATCGTGCGCAAGGACGACGTGATCCGACTCTGGTCGCCGGGCGAAATATGAGAGGAAACCTCCGGTTTCCTCTCATCGCGGCGTCGGCAAAGCCGACCCGGCCTGCGGCCGGGCAAGCGCCGCTGCTCTCCTTCCCGCTGTTGGAACTTATTAGAAATCCATGAGCCTTTCCGACCTCGTGCTGTCCATCGCGGACAACAAGCAGATGCTCGGACTTCGATACGCCGAGTGGGCAACGCGCGCGCCATCCCTCGAGGCGGACATCGCCGCGGCCGCGATGGGACTCGACGACCTCGGCCACAGCCGCGTCCTTTACGGCTGTCTCGAGCCTCTGGGTTGGGATCCGCGCGGGCCCGAGCGCGAATCGGACCCCGGGAGCATTCGCAACCTCGCCTACTTCGACCAACCGTGGGCGCAGTGGTCGCAGTTCGTCGCCGCCAACGCAATCCTCGACACCGCCTTCACCGTGATGATCGAGGCGTGCGTCGGCGGATCGGTGGAAGTGCTGCAGCACAGGCTTCGCAAGATGCTCATGGAAGAGCGCTACCACTTCCTCCACGGCCGCAGCTGGCTGCGCTCCGGCATCGACAGGGAACCGCTGAATCGAGCGTGGCAGGAAGCGATCGAGTGGTTCGGCCCGTCGGACGGCGAGACCGCGGCCCTGCACCGAGAAGGCAAGCTGGCCATGGGGCCCGCGGAGCTGCAGGCGCGCCTGGAAGAGCAGCTGGAGGCAAAGTCGCCGCACGTACAGGTCGACTGGAAACGCTGGGATTCGGTTCGCCGCCGGGGCAAGCCGGGTGCGATCGACGCGCACACGTTCGGCATGCTGCGGGGCCTCGAGGAGAAGAAGTACGCGCCGCCCACCGCGGCCAAACAAGCCGCGAACTGAGCCTGCCTGCCCGCACTGCAAGGCGCGGGACGCCGAGGTCATCTCGCTCTTCGGCACGCAGGCGATGACGCTCCAGTACAGGTGCCGCCGATGCGGCACTCTCTTCGAAGCGATCAAGTACGACTGAGCCGTGGCCCGTCTCATCTACACCGCGATCGCTTCGCTCGATGGATACGTCGCCGACGAGCGCGGGAACTTCGACTGGGCCGCGCCGGACGAGGAGGTGCACCGCTTCGTGAACGACCTCGAGCGTTCGACCGGTACCTACCTCTACGGCCGGAGCATGTACGAGGTGATGGTCGCGTGGGAGACGCTGCCACTCGAGGACCAGCCGGCATTCATGCGCGACTACGCGGAGATCTGGCGAGCCGCCGACAAGGTCGTCTTCTCGAAGACTCTCTCAACCCCCACCAGTGAACGAACCCGCATCGAGCGAGAGTTCGACACTGAGGCTGTCACCCAGATGAAGGCAGCCTCATCTCGGGACCTCGGCATCGGAGGCCCGACCCTGGCCGCCCGTGCGATCGCGGCCGGGTTGGTCGACGAGTACCACCTGTTCGCCGTGCCGGTGGTTGTGGGTGGCGGAACGAGGTGGCTTCCCGACCACGCCCACTTCAAGCTCGAGCTGCTGGACGAGCGCCGCTTCGACAGCGGGGTCGTCCACGTGCACTACCGCCGCGTCTAGGAGTCGTCCTCCTCCTCGGACCCGCCTGGTGACCGCCGGCGCCTCAGCACCGCGAGAGGCAGCCCCGCCAGCACGACGACCACGATCAGCGCCGCCACGATGATGGGCAGCAGCTGCCCACCTCCGACCCTGATGGCGGCCGGCGGCGGCGAGGCCGCCGGGTAGCCCGCCGCGAAATAGCCCAACGAGCTCGTGCTGGTGTCCACGGTGAACGGCTGCGCCTGCTGGTTCTTGCCGATCGATTTCCAGGGACCGTTCGGATCCGGCGCCTGGTACACGTCGGACGGGTCCGGCTCCAGGGTCGAGTAGCGCAGCACCAGGTTGGATGACTTCTTCAGCGGCGCGTCCGCCGTGATCAGGTACACGTTCGTGACGAACTTGATCCCCGTGGGCTGGGGGCATGTGTCGAGCGGTTTGATGTCCACGGAGATCGAGCTCTTGCCCGTCGCGTCGAACGCGTCTGGAAGAAAGCCGATCACGATCTGCCCGTCGTTGGTGAATGCAGAATTCGCGTCACTCTTGCCGCCGATGACCTTGATGGTGACGTGCCCCGGGCCCGGCTTGATGTTTGCCCCGGCCTGGGGTGGCGGACACGTCCAGTTGTAGGGCTGGGGCGGTCCGAAGCCGTCATAGAAGCCGGGCGCGACCATCCACGCCGCGAACACATAGATGATCGCGGCGGCGGCCATCAGCGCGAGCTTCTTCACAGGGCGAGATCGGCGATGACGTGGCCCAGGATCGGCCCGACCAGATCGCGACAGGCCCATCGCCACAAGGCAAGCACCAAGCCCGCAGCGGCGACTGCGCCCAGAAACTCGGGCGGGTGTGAGAGTGCGTGGGCGAGCGTCCAGAGGAGGGTGCTGCCGACGATCGCCAGCGGCGCTCCTCCCAGGTCCTCGAGGGCCGCAAACAGCGCTCCGCGAAAGGCAATCTCCTCACCAATCGACACCGCGACCGCGGCGGCAGCAAGGCCGGCCGGCAACAAGGGCGCCGCTCCGCTCCGCGCGGCCGCGGGCAGCAGCAAGACCGCGCCCAGCGCCAGCCCGCCGACGATGCGTAGCGGCAGGCGTGACGTTCCGAGGCCGAGGCGCTGCGCCGGGATCCCCAACGCGATGAGCATCAGCGCCGCGCCGCCCAGGATCAGCGCGGGCACGACCGCGCCCGGAGCGCGCATGACCACAGTCCTCATCACTTCGACGGCCAGCACGTAAGCACTGATCACGAGCGCGCGCGCCAGCGAGCGGCTCGGGACAGCCCAGATCATCGCTCGATTATCGGTGTGAGCCTCTGAGCCATGCCGCTGAACGATTTACATGAGGGACCGTTAAGGTGTCGGCCAGTGGCAGACGAGCCCGAGATGGGCTTCATCGAGCGACACGCTTCGGCGGAGTTCGCTCTCGTCGAGCACCCGATGGCGCCAGGCGTTCTCGGGTCACCGATGCACACGCACAGCCGCGAGGACGAGCTGAGCTACGTCGTGTACGGCACGGTCCAGGCGCAGGTCGGCGACCAGGTTGTAACCGCCGGTCCACGCGAGCTGATCTGGAAGCCACGGGGCGTGCCCCACGCCTTCTGGAATCAGGACCGGACCGGGCGCTGATCCTCGAGCTGATAGTCCCGGGAGGATTCGAGTGCTACTTTCGCGAGCTTTTGGAGCTGGCGCGCGCGTCAGGTGGACAGCCCGACCGCAGCAAGCTCCGCGATATCCAGGAGCGCTACGGCCTCACGTTGGATCCCTCGTCCATCCCCGAGTTGACGCGCCGCTATCACCTTCGAATGCCGCGCATGTGAGGACTCAGTTCCCGGTGAGCCGGTCCGCCGCGGAGTAGACGTTGAACCGTTCGCCGCGCAGAAATCCGACCAGTGTCTGGTTGAACTCCCGGGCCAGCGCCACCGCAAGACTCGACGGCGCTCCGACCGCGGCCAGCACCGGCATGCCGGCCGTGATCGACTTCTGGACGATCTCGTAACCGGCGCGGCCGCTCACGACGAGGATGGTTCCGGTCGCGGGCAGGCGGCCATCCAGGAGCATCCGGCCCACAACTTTGTCGAGCGCGTTGTGCCGCCCGACGTCCTCGCGCATGCAGATCAGCTCACCCTGGGGAGTGAAGAGGCCGGCCGCGTGCAGCCCGCCGGTTCGGTCGAAGACTCCTTGGCCGGAGCGCAGCCGGTCGACCAGGCCCGGCAGCAGCCCCGGGGCGACCGCCACCCCCGCCGGCAGCGGAGCGAGGTCACGGCGCAGGTCTTCGATCATCACCGCGCCGCAGACGCCGCACGCCGAGCTGGAGAGCATCGACCGCTCCGGTTTCCGTCGTGGCGTACGCGCGAGATGGATGTCGACCTGGTTCGACTCGACGAGCGAAGGATCGATATGGATGCCCGCCACGGTCTCGCCGGACTCGGCGCTGATGCGGACCTGCCGGACCTCTTCGAGCGACCGCGCGATTCCCTCCGCGAACATCAGGCCGAGCGCCAGCTCGATGTCCTCGCCTGGCGTGCGCATCACCACCGACAGTGGGTCGCCGTTCAGCATCAGCTGGAGCGGCTCCTCCATCACCACCGCGTCCGGGGCGTCACTCCATGCGCCCGACGACCACTTGCGAATGCGCACGCCTGGAGCGGCGGGTCTTGGCATCAGCCTTCGGCCACACGCAGATGCCGCGCCGATCGCGGGACCGCCGTCGTGATCGCGAAGCCGCGCCATGACGTGACGCGCTCTGGATTGAGGTCGATGACCGGCGGGACCTCCCTTTCTTCGATTCCGTAGCGCTCTGCGATCCCAGCGTGGTCACTCGACGCGGCGAAGGTGCCCCGGACGCACGCGCCCACCATCAACGAGGGCCGGAAGCGATGGTGCGATTCCACAACCAGCGCGCCGGGCGAGCCCGAACGCGGCTTCCCGCCTGTCGGCGCGACGGTGACCTGACCTCGCGCCACCTCCCAGAACGCCGGTCTGAGGACAGGCATGCCACCCTCGACCCAGCACGCGTAGCCGCGAGCCACGCCCGCCAGACGCCGGCTCACCTCCGCCGGCACCGAGGGCACGCGCGCGGCCTGCGCGGGCGGGAAGGGGGCGCCTTCGACGAGGTCCGCGTCGCTTACTCGGAGGCGCAGGATGACCCGGTTGTAAGGCATCCACTCCCGAGGGAGGCGCATCAGGTCCAGCGCGTATCCGGCGAAGAACGGAGCGTTGCGGAGCGCGTAACCCGCGAGGCCGAGGAAGTAAGCCGGGCCGTCGAGCAAGGCGCGAACGTCATTGGACACATTGAGCGGGTCGGAAACCTCCAGTGCTCCCCGCAGCAGAACCGCCCTGGCGCCGCCGTCGACGAGGAAAGCGGCCCGCGGGTCTCGCCGGGCAATGATCGTCTTCGCCGCGTATCGCGAGGTGGTCATCCAGAGCGACCCCTGCGCGTAGCTGTAGACGGCCGGGTTGACGAGCGGGAGCCGTCCCGAACGCAGGGCGAGCATCCCGATCGACGCGCGCCCCAGGATGGCGCCCGCTTCGCTGGTGAGCTTCATCCAGAAAACTTTAGGCTTCGAGTGTTCTCCGGATTCGCTCCAGCGCGCGTTCGAGGCGGCGCCGGACCGTGCCCTCCATGCGGCGGGCGACCGCCGCGCCAAGCACCGAAGCCGGCGGCTCGTAGACGATGTGGAGCTCGATCCGCACGCCCTCGGGGATCGCTTCGAACTCGAATCCACCTTCCTGCCTGATCAGCCCGGACTCGGAGATCCAGCCGATCTCTTCCGGTCGGCGCCAGCGGTCGAGCCTCAAAACGTTGCGAAGCGGGAGGCCGAGCGCGACCATCTCGACGTCGTAGCGGGCGCCGACGCCGGTCGCCCTGGGCCCGATCGGCTCCCACCGGCTCACGCCCGCCAGCACCTCGGCCACATGCCGGTGGTCGGCGAAGTAATCGAACGCACGCTCGGGCGAGGTTCTCACGGTCACGGCGGCGGCGAACTCCAGCCTGGCCATGCACACGAAGATATGCGTGTGGTCGCTTGGGATGGTGGACGGGTGTCCACGCGAGATGCGGTCGAGGCAGCCCTGCCTCTGACCGGCCAGCGCCTGCGTGACGGCTACGCCGAGGCCATCTCCGCCGTGACCCTCGGGCTGGTCAGGGTCCGCACAAACTCGGTGGTCGCCGGGCCGCTGACGCTCCTTCGCTTCGGTAGGCCGAAGGTCACCCGGAACTCCGTCGACTGGGCGATCGAGGGCGGACTTCTGGCCGGCCGGCCCGGGGGCACCTTGCGCGTCCAGGCCTCCGGCGGGAGAATCGAGGCAACGGTCACCGGCTACGCGCCGAGCCTCCCGCGGCCGATCTACGACCTCACCCAACTCCAGGTCCACCAGCTGTTCACCCGCCTCTACCTGCTGCGCCTTCGGGGCCCAGAACCGGCTCCGGGCGTGCGACCAACCGCCCGGGACAGGTTCCGTGCCGGGTCAGTCGACGTCGCGTTCGTCCTCACCCTGGCCCGGCTGACCGGCCGCCGCAGGATCGGATCGACGCTGGTGATCGCAGCCGCCTACCACGTCGCGTGCTGGAGCACGTTCGGGCGCACTCTCGGCGGGCTGGTGATGAGACAGAAAGTCGTCGCCGTGGACGGCTCGCGGCTCAGCGCCACCCAGGCGTTGTTTCGGTTCCTCCTGATCCCTGCATCGTGGGTGTCACAAAGACCGCTCCACGATGAGCTCGCGGCATCGGAGGTCATCACCGGCTGAAATTTCCAGCGTTGCCTCGGCGGCCGGGTTCACCCCGGCCGCGACTTGTCTACCTGGCCTGCCAAACGTGGCTACGAGGGACTACTTAAGAAGAGTCCCATCCATATACCGGAAGGAGAGCAGGCCCGTCGCGAAGCGACCCACCTGCCCGGGGCCCCCTCCGGGGACACCTGTGGGTTTCCTCTCATAAAAAGAGGGGCGGCGATGCGCCGCCCCTTAAGAAATCGCTGTTGCGGTTGCTTACGCGCGCGCCCCGGACGACATCCCGCCCTGCATCCACAGCGCCGGCTTGTTCGGGTAGAGCACCAGTACAAGGACGGCGACCAGGATCGCGATGACGAAGGAGATGACGTCGAAGGCCCCGATCGTGATCTGAGTGAAGATCTGGTAGACGACCTCGAGGATCGCGTAGAGCACCAGCGCGCGCACCCAGCTCACGTTGGCGACCGGGTCAAACCCCGCGATCATGATTCCCGCGCCGAAGGCTATCCCGGCGACGGGGGCGCTCGCGGCACCGGCGATCCCGGCGCCGGACTGGAAGACGGAAGCTCCAATGAAGCTCGCCGCGGAGCTGACCACGAGCAAGACCCCCATGACCCACATGAGAATCTTCAGCGCCAGGGGATTCCACTTTGCCATTGATTGCACGACTAGCCTTCCTCCATTTGACCGCGGTTTGATTCGTTTTTCGGTGAGCGGGCGGCCGTTTCAGGTGCAACTTATAGCTGATTGCACGCAATTAGCAACAAATTAGGACGCAAATTGTTCTGTGCCCCTCAGCCAGACGACGCGAGCCTTGAGCCCGTATGCCCACGCGAATGCGCCCTCGTGCTCGGCATCCCAGAGGACCAGGTCGGCGAGCTGGCCGGGCGCGATCCTGCCCCGATCTGACCGGCTCAGCGAGCGGGCGCCGCCCACCGTCGCGGCCACCAGGGCGCGCTCGACCGACATTTTGAAAACCGCGACCGCCAGCGCAACGACAACACTCATGCTCGTGATCCCGCTCGTGCCCGGGTTGTGATCCGTCCCGAGCGCGATCACCGCACCTGAATCGACCAGATCTCTGACCGGTGGCAGCTTGCCGATGGAAAGCGCAGTCCCCGGTGCGAGCGTCGCGGCCACGCCGGCGCGGGCCAGGGCCGCGGCATCGCCGCGGTTGGCGCGCAGCAGGTGATCGGCCGAGACCGCGTGCAGCTCCGCCGCAAGTCGCGCGCCTCCCGTGCGGTCCAGCTCGTCGGCATGGAGGCGCGGAAGCAACTTCGCTTTCATGCCTGCTTTGAGAATCGCGCGCGACTGCGCGACGCTGAAGTAACCCACGTCGCAAAAGACGTCACAGAAGCGAGCGCCCGCAAGGTATGCGTCGTCGCACCATTCCGCGACCTCTTTCGTGTAGGCGCCGAGGCGCGCTCCTTTATCGGGTGGCAGTGCGTGGGCAGCGAGAAATGTCACCTCGATTCGGGGCAGGTCCCTGCGCGCGCCGAGTCTCGCCAGCAATCGTGTGGCTTCGAGCTCGCCGGCGCGCTGCAGGTGGTATCCGGTCTTGGCTTCGACGGTCGTGGCGCCGCCCTCCAGCCACGAGCGCAGCCTTCGCGCCGTCGACTCCTCGAGAAACTTGTGCGATGCCTCGCGTGTCGCTTTCACCGTGGCGCGGATGCCACCGCCTGCTCTCGCCACTTCGGCGTAGGAAGCGCCCGCCGTGCGCATGGCGACCTCGGTCATGCGGTCGCCGGCATACACAGGATGCGTGTGGGAGTCGATGAGTCCTGCGGTGACGAGCCCACCCTCACAGTCGTGCTCTTCGGTGATCGAGTCCTGCAGCTCGCGAGGTTCTTCGCCGTGCCTGCCGCACCAGACGATGCGCTCGCCGTCCCATATCACCGCTGCGTTCTCGATCACCCCCTCCGGTGTGCCGGTGAAGAGCCTGCCGACTCGGCGCAGCCGTTTCACCTGGTGACCACGGTCTTGCCGCCGACCACGACGTTGGTGACATCGTGCCCCGAGAACCCGTAGACGAGGTACGCCGGGTTGAGCTCACGCCACAGACCGTACGGCTGGTCGAAGGTGATGAAGTCGGCGAGCATGCCCGGTATCAGCTCACCTCCATCCCAGCCGAGCGACTGCATACCGCCGACGGTCGCGGCGCGGAGCAAGTCCTCGGGCTGGTGGATGACCCGCCGGCCGGTTGCGCGTCTCTGGTCGAGCTCGATGGCGCGCGCTTCTACGAGCAGGTCGGTGACGGCGTTGGAATCGCTGCCCAGGGTAAGAGCGCAGCCCGCCTCGGCAAGCGCGCCGATCGGCCCTACCTGATCTCCGAGGTCGCGCTCGGTGGTCGGACATCCACAGATCGATACCTGGTTGTCGCCCAGGAGCCCGATGTCGCGTTCGCTGACGTGGATCGCGTGGATCGCGGTCAGGTCCGGGCCGAGGATTCCCTCGCGGTCGAGCAGCTCGGTCGGAGTGCAGCCCTCGACCTGCATGCACTCCTCGACCTCGGCCGGTTGCTCCGCGAGGTGCACGTGGAGCGGCATGCCGCGCATTCGCGCATACGTCGCGACGATGCGCATCGATTCGCTGTCCACCGCCCGCACGCTGTGGATGGCCGCCGCGATTCGAGCGCCGGCCGTGTCGCGAAGCTGGTCCATGCGCAGTGCCCAGCGATCCGCGTCACCGTCAGAAAACGTCAGCTGCTCGGCTTCGAGCGGCCTGCCGTCGAGGCCGCCGCGCAGGTAGCACGCATCGATGAGGGTGATTCGAATGCCTTCCTCGCGGGCCGCGTCGAGCAGCGCCTCACCGAGCTCGTTGCCGTGACCGTGCAGGTAATGAAACTCTCCCACGGTGGTGATGCCCGCCTCCAGCATCTCCCTGAACACGAACTGGGCGTGCTTGAAGTAGTCGGCCGGGTCCCATTCGGTGAACCGATACATCTCGGCCCGCCACTCCCAGAAGTCGCCGCCGCCCGACTCGATCTCGCCACGCAGGAGGCGTTGAAACGCGTGGCTGTGGACGTTGGCGAGCCCGGGAATCGTCCAGCCTTTCAGCTCGACCGCATCGGGCGACGGCGGCGTGCCCTCCTCCACGGAAACGATGCGCCCGTCTGCAACCTCGATCAGCACGTTCTCGGCGCGGTGGCCGAGCCACGCCTGCTCGGCGTGCCACTTGCCCGATCCGTTCAATCCGCTTTGAGCATCGGGATGCGGACGCCGCGCTCACGGGCGACGTCGATCGCGCGCTCGTAACCGGCGTCGGCGTGCCGCATGACGCCAGTGCCAGGGTCGTTGGTGAGCACGCGGTCGAGCTTCCGCGCGGCAAGGTCCGTTCCGTCGGCGACCACGACCATCCCGGCGTGGATCGAGCGCCCGATCCCGACCCCACCGCCGTGGTGAACGCTCACCCACGTCGCGCCGCTCGAGGTGTTGAGGAGGGCGTTGAGGATCGGCCAGTCCGCGATGGCGTCGGAGCCATCGATCATGGCCTCGGTCTCGCGGTAAGGCGACGCCACGGAGCCAGAGTCGAGGTGGTCGCGACCGATCACGATCGGCGCCGTCACCTGCCCGCTGCGCACCAGCTCGTTGAAGCGCCACCCCGCACGAGCGCGCTCGCCATAGCCGAGCCAGCAGATGCGCGCCGGCAGGCCCTGGTACGCGACGCGCTCTTCGGCCGCCTTGATCCAGCGCACGAGGGCGGGATCATCGGAGAACTCGTCGACGATCGCGCGGTCGGTCGCCGCGATGTCGGCCGGATCGCCGGACAGGGCAACCCACCGGAACGGCCCTTTGCCTTCGCAGAACAACGGGCGGATGTAGGCCGGGACGAAGCCCGGGTAATCGAAGGCTCGCGCGCTCCCACCCAGGCGCGCCTCGGCGCGCAGGCTGTTGCCGTAGTCGAACACCTCGGCGCCGCGGTCGAGAAACGCAACCATCGCGTCGACGTGGCGTGCCATGCTCTCGCGCGCGCGCCTGATATAGGTGTCCGGTTCGTCGAGCCGCAGCTCGGCGGCGTCGTCCGTCGAGAGGCCGGACGGCACGTAGCTGAGCGGGTCGTGGGCCGGGGTCTGGTCGGTAACGACGTCGACGGCAAAGTCGCGCGAGGCCAGCTCCGGGACGACATCGGCCGCGTTGCCAAGCAGACCGATCGACAACGCGCGCCTGGATTGCTTCGCGTCGGAGGCGAGCCGCAGCGCGTGCTCGAGGTCGTCGGCGCGGACGTCCAGGTAGCGGTGGTCCAGGCGGCGCTGGATGTGGTCCGCGTCGACCTCGACGCAGATCGCGACGCCGCCGTTCAGGGTCACGGCGAGCGGTTGTGCGCCACCCATCCCACCCAGGCCGGCCGTGAGCGTGATGGTGCCGGCGAGGGAATCGTGAAAACGCTTGCGTGCGATGGCCGCGAACGTCTCGTACGTGCCCTGCAGGATGCCCTGGGTTCCGATGTAGATCCACGACCCCGCGGTCATCTGGCCGTACATCGTCAGTCCGAGCGCCTCCAGGCGCCGGAACTCGTCCCACGTCGCCCACTCAGGCACGAGCATCGAGTTGGAGATGAGCACGCGAGGCGCCCATTCGTGCGTGTCGAAAACTCCGACCGGCTTGCCCGACTGCACGAGCAGCGTCTGGTCGGCCTTGAGACGTTTCAGCTCGCGAACGATGGCGTCGAACGCCTCCCACGAGCGCGCGGCGCGGCCGGTGCCGCCGTACACGACTAGGTCCTCGGGTCGCTCGGCAACCTCGGGGTCGAGGTTGTTCATCAGCATGCGCATTGCTGCTTCCTGGGGCCAGCCGAGGCAGCTGATCTCTGGACCGCGCGGCGCTCGGATGGTCCGCGTCACCGCAGGGAACCGACCACCGACTCGGCCGCTTCGACGATCGCGCCGCTCCGGATGAGCGCCTCCGCGGACGCAAGCTCCGGCGCGAGAAAGCGATCCGGGCCGACGCCCTTGACCTCCTTGCGCAGCAGGTCGTGCACGGCGCCCGTAGCCGGCGACGGATCGAGCGGCCGGCGCATCTCCTGCGCGCGCGCGGCGGCGCAGAGCTCAACCGCGAGGATGTGCGCGACGTTGTCGAGGACGGTGCGCAGCTTCAGGCCCGCGCCCCATCCCATCGAGACATGGTCCTCCTGCATGCCGGACGTGGGGACCGAATCGACGCTCGCCGGGGCCGCGAGCCGACGGTTCTCCGCGACGAGCGCGGCAGCGGTGTACTGGGCGACCATCAGCCCGGAATTCACGCCCGGCTCCTCGGCCAAGAAGGGCGGCAGGCCCTGCGAACGATGCGGATCGAGCAGCCGATCGACCCTCCGTTCGGCAATCGACCCCACCTCCGCGGCTGCGATGGCAAGGAAGTCGGCGGCAAAGGCAAGTGGCTCGCCGTGGAAGTTGCCGTTCGACTCCACATCACCGTTCTCGAGCACGATCGGGTTGTCGATGGCCGATGAGAGCTCCACCTCGGCGATGCGTCGCGCAAAATCCAGGGTGTCGCGTGCGGCGCCGGCGACTTGAGGGCTGCACCGCACCGAGTAAGAGTCCTGGACCGCGTGCTGCGAGTGACGGTGCGACGCGACGATCTGAGAATCGCGCATGAGCTTGGCGAGGTTGGCGGCGCTCGCGACCTGACCCGGATGCGGTCGCACCTCCTGCAGGCGAGCCTGGAACGTGCGGTCGGTGCCGAGCAGCGCCTCCGCGGACATTGCCGCGGTCACGTCCGCGGCGCGAAACAGCCGCGCGGCATCGGCGCAAGCGAGCAGGAGCATGCCGAGCATTCCGTCGGTGCCGTTGATCAGCGCGAGGCCTTCTTTCGTCTCGAGCCTGACCGCCTTCAGCTTCGCCGACTTCAGCGCCTGGGCCGCAGACATTCCGTCGATCACCTGGCCTTCGCCGACCAGCGCGAGACCGATGTGCGCCAGCGGTGCGAGGTCACCGCTGCAGCCGACCGAGCCGTAACGCGGAACCAGCGGCGTGATGCCCTCGTTGAGCATCGCGATCAACGCTTCAGCAATTATCGGCCGCACTCCCGACAGCCCCATTGCAAGCGTCCGCGCGCGGAGCAGCATCGTCGCCCGCACGACCTCTTCCTCGACGGGCGGGCCCATGCCCGCCGCGTGCGATCGGATGAGGGCGAGCTGAAGCTCGGGCTGGCGAAGCGGGGCCACGCGCGTCCCGGCCAGCGCGCCGAACCCGGTCGACACACCGTAGACCGGTTCGCGTGAGCCGGCCGCCCGCTGGACGCGAGCGCGGCTGCGCTCCATGCGCGTGCGGGCCGCGGGGGCGAGCGCAACCTTCTCGCCGTGACGGGCGACGGCGACGACCTGGTCCTCCGTAAGGCCAGGTCCTCGCAACGTGACCGTCACGATGGCAGCCTAAATGTTCTTGAGGGCCTCGCGCTTGCTGAGGCCGCTCAGCCTTGCCTCGTTCGCGCGCACGTAGCGCGCGACCTCCTTCGGGTCCGTCCACGCGTACTGGCGCAGCGCCCAGCCGATCGCCTTGCGGATGAAAAAGTCGCGATCGGCCAGGTTCGGCTCGATGTTCGCGTAAAGCAGATCGAGGTCGGTGTCGCGTTTGAAGCGCAGCTGGCAGATGATCGAGACGCGCCGCTTCCACAGGTTCGCGTCGGTGCTCCATTTCCGCATCAGCGGCCGCATCTGTTTCGGAAATTTGCGGAGCAGCTCACCGACCGCCATCGCGAGCTCGTCGACGTGGTCCCACCACGCGCCGGTCACGACCATCTCCTCGAGCATCGGCATGTCGGCGGGCGTCAGGCAGTCTCGGTGCTTCTTCGAACCGAGCAGGTGCTGCGCGACGTAGCGCTCCTCCCTCCGCCGCGCGCCACGCCAGAGCTCCAGGATGGCCGCTCGCCACCGGTCGCAATCCATCACCTCGCCGTCGAAGACCAGACGGCTGATCGTCCGCAGCTCGGGCAGGTTGATCCCGTAGTACGGCATGGCGGACTTCATGTACGCCTGCATTCCCGCCGCCTTCTTCGGGTCCGCCGCGGCGGCCATCCTGCGCCGCAGCTCTTCGATCACGGCGCCGGCAGGTAGCGCGCCTTCACGGGCAAGCGGCCGTCAACCTCGAGCACCCACGTCGACCCCTTCTCGAAGCCTCCGTCGCCGGCTCGAATCACGCGGCGCTGGACGAGGTCCTCGACCAGCTCCCAGACGATGTCCCCATGCGTGCTCAGCACGACTCCTTTCAGCTTGCGGTCGCCGAGGAACTCGGACAGTCCCTCGAGCCCATGCCCCTCCGCCAGATCGGCTGACGACTCGACCTCAATCCCTCGCGCGCGCCCCAGGGGCTCGACCGTCTGCATACAGCGCAGATATGGGCTCGAGTAGATCGCGCTCACCGGATATGCCTTCAGCAGCTTGACGAGGTCCTCCGACTGGACGCGCCCCTTCTTGCTGAGCGGCCGGATCCGATCGTCACCTGTCCAGTGGCCGCGGCTGCCGGCCTTCGCGTGGCGGACGACGTAGAAGGTTCGGCTCAGGGGCTATCCCGCTCGAGGCATCCACTCGCGAAGGCGCTTCCGGTCCAGTGCGTCCCAGAGCGTCGGCCACTTCACCCGTGCGTCCTGCGCCGCCAGCCGCTCCAGCGCGATCAGCTCGCCCGCGACGAACGCGCGCTTTCCTGTCACCCGCGCAGAGCGCAGCCACGCCTGGGCCGTGACGCTGTCCTGGTGCTCGCCAAGGACTGTCTGCAGCTTCGCCGCGGTGCGCGCGAACGCGGTCGCCTGGGGGCCCGCGATTGGAGCGACCGCCTCGGCCGCGTACCGGCCGCGCTTGGCGAGGATACGGATCCGATGCAGCTCCGGATCGGTCGGCGTCTCGGGCAGCTGGCGGACCGCCGAGCGCAGGCGGCGCCAGGGCGAGGTGGCGAGCGCGGGCAGCACCCCAGTTGCCGGCTGCTCTGCTTCAGGCATGGTCTGCGGCGAATGCGACGCGGAGACGAGCATCTCGAGCAGGTCGATGTAGCGCGGCGAGTCGAGGTCCGCGATGAGCTTCTTGCGCAGGTCGTCGATCTCCACCTCGAGCAGCTGCAGCAGCGACGCCGCGGACCGCTGGTCGGTCGCCGGCAGCGATTTCGCTCCTTCCCGCAGCCTGTCGAGCAGGACTTCGCGGTCCCGCACTGCACCCAGCCCCATCGCCAGCCATCCGAGCTCCGAACGAAGCGGCTCGGTCCATTCGACGTCGAGCAGCGCACCGAACGTCCGCAGGTTTGACCTGAGCCTGCGGGTTGCGACCCGAGCCTGGTGTACCGCTTCGGGGTCGCGCCCGGTCCTGATCAGGGGATCGTGATTCAGCAGAGCCGCCACCGAAGAGGCGAGAGCGTTCTTGATCAGGTCCCTGGCCGGCGCCCCCGCCAGCAACGGCTGCGGCGCCACCTCGGGCGGCTCGATCGCGCGCGGGCCGATGGCTCGCACGTGCTTTGGCGTCGGGTCAGGCGCGCCCGCTCCGGCCTGCCGGAGGCGCGTGACCAGCGAAGTGAGTATCGGATCGGTCGTGAGTGCCCCGTTGGAGCCGCCGGCGTCCGGCACCTCGACCTCGATCTCGCGGAACCGCGCGGCGACGCGCCTGCCGTCGCGTACCGATACCTCGTCATCCACGACTTCGGCCACGCGGGCGCCGGCTCCGTCGACCAGGCGCACCCTGCGGCGGACAGTCGAGAGTCGCGCCACCGGCACGAGCTCCGATTTGCGGACGTAGGCGCGCACGACCTCGAGCGCCGCGGCCGGGGGCTTCGTGGCGCTTCCCTGGAACGTCAGCTCGTCGCGTTCGAGCACCAGCGCCGGCGCGCCCAGGTGGGACGGCGGGGAGGCGAGCTTGAGCGTCCAGCCTTCACCCGCGCGGCGGCGCAGCGAGACACCCCACCGCGCGAGCCGCAGGTCCGGCGTGTCGAAGTAGACGGTCTCCATGCGGACCGTTTCAGGTGGATCGACCGCGACCCCTTCGATCACGCCGGTGAGGTCTGGGAGGTGGAACGCGGGGCCCGCCCCGAGCTTCACCTCACGCTCCTTCAAGGCTTAAGCATGATTTGCGCCGACGCCGTCGCCGTGCGCGCTCTCGATGGCGAGCTCCTTGAACCGGTTGTGCGAGTTGAGCCCTTTCACCGTTGGGACCTTGTGCCATGAACCGTCCGGCCCAAGCTCCCACGCAAGCACGTCGTCGGCGAGCGAGACGTCGAGGATGTGCTGCAGGCGCTGCCGCAGCCTGGAATCGGTGACCGGGACCACGGCCTCGACGCGACGGTCCAGGTTGCGCGGCATCAGGTCTGACGAGCCGAGGTAGTACTCGGGCCGGCCCCCATTGCCGAAGCTGAAGACTCGCGAGTGCTCGAGGAACTGGCCCACGATGGATCGGACGCGGATGCGTTCCGAGAGGCCCGGCACGCCTGGCCGAAGCGAGCACATGCTGCGCACGAGGAGGTCGATCTGTGCGCCCACCTGCGACGCGGCATAGAGCGCGTCGATGATGTCCTGGTCGATCAGGTTGTTGACCTTGATGATGATCCGGCCGCCGACCACCGCCTCGCGCTCGATGAGCTGCATGATGCCCGCCCGCAAGTTGGTCGGCGCGACGAGCAGCTTGCGGTAGCGGCTCTGCCGGCTGTATCCGGTCAGCAGGTTGAACAGCTCGGTCACGTCGGCGCCAAGGTCGGAGTCGGCCGACAAGAGGCTCACGTCCTCGTACGTGCGTGCGGTGTTGGGGTTGTAGTTGCCGGTGCCGACATGCAGGTAGTGCTGGATGTGAGCGCCCTCGCGACGAACCACCAACGTCACCTTGGCGTGCGTCTTCAGGCCGAGCAGTCCGTACACGACGTGCACGTTCGCCTCTTCGAGGGCACGCGCCCAGCCGATGTTTGCCTGTTCGTCCCCACGTGCCTTGATCTCGACGAGCGCCACCACCTGCTTGCCGCGTTCGGCGGCGCGAATGAGCGCGCGCACGATGGGGCTCGCCGGGCCGGACGTGCGATAGAGGGTCTGCTTGATCGCGAGCACGTCAGGGTCTCCGGCCGCGTGGTCGATGAGCGCCTCGACTGACGTAGCAAACGAGTCATAGGGGTGGTGCGCCAGAACGTCGCCGGCGCGCAGCACGGCGAAGAGGTCGGGCACCTCGGCGGCGATGCCGCGCAGGCGAGGCTGCGTGGTGGGCGTCCACACCTCTTCCTTGAGGTCTGGACGGTCGAGCTGCGTGAGGGCGGAGAGGCTGCCCATGTCGAGCAGGCCGTCGATCTGATAGACGTCGGCAGGCTGGAGCTCGAGCTCGCGCGTGAGCAGGTCCAGCACCTCCGCCGACATGCCGGGATCGACCTCGAGCCGCACCACGCGCGCGTGACGGCGCCGGCGGCGCAGCTCGGTCTGGATCGCGGCCAGCAGGTCCTCGGCGTCGCTGTCGACGTCGTCGAGATCTCCATCACGCGTGACGCGGAACGGATGATGAGCCACGATCTCCATCCCGGGGAAAAGCAGCGGCAGGTGAAGTGCGATCACGTCCTCCAGCGGGACGTAGCGCTCACCCTCGATGAGCGGAATGAAACGCGGCAGGACCGGTGGGACTTTGACGCGCGCGAATCGCGGCTGCCTGCGCTGTGGATCGCGCACCCGAACTGCAAGGTTTAGAGAGAGGTGTGAGATGTAGGGGAACGGATGGCCCGGGTCGACCGCAAGCGGGGTGAGCACGGGAAAGATCTGCTCGCGAAACACGGTGTGCAGCTGCGCCAGCTCTTTCTTGCCGACCTCCTCGCCCCGCACGAGCGAGATGCCCGCCTGCGCGAGCGCCGGCACGATCTCACGGTTGTAGATCCCGACCTGGCGGTCGATCAGGCCCTCGACCCGGGCGCGGATTGCCTTCAGCTGCTCCTGTGGTGACATGCCGTCGGGCGATGACACCGCGACGGCCGCAAGGACCTGCTCCTTCAGGCCGGCGACGCGAACCTGGAAGAAGTCGTCGAGGTTCTGGCTGAAGATGGCGAGGAACCGCACGCGTTCCAGGAGCGCGAGCCGAGGGTCCTCGGCCATCGCCAGAACCCGTTCATCGAAGTCGAGCCTGGACAGCTCACGGTTGATGTAACGGGGGCTCGCGACGGCTGGGAGGACAGGCGAAGTCTCCGGCTCGGGGTGGGCTCCGACCGCCACAGGAGGAACTTTACAGGCAGATTCCTGAGGTCAGGTTAAATGCCTCGCCCCACCTGGAAGGGATACCTCGCCTGGCAACAGGAGATTGCCAGGCGATGCCGAATACGGCGTCGGCAGGCCCGGCGGGCGGCGCCTACCACGGGCGAATGCTCAGGCTCCGAGAGCCGCCACCACGTTCGAAAAGACGTTCGCGATCTGGTTGCCCATGGTCAGAAGAATGACGATGACCACAATCGAGACCAAAACGAGGATGAGGGCATACTCAACCATGCCCTGGCCCTTCTGAAGGTCGCCCAGCCGGTCCAAGTCACCCACCTCCTTGCTCGTCGAGAGCGCTTTGTAACGGAACTTGTACACCGTTTGGCTTCAGGTTTCATTAAGTTATTTGTCCACGGACTGTTGATAAGTCCCGCCGCCAACCCGGCGTGTCCCGGGCGGAGCGCCCGGCAGGCCCCATCCGGGAGAATTTGAGATCGGATGGCACAGCCTGAAGCGGTTATTCAAACGCGCGGTCTGCGCCGGGTATTCAAGTCGCGCAGCCGGCAGGTCGAGGCGGTGGCGGGCGTGGACCTCACCGTCAATCGGGGCGAGATCTTCGGCTTCCTCGGACCGAACGGCGCGGGGAAGACCACCACCCTGCGCGGCGGAGCCGGGCAGGATCCGCGAGCGGATCGGCTACGTCGGGCAGGCGGGCGGCTCCGACCGCGAGATCACCGGCCGCGCGGAGCTAGTCTTCCAGGGCCGCCTGTACGGCATGTCGGTCGCCGCGGCCCAGAAACGAGCGGCCGAGCTCATCGAGATGCTCGAGCTCGAAGGCGCGGCGGACCGCAAGACAGGAACTTACTCAGGGGGACAGAAGCGCCGGCTCGACATCGGGCTCGGCCTGGTGCACGACCCCGAGCTGCTCTTCCTCGACGAGCCGACTACGGGTCTCGATCCGCAGAGCCGTGCCCGCGTTTGGGAGGAGGTGATGAAGATGCACGACCGCGGCACCACCGTCTTTCTCACCACCCATTACCTCGACGAGGCCGACGCATTGTGCGACCGCGTGGCGATCATCGACTACGGCAAGATCGTCGCCGAAGGCACGCCCGCGGAGCTGAAGCGTGCGATTGCCGGCGACGTTGTCACTTTCAGCGTGGCGGGCGAGCAGCAGCGCGCTCTCGACCTCGTCAAGGACCAACCGTTCGTCCGCGAGGCGCACCTGGAGAACGCCGCCGTCCATCTATATGTCGACCGAGGCGAGGTCGCCATGCCGGCTTTGCTGCGCTTGCTGGATGGCGCGGGCTTGCAGCTGATGACAGTCGAGCTGCACCGTCCGAGCCTGGACGACGTGTTTCTCCGCCAGACCGGCCGCTCGCTGCGAGAGACCGCCGCATGAAGGTGCTTCGCGACACCTGGCTTGTGTTCGGCCGCTACTTCGGCCTGTTCATCCACAACCCGGTCTGGGTCGCATTCGGAGTCCTGCAGCCGCTGCTCTACCTGGTCCTGTTCGCGCCGCTGCTCAAATCGATCGCTACGATGCGCGGATTCCCGCCCGGAGGCGCATACAACGTGTTCGTGCCCGGGCTGCTCGTCCAGCTTGGCCTGTTCGGGGCGTCGGGCGTCGGTTTCAGCCTGATCGCGGAGCTGCGCGCAGGAGTCATCGAGCGCTTGCGCGTCACGCCGGTAAGCCGCGTCGCCATGCTGCTCGGACGCGCCCTGCGCGACATGGTGGCGATCGCCATCCAGTCCCTGATTCTGATCCTGATCTCCCTGCCCTTCGGATTGAGCATCCATCCGGTTGGCGTCGTGGTCGTTCTGCTGCTAATAGGCCTGATCGGGCTGATGACTGCTTCCATTGCATACGCGGTTGCTCTGGCGGTGCGAAGCGAGGACGGCTATGCGCCGATCGTGTTCACCGCGACGCTGCCGATCCTGCTGCTGTCAGGCGTGCTGCTTCCAATGTCCATCGCCCCGCAATGGCTGCAGAACATCGCGGCGATCAACCCACTTCTCTACGCGGTGGACGCGGCGCGACACATCTTTCTCGGCAACCTGGGGGATCCGAGCGTGGCGAAGGGGGTGCTCATCCTGGCCGTGCTCTCGGTGGTCGGGGTCGGGATCGGCGCCAGGCAGTTCGGCCGCGCGGTTGCCTAGTCGAAGGCGGTAAGGCTCTCCCGCTCCGCTGCCCACATCTCCTCAAAGAGCCTGTCGATCTCGTCGAGCGAGCAGACCGCCGCTGTCAGCGGATCGAGCATCAACGCGTATTTCGCCCTGGCGCGATCACGCTTGAGCACTGCATCGACCACGAGCTCGTGCACCGCCATGTGAGCACGGTTCAAGGCGGCGAGCTGTGCTGGCAGCGTTCCGAAGTGACACGGGTGGATGCCGCTGCGGTCGACGTCGCATTCGACCTCGACGCAGCCGTCCGGCAGGTTGTCGATCCACCCCTGGTTGCGCACGTTGCCGTGGATCGATGCAGGAGGTCCTCCTTCGATCGCTTCGATGATGAAGGAGCCGAACTCGTGGCCCCGCTTTCGCGGCACAGGCGTATCGCCCTCGAGCATGGATTGGATGAGCTCGTCGTTTGCCCGGCGCCAGTCCGGCCAGTTCTCGGCGTAGAAGCCGCTTTCGCCGAGATAGCCTCCTCGCGTGTACTTCGCCATCAGGTCGGGACGCTTGCGGTAGTACGGGACGTACTCAGAGAAGTGGCCGCTCGACTCGGTGACAAACGCACCCAGATGGAGCATGACCTCGAACCGGATCGGGTCCTGCTCATAGATCTCCTTGACCTTCGCCTGCTCCCGCAGGCGCGGGTAGAGGTCCTCTCCGGCGCGCTCGAGCTTCGTGAACCAGGCGTTGTGGTTGATGCCGGCGCACTGCCAGGTCAGCTCGGAATATGGGATGTCCAGGTACTCGGCAAGCTGGCGGGACGTGCCCTGCACGCTGTGGCACAGGCCGACCACCTGCAGGTCAGTGCCTCGCAGCGCGGCAAGGGTGAGGATGGACATGGGGTTCGTGTAGTTCATGACCACCGCGCGCGGCGCGAGGCGCTGCGTGTCGCGGACGATGTCGAGCCAGGCAGGACCCGTGCGCAGGGCCTTGAAGATGCCGCCCGGCCCGATGGTGTCGCCGATGCACTGGTCGACGCCGTAACGCATCGGGATCTCGTAGTCGTGATGCACGTTCTCGAGGCCCCGGACCTCGATGGAGTTGATCACGTAATCGGTGCCCTGGAGGACATCGAGCCGGTTCGTCGAGGCCTCGATGCGCCAGTTTTTGCCTGAGAGCTCGACCAGGCGCTCGGCGATTCGCTTCGCCAGGTCGAGGCGCCGGGCATCGATGTCGACGAGCGCGAAGACACCGTCGTCGAGCCCCTCGACGGCGAGGATGTCCGTCATCAGCTGCCGCGCGAAGACAGCACTCCCGGCGCCGATGAACGTCACCTTGGGCATGGGCCGCCAATAATGGAACACATGACTGCGACTGCTTTCAATCAGCGGACGATCGACGAGTTTCACGCGAAGGAAGGACGCGGTGTGGGAGCTTGGGGCGACAACCTGCTCCTGATGACGTCGAAGGGCGCCCTGTCCGGGGAGGAGCACACCACGCCGCTCGTCTACCGGCGTCAGGGCAACGAATACATGGTCGTGGCCTCGAAGGGCGGGGCCCCGGACCATCCACGGTGGTATCACAACGTGCAGGTCAATCCCGAGGTGGACCTCGAGGTCGCCTCGCCAGGCGGCCGCACTGAGCACTTCGCCGCGCGCGCCAGGCCGCTGCCATCAGGACCCGAGCGGGACAGGCTCTACGTGTGGCTGGCGGAGGTCTGGCCTAGCTTCCTCGACTACGAGAAGCGAACCACGCGAACGATCCCGATCGTGATCCTCGACCGTCAGGCGTAGCTGGTCGGGGAGGCGGGATTTGAACCCGCGACCACTTGACCCCCAGTCAAGTGCGCTACCGGGCTGCGCTACTCCCCGATGGAGTGGTAATCGTACCTACGGCCCGGTACGCCTCCCCTGTCTCTAACTGATCAGCGGCGGGTGGCGGCGGTGACGAGCGTGCCCAGGCCGATCAGATTGCCTTCGGTGTCCTTGAACCACGCACCCTTGCCGCCGCCGGGCAGGTCGACGATTCCGTCGTGAGACTTGAACCCCGGGACGTCGTACTCCTCGAGCTTGACGCCCAGGCGCTTGAGCTCGTTCGCCGCCTCCTCGACATCCTCGACGTCCAGGGCCATCTGCGTGTGGTCGCCGGAAGCCTTGCCCATGCTCTGGAATATGAAAAATCCCGTTTCACCGAACATGTACGAAACGCCCTCACGGTCTTCGGTCGAGGGCTTGAATCCAAGCTTCTGCTCGTAGAACGCACGCGCGCGCTCGACGTCCTGGGCCGGGATCGCGGTACCAACTCTCGTGACTTTCAGCATTCTTTTCTATTCCTCCTGCCTAAGTTCTAGCACCATACGCGACGAGGCTGCGGTGGGTGGCCGAGAAGCCGGCTGCACGCAGGGCCGCCTTCAACGACGAATCCATCACCGGCACGCCGTCCACCTTCTGCACCTCGACGCGACCGGCGCCGGTTGCGGCAGCGATCAAAGCGTGGAGATGGGCCGGCTGCACCTCTCCATTCGTCAGCAGAGACCGGCCGCCGCGCTCGAGGTAGAGAACCAGGCGGCCGTCATCGATCACGCAATAGGCGCCGGCCGTTCGAGCCATTCGGGCGTCCGATTCGGGCCAGGGCAGCATCGTTCCGTACGGATTCGCGGGATCGGTGGCGGCAAGAGCCATGAGGCCTCCGCCCGATTCCCGAAGTGAGCGCAGCCGATCGACTGCGCCCGGAAGCGCGAACTGAGAGCCTCCCAGGCCTTCGACGAAGTAGCCGCGCCGGATGCGGCCGGACTCTTCCATGGCCCGCAGGACGGGATAAAGGCTCGAGAATCCACCCGCCCAACCCTCGCCGACGACTGCTTCCCGCGTCAGGACACCGTGACGCTGCAGCAGCACCCCGGCCTCGGAGTGGAGGCGCTCGGTGGCGTTCGCACCGACCCCGACGAGGTCGGCGACCAGAGACCAGCGACCGGTGGCCCGCGGCTGGATGAGCCGCGGCATTCGTGGTTTTCGGGCCGGCCGGCGGGCCGCCGCGCCGAGCAGCCGCAGCGGCGCGAACGTGTCATTCGTGACCTCTCCCGCCCAGACGAGGTCCCACAGAGCGTCGAGCATCACCTCCTCGTCACCGCCGCCACAGGAGTTGTATAGGTCGCGGAAGAAGGTGGCGCCGCGCGACTTGAGGTAGGCCCGCACCCGCTCATGCAGCTCTGTCGGAGGTGGCTCCGAGGGTGGGGGCACCAGTCGCGGCGCGTCCCCGCGCAGGTAGAGCGCGACCCGGCCGTCGGTCGCGCCAAGCGAACCGCGACCGACCCACACGACCTCACCCATCGAGACCAGCTCGTCGAGCAGCCGCGGGGCGTAATCGCGGACCCGACTCGCGATGACGTCGCGCTCGATCACAGTCGCGGGCAGCGCCAGGCCCTGAAGCTGGAAGACCACCTCCATCAGGCGGTCGACACCCCCCGCGCGGATGCCCACGCCATGCCACGCGGGAAGGAACCGCGCGAGCGCCACCGGCGGCACCGATTCGACCTCACGCCGCAGCGCCGCAAGCGACCGCCGGCGCAGGATTCGCAGGACATCGGGGTGGCAGTACTCGCGGCCGTCGGCCGCCTTGCGGAACTCGCCCGCGAGGACGTCGCCCTTCGCGGCGAGGCGTGACAGCGCCGCGTCCACAGCCGAGGCAGGCACCCCCCAGCGTCTGGCGGGATCGGCGGTCACGAACGGCACGTGTGTCCGCGCGTACCGCCGCAGCAGTGCACCCAGAGGGTCCGGACCTGGATCGAGAAAGAGTTCAGGCAGGCCGATCGGGAGGCTGGCGCCGATCGCCTCCCTGTACCGGCCCGCGTCCTCGGCCGCGATCCATCGGGTTTCACCTGAGACCCGGATCGCTGCGGCACGACGCTCTCTTTCGAGAGCGCGGAGCCAATCCTCGGCGACGCCTCGCGCCAGCGCCTCCTGGTCGCTCAGGTCGCCAAGCCGGACGAGCAGGTCGTGCGCCTCATCGGCGTCACGAGGAAACCTCTCCGCCAGCAGCCCCTGCAGCTCGAGCTCGACCGCCGCAATTGCGTCCGGGTCGAGGAGCTCACGAAGGTCCTCGCTGCCGAGCAGCTCGTTGAGCAGGTCGCGGTCGAGCGTCAGCGCCTGCGCGCGGCGCTCGGCGAGTGGCTGATCGCCCTCGTACATGTACTCGGCCACATACGAGAAGAGGAGAGAGGAGGCGAAGGGGGACGCCCGCTCGGTGTCGACGGTTACGACACGGATCTCTCGTGACCGTACCGCTCGCATCAGCGCCGTGAGGGCAGGCATGTCGAAGTGATCGCTCATCACCTCGCGCCACGTCTCGGCGAGGATCGGGAAGTCGGGATATCGCCCCGCGACCTGGAGCAGGCCCGCGCTTCGCATCCGCTGCTGCCAGAGAGGCGTTCGCTGGCCCGGCCTGCGCTTGGGCAGGAGCAGCGAGCGGGCGGCGTTGTCGCGGAAGCGCGCGGCAAAGAGCGCGGAGGCCGGCAGCTGCGCGGACACGAGCGCCTGGACCTCCTCCGGATCGAGGATCAGCTCGTCCAGCGCGGGCGGCGATTCGACCTCGGGCAGGTGCATAGCGATGCCGTCGTCCGTCCACAGGGAGCGGGCATCGACGCCGAGCTTCTCGTGCAGGTGCGCCTCGAGCGCCATGGCGAGCGGGGCATGCACCCGGCCTCCGAACGGCGTGTGAATGCAGACACGCCAGTCGCCCACCTCGTCGCGAAATCGCTCGACGACGATGTTCCTGTCGTCCGGCACGGTGCCCGTCGCGGCGGCCTGGTCGTCCAGGTAGGCGAGCAGGTTCTTGATCGCGAGGTCATCGAATCCTGCGCGCTCGCGCAGCCGTTTCGCGGCCGCATCCGGAGACATGGCACGCAGCTCGCGGACCATCTTGCCGAGCGCCGCGCCAAGCTCGACGGGACGGCTGGGGGCGTCGGCCTTCCAGAACGCTATCTTGCCCGGCTCACCCGGGGCCGGCGTCACGATGACCTGCGACGGGGTGATGTCCACGATTCGCCACGTCGAGGCGCCGAGGACGAAAGCCTCCCCGACGCGGGTCTCGTAGACCATCTCCTCATCCAGCTCGCCGACGCGCCGTCCGTCCTCCGCGAGGTTGACCGAGTAGAGACCGCGGTCCGGGATCGTGCCCGGGTTGGTTACGGCCAGCCGCTGCGCCCCGGCCCGGCCCCGAACTTTGCCGGCGACGCGGTCCCACACGATGCGGGGCCGCAGCTCGACGAACTCGTCGGAGGGGTAGCGCCCGCTCAGCATGTCGAGCACGGATTCGAACGCGCGCGGACCCAGGTCTGCGTAGGGATACGCGCGCCGGACCACGCGGCCGAGCTTTTCGACCGGCCACTCGTCGAGCGCGCACATCGCGACCACGTGCTGGGCCAGCACGTCGAGGGGCTTGCGGGGGACGACCGTGGACTCGATACGCCCCTCCAGCATGCCCTCGACCACCGCGGCGGACTCCAGCAGATCGCCCCGAAACTTCGGGATCACGACCCCGCGCGAGACCTCGCCCACCGAGTGGCCTGCCCGCCCGACGCGCTGGATGCCCGCGGCCACGCTGGGAGGGGCCTCGATCTGGAGCACGAGGTCGACCGCGCCCATGTCGATGCCGAGCTCTAGCGTCGATGTGGCGACGAGGCCGCGCAGCCGGCCGCCCTTCAGCTCGTCCTCGATGAGAAGGCGTTGCTCGCGAGCGATCGAGCCGTGGTGCGCGCGCACGAGCTCCTGCTCGGCAAGCTCGTTGATCCTGGCGGCGATGCGCTCGGCAAGGCGGCGAGAGTTGACGAAGACGATGGTCGAGCGGTGCTCGAGGATGAGCTGCAGCAGTCGCGGATAGATGGCGGGCCAGATGCTGTTCTGGCCTTTCGCGCTGTCTTCGTCCTCGGCCGTCAGGCGGGTCATGTCCTCGACTGGGACCTCCACCCGGACGTCCATGGTCTTCAACCGTCCCGCGTCCACGATCGCCACCTCCCGTTCGGAGCCGCCGAGGAAGCGCCCAACCTCTTCGAGCGGACGCTGGGTCGCGGACAGGCCGATGCGCTGCGGCTCGACCCTGGTCAGCTCGCACAACCGCTCCAGGCTGAGCGCAAGGTGGCTGCCACGCTTGGTCGAAGCCACCGAGTGGATCTCGTCGACGATGAGCCACCGGACCGGCGCCAGGATCCTGCGTGCGGCGCTGGTCAGGATCAGGAACAGCGACTCGGGCGTCGTGATGAGGATGTCGGGGGGGTGGCGCTCCATCGAGCGACGCGCATCGGCCGGCGTGTCGCCGGTGCGGATGGCGACGGCGATGTCGGGGGGTGTCAGGCCCTGCGACTCCATCTGCCGCTTGATGCCGACGAGCGGCGAGCGCAGGTTGCGATCAACGTCGTGCGCGAGCGCCTTCAAAGGCGACACGTACAGGACGCGACATCGTTCGGCGTCGGCCGGCATGGGCCCGGCGGCAAGCCGGTCGAGACACCACAGGAAGGCGGCGAGGGTCTTACCGCTTCCGGTCGGAGCGGCCATCAGGACGTGGCGGCCTGACGCGACCTCCTGCCAGCCACGCTCCTGGACGGCCGTCGGCTGGGCGAAGGAGGAACGAAACCACTCGCGCACGGGTGGCGAGAAGAGGTCGAGAGCCTGCCCCACGTAAGACAAGTTAGACGGTTCCAGCGCTACAAACAAGTGTTCTTAACAGCGTCCTGCGCGACACTGGCACGCACACCGTGTACCCGTTCGAAAGGTTCACCGAGCAGGCCAAGAGGGTGCTGACCCTCGCGCAGGAGGAGGCGGAGCGCGCCCACCACTCGTACATCGGCACCGAGCACCTGCTGTTGGGGATCTTGCGTAATCGGGATGGGTCCGGCTATCGAGCCCTCGAGGACCTCGGCATCGGGATCGATGAAGTGCGAAGGGCGATCGAATCGGTGCTCGGCAGGAACGAGCGGATCATGATCCGGCAGATCATCCCCACGTCGCGCGTGAAGAAGGTCATCGAGATCTCGTTCGATGAAGCCCGGCGGATGGGAAGCAACTTCGTCGACGGCGGACACCTTCTCATCGGGCTGGTGGTCGAGGGTGAAGGCATCGCGGCCCACGTGCTCGCCGATCTCGGCGCGACCAGGCAGAAAGTCATCGAGGCTGTGAAGCGTGAGCTCGAGACGACGCGCGGTCGTCGCGTCGCGGTGCCGCCCGTCCAGCCGCAGAAATATCGCGAGGTGATGACCTGCTTCCCGAGCGGGGTGGTCGTGCTGACGGCCTTCGGTGAAGACAGGCGCCCGCGCGGACTGACCGTCAGCGCGTTCTGCGCGGTCTCGCTCGAGCCCCCGCTAGCCCTGGTCTGCATCGGCAAGACTTCCAACACCCTCCCCGCCGTGCAGCACACGGGCGGCTTCACCGCCAACATCCTCGCCACGGGCCGGGAGCAGCTCGCGCGGCGGATGGCGACCAAGCTCTCGGACAAATTCGAAGGGCTGGCGTGGGAGCGACCCGGCAGCGACGTGGGAGGGCCGATTCTCACGAACGATTCGGCGGCGTATGCGGTCTGCGCGCTTCACGACACCATTGAGGCCGGTGACCACTGGGTGCTGATCGGGCTCGTCACCGACGGCGCGCAGGTCGAGGGCGTCACGCCGATGGTGTTTTCGCGCAGGGTGTACGGCTGACGCACGTGATGGTCGGCGCGTTCGCCTGGAACATCTAAGTCGCCGGGGTGCTGATCACGGAAGTGTCAGAAGCTGGGTGAGGGCCAGTTTGGAACCAGCTGGACGAGGCCCGCGGACAGCCAGCTGAGCCTGTTCGTGATCAGCAGCGCTCCCATCACGACCAGCACGCCGGCCGAGGCAAGGTCGATCGCCCGACGGTGGCTGTTCACGAACTGCACCACCGGCCTCGCGCTTTCGAGTGCGACCGCCAACACCAGGAAGGGCGCGCCAAGCCCGAGGCAGTAGGCAATCATCAGGCTCAACCCCTGCGGTGTCGTGCCGACGGTCACGGCCGAGCTGAGCACCGCTCCGAGCGTGATCCCGATGCAGGGCGTCCAGCCACTCGCGAATCCCATCCCGAGCAGGAAGCCGCCCGCCGCGCCACCCCCCTGCGGCGCGGTTTTCATGACGCGGTATTCGGTGTCCAGAAGCGGGATGCGAATCAATCCCGCGACGTGCAGAGCCAGGACGATCACCAGGATTCCGGCCACGATCGGCACAAACGCGCGGATCGGCTGCACGGCCAGGGAGAACACGTAGAAGAAAAGGATGAAAACAAGGGAAAGTCCGGCAACGAAAGCGGCGCCTGCGACTGCCAGCGTGCCTTTCCCTTCCCCGCGCTGCGCGCCGACCTCGCCACGATGTGGAGAGGCCAAATCTCTGCTGCCCAGGTAGGCCAGGTACGCGGGGACCAGCGGCAGCACGCAGGGGGAGACGAACGATGCGAGCCCTGCGAGGAATGCGATCGCAGGATTCAGGTCGTTCAGCACGCGGAGTGAGCGCGGGACAGCGCCGCGACCGCATCGGCGACCTCGGGCCAGACCCTTTTCGGAATGTCGTGGCCCATGCCGTGGATCTCGAGCAGACGCGCGCCCGGGATCGCCGCCGCCACCCGCCGCCCGTTCTCGACCGGGACCAGGATGTCCGCGTCGCCATGGATGACGAGCGTCGGCACCCGGACGGAGCTGAGCCGCGCGAGGCGGGAGGTCGCGCCCGCGATCGCCTGCAGCTGTCGCATGAAGCCCGCGGGGTGATAGGCGCGGTCGATCGCACGCTCGATCTTCGCCCGCTCGTACGTCTCGTCGAAGGGATCCGCCGGACCCAGCAGGATCTTTTTCGCGTGCAGGCCGAGCGCGACTCGTTCCTCGCGCGTCTCCGGAGCGCGAGCCAGGAGAACCGCGTTGGCCTCTGGCGTCGGCGGAACCTGGTCTGCACCGCTCGGTCCGGAGATGATCGAGGTCAGCGTCAGGACGCGCTCCGGATGGTTGAGTGCCACGAGCTGGGCGATGAATCCGCCCATCGAGGCTCCCACCACGTGAGCGGCCGGCAGGCCGAGGGCGTCAAGCAAGCTGACCGCATCTGCGGCCATCTCCTCCAGCTCGTACGAGTCTTCGGGCCAGGTGGAGAGACCCGCATCGCGGTTGTCGAAGCGGATCACGTGGAAGCCACGGCTTGCGAGCAGCTCGCAGAACTCCTCGTCCCAGGTGATCATCTGCGTGCCCAGGCCGCCGATGAGGAGCAGCGCCGGCGCCTGCGGATCGCCGAACGTCTCGTATTCGAGCTCGATCCCGTTCGCAGTGGCGCGCGCCATTCGACCCATGCTACTAATCCCTGATGCCGAAGCCCTTGCCGAATCGCGCCGAAGTCGACAAGCGCTTCAGCTGGGACAGCGAGAGCGTCTTTCCGGAGGCGTCGGGGTGGGAGGAGGCGGTGGAGACCATCCTCTCCAGCCTCCCCGACCTGCACGAGTTCAAAGGCCACCTCGGTGAGGGGCCGGACACGCTGGCCGACTGGTTGGACGCGAGCGAGCGGGCGCACCGCCTGATGGCGAAGGTGATGGTCTACACCACCATGTCGTACTCGGTCGACGTCGGCGACCAGGAGGCCGCGGCCCGCGCCGACCGAGCACGTTCTGTGGCCGCGCAGCTCGGCGCCGCAGCGTCATTCGCCGTCCCGGAGATGCTTGGGATCGGGCTGCCGAAGCTGCGGGAGTGGGTCGCCGCATCGCCACGCCTTGCCCACCTGGGGCATTACCTCGACCGACTGGAGAAGCTGCAGAGGCGCATCCGCAGCGCCGAGGTCGAGGAGGTGCTCACCCAGGTCACCGACCCGCTGGCCACTTCGCTGTCCGTGCACGGCGTGCTCGCCAACACCGATCTCAAGTTCGCCCCCGCCGTCGGCTCCGACGGACAGCTGCACGAGGTGGCGCAGGGCACGATCAGCTCGTTGCTGACCAACCACGACCGCGAGGTCCGCCGCACTGCATTCGAGAGCTACGCGGACGAACACCTCCGCATGCGGCACGCCATGGCGGCAAGCCTGGCAGGCGGCGTGAAGCGCGATGTGTTCTTCGCGCGGGCCCGCGGCTACGCGTCGTCACTGGAGGCGGCGCTCGAGCCAAGCCACATTCCCCTCCAGGTCTTTCACAACGTCGTGAAGACTTTTCGCGACCACGTCGGCACATGGCATCGTTACTGGCGGATCCGGCGCGAAGCGCTCGGGCTCGAAATCCTCAAGCCTTACGACACGCGCGCGCCGCTGAGCGCCCACGCGCTGGAGGTGCCTTACGACGAGGCGGTCGAGTGGATCGCGGAGGGAGTGGCGCCGCTGGGTGAGGAGTACGTGGCCGTCATGCGCAGGGGCGCGCACGAGGACCGGTGGGTCGACATCTACCCCAACAAAGGCAAGAGGATGGGCGCCTTCTCCACCGGAGCGATGGACACGCGTCCGTTCATCTTCATGAGCTTCAACGACGACATCTATTCGATGAGCACGCTCGCGCACGAGCTGGGGCATTCCATGCACTCGTATCACGCGCGGCGCACGCAGCCGTACGTCTACTCGAACTACGGACTTTTCCAGGCCGAGGTCGCTTCGAACATGCACCAGGCGCTGACCAGACGGCACCTGCTGGCGACCAGGACCGACCCCGAGTTTCAGATCGCCGTCATCGAAGAGGCGATGTCCAACTTCTACCGCTACTTCTTCATCATGCCCTCGCTCGCACGCCTCGAGCTCGAGATCCACGAGCGGGTCGAACGGGGCGGCGCGCTGACCGCCGAGTACCTGATCGCGCTCATGGCGGACTTGATGATGGAGGTCTACGGTTCAGAGGTCGACGTCAACGAAGCCGACCGCGAGCGCATCGGCTCGACCTGGGCGCAGTTCCACACTCATCTGTACAGCAACTTCTACGTGTACCAGTACGCCACCGGCATCGCGGCCGCGGATCATCTGGTCGGGCGAGTCGCGGCGGGGGACAAGAACGCGGTCGAGTCCTACCTCGCCTTCCTGAAGAGCGCGGGGTCGATGTACCCCCTCGAAGGGTTGCGGATGGCGGGAGTCGACATGACCTCGCCGGAACCGGTCGAGGCGGCCTTCGAAACGCTCTCATCGATGGTCGACCGGCTCGAGAGCCTGACCGTCAGAGCGCGATCCGCATGACGTCGGAGCTGCGGACCTGGAAGCCAAGCCTTTCGTAGAGCCGGTGCGCGGCATCGCGATTGGGGCCGCGGCCGGACTGCAGCTCCGCCACCTGCGCGCCTCTCTCGCGGCCGACCTCCAGGGCGGCCTTGACCAGCGCCTCCCCCACACCCGTGCCGCGCGCCGGCGCGTCGACGACGACCTCGTCGAGCCGTGCCTTGATCCAGAACGGAGTCGTATAGACGATGACCGTGGTCGTGCCGATGATCTCGTCGCCCTCGCGCGCGACCAGCAGAGTGACATCCGGGTCTGAGATCAAACGCTCGAGCCGGTCCATGTCCGCGACTGGCAGCGTCGGATTCAACTGCGGCAGCAGGCGCGCCAGTGACGCGAGAATCTCAGGCGTCGCCTCGCGCACGACCTCGATCCGCATTGCCACACACTAAGCTCCCTTGCAGCTGAAGCTGACCGCCCGTCTTTACCGCGGCGAGCCGGTGTCGTTTGCCGAGGCGATGCAAGGGGCGTTCGAGCCTTTCGGCGTGGGCGATTCGTGGGGGCCGCCGTGGAGCACGACGTGGTTTCACGTGCGCGGCCGGGTGCCCGACGAGTGGAGGGGCAGACCGGTAGTCGCTGTCTTCGACCTCGGGTTCGACGGTCCGACCGGGTTCACCTGCGAGGCGCTCGCGTGGAAGGACGGCAAGCCGTGGCGCGGCGTCGACCCGAATCACCGCTGGGTGCCGGTCGACGGGCCGGAGGTCGACTTCTACCTCGAGGCCGCCGCCAACCCTCGGGCGACCGAGCAGGGCGACGCGCCCGCTCCCTCGATGCTCGCGCTGCGCGAGTCGCCCGAGCCCGCGTTTGTGCTGCGACAGGCAGAGCTCGCATTGTGGGATGCGCCACCGCGTGACGCGGCGCGCCTGGACATCGGATCGCATCTGGTCACCGCGGTCGGTCACGCCCACATCGACACCGCCTGGGAGTGGCCGCTGCGCGAGGCCAGGCGCAAGTGCGCGCGCAGCTGGTCGACGCAGCTCGAGCTGATGGACCGGTATCCCGACTACGTCTTTGCTTGCTCGCAGCCGGCCCAGTACGCGTGGATGAAAGAGTCCTACTCGGAAATCTATGCGCGCATCAAAGAGAAGGTCGCGAATGGGCAGTGGGAGCCGGTCGGGGCGATGTGGGTGGAGGCGGACTGCAACCTGCCGTCAGGCGAGGCGCTCGTGCGCCAGCTCGTGCACGGCAAGCGATTCTTCATTCGCGAGTTCGGTTACGAGACTCGCATCCTGTGGCTGCCCGACGTGTTCGGCTATCCGGGCAATCTGCCCCAGCTGATCAAGGAATCAGGCTGCGACCACTTCCTGACCCAGAAGCTGTCGTGGAACGACACCAACCGGCCCGAGCACAACACGTTCTGGTGGGAGGGGATCGACGGGACACGAGTGTTCACGCATTTCCCGCCGGCGGACACGTACAACGGAGATTTCTCGCGCGACGAGCTCGAGATGAGCGTGCGCAACTTCAAGGACGCGAATCGCTCCAACCGCTCGCTCTACCTGTTCGGGTTTGGGGACGGAGGTGGTGGCCCAACAGCCGAGATGGTCGAGTCGGCGCATGGGTTCGGAGTGCCGATGGGCCACGCGACCGAGTTCTTCGATCGGGCCGCTGCCGAGGCGCACGACCTCGCGACCGTGTCAGGCGAGCTCTACTTCGAGCTCCACCGCGGCACTTATACATCGCAAGCGCGGACCAAACGATTGAACCGGCTGGCGCAGACGGCGCTGCGCGAGGCGGAGATGTGGTCGGTTGCGGCCGACGACTACCCGGGAGACGAGCTCGACGCTCTCTGGAAGACGCTGCTGCTCAACCAGTTCCACGACATACTGCCCGGCTCGAGCATCGACTGGGTGTACGAGCAGGCGGAGCGCCAGCTCTCGGGGGTCGCGTTTGCGGCGGTTCGCGCTGTGGCGCGTGCGATCAAGACGATCGCCGGCGACGGTTACCGGGCAGCGGTGTTCAACGTCAACTCGCATCCGCGCAAGGAGATCATCGACTTCGGCCATCGACTGATGCTGGCGGAGGCGCCGGCCTGCGGCTGGGCCGTGCAGACAGATCAATCCGTCCGGGACGAGGAGCGCGTCCGCGTTTCGGAGCGCGGCATGGAAAACAATCTGCTGCGGATCCGATGGGATGAGCGCGGCTTGCTGGTCTCGGTCTGGGATAAGCAAGCCGAGCGCGAGGTGCTGAGCGGTCCCGGCAACCAGCTCCAGCTGCACGATGACAACCCAAGGCGCTGGGACGCCTGGGATCTCGACGTCGAATACCTCGATTCGGTGACCAGCCTCACCGACCTCAGCGAGCAAAGCGTTGAAGAGCCTGGTGGCTTGCGGGGCGCGGTCAGATTCACGCGCGAGTTTGGCCGGTCGCGATTCACCCAGCGCATGGTGCTGGACGCAGGGTCTCGTGTGCTCCGGTTCGAATCCGAGGTCGACTGGCGCGAGGTCCACAAGCTGTTGAAGGTTGCCTTCCCGGTGACGGTGTCTGCTGACGATGCGACGTACGAGACTCAGTTCGGACACCTCCGGCGTCCAACCCACGCCAATTCGAACCAGGCGAAGGCCATGTTCGAGGTATGCGCGCAGCGGTGGGCCGACCTCGGCGACCGCAATTACGGCGTCGCTTTGATCAACGATTGCAAGCACGGATACGACATCCACGGCTCCACCATGCGACTGTCGCTCCTGCGCGCCCCGACTCACCCCGACCCGAACGCGGATCAAGGCTCGCAGCGCTTTACCTACGCGCTGATGCCGCATCCCGGCGACTTTCGCGCGGCAGGCGTGATCGAGGCTGCAGAAGACTTGAACGCTCCCCTCCGCGCGGTATTCACCGACCTACCGAACGGGGAAGCCAGATCCCTGATCGAGGTGGATACCCGCCAGGTCATCATTGAGGCGATCAAGCTCGCCGAGGACTCGAACGCGGTCATCGTCCGGCTCTACGAGGCCTGGGGCCGGCCGTGCCGGGCTCGGATCCAGACTACGATTCCGCACTCGCGTGTGATGCTCTGCGACCTGCTGGAGCGAGAGCGGAGAGAAGTCGATCTCGAGCTCGACCTCACCCCTTTTCAGGTTGTGACTCTGGCGCTCTCCTGACGCTCGGGGCCGCAGTGATAAGCGCAGAGGTTAGAAGAGGCGAAGCAGCGCCGCTGTCGCGCACGCGGCGGCCACGACGACGAGGAACGGGGCGCGCAGGAGAACCGCCACGATGGCCACACCCAGAGCGGCGACGCGGACATCGAGCACCAGGTGCCGGCCGGTGGCGAACGTCCCGATCGCGATGAGCGCGGCCAGCAGCGCGATCGGGATCAGCGCCACGGTGCGCTGAACGCGCTGGTTCTGCAGCCATCTTTCGGGAAGCGCAAGGCCCGCGAGTTTCAGTCCGTAGCAGGCGACCGAGGCCACGATCACGGCCGTCCAGGTCATGGGCGCAGCAATCCAAACAGGCCGACAAGCACGGCGACGATGAGAAGTGGTACGCCGGCAGGGACAAAGGGCAGCACGGCGATCGCGACCACTGCGGCGACGACTGCAATCGCGAAGGGCTCGCGCGCGCGAAGTCGCGGGGCCAGAAGGGCGAGAAAGGCGGCCGGGACCGCCGCGTCCAGGCCGAAGACTTTGGGGTCCGAGATCGCCTGGGTGGCAAGCGCTCCGAGGAGGGTGCCGGTGTTCCAGAACGTGAACAACGCAACGCCGGTCGCCCAGAACGCGTAGCGCCCGAGTCGTGGGTCGTCGCGCGCGATCGCCATCGCGGTCGTCTCGTCGAGCACGAACTGCGCCGCCAGCGGCCGAAGCCGGCCCCGGACTTGCAGGAGAGACGCGAGCCGAAGACTGTAGAAAGCATTGCGGGTTCCCAACAGGACGGCCGTGAACGCACCCGCCCACACGCTCCCTCCGCCGCCGATGACGCCGACCATCGCAAACTGCGACGCGCCGGTGAACATGACGCTGGACATGACCAGCGTCTGGGGCAAGGTGAGACCGGCGGCGGTGGAGATGGCACCGAACGCGATCGCGTAGGCGCCGCTGGCGACAGCGATGCCGAGCGCATCGCGAAGGATGGGTCGGGTTGCCTCGGCGGGGGCCGCGGGTGGCGCCACCCGCAGAACTTAACCGGCTACTACGTCCTACACCCTTACTTGGTTGTGTTGGCGGCGCCTGATGGGGTCACCACCCACCACAGGTCCCCGAAGCCGTTGACCCCCTGGCCGGTGATGTCGCCGGGCGCCTTGTCCTTGAAGAAGTAATAAAGGGGATGCCCCGCATACGTGACCTCGACCTTGCCGTCGGTGCGCGTGGTCGTGCTGAGCCGCGATTGCGTGACACCGGCCCCGGCCTGTGGGGTCCCGGTCGTGAAGAGAGGCGGCCAGATGGTCGCGCACTGGTCGTAGCAGGTGGAGGACGTCCCGGTGTCCTTGACGAACAGGTACAGGGTCATCCCCTTCTCGTCCACCAGGATCTGTCCGAGCTTTCCGTTGTTGGCGACCGCGACCTTGGTTCCAGTGGCGGCAGGACTGGGGGACGGGCTGGCGCTGGCTGTCGAGGGGCTCGAGCCGCACGCGGCGGCCAGCACAGTGATCACCGTGAACGCGCCCGCCGCCAACAATTTCCCGTTCATGCACCCGGATACCTTCCGGGGTTACGAGATCGCTTCGCAAATCCGCACCGTGCGGCCACAAGCGCGCGAGCCTGTTAAGAACGTTGCGCTCCAAACATCTGTTTGAGACGATGCCGCCATGGTCGAGTTCGACTCCGAGGTCACCGGCGAGGAGGTAGCCGAGCAGCTCATCGCCCTGCGCCGGCAGATCGATGAGCTGGAGGTAAAGTTCTCGCGGCTCGCGATCGAGTTCGACAAGACCAGCTGGTGGGCTTTTGAAGGCTTCAACACAGCTTTCGACTGGATCCGCATCAACTGTCACCTGAACTCCCACCAGGTCTGGAACACGATGGCCGTCGGCTCCCAGGAAGCGGAGCTCACCCAGTCGGTGCAGGCGTTGCAGTCGGGCGAGATCGGATTTGCCCATGTGGCCACGATGGCGAGGACCGCCAATGAGGTCGGAGTCGCATTCGACGAAAGCAAGCTCCTGCCTTTTGCGCGCGAGCTCTCGCCTGGCAAGTTCTTTCATAAATGCATTCACTACCGGCACGCGGTCGACGCGGATGGTTACAACCGTGACCAGGAAAGGCTGACCGAGGAACGCGCGCTTCGCCTGAACACCGCGCGGGACGGGTGCCTGCTCATAAGCGGCCTCCTCGACCCCGTCGGCGGCGCCGCCGTGCGCTCGGCGCTCGAGCCGCTCGCCCAACCGTCCGGTCAACACGACTACCGGTCTCGCGAGCAGCGCTTTGCCGACGCATTCGTGGATCTGGCCAATGGCGGCAAGCCCGCCGTTATCCAGGTCACCGCGACCATCGAGACACTCAAAGGGATGGCCGGAGCGGCGGCGGCGGAGATGGAGTTCTCGCTTCCGATCTCGTCGGCCACGGTGCAGCGAATGGCCTGCGACTGCAGCGTCACGCGCGTACTCCTCGACCAGGACTCCGCCGTTGTCGACATGGGCAGATCGAAGCGAGTCGTCTCGAGCGCATTGCGGAGCGCTCTCAAGATTCGCGACGGCCACTGCCAGTGGCCGGGTTGCGAGCGCGAGGCTTCGCGGTGCGACGGTCACCACCTCGTCCACTGGATCAGCGGTGGCGAGACGAACCTCGCGAACCTGGTCCTTCTCTGGGGCCTGTTGCCGAACTCGAACAGGGTGGCGACAATATCGAGCACCTCAGTTCTCGCTCACGTCACAGCAGGAGGTAGCTGATGGGGTCCAAAGCGGTCGAGCCGAAGCTCTACCTGAGCTTCTCGTTGGAGGCCGCGGTTCCTGCCAACCACATCGTGCGTCGACTCGCGGCTGTGGTCGACTTCGGATTCGTACGCAGTCTGACCAAGCAGCACTACAGCAACACCGGACAGCCGTCGGTCGACCCAATGGTCCTGTTCAAGCTCTGGCTGCTTGGCTACCTCTTCAACATTCGGAGCGAGCGTCGACTTTGCGAGGAGGCCTCGCTGAACCTGGCCTGGCGGTGGTTCCTGGGCTACGAGCTCGACGAAGCCTTGCCCGACCACAGCGTGCTGACCAAGGCTCGCCGGCGTTTCGGGACTCGGGTCTATGAGCTCTTCTTCAAGCGAATCGTCCAGCTGTGCGAAGAACGCGGACTGGTGCAGGGCGACGTGCTCTTCATCGACTCGACGCTGAGCGACGCCAACGCCGCCCGCGACACGCTGCGCTCGCGAGCCCTGGCCGGGCCGCGACTGCCCGAGCCGGCGCAATTCGTCAAGGATCTGTTCGCGCTGAATGAGTCGGCACCACTACCAGAGCCACCGCGCGCAAAGGGTGGCACCGGACCAAAGCCAGGACCTTTAGCCGAACAACCGACCTTGCGCACTTGGCTGGTGAGCACGACAGACCCTGATGCCGAGGTTGCCACGCGGCACAACGGGCGCTCGCGACTGGTTTACAAGACCCAGGTTGTGGTTGACGGCGGCGAGGCCAACATCATCACCGCGGTGGACGTCGGTGCGGCTGGTGACTCCGACGCCAGCTCGGTGGGTCGGATGCTGGACAAGCATCAGGTCAACCTAGGCAGAGCGCCTCGCGAGTTGGTCGGCGACAGCGGCTACGGCACCGAGACAGGGCTGAGGGAATGCGAATTCAGAGGCATCCTGCCCACGCTGAACCAGAAGCGGAAGGGCAATAACACCGGGCTTTTCAGCATCGACGACTTCACCTACATGGTCGACCGAGACGTCTACGTGTGCCCGGCCGGCACCGAACTGGTACGCGCGGCGGAGCATTTCACGCTCCGCAAATCGGTCTACAGGCCAAAGGGCAAGTACACCTGCGCGAACTGTCCTTTGAAAGCGCAGTGCACCACCGGCCGAGTCAATCGCCAGCTCCAACGGAGCTGGGGCGCGGAGATTTCAGAGCGGGCTCGCGTCCACGTCGCCAGCCGTCTTGGCCAGCGCCGGCTTCGCCGCCGCCAGGTCGTCAGCGAGCGCATCATGGCCGACCTCAAATCCACTCCGAGAACGCTCCTTGGCGACCTCTACTCAGCTCTCGCGAGGCTATTCGAGCCGGCGGGACGCCAAAATCCCCTTGCGACCTAACTCAGGCAGCCAGACCTAATCTGGATGTCTCAGTAGACCCTTTCGGCAACAGGCCCTGTGCTTCTACCACCATCGGCTGGTGCACGAAGGCGGCTGGCAGGTGGTGATGGCAGCCGAGCGCGTCGAGTTCATACCGCCCGACCGGCCGGTGATGATCAGGCGGCGCTGGGGCGAGAGTCGCTGGGCCGCCTGATCAGGCCCGCGAACAACCTACACAATAGGTCTGTGAGCGTCGAGGTCCACGAGATCGTCATGCCCGAGCTGCAGGGCGCCGAGGAGATCACCGTCGGGGCTTGGAGCAAGCGGCAGGGCGAGCACGTGGCGGAGGGCGAGACCTTGATGGAGGCACACACCGACAAGGTGAACGCCGAGATCCCCTCCCCCGTCGCCGGTGTCGTGGAGGAGCTCCTGCTCGAAGTCGGCGATCCGGTCAGGCCTGGACAGGCAATCGCACGCATCGCGCCGGACTGATAGATGCGGGTCGCCGTGATCGGTGGAGGCGCCATGGGCGCAGCAACATCGTGGCGCCTCGCCAAACGCGGTGTCGACGTCGTCTGCTTCGACCGGCACTCGCCACCTCACGCGTTTGGATCGACGCACGGCGAGTCGCGAATCATCCGCACCGCTTACTTCGAAGGATCGTTCTACGTGCCGCTTCTCGAGGAAGCCTTCGCGATGTGGCGCGAGCTCGAATCCGTCAGCGGATCGCAGCTCCTGAGGATGACAGGCGCGCTGTACATCGGGAGCGCGTCGTCGGAGGCTGTGGTCGGCGCACAGCAGTCGGCGAAGGAGCACGGCCTCGACATCGACGTGCTGAGCGCTGCCGAGCTGCGCAAGCGTTACCGCGGACACATCACCCACGACGGCGATGTTGCCGTGCTCGACCGCCAGGCGGGCATCCTCAACCCCGAAGGCGCCGTCACCGCAATGCTGCAGCTCGTCCCAGAGATCCGGCGCAATGAACACGTCGCTACCGTCGAATCTCTGCTGCGCGAATTCGACGCTGTCGTCGTGGCGGCCGGCCCGTGGACGCCCGAGCTGATCGACTGGCTGCCGCTGCGCATCGAGCGCCAGGTCCACGCCTGGCTCTCCATCGCGCGGGACGCTGATTGGTTCGGGCCGGACCGGTTTCCAGTCTTCATCCGCCAGTCGGAGCAGTTCGGCGACTCCTACGGCTTCCCGGCTCTCGACGGATCGTCGGTCAAAGTTGGGCGGCACCACGACGGCGACTTCACCGATCCGGAGCACATCCGGCGCCGCGTCGACGACGCCGACCTCGATCCGCTGCGCCTGATGGCCGCGACTTATCTACGAGGCGTCAGCGGTCACGTGAGGCGGTCGCTGACCTGCATGTACACGAACACACCGGACCACAACTTCGTTCTCGACTTCAGTGCTCGCGACAAGCGTGTCGTTGTGATCAGCGCGTGCTCAGGTCACGGCTTCAAGTTCGCACCGGTCATTGGCGACATCGCGGCCGACCTGGTGTGCGACGGCAAGACCGCGCGCGACATCTCGCATTTCAGCTCCGCGCGTTTTGCGCCTGGCGACCCCGCACATACCAGATGACGACGACAATCGCGACCATGACCGCGAGGACGACCGCTCCCTTCTCGATTGGCCCGCTGATCCGGTCGTAGTTGCGTCCCAGCTCGTAACCGACCAGCGCCAGCATGGCGCACCAGGGAAGCGCGCCGATGAGTGTGAGGGCCGAGAATTTCAGAAGGTCGATCCGCGCAAGTCCAGCGGGAAATGAGATGTAGGTTCGGATCACGGGTAGCACTCGACCCACGAACACGGCGAGCAAGCCCCACCGGCGAAACCATCCGTCGGCCAGCTCCAGGTGGTGGCGCCGGATCCCGATATAGCGACCAGGCCCAAGCAGCAATGGCTCGCCAAAGCGGGCCGCGGCAGCGTATGCGATCAGCGACCCTACGAGGTTGGCCACCGCGCCGGCGACGATCACCGCGACGAGGCCACCTGGGATGTGCCCGGTCGCGGCGAGCAGACCCCCGGTCGGCATGACAACTTCGCTTGGAAACGGAAACCCACAACTCTCGAAGACCATCAGAACGAACACGGCGACGAGTCCGTACGCGGCGATGAAATTGCTGAGGGCGGCGGTCAAACCGTCTGAACCGGAGCTGCTTTCACCGCGCGAAAGGGCAAGGTCCGAACCTGCTGGTCGTCGATGAGGATCTCGAAGTTGTAGAAACCAGGGCGATCGATCGGCACCGTTGTCAGGTTGATGACGATGCTTGCCGACAGGTCCCAGCCGTGCGGGTACTCCGCCGGCACGTGGCGTGCGGGGAGGTTGAGCACGATAGGAGTCGGGAGCACAGCCCGGCCGTCCTCATCCGTGCAGTGAACCTCGACCTTGTGCGGACGCTCGGTTTCGAGGCGAGTGGTCTGGAGTCGAAGCACGACGACGCCGCCAAACGGGGTCGGATACTGGTCGCGGATGAGCGTGTCGAAGCCTGCGCCGAGGATGTAGACAAGGCCGTTGGGTGGCGCCTCCGCGCCGTTGGCGAGCAGCGCCCAGTCGAGCCTCACGACTTGACCACCTCGCCGCCCTTGACGACGAGCTTGATGTTCTCGGGCTTGGCCAGCAGGGCCAGATCAGCCACCGGATCGCCCGGCACGCCGATGACATCGCCCCATGAGCCGGGTTGGAGAGCGCCGACGCCCTGCATGCCGATCGTGTCGGCCGCGACGGTCGTTGCGGAACGGATGCATTCGATCGGCTCCATCCCCAGCTCGTGCATGAGCACGAACTCTTCGCCGTTGGAGCCATGAGGACCGACCCCGGTGTCCGTGCCAAATGCGATCTTGACGCCGGATTCGATGGCCTGACGGATGCTCGCCTTGTGGTCGTCGATCACCGCGCGCGCCTTGTCGATTGCGTAGCGCGGCATCTTTCCTGCTTCGGCGTGGCGAATCACCCAGTGGGGCGCGACGAGCGTCGGAATCAGCGCGTTGCCGCCGTCGAGCATCATCTCGATCGCGTCGCCATCGAGCCAGATGCCGTGCTCGATAGTCGCCACGCCGCCCTTGAGAGCGTTCTTGATCCCGGCGTTGGCCTGTGCGTGCGCCATGACCTTGCGCCCCTGCGTCCTTGCTTCCTCGACCGCGGCCTTGATCTCCTCGAGCGTCAGCGCCGCATGATGCGGCTGGTCGCCCGGAGACAGCACGCCGCCTGAGGTGCAGAGCTTGATCCAGTCCGCGCCGGCCCTGATCACCTCACGCACTCGGAGCCTCATGTTCTCGACGCCGTCGACGGTCATGTGCGGGCGGTCCGGCAGCGGGATATCGAGGTCGGCCCCGCACATGAAATGCGAGTCGGTGTGGCCGCCTGTCTGGCTCAGCGCGCTGACCGTGACCAACATGCGAGGGCCAGGAAAGTAGCCGGCGTCGATCGCCATGCGGATCCCCGCCGGCGATCCGGCCGCATCCCTCACCGTTGTGAAGCCCGCTTCGAGCGTGCGCTTCGCGGCGCGGACCGCGCGCATCAGCTCCAGGGTCGGCGGCGTGGTCAGCTCGCGGGCAAAATCGAGACCCTCACCCAGCGAGGTGAGATGGACGTGGCAGTCGATCAGACCGGGCAGCAAGGTGAGACCCGATGCGTCGACCGTCTCGGCGTCGCGCGGCACCTGGGTTTCGCTCCGGCGGCCGGCTTTGGTGACTCGCCCGTCCTCGATGACGACGATCGCGTCGGGCGTTGTCTCGCCGGTAGCCGGATTCAGCAACGCGTCGGCGGCGATCGCGCGGATCACGAAGCGATGTTAGAACCTGGATCACCGCGCTCTGCGGGAGCTCCTCGAGGGAGCCACCTCACCTACACGTCCCGACCTCCACGCAGACCGCATAGGGCGACCGACCCATTGTCGAGAAACGCCTGGCTGACTAAGTTGGTCACCTCACTCGGGAATGCAGGAAGGGGAACCCGCCGAACGTCGGAGCGGGCTCGACCGTCGCATGGCCGAAAGACGGTCGGCGGTGGAGAGGCGCCAACGAAGCACGCCCACCTCATTCGACCGACGGACGGTCGGCCGCAGGTTCTGGACGCGGCGCCGGGCGCAGCGCCGCCGCAGCGCCTCAGGCCTCGTGTGGTAGCGCTGGAGCTCAGAAGCTGACGTGTGCGGGTGGGCCCGGGTGGCCTCGATCCACCGACCAGCCGATTATGAGTCGGCCGCTCTAACCAACTGAGCTACGGGCCCGTCCCGCGCCTGAGTCTATCCACCCCTTTCCCATGCCTAGGAATACGGCCTCAGCAGTGCCAGTATGTACTGGCGATGGGGATTGCTTTGGGTCTCCTGATCCTTCGGATCGTCACCGGCGTGATCCTGATGGGGCACGGCACGCAAAAGCTGTTCGGCTGGTGGGGCGGTCC
>WNGD01000440.1_pt1 | contig 43869 bp, 35 predicted proteins | sample 5400671 | NCBI WGS metagenome assembly WNGD01 (sample SAMN13153369, study PRJNA577476) | soil metagenome | isolation source: 40 cm soil or saprolite under grassland replicate 2 | place: USA:California | collected 2016-06-15 | reverse complement strand
CGTAGGGGCCGGGCTTGCCCCCGCCCTGGAAGCTAATACTCGTTCCAACTCTTAATCGGTATCGTCTCAAGCTCTTTATCGCGCAATGCCCTGGCGAAGAGACGCACCTGCTTGATCTTTGTTAACAGGGGCGTATTGCTATCAACTGCCAGTCGCCGCATCATGTAATGATCATCCAGTTCTTTCTGCATCTTCCCCTCTACGATCACAATCGCCAGGTCAACCAGTCCCTCCCTGAAGCAAGAGAGCACGTTCGGCTCGGTTCGCTCGCCTGGACTATACAGCATTGTCGCCTCGATAGCATGCTCGTGCAGCAAGGTCCAGGTCTCCTGCGGTGCGTAGAGAGGCAGGTTCAGCTCTCTCAATTCGCGTACACAATTCAGGAACGCTTCCTTCTTCTCATCTCCATTCACGCTGACAAAGATGCCTTTCGTGGGTATGTTCCCGCCAGTAGCAAGCATTGCTTTGAGATATGCTTCCTCTATATCCTCGCCAAACGTCGCAACTTCGCCCGTTGAGGCCATCTCTACCCGATGAATAGGATCGGCACCTGTCAACCGGGCGAAAGAGAATTGCGGGGCTTTAACGGCTGTAAATTCGGGTTTGAGTACTACGACTTCGGCAATCTCTTCTTTAAAAAGGGCGTCGACAAACAGTTCCATAAAGTTGATGCCTGTCACTTTGGAGATGAAAGGGAATGTTCGCGATGCACGCAGGTTCGCTTCGATCACGGCTACCTGCTGCTCTTTTCCGATCGGAATAAGGAATTGAATATTAAATGGTCCTGTTATCATCAATGCCTGCGCGATTGCCCTGCCGGCCTTCTCGATGGCGCGTTGCACGTCCGGCGCAACATCCTGTGGCGGCAGTACGATTGTTGCATCGCCTGAGTGAACGCCTGCATTCTCTATATGCTCTGATATCACGAAGGCTTTGATCTGTCCATGTTGCGCTACGGCGTCCAGTTCAACCTCTCTGGCCTTTTCATAAAACTTCGAGACTGTTACCGGATGCTCTCTGGATACTGCCGCTGCCTGCCTGGCATAATAGACAAGCTCCGCGCGCGAGTAGCAGACGCTCATTGCACTGCCGGAGAGTACGTAGGATGGCCGTATCAGTACGGGATAGCCTGCTCGCTCGGCAAATGCAATCATGTCGTCCAGCGTGGTAAAGGTGTTCCATGCGGGTTGCTGAATGGAGAGGCTATCCAACAACTGTGAAAACTTGCTGCGGTCCTCTGCCTGGTCGATATGGATGGCGTCGGTGCCCAGCAGGTGACAGCCGTATTGTTGCAATGCCTTTGCCCGATTGTTAGGAATCTGCCCTCCTACCGAGACGATGATGCCGTAAGGATGCTCGAACTCGTAGATGTCGGCTATGCGTTCAAAGCTCAATTCTTCGAAGTACAGCCTGTCAGAGACATCGTGGTCGGTGGAGACCGTTTCTGGATTGCAGTTTATGACAATCGAACGCTTCTGATATTTCTTGAGCGCTTCGGCTGTACTGACGCTGGTCCAGTCAAATTCGACGGAGGAACCGATATGATATGGCCCCGATCCGAGGACGATTACGCCGTTCCAGTGCAGCGGTTCGACATCGTGATGCTGCCCGTTGTAGGTAAGGTAAAGATAGTTGGTGTGCGAAGGAAACTCTGCCGCCAGCGTGTCGATCTGGAAGATGGAGGGCGTGATCCTGAATTGCTTGCGCAGCGCACGCACCTCTCGCTCGCTTGCACCGATCAGTTCTGCAATACGCTTATCCGAGCAGCCAAGCTGTTTCAGTTCCAGCAACTGTGGGCCACTCAGCACTGGAAACTCGCGCAGGGCGTTTTCTTTGTCGACGATATGTTTGATGCGCTGCAAGAACCAGGGATCGATCCCCGTAATATCCGCTATTGTGTGCAGCGGAACCTCTTCCTGCAATGCCTCGGCGAGGGCAAACATGCGCTTAGGCGTTGGTGTATGCAGATAGTTGTGCACTTCCGCCGGTGTGGCAAACATCGTGCCTGCTCCTGTAATCCCTTCGATGTTCAGGTGCAGCATGCGGATGGCCTTCTGGAGCGCTTCCTCGAATGTTCTGCCGATACCCATAACTTCGCCGACGGATTTCATGGCGGTGCCGATTGTTTCGTCTACGCCTTTGAATTTTTCCAGGTTCCAGCGCGGAATTTTTACGACAAGATAGTCCAGGCTGGGTTCAAAACAGGCGCTGGTGACGCCTGTAACCTTGTTGGTAAGCTCGGTCAGTCCATACTCCAGTCCCAGCTTTGCCGCCACATAAGCGAGTGGATAGCCGGTTGCTTTGCTGGCCAGCGCTGAGCTTCTGGATAACCTGGCGTTGACTTCGATGACATAGTATACCGAGCTGACGGGATCAAGGGCGAACTGCACATTGCATTCGCCGACGATGCCCAGGCTTCTGACGATCTGGATTGAGGTATTGCGCAGTGTATGATATTCGTTATTGGTGAGTGTCTGGCTGGGTGCGACGACTATGGACTCTCCGGTATGAATGCCCAGTGGATCCATGTTCTCCATGTTGCATACGGTGATGCAGTTGTCATATTTATCGCGCACGACCTCGTACTCGACCTCTTTATAGTGGTGCAGGTATTGCTCAACCAGCACCTGTGGCGCAAATGCCAGCGCACCGTTCACAATGCGCTTGAGCTCTGTGGCATCCTGCGCTATACCCGATCCCTGTCCTCCCAATGCGAAACCCGCTCGCACCATCAGCGGATATCCGATCTCTTCACCTATCGCCATAGCCTGCTCTAGCGTGGTTGCGCTCCTGCTCTGTGGCGTGGGAATATCAATGCTCTTCAGATGCTCGGCAAACTTCTGGCGGTCCTCGGTCAGGATAATCGCGGAGATGGGCGTCCCCAGAATTGTGACCCCGTACTGCTCCAATACGCCCTGTTCGTACAGTTCAATACCGCAGTTGAGTGCTGTCTGCCCACCGAACGAGAGCAGGATACCGTCCGGTCGCTCTTTCTCGATGATCTTTGTGACGAAGAAGGGCGTCACGGGCAGAAAGTAGATGCTATCCGCAAGCTGCTTCGAGGTCTGGATGGTGGCGATATTGGGATTGACCAGCACTGTCTCGATGCCTTCTTCTTTCAATGCTTTCAGCGCCTGGGAGCCGGAGTAGTCGAACTCTCCGGCCTGCCCGATTTTGAGTGCGCCCGATCCCAACACCAGCACTTTCTTGATCATTTGCATTCTACCCGCTCCAGAAAGTAGTCAAAGATCCATTCGCTATCCACTGGACCTGGTGCGGCCTCGGGATGAAACTGTACCGACATGAACGGCTTGCTGTTGTGCTTGATGCCTTCGTTGCTGCCATCGTTGGCATTGATAAACCAGGGCTCGAAGTCCGGCGGGACCGTTCCGACGGCGAAACCATGGTTCTGCGTTGTGATGTAACAGCGCTTCGTTCCTTGCAGTATGCAAGGCTGATTCTGACTTCTGTGCCCGTATGGTAGTTTGTATGTCTCTCCACCGGCAGCCAGTGCCAATAACTGGTGTCCCAGGCAGATACCAAGCGTAGGAATCTCGGCATCCATTGCTTTGCGAATAGTGGCGACTGTCTCTGGAGCCATCTTCGGATTACCGGGACCATTTGAGATGACGATAGCGTCAAAATGAAAATCATTCTCTGATGCAAAAAGATCGTAATCCCAGGGCACTGTAACCACCTGTACATCGCGTTTCAGCAGGCAGCGTGCAATATTGCGTTTGGCACCACAATCAATCAAAGCGACAGTTTTCGCTCCTGTACCTTCTTTGATCACCTCAGACGTTGAAACCCGAGCCACCAGATTGTCCTGATCTGGATTGTAGAAAGGCAGGTCATCATCAAAAACGATCTTGCCCGGCATCGTACCATGTGCGCGAATATGTTGAGCCAGGCGGCGCGTATCCTTTATCTCTAGCGCCGGAATGCCTTCATCCCGTAGCCACTCGCCCAGTGTCATAACGCTTTGTGCATGAAATGGTGTATCGATGTAATTTGAGACAATCAGTCCCGAGATGCGAATCCGCTCGTCTTCCCATAACTCGTTTTCCGGCACACCATAATTGCCGATCAGTGGATAGGTCATAATCAACAATTGACCGCTGTAAGAAGCATCGGTAATCGCCTCTGGATAGCCAACCATGCCCGTACAGAATACTACTTCGCCCGCAATACCTTTTGTTGCACCAAACGACATACCCTCAAACATTGTGCCATCTGCCAGAACCAGGGTGCCGCGCCTGCTGTTGTTAGTAAGAGTAGATGTGCTTTCTATCGCTTGAATCTGTATAACCATTTTTTCTCTCCTTCATACAAAACGTCCAGCCAGTTTCTCATCAAGACCGACATTGAAGGGCAAAAAAATGCTCGTCCCTTCAACATCGATTGAAGGGACGAGTCAGTCAAAGCTGCTTGCGCACACTGCATTGAGCTAAACCCGTGGTGCCACCCTGATTGTCACCATCTGCATCTCCGCATTTCCTCAACAGCATCGTGAAGGAAAGACCGTGACCACTTTTTTCCTGGTTATTCCGCTGCGTGGGAACCACCCACCTGTGCCTACTTGCCAGAAAGACTGACTTTCTTCGGCCAGCCGCTCACGAAGGCGTTCTGAGTACGTACATCCGTTCCGAACTCTCACTCTGTATCGGATCGCTGTCGGTGCCTGCACTCATACTGATTTCGTTCAACGCGGGTCAGACTCTATAAAATTGTCTTACATTAAGCATACAGGTGCTTTGCAATTCTGTCAATGCTAAAAACTTACTACAATGCTCTGTGTATTATGGACAAACGTGTACAACAGAGCCATTATTCTCGCTAGCTGCCATCTATAAAGATCAATTTGTACCTGCGCCATTTGCTCTCGCTTATCCCTAACGTCCCACGTAGCAAACGCAGCTCTGTCGCGGGCAGATACTCTTCCGCTTCATAGCAATAACGACCCAGCAACTTTTCCTGCTCACGATATGCGCCAGAAGTGGGTTCAAGCGCCCTTAAATCAACGAGACCTTCGGTAAACACTACCATGAAGCCATCAAATGTCCGCATGCCTGTTTCCTTTCCTCTCATACTTATGAGAGAGTTCTGGCTCTTCACCAATGCCATATTGGACCAGCCTGTGCAGGATGCGGCCCCCGTGGCCCAGGCAATATCTCACGTAGATATCCCTGCACTCCTCGCTCCTGTCGCCAATTCTGTGGATACCCTAATGAAACTTCTTCAAATCTGACGGCATCCTGGTAATCCGTGGCGCGCATATGTAAATGCCCATACACAACTGTCGATACAGCAAAGCGTGTATGCCAATCATCCGTACGTCGTGTGCCGCACCACAATGAGAAGCGTGGTATGCGTCTCAGGCGCACCAGAGATTCACGCAGGGGAAAATGATTGATCAAAACAAGCTGCGCTCCTGCTGGCACTTCTTCTCGCAGCCGTTGTTCGCTATAAAGGCAGCGTGCCGCACACCATGCCGCACGCGAAGCATAAGGATCAGGGTGCAGATAATACTCGTCACTACACACAACTTTTGTTTCCGCCGCCCATGCCACTGCCTGCTCTTCTGGCACCGTATCTGGTCGAAAGCTATAATCGTACAGTAAAAACAACGGTACGAGCAATGTAGGCGTCTCTTCTCCTGGCCAGCGGATATATGGATCTTCCGGTGTCAATACACCATACTCCCGACATGTCGCGACAAGCTTCTGATATTTCTCCTCGCCACGTAACTTCTGATCTTCGGCGTCCCGCGTCGTCCACAGATCGTGATTGCCTGGCACCCACAATAAACGTGCAAAACGTTTCGTCAAGAGAGAAAGGGCGTATTGAAGTTGCTCTATTGTCTCACCGATGTCGCCCACAAGAATCAGCCAGTCTTCTGGATGGGGAGGTAATGCTTCAAATGCCTGACGATTGATTTTATGTCCAAGGTGCAAATCGCTGATAGCATACAATTTCATCGTTTTAAATGACTGTGTGGCCTTTCAACATGGCAACACAGCCAGCCTTCCTGGTGTATCTACTCACTTCTCTTTATCGCTTACATTATCACATCTGAGTATACAAGGGACAAGGGAGCTTCAAACGACCCGTAGAGGCATGCCTTGCGTGTGCCGGGTCGTCCGCGAACCATCCTCCTGAGCATCAGCACAGCCCTGCCCAGCGACCCGGCGCACGCAAGGCACGCCTCTACGGGAACATCCCGGCAACTTTTGAAAAAGCCCTGTTTCACATTGCTCGTATCTCATACAGAAGGAATAATTGCGATCTCTCATGTGTTTACGTGAGTGAATAGTAATGTAAGCATCGTACTCCCGTCACCCGTGTTTTGTTTCTTATAACATTGTTATGCTTATCGCCTATTTAGGAGACACCTATCATGACCACAGACCCCAAAACTGTCAACATCGAAGCTCCTCTTGCTAAGGACTACTATACTGCTCTCCATCGGGCTGCATTAACATTTTCATCAAGCCTGGAACTAGATCAGGTATTACAACATATTGTAGAGACTGTCACTGCCGCTATGCAAGTGAAAGCTGCTGCAATACGTCTCCTGGACCCTCTTACTGACCAGCTCGTTCTGGGCGCTGTCTATGGACTCAGCCCTGACTATCTTGATAAAGGCCCGGTGGAAGTGTCACATAGCCCTCTCGATAGTGAAACCCTTTGCTGCTACCCGGTCTATGTCCCGGATGTGAGGGTTGATTCCCGCTTCCAGTATCAGGATGCCGCTCGCCGTGAAGGATTGGTCTCCGTCCTGAGTATTCCTCTGGAAGTGCATGGGAAAGCGATCGGTATCATGCGCGTCTATACAGGGGAACAGACTACTTTCCATGATAATGATGTCCAGTTTCTATCAGTACTGGCCAGTCTTGCTGCGTTAGCTATTGAGAATGCACGCATGTACGAGAGCATGAAAGATTCTTACAGCGGTGTAGTCGCCGCCTTCTGGGGTACTTACCAACCTTCATAGAGACCCGTACCCTCTTCTGCCTGTCAAGAAAAACTAGTCATTTTTCCAGGTTGTAGCTAGCTGAATCACCGGTGTATGTTTCTTGCCTGTGTTGTATAGTATCGACTAGATGCACCCGTAGGGGTCGGCCTCGCGCCCACCCGGCCCATCGATATGCACGCTCGCGTCTCACCTGATTTACCGGGTGGGCGCGAGGCCGACCCCTACGGGTGATGCCGTCAAGAAATTTAATGCCAAGGAGCATATTCCATGCCTACACAAGCCACACATAGCTGTGTCATCGCTCCTCACCTCAAGGATGCACTCTCACAAGCAGAAGCAGGAAAGTATGGTAGGATGTTTCCCAACCTTCCACCACCACAGAACGACGAGTCTATCTTGCTGACACTTGGCAGATCAGGCTCCTATATGGATGCTTCCTCTAAACCAGAGGAACTGGAAGCTACCTCCGACAACCCACGCATCCCTGCTGGCTTTACCTTTATTGGACAGTTTGTTGCTCATGATATCACGGCTGATCGCAGCCTGCTTCTACACCACGCTCGTTTAAATGAGCTGCGCAACTTCAGGACGCCACGTCTCGATCTGGAATCGCTCTATGCCGCCGGACCTTCGGGCAGCCCCTATCTCTACGATCTCGACGACTCCGACAAATTCCTGATCGGCATGAACGACGCGGGCGCTCTGGATGATCTGCCCAGAAATCGCCAGGGTCGCGCCTTGCTCGGTGATCCACGCGACGATGTGCATCTCATCATCTCGCAACTGCACCTTGCCTTCCTGAAATTCCACAACGCTATCGTCGATTCCCTCAGAGCGTCGGGTGTGAAACCTTCTGAGGTGTTCAGCGAGGCCCAGCGGCTCGTAAGGTGGCATTATCAATGGATCGTCATCAACGAGTTCCTTCCGCTCACCGTTGGAGAAGAACTTGTACAGGATATTTTGACTCATGGCCTGAAATTCTATTCTTATGACAATGGCCCTTACATTCCTGTCGAGTTTGCCGACGCCGCCTATCGCTATGGCCATAGCCAGGTGCGTTCCATCTACAAGCTTAACGGCGGTGGGGCGCAGGGCCAGGTCTTTCCCGACTGTCAGGGCACCTGTCCCGTGAATCACGATCGTACGGTAGATTGGGCCTACTTCTTCAATGTCGATGCCGCCCGACCTCCCCAGGCCAGCAAACGCATCGATACGATGCTTGCCCACTCGCTGATCGATCTGCCGGAATCGGTCGTTGGTATAACTGAGACCCCTGAAGAACATTCGCTCGCTTACCGCGACTTGATACGCGGCGAAGGACTTGACCTGCCCTCTGGCGAAGCTGTGGCTAGAGCTATGGGCGTCGCGCCACTCTCTCCTGAAGAGGTCGGATTACAGCAGATCGGCTGGCACAGCGAGACACCGCTCTGGTACTACATCCTGCGCGAAGCCGAGGTACGTCATCACGGTGAGCGCCTGGGCGCTGTCGGTGGTCGTATCGTTGCCGAAGTCCTGATTGGCCTGATTGGAGACGATGCTTCCTCCTATCTCAACGCCGAAAATGATTGGCAGCCCTCGCTCCCCGGCGCTCAGCCAGGTGATTTCACGATCGTCGATCTGCTGAGGTTTGCACACGCGGTATGAAGAAATAAAGAGGTTATATGACCCAGCAACCTGAAAGCGCCCACTCCGCTCCTGGAACCGTTGCCCTGGTTGGTTCAGGCGAATACCTGGGAGTTATGGATACAACGGATACCTGTCTCCTGGAAACAATCGGTGGAGCAAGCAATGCACGCGTTGCCTTGCTCCCAACCGCCAGCGGCCTGGAAGCCAACGGCCCCACCTACTGGAATAATCTGGGCTTGAAGCACTTTACCCAACTCGGTGTCAAAGATATCCGCCCAACAACTATCATCGATCGCGCCAGCGCCCACAACCCAGACCAACTCGCCCTCTTGCAGGACGCCAATTTCTACTATCTCTCGGGCGGCAATCCTCAGCACACCATCGAGACATTGCGTGGCTCGCCCGCCTGGGAAATCATTACCTCCGCCTATCAGCGCGGTGCTGTACTCGCGGGCTGTAGCGCCGGGGCAATGACATTAAGCCGCTACACAGTCGCAATACGTCAGATGATGTCCGGCGAAAGGCCCCGCTGGATAGAATCACTCGCGATCGTTCCCAACCTCGTCATCTTCCCACATTTCGATCGCATGTCCCGCTTCCTCGACAGCGCAGAATTGCAAGCGCTTATCTCCCGGCTCCCAGACGGCGTACTTGCGGCTGGCATTGACGAGAATACCGCTTTCGTACGCCTGCAAGTTGACACCAAATCAACTCGCTGGCGCGTCATGGGACAGCAAGCAGTACACCTCTTCGCGAAAAACGCTCCTCCTCATATCTTGCAGGTCGGTGAAGAAATTGTCCTTTAAGCTACTCTTTGGGCCGTCGCATGTACCATTCCCGGTACTCCTTGCAGCGCCCCTGCTCATCGAAGCGCAGAATGAAAACATTGTCCCATTCATCCTTGAGCTTGCTCCCTCCCTGCTCAAAGTAGCGACTTCTGCCATTCGTGACTGCGCGATCACCCTCAATCACAATCGGTTCATAATGAGCGTCATAGGTTCCGGCTATGTCGGGTTCCGCTAGCCAGGAAGCAACGATTGCCTCTCTACCACGTACTGGTTCACTATATGGATTGTAATAATAAATAGCGTCCTCGCTAAAAAGGGCACCAATCGCATCCTTCTCGTATGTCTTCCATGCCTGGACATAGGCATCCAGCCAGGCAGAAACCGTAGCTCTATCTAACATAAAATGCTCCTTTCGCAGATGTTGTTTACCATCCTTGAAAGAAGCATAGCATATAATGCGGACAGGGCCGCTCCTGTTTTAGCTTTTCCTATTATTTACTATAACGAAGAAAAGGCGTGCCACAAATCCTCAGCGTCACTCAACCTGGCTCTGATGCAACATCTGCAATTCGTCTGTATACATCTCGCCCATATGCTCAAGCGCTTTAAGCGTTTCCTGCGCCTCCTGTTCATTGATCTTGCTCATGGCAAAGCCTACATGGATCAAGACCCAATCCCCCGGCGCAATCCCTTCACTGGCGACGAGCGCGATATTGACCCCTCGCTTGACACCGGACACGTCGACCTTTGCGATTTGAAAGTTCTCATCAACGATCTCTACAATCTGACCAGGAATACCAAGACACATCGTTGTCTCCTTACTCTCTATAGGACACCCCACCGCTCCAACTCGCTCACCGCGGCCTCTACCAGGGCGTCCATATGTGCTTCTACTGCCTCCGAAAGCCCCCACCCTAACACGATTGTTTCGGGCTGCATACCCAGCACAACCAGCTCTCCAGGCGTGGTTCCGCGCAATTGCGTGATTGCCAGCAGATCCGGTAGAGCAATTTCGTGTGGTGATGTATGCAGTCCCAGAAATGCAGGTACCTCGTCACCAATCGCCCTGAGCAATGTACCAGGCGGACCGTCGGTCAATGCCGCATCCAGGATCAGTACACGCCCGGCCTCCTCCAGAAAACACAGCAGGTCGAGGCCAAGCGTGCCACCATCCACCAGTTGGACATGTGCGGGCAGTGTATAGCGCTCCTGTATACGTTCCACTGCTCGCACGCCCAGTCCTTCGTCACTACGCAACAAATTGCCGAGTCCCAGTACAACAATACGTTCGTTTGTCTCTGCCCACGTTGAGCTATCAACCATGATCGCGCCTCATTCCTCCGAATAGACGAAACCTGGAGTGCTTCGTATCTGAAGGGTCAGACACCTCTTCGGCTTCCGCAGCAGCCCGGTGGCTGGCCGAGATGTACTTGTAGCCGGTGAAGATGCTTGACATCAGGCCACTATGTTCCTCGATATCGATCAGGATGGCTGTGTAGACGTGGTGCACTATGAAGGCAAGGATCATCCACATGATAATGGCGTGGACGACGCGTACCACTGATATACCCAGGGCGACGACGATCCAGCCAAAGACTGTCGGCCAGAACCCGCCATGGAAGGGTATGGAGTACAGCGCAAAGCCGCTGATCATCTGTAGTGTGTACAACACTAAAAGGATGGTATAGGCTGTACCGGCCAGTGGATTATGTCCAATCATGGCCGGTGGTATCCGTCTGACGAACAGATAGTAGCCAAACATACGCCCTATGCCGCGTCGTCGTTCTTTTTTGACTGGTACATACTGCCGCCAGCTTGCATACTTGTTGCCCATGAACATCCAGTAGACACGGAAGAGTACACTGGTAGTAAAGACAAAGGCCGTCACAAAGTGGATAAAGCGCACGGTTCCCATGAAGTAGCCGCCCGTAAGTGGTGCGAGCCAGCCTATGCCCAGGAACGAGTTGGGATTGTACATAAACGGATGGGCGATGTAGATACCCGTGATCGTCAGGATGGCGACGGAAAGGACGTTGATCCAATGCGTGATACGTACCGGCAATTGCCAGACATATTCGGCCTTCTCCAGTTCACCGCGATTAAAGATATCGACGGCTCCTTGCGCTTCTATCTCTACAATGGAAGCTGGATCATTCGTTGGCTTTGGTGCTTGCATGATCGTTCTCCCTCCGTCACTAGACGACGCGCACGTTGGTATATTCACGTCCTTTAGGATCCATAATGTGCACGGCGCAGGCAAGACATGGATCAAACGAGTGCACTGTACGCAGCACTTCTATAGGCCGCTGCGGATCAGCAACCGGCGTGCCAATGAGCGAGGCTTCATACGCTCCCCGCTGCCCATGTGCATCACGCGGCCCTGCATTCCAGGTCGTCGGAACAACTGCCTGATAGTTCGCTATCTTCCCATCTTTGACGTGTACCCAGTGACCCAGCGAGCCACGCGGCGCTTCATGAAATCCCCAGCCATATCCTTCTTTTGGCCACGTACTGGGATCCCAGTGCGCGGTGTCGTGGATGGTCAGGTTGCCGCGTCCCATATTCTCTTCAAGCTGCGAGAGCCACACCGACAACTGTTGGGACATCAACTGCGCTTCAATCGCACGTGCCGCGACCCTGCCCAGTGTCGAGAAAAGTGCTGTCGGACCAACATTCAACTGTTTCAGCACTCCATCTACCGCCGCTTTGACTCCGGGCTTCCCTTTCGCGTAGGCTATCAGCGCACGCGCGAGTGGACCAACTTCTACCGCGTGATCATCGTAACGTGGCGATTTGAGCCAGCTATACTTCTGGTCCGTATGCAAAAATTGGTACGGCGGCTGCGGTCCCGTATAATTAGGAGCGGTCTCGCCCTTCCAGGGATGCAGAGAGGTGCTGTCCCCTTCGCTATACTGATACCAGGAATGCGTAACATATTCAGCTACACGCGTATGCTCAATTGGTTGCACCTGTGCGAGATTTCGCCCCAGGATCAACCCACTGGGAAAGAAGTAAGTTTCGGGATTATTCTGTACATCGTTGGGGTAGTCCCCATACGACATATAGTTGCCCAGGCCGGAGCCAATCTTTGTCCAATCCTTATAAAAGGAAGCAATGGCTACCACGTCGGGTATGTAGACCTGCGATACAAAATCCTGTCCACGCTGAATCAACTGTGCCAGCAGTGACAGGCGATCGGCGTTGATGGTAGACTCGTTGTCGGGATTGAGCGCGGTCGCCATACCGCCAACGAGGTACGATTGTGGATGTGGATTCTTCCCGCCCAGAATCGCGTGGATGCGTATAAAATCACGCTGCCAGTCAAGCGCTTCCAGGTAATGGGCCACGCCCAACAGATTTGCCTCGGGCGGTAGCTTATAAGCTGGATGCCCCCAGAAACCATTGGCAAACAGACCTAACTGCCCGCTATTCACGAACGCCTGCAGTCTATCCTGCACGCCTTTAAAATAGGTCTTGCTTGATTTAGGCCATGTCGAGATCGACTGTGCCAGCGTTGCGGTCGCGCCCGGATCGGCTTTGAGCGCCAGCGTAATATCGACCCAGTCCAACGCATGCAGGTGGTAAAAATGCACGACGTGGTCATGCACCACGAGCGCGCCCGCGATCAGATTGCGGATCAGGCGCGCATTATCGGGAATCGTGATGCCAAGCGCGTTTTCGACGGAACGAACGGAGGCCAGTGCATGTACCGTGGTACACACACCACAGATACGTTGTGCAAAGACCCAGGCATCGCGCGGATCGCGGTCGCGCAGAATCAGTTCGATGCCGCGGAACATCGTACCGGAACTCCAGGCGTCAGTGACGACTCCATCCTGTACTTCAACCTCAACACGTAGATGTCCTTCGATGCGCGTCACGGGATCAATAGCTATACGTGTCATGATTTAGCCTCCTCCTCTGGCGGAATCTCGCGCTCAATCGACGATCCATCCTGATTTGCACCATCCTCCTTATTCATTGTAGCTACCGGAGGTGTTGCTGCTCCGTCATCCGACACCCGTCTGGTAGGTACTGGCAGAGGCGGATTGGTGCTTTGAGCGTTACGCTCGTCGCCACGACGCCTCCTCTCAATACCTTGCTTGATACCTGTACCGATTGCGTGTGCAGCGGAAAGTGTGGCCACGGTACCTACGAGTGCTACGCCAATCTGTTCAGCCGAAACCTCGACGCCAAACCCATTTACGTTCGGCAATGTGCTATAGAAGGGCGACATCGTATCCCAGAAGCCCGGTTGCGCGCATCCTACGCAGCCATGTCCCACGCCAATCGGCCAGTTCGTTCCATCATTCCACTGGATACGCGGGCAATTGTAATCGGTCGCCGGACCCTTGCAGCCCATCTTATACAGACACCAGCCCTGCCTATGTCCCTCATCACCCCATTCCTGTACAAACTCGCCCGCATCATAGTGTGCGCGGCGCGGACAATTATCATGAATACGATCGCCATGCGCAAATAATGGACGGTTCAACGAATCGGTCGCAGGCAGCTCTTTAAATGTAAGCCAGTGCACCAACGTTGCCGCCAGGTTCGCCCCGTTCATGGGGCAGGCGCTCAAATTAATCAACCGCAGACCAGGCACCGCCTCACCCACACTCACTGCCCCCGTTACGCCACCAGCCGCCGCTGGAATTCCCCCAAACGAGGCACATGTACCCGCCGCAATCGTCGCGTATGAATTCGTACATACCTCTTTCGCAATATCGATCGCCGTGCGACCACCAATAGTACAATACGCACCATTTGCCGCCAGTGGTATCGATCCCTCGACCACTGCGATATACTGACCCTTCTCCTGCGTAATCGTATCATTTAACGACTTCTCCGCCCACTGACCGGAGGCAGCCATAACCGTCTCATGATAATTCCAGGATAAAAGGTTAAGCACAATATCCGCGAACGTAGGATGACTGGCACGGAGCGCAGACTCCGAATTTCCTGCACAATCCTGGAACTCCAGCCAGACGAGTGCAGGACGCCTCGTTTGCTCCAATGCCTTTACAATCTTCGGGGTATAGCTCATTGGCAGCGCCAGCGCTCCCGTTATGACGGAACAAAAGCGTAAAAAGTCTCGCCGTGAGACATTGCGCCTTTCCAGTGCGGACCAGACCCCGTCCTTGAGGATCTCTTCTCGTTGATCCATTGCATCTGCCTCCATTGATAATGCATGCGTTGCGTCATTAACAACTTAGATAAATAGTAATATGTATTTTCATGAAAATGAGAAGTTTTGTGTAACAAAAGTATCACATGCATGTCACAGAAACATCACAGCATTTCGTTAACACTGTGATCTTTCTGTGAGCTGAGTGGGCTACCCTTCTATCTACTCCCCTGTCCTGATGTACAGGCTGCTTTCTGCCCATTGGAACATCCTCTCGGCCTCATTCCACGGGTAAACTTCTCTTATCAGGGATTTATAACCTGACAAACTTATTCAATGGACGTCACTATCCTTTACTGCACCACCGTCGCCCCCTTCGATGCCGAAACCCTGCGTGCAGCCAGCCAGAGCAACAACATCATCCTGGTCGAACCCTATTACGAAGGCGTGCTGGTCCCCGACATCATCGCCGCCATGAAGCACACCCCTGTACGTATCGAAACCATCGGCGTCCCCCACCAGATCCTCTCCCACTACGGCACCCCCGAGCAGCACGACCAGTCCATCGGCTTTACCCCGCAAGCCATCCGTCGCCGCATCGAACGCTTCTTACAGCCATGAGACGCCTTTAATGCTTTCAACTATGAAACGCCCTTAATGCCGTAGGGACCGGATTTATTTGTTAAACGGCTTCATCAACCTGTATCGTTCCCTCACTATCAAGGAAACATAATTATGGAAGATCATCACCATGATTAACCGCACCACTCACCTCGCGTCCCATCTCCGCAGCCCGTTCCGTCGCCCGTTCAACCGCCCTCTGTACCAGGGCCGGAAACCCACCCTGCTCCAGTACCGAAATACCCGCCATCGTCGTCCCATTCGGCGAAGTCACCTGTCGTCGCAACTCCTCCGGCCCCTTCCCCGTCTCCCGCAACATCTTAGCCGCCCCATACATCGTCTGCACCAGCAGCTCCCAGCACGTCTCCTCCGGCAACCCCAGATCCTGTCCGGCCCGCATCAAACTCTCAACCACATAATAAAAATAAGCCGGTCCCGTCCCCGAAAGCCCCGTCACCGCATCCAGCAATCGCTCCTCCACCACCGTCACCGACCCGATCGCCGAAAACATCGTCATCACAAACTCCACATGGCTCACCGACGCCCACCGCCCGCGACTGATCGCCGTCGCCGACTCCTGCACAAAACTCGACGTATTCGGCATCGCTCGTATCACCGGCACCCGTACCCCTTCAACCTGCCCTTCAATCGCCCTCGTAGCAACTCCTGCCACCACCGAAACCACCAGTTGCCGCTCCGAAAGAGCCCCTCGCACCTCCTGCAGTGCCTGCATCACATCAAACGGCTTCATCGCCAGCACCACCACCTCCGCCCTCGCCACCTCCGCCAGCTTATCCCCACACACCCGCACCCCATAACTCCTCCTCAACTCCTCCAATCTCGCCCCATTTTTTCGGTTGCTTACTACAATCTGCTCCGCCGGAACCACTCGCGCCCCCACGATCCCCTTGATCATCGCTTCCGCTATGGACCCCGCGCCCAGGAAAAAAAGACGTTTCTCTGTAGCCATGCTCTTCCCTCTCTGTTCTATTGATGACTGCTCCTGTTTAATTATTTCATGCCAGGTCAAGGGATCGGTTAGACGCATCTCTATTCTTGCTCTGCACTCAGAGTACTAGCTGATGCACGACAAGAGTACTACTCTGTAATACCGATATAGAAGCTGTTCCGCATAATAAATATGTCATCGGGTTTAATTGTATGCCATGCTAAACTGACTTTAGTGAAAAATAATTCGCAAGATCGAAAGCTTGACTATCGATTCACTGACCAGGTATACTTTATACTGTTAGATAACGAGTTCTAAATCAAAGAGCATGAGCATAGTATTTTTACGGCTGATCAACTAAAGAATCAACGAATCTATTGTCACAGTATTATGTATAATTGTATGCAGGAGCCTCAGAATGTCAGACCTAGCAGCACATGCTCGATATCAGAGCACTCCAGATGAACTCACTGATCTGAAGAACAAACTCTCTCGTTTGAGAAGAGGCGAACCACTTCGCGTGGTAGATTTATTTTCAGGCTGCGGAGGCATGTCACTTGGACTCCAGCGGACAGGTTATTCCCTTCTTGGTGGCGTTGAAATCAATCCGAAAGCCATCAACACTCATGCAAACAATTTCTTTAGGCACTGTGACGAAGAGACACTCAAGAAGCACAATACCCCACGAGACATCAGTACTTTTACTCCTGAGCTGTTTATGCGCGAGATCCTCCACAAAGAGAACCCTGGAAATCTCGTTGATGTAATCGTAGGAGGGCCCCCATGTCAGGCTTTTGCTCGCGTCGGGCGTGCAAAATTGCGCCAGATACGAAATATGCCGGATGCATATCTCAAAGATGATCGGGCTAACTTGTATATTCCGTACCTGTTGTATGTTGAGTTCTTCCGGCCCCTTGCTGTGATTATGGAAAATGTTCCTGACATTATGAACTATGGTGGAAGGAATGTAGCTGAAGAGATTGCCAGCACATTAGAAGAGATTGGTTACCATTGCCATTACACTATTTTAAATACAGCTAACTATGGTGTACCCCAGATGCGTCAACGTTTTTATTTGATTGCACTACTTGATGCGCTTGATATTGATTGTAATTTACATTTTCCCAGCCCTACTCATTTTGCCGAAATTCCTGCTGGCTATGATCGTGTTCGTATTACAGCTCTTAGCGAGATTCCGCACGAAAATCAACAGATAGGTCTTTTTGATACTATTTCAACTCATTATGTTGCACCCCCAACCGTATCAAAAACATTATTGCCTGCTGTTACATCTGAAGATGCACTATCTGATTTGCCAGAAATTCTATATCATCTTAATATGGAGACTGGAAAAGGGCGAGTAAGAGATTTTGAGACGCTGGTTCCTTATAGTGATCGTGAGCCTTCTCAATATGCTCGTGATCTGCGCACATGGCCAGATTTTCCTTCCCATGAGGGAATACGGGATCATGTAATACGACTTCTTCCCCGAGACTACGAGATCTTTCGCCGTATGCAACCAGGCGACGAGTATCCGAGAGCACATAAACTTGCCCGCCAGATATTTCAGGAAAGATTAAGAGCGGAGGAAGCAAAAACAGGAAGAGTGATAGCTGAGGGTTCAGAGGAATATAATATGTTGTGGAAGAAGACTGTTCCACCATATGATCCAAAGAAATTTCCTAATAAATGGTGGAAATTGATTCCCGGTCAACCATCACGCACGCTAACAGCTCATATGGGCAAGGATACCTATTCTCATATTCATTATTCCGATGATCAAGCTCGTGTTATTTCTGTCCGTGAAGCCGCGAGGCTACAATCATTTCCAGATGGCTTTGAGTTTACCGGACCCATGAATGCTGCTTACACGCAAATTGGTAATGCCGTATCGCCGATTCAAGCATACGCTTTTGGAATTCATGTAAAACAACTCCTACAGGAAGCAGCGAGACAAAGTGCGCAACACGAGGTCTTATCTGCAATCTATAGGCAAGATATAGATAACCAGGTAGAGCTTGCTGATCCTGTTATGATACTGGAGCATTAGCCACAATCATATGCATAAAAAAATTCCTATGGGACCAGTAGAGAGATCCGTCACAATAGACATTTTACGTTTGCGTGATCACGAGCTTTCTCTTCGTCTCTTTCATGCAGATCTTCTCTCATGGAGCCAGGATCATTTACGTGTATTTCCCTGGCGCTCTACAGACAATCCATTCCATATTCTGATAGCTGAGATGATGCTGCGCAGAACTCAGGCAAAACAGGTAGTCCCCATCTATAATCAGTTCATTTTGCAGTATCCAGACCCACAGAAGCTTATGAACGCTCCCACTGAAGAAGTTATCCAGGTTCTCTATCCGCTAGGTCTCGCATGGCGTGCTCCAGCATTTCAAAAAATTGCCCAGGTGCTGGTCACTGATTATAATGGGAAAATTCCAGACCAATACGAAACACTCCTGACCCTCCCAGGAGTCGGAGACTATGTAGCCAGTGCAGTCTGTTGCTTCGCATTCAATCAGACCGTCCCTATCATCGATACCAACACTGTGCGTGTAGCCGGGCGGCTTTTTGGTATTCCAACCCATGCAGAGTCTCGCCGCCGCCAACCTGTACGTCGCCTCTTGAAAAATTTACTTGATTATCAAAACCCACGTATATACAACTACAGTCTCCTCGATTTTGCCGCATCAGTATGTACGCCTGTTTCTCCTCATTGTGAGGATTGCCCCCTCTCCTCTCACTGTGTTATGGGATTATCGAGAGTGAAAAACAGTTAATAGTTAGTAACGGATTTCAATGTGCTTTAATTTGCTATATGGCAACTGCATCTTCTTTAAAGCCAAGTCTATAAGCCTCTTTGAGAAGCACCAGTCCTTGTTCTGCTAACTTCCTTTGAGGACGTTTGCCCGCGTGTCGTATTTGAGCAAGCTTGAAGGCAATATTACGCTGTCGGGCCTGAAGATTATGCGTCTCTTTGCTCCATCTTGAAAGTTGATGCCATGTTTCAGCTGATACCATTATCACCTGTGCAATAACTGCGTCCGAATTTTCAACGTTGTCGATCCTTGTATTGCTCTTTGGGAAAGTGATCAGCAATTCGTTATTAAAGGATGCTGGTAAATCAATCTTAAGATCTCGTACTTTGTTCCAACAATCTTGACGCTTACACCACTCTGTCACGTTTTTACCACCCGGTGGCGAGGTGATGATTTTATGTACTTGAATAGAGACTCTCTCAATTGTTTCATGCAGTCCTTGTCCAATACTTTGTTGTTGCCAGATCCGATCCAGATTAATTTGCCCATCAGTATGGTGAAAAATGTAGGCAAGGGAATATGTCACCACATTAGCACGATAGCCACCAAACTTTTGCGATGCTACAATCTTTTCTGCCTGGCGGAACATGATAGCTTTGGCAATAAGGTGATGGAAGTACACTTGATCAACCTTAACGTCTCCCATCTTTTTCAGGTGTGTGGTAAATTGCGTGAAGCATTTTTGTGCGCCCTGACTGACTACATGTGGAGATTGTTCCCATGTCACTATAAACTTTGCTAAATCTGTCTTGGTGAATTTTTGTGTTGAAGGATGGATTTCCTTAAACTGTCTCTGGCGAGCTGGTGTACCTTCGTGAGCAATAGCATCCTGGTATTGACCACGCGCACGCTCGTAAAACCATCTGGTCTGATGCTGAGTTCCGTCAACTGCTGGTGCCCAGACCGAGCGTGACAAATCTTCTAGCGAAACGTGGAATGGTTCATTAGCGCTGAAATCTGCTTCGTTGACCTTGTTCTGGCTATTAGCATAGCGAGAAATTAACGGGACGAGATTGTTGATATTCTCCGGGGTAACAACACTAATTTTTGCCTGTACGCGTAATCGTGATACATCTGCTTTATCTTTGCGAGCTGTATAAAAAATTGAGGCTGTTGTCTGGCCTCCGTTCACGATCTGCAAATCTTTAAGGGACTTGATGCCAAGCCCACCTCCTTGCAGAGGCACTATTCCAATATTTGATGCGGTCGCTGAAATACCATTATTGTACGCCAGAAAACGCTCAGGCTGATTCATAATAGTGCGTCGTATACCTTGATTAACTTTAACCTTTGCTTGCAGGTAGGAACGGACATTCAACTCTAACAAACGAGAACCATATTCCTCGTATAGTGCGTTTAGTATGTCTCCTGGAATAATTGTCAGGTATGCAGAGTAATCCGCTGCATCATCAGGTGCCTGAAGGCAAGGCAGAGGTTCAGCAAAGTCAATGTGAATCGGGTCTTTATGCTTGCCAGAACTATCGTGGCGATAGAGACGACGGAGATCCCACACATGATATGATACTAAGAGTTCGTTTAGTTTTTCATCGGGAATTATATCCATCGTCGTCAATCCATCAGTAAAGAGGTAAAGGTTAATATCAGTAATATCATGGCGACTCTCGAAAATGTGCTCTGCCATATCAAACGCTTCAGAAGCTTCTTCAAGCTCTATATAATATCTATTGAGTGTTTTTTGTAGAAAGTTTATCAAACGCTTAAAACTTGTTTCTATATCACTTTTACCAACAGTAACAGGTGGATTAGATTGCGTATAAATGGTAGTAAACAGATTGAGAGTGCCGTCCCCATCGAGATTGTAGCCGCTTACTTCAACACCTCTGGCTTTATGATAGCAAGCCATACCACCTTCCAGTTCATTAGCTTCAACAAGCGATTCGATCACATACTCAGTGAAAACTTCAGCTCGCAACTTCTCGAAACCTTCTGTCTCGGCTGTAGTGATGATTTCTTGCAACAACTGTGTTGCGAATTGGTTCAATTCATTGCTATTTTCCATGCTTGAGTCCTATCAGTTGAGATTTGAAATCATCTTCATCTGCTGTAAAGTGACGACACTCAGATACCGCAATAGAATACCGAACCGATCCCACACCCGGTTTTAGTTCAGCTGCAACAATACGCGGAAATGCATCTCTGACCTGGAAGAGATTGGCTTTTCTAACATTATATCCAGTTCTTTCGTATTGTGGGCTCTGTGATTGAAGGAAACCTACTTCAAGCAATCGATCTTCGTATAGATCCAGTGCGGCAGTATCAGCTTTAAGTAGCTGCCTTAGGGAGTCGACTATCATGATCAGGGATTCCCCCACGCTTTCACGCACATCTATGGATAGATGAAAGAGAAAAAGCGCAGCTAAGCCTCTATCATCAAGTTGACGCTCGCTCTGGATTATTAATTGCTGAGGCTCCTTCGTTCCCGTCGTTTTCACCTCGATTGCGCAGGATTTTAGTAGAAAATCCTGATGTGCTCCCCCGGGCCCGGCCCAGGCTAACAGAGCAGGATATGGGCCTGTAAGAGGTATCAGCCGTTCTCGCAAAAACCAGAGTTCACCATATAGGCCCTGTTGAGCCTCTCTGCTCAGACCATCCGGCTCAACCTGCTCCAAAAATCTTTGCCAATGACGCAATCGGCTAACAAATGCTGTAACTGCTGCTGTCTCAGATCGCGCATGGTCAACAACTTCAATGATATCGTTTATAAGCGCATCAAAAACATTATCGAAACGACGTTCCCTCAGTGCCAGTTGAAGGGTGACTCCATTTCGTTCATCATCAGAATGAAGTGCAGTTAATTCAAGTCCGCGAGCAGAAGGTAGATCACTTATTCCAGTAGCAGAAGCCTTTGTTAACTTGATCTGTAGCATATGTTGATTGGACGGTTTTGTAACAGCTAAAAAGATGCTACAGATTGATCGAGGTTTCACTCTTCGTCTCACATAGCCACTTAGTCGTTCAGGTGCTGAAGCTTCAAGCGATTGCCAGATTTCCTCATATGTCACGAATCACCTCTTAGTTCCTGTTGCCAAATATTGTTGGCTACATATTCTACGGCGGCTTTCTCTCCTCGATCACTTTCTGGAAAGCTAATTGCAAACCCTACAATAGGAACGTTCGATACGGGAGACGCTTCAGGCTCGTATCTCAATGTGTAGAGAAGTAAAAGCCCGCGCTTGCCTGGGCGTATTCGCCGTACAATTGTCCCGGAAGGTGACTTTGGAAGGTCTTTACTTTTAGATTTACCAGGATCTTTTTTCCATGCGCTTTGTGTCTCATTTATCGCTTGAGTGCGCTCCTCCTCAGAAAAATCAATCCATTCGTCGCTTGGACTCACAAGACGGCGTATTCTGTATATAGAGTCCGATGCATCGTTGCCATTTAATCGTTGCCGTTCTGTTAGCCCAACAACAAGATCAGCTATGTTAAAAGAAAGACTTTTCTCTTCATTCACGCGATTCGAAATCAGTACGATCGTCCATTCAACAAGCTCATGATCCGCCATCCGTGTCCTGATATACCTGTTGAGGTTAGATGACTGAACAGTTCTTGCCGCTTCGTGTGTGTTGTAATCAGCCAGGAAGTCCAGAACTGCTTCGCCAGGAACACCATCCCAGATATAGTTACCTTTATCATTACGCTGCTGATATCTCATATCTATCTCTCGAATCAGTCGCTCGGTTGCTAGAAGATTTTGTTGATTGACCTGTGTACCCTCAAAGAAAACTACGGTTTCGACGATACTCTTTGAGTATGATACCGTTAATGTTTTCCCACTACGCATTTTAACGGCAGCCGTGATCATTAATCCGTCCGGGTGTTTTCTTACACCCAGACCATAATCCTCTGGTGTTTTTTCCTGCGCTGCCATATCTTCAAACATCTCTCTCAATTCTTCATCGGCAGCAGTAATGTCACGATACCAGCCAGTTAGCTCTGAGGTAGTATAGAGACGGCATAAATCAGTATAGCCAGTACGATAACCAAACCAACGTCCCATTTGCATAAGAGTGTCATACATCGTAGATGCTCGCAAGTAATAACTGACGCTCAATCCTTCCAGGGTAAGACCACGCGAAAGCTTATCACCACCTATGCAGATTACGCTCAATCCATCCTTATACTCAAGATACTGCAAAGTATCTCTGGCAGTTCCATTGATTTTTCTGACTTCAATTTTTGATGCGGCGGCGTGCAGTTCTCCTTTCACCTGATCCCAACTTACTGAGATGAGATCCGGCTCACTAAATTTTTGTATTGTTGGTTCAAAATCGGTATTCCAGAGATCTTTAAACTCATCAGTGATCTGGTCAGGTGCAAGTCCATCACCGTATCGAAGGCGTTTCTGAAGAAAGGTTAATTCTTCTGTTACCTGTTCAGCGATATATGACTGTACGGCGGTAAATCTGGTAACGTGAATGAGCATAGAATTATGCACGTTTACCTGTCCGCGTACGCGTCGAATTGCGCATGTAAGAACGAATGCTTTTATGGCCTGTTTAACTGATTGGGGCAATGACCCCGGTTGGTGTCCCTTTTTATGCTTGTCTAGCATCCATTTTGTATAATCATCAATGCGGCGAATGAGTGGTAAGCCTGAAGCAGTTCCCTGATCCAGCATGGAATCTGTTGTAAGACCAAAAAGCTTTGTTGGGCCAAGATAGTTAGAAGGTGGTTGAAGGTTAATGATAAAACTACGAGGGAACAAATCTTCACCGAATTCTCCGTTGGTAACTTTGTCCGCAATAAAGATATTGGCGAATGGAGTAGCCGTATATCCAATATAAGCCGATTGTTCAAAACTATTCAACAGTTTGCGTATCAAACCATTTATTATCGATGGATCCATCTCAGAGTCTGGATCGTTGTTTTCGTCAAGTATGGGGTTAGTATTGATTGAAGCATTATCTGCTTCATCATCAATCAGAAGCAGTGGTACTCCACGCACCTGACTGTGTCTATCACCATGACTGCTTGCTTGTAGAATGGTTGCCCATTTCAGCAGGTTTTTAAGTACTGAAGCGTTCTTCTTGACTACTAATAGTACCGGGTCGGCTCCACCGGTCATAACATTTACCTGGTTAGCAACGGTTAGACTAAAGTCACCTTTATCAGCACTATTTGTCAAAGAGTGGGCATGATAAAGTTTCGCTCCTGTAAGGCGACCCACGCCAAGGCGAACATTGTTGGGATCAAATAAACCACGTTTTTGTGTATCAAAGCCTAAAAAACCCTCGTCAAGGCGTTGTTGTGTCTGGCTTCGCAGGCTATTATGAAGTCCTGCTAGAACGACTATGAGTTTGTACCCGGCGTCCGCAGCTTTGCAAATTAGTGATATATAGTTAGAAGTCTTACCTGATTGAACCTGACCTACTACCATACCACGGCGGTTCCAGGGTCCGGTTCGTTGCGGATTCTCCAGTCGACTAAGAATCTGATCAGTAACCTCATCAAGTCGCCGCACTGCCTGAGGAGGCATTTTAGACCCTTCTCTCAAATATCGTTGATATCGCTCCCAAAATCGCCATTCTATATCTGCACGTCGAGAAGACAACCATTCTTGATGGTCACGCATGTCGTCAAGGGTAGACATAGTAGGAACATAAACGTCACACAGAGTTTCTATCTCTCTGACAAGTCTATCTATCTCAATACTTTCCTTATCGGGAATCTGCTTCGTTTTGTAGAGTATTTCCACTGCCATATATACAGTATCGCGGATCATTTCGGCTGTTGGTGAAACTCCCTCTCCCAGAGATTGAAGGGTAATACCAATGATCTTTTGATCTGAATCTGTAGTAGTCATAATTCCACTCCCATCGTTTCATCGTTATTCAATGACATAACAAGTTCTTGATATTCTTGAAATGGTTCAAGAGCTACGAGCCGTTCTTTTGCCTGTGTAGGTGACATACCTCGTCTTCGGAGAGCTATGTAAACCTGTTTGATAACTTCGAGCACTTCTGAAGAGGTAGATCCTTCAAATGGGATAAATTGTGTGTCTGGGTGTTCTGAGTTTTCCAGTGTAATTAGCGGCACTGGGATCGTCTCTTCAATCACTCGTAGAAGTGCTTCTACTTTGGCCCGATGTTCCTGGGAAGAATGAAGCAGGTCCACTATAAGCGGTTGCTCGCGGTTAATGCGAAAAGTTACCCGGCCACCCTTCATTTCCCTATTCCAAACGAACATGTTATTTTCGGATGTTTTTCGCCCCAGTATTTTACCCCGATGACGATATACATCAGCGGCACGTTCCCTGGCGATTCCGGCTATGCGCTTTAAGTCATCGCGTAATATGCCCGGTGGTCGAGCCCGCGATTTTTTTACGTCAATGTCCCATTCGTGATCCATTGCATTAGACAGGTCGACTGCAACACGAGCAAGCTTGTAATGTTCCTCTTTTTGAAAACCCAGTCCCAGCCAATCGCCAGCAAGCAGCAAACGCCGATTGCGATAGATGTAAAAGCCTTGCTGAGCATTCCAGCCCCTTGACCCAGCTCCCGATTTGTGAGCATCGAGTGAGAGTCTTGAGTGATGAGGAAGCACGTACGGTCGAACTTTGACAACGCCGCTGTCTGACTGCAGGAGCTCTTCTTGCAGTTGTTGAGTAGCGAATTCGTTACTCATAAAAGGGTCCCATGAGCTGATCCTATGGCCATTTATATAGATTGTAATACCTCGTGGATCATCGATAAAGCGATGAAATACCATTCCCAGATGTTCCTCAACGTTACCGATGAGATTAAGGAATCGCTTCTCTGCCTTCTGATCGTCCACTCTGGCATTGCTAGCGATCCTATCCATGTGTTCCCAGAGAACGAGTGTACCGCTTTCCTGATCTGCAAGTTTTGCAATCCGCTGTTCTGAGCCAGAAGCAACACCATGCAGTAATCGCCACTCCGATACCTTGTCTACATAATTGAGATCCCAACGCTTGGTTATACATGATGATCCAGATGCCTTAGTGGAAACTGTCAGGACTCGGCATTGAGAAAATGATGCTGTTTTCAAACCTAGACCAAACCGGCCAAGATCTCGATGATGACGCTGTTTGAGGGGGCTCTGGCTACCTGCACGCATTGCTGCTACTAGTTCTTCCACTGTCATCCCCTTACCATCATCACGTATAGTGACATAAGAGTCATCACCATTCCAGGTAAAATCTACCCAGATATTTCTTGCTCCTGCCGTGACGCTATTATCGATTAAGTCCGCAATAGCCGTCTGAGGTGTGTAACCGAATGCTCTTAGCGATTCAATAAGAGCGCCTGGTTCAGGTACTACGATATCGTATTCTTCTTGCATACTCGGTTTTCATGTTCCTGTATAACAATACACATAACAACGTATATGTGCTTACATTCCTTTTCTCATATAACAAGGTGGAAGTTATTATAACACATTTAGTAACTATTCAGATATCATCTTCTCTCTTTCATTCTTATATTTTCGGATGATATTTTCAAGAAGAATAGTTTTGCAAGGTTTCTTTCATATTTGACATAGCATTTTTCCCCAGTTATACTCATCTTATATATACCGAACCACTCGGATTATGTCTCATCCCAACATAATCCACAATTACCACTTCAACTGACCACCCACCCATCGCACACAAAGGAAAATCACTCATGACCAACCCAACCTCGACCCACCGCTTCACCGATCACAACAACGCCCGGCAGTTCCTCACCCAACACGGCCACAACCTCAAGTACGTCCCCACCTGGGGCTGGCTCATCTGGGACGGCAAACGCTGGCTCAAAGACCAATCCAATCTCATCACCTCCCTCGCCAAAGAAACTCTCCTGAACTCCTCTTCTCCCGCTCTCAATACCGACATCCTCCCCCGCATCAAAACCATGCTCACACTCGCATCTACCGAACCCGCCCTTATCGCCTCACCCTCCCAATTCGACACTCACCCCTTCCTGCTCAACGTCTCCAACGGCACCCTCGACCTCCATACCGGCGATCTCAAACCACACGACCCCCACGATCTCATCACCCGCCTCATACCGATCGAGTATCACCCACATGCTACCTCGCCTATCTGGGACACCTTCCTCGACCAGATCACCAATCACGACCACGCCCTCTATCAATACCTCCAGCGCGCCATCGGCTACACTCTCACCGGCAGCACCCGCGAAGAAACCTTCTTCCTCCTCTACGGACCCGGACGCAACGGCAAAAGCAGATTCCTCGCCGCCATCAGCTCCATCATGGGCGATTACATGCAACACGTCCCCTCCTTCACCTTCACCCGCACCTCCTCATCACTCTCCAACCTTCCGGCACTCGCCGCCACCCGTTTCATTACTATGACCGAAACCGCACCCGGCCAGGCACTCGACCTCAGCATCATCAAACGCATCACCAGCGGCGAACCACTCACTATCTCGACTTCTCGTGAAACCCTTTCCCTCCAACCCCAATTCAAACTCTGGCTCGTCACCAACAACCTGCCTACCATCCCCGAACAAAGCATCGCCATCTGGCAACGCATCAAACTTATCCCTTTTATGACCTCCTTCGTCGGACGCGAAGACAAAGAACTCGCCGAAAAACTCAACACCATCCAGCCCGCCATCCTCTCCTGGGCCGTCCAGGGCTGCCTGCTCTGGCTCCAGAACGGCTGGCAGGAACCCGACTGCGTCAAACAGGCAACCGCCACCTACAAGGACGAGCAGGACGAATTAGCTGATTTCTTCCACGATTGCTGCGCCATCAATGACAGCAAGCGCATCAAAGCCAGGGACTTATACATGGTCTATCAGCTCTGGTGTAATGTAAAAGGCACGAAAGCGCTCTCCGAAACCTCGTTCGGCAGCAAAGTCCTTGCCCACGGCTATCAACGCGAGCGCAAAAAAGCAGGCAAGATATATTGTGGCATTGGCCTTATTGATAGCCTGGCTTCCTTACCCCAGGAACTGGCGCGCCATCGTACCAATAGTCCCCGCACCGCCTCCAGTCCTGCCCTCCCTGACAATCTCGACTCCTTCTTCCTCAAAGGCATACATAATCAAGCAACCGAAGGGTGTATAGGGTGTATAGTTGAACAGCCCTTTTTAGCGAAGCACTAATCAGATTGAACCAGTGCCGAGGCATGATCGTCATCTTTGTAGGGGCGCGATTTATAATGTAGGGGCGCGATTTATAAGCCCGCCGACCCTTGCGGTCGCCCTGCGAACCCATCGACGAACCGCTCTTTCAACAAATGGATCACCCTTACGGTCGCCCCACTCTCCACTTATATCACCTGTCCCAGACTCCGTGCCTGCCCATACGCCTGCTGCGACTCGCTCGCTCTGCCCAGGGCCTCCAGTGCTCGTCCCTTTCCAATGTAGGCCATCCCAATATTCGGATTGAGTTGCAACGCTTGCTCAAAAGCACATTGAGCATCCTGGGGACGCTGGAGGTCCAGCAGCACATAACCCTTATGAACGTACAGGTAAGCACTGTTGGGATTTATACGCACCGCGTGATCATAGACCACGAGCGCCTCCGCGCAACGCTGCAGCTTAAGAAAGGCATGTCCCTTATGAATATAGAAATGCTCATCGCCGGGCTTGAGCTGAATAGCTTCATTATAAGCGTCCAGCGCCTCATTGAACCGCTTGAGTTTCAACAGGACATGCCCCTTATCTCTATGAATCTCAGCATTGGCAGGATTCAGGCGCAACGCCTCGTTATAGGCTTCCAGCGCTTCTTCATGGCAACCAATCATATAGTAAGATTTGCCTTCATTCTTCCATTGCAATGCCAGTTGCTCACTCACAATTTTGCCGATACCCCGGGCGACATTCTGATACCCTTCATCTTTATTGTTCCACAATGTAATCGGCTTCCCCCTGGTTGGCCATGCCTGCAAGCGACCAATTGGAGTATCCTGCCAGTTGACCGGGCGTACGATAACTGGTATTACCTCAGCCTTCTCAGCACTGTTATGTCTCTCAAGCGCATGCTTCATCTCTACATTGTAGCAGTAGTCCGATTGCATAAAATCAGGACTGACGAGCAGCAAGATGATATCGGCTGCATTCAAATGTGCATTGATCTCGTGCTCCCACTCCATTCCCGGAGCAATCTGGCGGTCACACCACGTCGTCACCTTGCCCAGTCGCTTCAACGATCCCAGATGTTTCTCAAGCTCCCTGAGATGCCTTTCATCTTCAGTCGCATAGCAGTAAAAAATCGTTACACCCCTGACAGAAACTGCTCCCATACCTTACCTGCTTTCTCAATCATGTCTGCACCCTTCGTCCCGTAGAGGCATGCCTTGCGTGTGCCGCGTCGCTCAGGAGGACTTCCACACGTTTAACGATGTTCCTCCCCACCTGCGCGGCACACCCGGCACACGCAAGGCATGCCTCTACGGGGATCAGTTCTCCTCTATCTGCTTTGCAAGCGCCTGGCGTGCTACAACAAGCGAAGCCTGTAATACGCGTCTATTGTAGTGTTCCGCTGGCCAACTTAACTTCTCGATATCGGTCTGGTGGGCCTTGAAGCTATCAACAAGTTGTACCAGATCATCTACACGGTCCTTTAAAGAACACATCATCGCCAGGCGCTGGCGCGGTGGCAATCTCAGTACAAGCGGGACCGTCTTCTCCAGCAGAGATGAACTTTCCATCCGTTGCTCTACCTCGTCGGCTGGATCATGTGTATCCGCTAACGTGATACCTGTCGTTTCCGAGAACTGCCATTGTTCTTCCTCATCCGTCGGTAGCGGCAATGTTGGCTTCTTTTGTCGCAGCATATCGATGAGCTCATTGCGGATCATGCGCTTAATATAGTTATGCGGATAAAGGATGGTTCTTTTTTCAAGTGTCCGCCACAACTTTATACGCACACGTTGCATGAGTTCGTCGATCTCCAGATCCACAACCGCCTGGTGCGCGAGAGCCGGATAAAGACGTACAATGCGCTTTGTCTGTACCGCGATATACCAGTCAAACCGTTTAAGGATCTCTTCGCTGGATTCCCCGGTTTCTTTTTGAGATGTTATTGGCATATTTTGCTGATTATAAGTGCTCATCATTTGTCCTATACCTCCAGTGTCAGGCGTATTCCGCAACACGACCGGGAGACATCGTTGTTCAGAAAACTATAAGAGCGTTGAACCATCTTCAACACACTGCAAGCATAACCTCCGCGCGCTCCATACGGGAGACCGCGCGGTGGGCGAATAGTGGGCAAATCAGTGGGCAATCTCTCAAATGTTCTCGATTTTATAGAATCGCTGGTTCAAGCGTCATATAGGTAGGAACCTTGCGCATACGTTTGCCGATTTATCGATCCGTATCGGGGTTGTTGCAATAGCCCTGCGGTCCATGTCGAGCGCAATCTTTTTAACGGAAACCTGTGGTAGAATACTCTCATATTGTGTAATATCCCAGTAGGGGTTGGCCTTGCGCCCACCCATAAGCGTCAAGTTCCCAGTGGAGGGGGTTGTTCCGTCGAGCCGCTCGCAGGGCGACCGCAAGGGTCGGCCCCCTACAAAGAACGCGGGGGACTCACACCAGGACGGATCTTTGTAGGGGCCGACCCTTGCGGTCGCCCTGCGAGCCATCTGAGCGCATATCCCTCCCTCTCTCACTTGACGCCAATGGGGTGCGGGTCAACCACACCCCTACTGAAATATGCAAGATTTCTTTTAGGGCGTATTCATGGATGAAAATGATTCAACTCAAAAAAAGCCTGTTCCCAACGAGCGCTTGAAAAGAGCGCGGCTGGCACGTGGCTGGACACATAAAGATGTTGCTGACAGACTCAAGCTTCCCGATATACGCCAGGTCAGTCGTTGGGAACGTGGCGTAAACAATCCTCACCCTCATTATCGCCAGGCATTGTCCGATCTCTTTGGGAAAAGTCAGGAGGAACTCGGCCTGCTCAAAGCCGAAGCCGCTGAGGATGAGCCGCCAACGGTGCTTCCCGCATCCGATACTCAACCCGAACCAGTATGGAAACTACCTCCCTTCTTCACTTCATTCGTCGGACGAGATCAGGATGTCGCCGCCGTCTGTGATCTGCTCAAGCGTCCTGATGTTCGCCTGCTCACGCTCTCGGGTCCGGGAGGCGTTGGCAAGACCCGCCTGAGTGTGCAGGTGGCCGCAGAAATGCGCCCCCATTTTATTGACGGAGCCTGCTTCGTATCCCTGGCCGCAGTCACCAGTTCCTCCCTCGTAATACCCACCATTGCCGAGGCGCTTGGTATCCAGGAGGGTGGCTTTTTATCTCTTGCGGAACAGGTGAAGGCTGCCCTGCGCCCGAAACAGTTCTTGTTGCTGCTCGATAACTTTGAGCAGGTGGTGGATGTACCCTTATTTTTGGAAGAACTGCTTGCTGCCTGCCCCAACTTGAAGGTGTTGGTCACGAGTCGCGCTACGCTCCACCTGCCAGCCGAGCATGATTTTTCTGTATCACCACTGACATTGCCCGATCTCATTCAATTGCCCGCTCCAGAGACGCTGCTGCAATACGCCTCAGTGACTCTCTTTGTGCAGCGTGCACAGGCTACTCAATCAACCTTCCAACTGACACAGAGCAATGCAAGTGCAATCGCGGAGATCTGTGTGCGCCTCGATGGACTTCCTTTAGCGATTGAACTGGCTGCAGCGCGCGTGAAACTCTTTTCTCCGAAGGCTCTGCTGGCATATCTCCCCCGGCGTTTGGAGTTACTCAAAAGCGAACTGCGTACCCTGCCGGAGCGCCAGCAAACGTTGTACAACACCATCAAATGGAGTTACGATCTGCTGAATGAGCAGGAGCAGTGGTTCTTTCGTCTGCTCTCAGTTTTTGTGGGTGGCTGCACACTGGAAGCTGTAGAGATCGTCTGCCTCCATAGAAGCCAGAAGGCAATCGACGTATTTAGCTTGCTCGCATCTCTGCTCGATAAAAACCTCCTCCAGCCGGTAGGACAGGATGAGAGTGAGCCCCACTATGTCCTTTTAGAGAGCGTCCGTGAGTATGGTTTAGATTGTCTGGAGAAGCAGGGCGAGCTCGCGGAGACTCAGCGTGCACATGCATTCTACTTTCTTACCTTCCTGGAACGTATCGGGCCAGCTCTCAGGAGTGCGCAACTGGCTACATGGCTGTCAGTTTTGGAACGCGAACTGGAAAATCTCCGTACCGCGCTGCTATGGTTTGTGCAGCAGCAGGAAACTGAGCAGGCTCTGTGCTTCTGCGAGATCTTTGGCAATTTTTGTGGTCTGCGTGGCTATTGGACCGAGGAGCGACGCTGGCTCAAAATCGTGTTGGACTTACCATACCTGCCCGCTCACACAGCGATCCGAGCTAGAGTACTGCGGCGTGCAGGCCATCTTGCCTACCGCCTGCGCGAACTGACCGTTGCTCGTGCTCTGCAAGAGGAAAGCGTTCTTGTATCGCGCGAAATGGGCGATCATTTCAATCTTGCTGGTGCACTCAGTAACCTGGGCTGGGTTCTCTATCGTCAAAACGACTTTGTGCCAGCAGACCAGGCATTGCAAGAGTGTGTTGTGGCAGCTCGTGCATCGGGTAACAAGTGGTCCCTTGCCAATGCATTAGAGAGTCTCGCACGCTTTCTGCACCAGCAGGGCAATACGCTCCAGGCATACGACCTCTTACAGGAGAGTGTACGGCTCGCGCGGGAACTGTCCGATAAAGAAAGTCTGGTGCGCATACTCGGGACTCTGCTGGCGGTGGAGATCTCGCAAGGACACATTGAGCAAGCGGCAGCAGATGCACAGGAAAGCTTTGAGCTTGCTTATGAGGTGGGTACCAGACCCCTCATCGCTTTAGCCTATGAGAACCTGGCTGACATTGCACGCTTTCGGGGCAACTACGAACTGGCAGCGGAATTGTGCGAAGAGCGTCTTGCCCAGGCTCGTGAACTGGGTGATAGGCCGACGGTTGCTATCAAACAACGAGACCTGGGGGAGATTGCGCTGGCACAGGGAAACCTTCCCCAGGCCACAATCTTCGTCCAGGATAGTCTGCGCTTTTTCCGCGAGCAGGGGGATCATCCGAATATTGCTGCCGCTCTCGGCATTTTAGCGGATATCAAACGTACTCAGGGCGACCTCTTACAGGCCGTGACCCTCTATAAAGACGCCTTAGTCCTCGATAAAAAAGTAAGCAATAAACGGAATATTGGCAAGCGCTTGATCGGGCTGGCCAATGTCGCTCTGGAGCAGGGACAACTCGAACAGGCTACAAGCTTATTTGCCGCCGCTTCCTCCTGTCTTCAACCTCACGTAGATCTGCACTCTACCCAACGTACAGACTACGAACACGCTCTAGAACGCCTACATGCTCAATTGCCAGACTCGACCTTTCAAACCGCCTGGTCCAAAGGCACCACGATTACCCTTGAGCATGCTCTTACAGCCCTCGAACTAACATGCCCGTAGTGGCAGGCCTTGCGTCTGCCGAGTGGCCTGCAATGCGCTCGGTCTGACTACTCTGTCCACGCACTCGGCAGACGCAAGGCCTGCCACTACGGGGCAATGCGGCAACCATCTAATTATGGTATCTTAGATAGCGAGGCATCCACCGTCTTATGCCGTTCTATATTGACCTATAAAGCAAGGGAGCTAGCATATGATAGGGCCACAACCACATAGGGCCACGACAGAGCAGGCCGCAACTCCAGAACAGATCGCAACATCCATATGGAGCGATTTCGATCTGTACCTGTTCGGACAGGGCAAGGAGTATCACGTCTACGAGAAATTTGGCGCTCACCCTCGCTTCGTTAATGGCGTTGCGGGCGTCAATTTCTCGGTCTGGGCACCCAATGCCCTTTCGGTCTCGGTTATCGGAAACTTCAATGGCTGGAATCCCAGCGCGCATTCCATGCGGTTGCGCCACAACGATCTGGGTGTCTGGGAATGCTTTATCCCCGACCTGGGTCCGGGCGAGGTCTATAAATATTTCATTACCTCTCGCCTCAACAGCTATACTGTGGAAAAAGCCGATCCCTATGCGTTCGCCTCCGAGTCTCGTCCCAGGACTGCCAGTGTTGTTGCCGATATTCACCAGTATCAATGGCACGACCAGGACTGGACGCAGTCGCGTCAGCAGTTCGATCCACTCTCTTCTCCTCTTTCTATCTATGAGTTACACGCTGGCTCATGGCGTCACGTTCTCGATGAGTCAGGTCCGCGCCCCATGAAGTACCGTGAACTGGCCCGCGCGTTAGCTCCCTATATCAAAGAACTGGGCTTTACCCACATCGAACTGATGCCGATTACCGAATATCCCTATGATCCCTCCTGGGGCTATCAGGTGACAGGCTACTTTGCACCCACCAGCCGCTACGGTTCTCCACAGGACTTCCAGTACTTCGTCGATTATCTCCACCGATATGGCATCGGTATCATCCTCGACTGGGTTCCGGGCCACTTTCCTAAAGATCTGCATGGCCTGGGCTACTTCGATGGCACCCATCTCTACGAATACGCCGATCCGCGCAAGGGCGAGCATGAGGAATGGGGCACCTACGTCTTTGATTATGGACGGAGCGAGGTGCGCAATTTCCTGATTGCCAGCGCCGTTTTCTGGCTGCGCGAGTACCATATCGATGCTTTGCGTGTCGATGCGGTGGCCTCCATGCTCTACCTGGACTACTCGCGCCAACCCGGTGAATGGGTTCCCAATCGTTTCGGTGGCCGCGAAAACCTGGAGGCTGTAGGCTTCTTGCGCCAATTTAATGAGGCAACCTATTCCGAGCAGCCCGGTACGTTCACCGTCGCGGAAGAATCTACCTCCTGGCCGCTCGTCTCGCGCCCAACCTATGTGGGTGGACTCGGCTTCGGTCTCAAGTGGAATATGGGCTGGATGCACGATATGCTCGCATACATGGAACTGGACCCGATCTATCGCCGCTACCAGCAAACCAATATCACGTTCTCGCTGATGTACGCCTATAACGAGAACTTTGTGCTTCCACTTTCGCATGACGAGGTTGTCTATGGCAAACGCTCCCTGCTCTCCAAGATGCCGGGCGACACCTGGCAGCGCTTTGCCAACCTGCGTGCGTTCTTCGGTTACATGTGGGGGCATCCTGGCAAAAAGCTCCTCTTCATGGGCGGTGAATTCGGTCAATGGCGGGAATGGGACTACAGGCAGAGCCTTGATTGGCACCTGCTCGCACGTGGGGCTCCTGGCAGCGATCCTCGACATGCTCAGTTGCACGATCTCGTCCGTGATCTCAACCAACTCTACCTGCACGAACCGGCCCTCAGCCTCCTTGACACCAATCCGGCGGGCTTCTCCTGGATCGATTTTCGCGACACCGACAATAGCGTCGTTTCTTTTATGCGTCTCAGCAAGAACGAAGAAGAAACCGTCGTCTTTGTCTGTAATTTCACGCCCGTACCCCGCTATGGCTACCGCCTGGGCGTTCCGAAGGCTGGTGAATACTATGAAGTAATCAATACCGACGCTCTGCGCTACGGTGGCAGCGGCGTGGAAAACACAAATTCCATGCCCAGTGGCCCTATTCGCTGGCAATCCTGCCCGCATTCCATCCAGCTCACCCTGCCACCGCTCGCCACCGTCATCCTGAAATATCGCCCTGTCCCGTAGCGGCATGCCTTGCGTGTGCCGAGTGCGTGGGCCAGTGCCGAGTGGCGTGCCATGCACTCTGTCCGCGCACCCGGCACACGCAAGGCCGTGCCTCTACGGGGGCCAGGGCTGTTGCAAAGTGGCCGATGGGGTTCTCGTAGGGGTTGTGTCTTGCACCCACCCGCGGACCCTCTTTCTCCCATGCCATCTGGTACCGATCGCGGGTGGGTGCGAGACACAACCCCTACGAGAACCTTGCAACAACCCTGCTACGGGGCACCGGGCCAATGCATAACTTACAAAAAGTGTTACAATTAACCTGATACTGGTGTATATTACTATAATTGCTGTGTAAAATACATGTCCTGGAGGGCACCTTAGATATGAAATTGGAGCTTGCATCGTATCGCCGTACCATTGTGCGCATCCTGCTGCGCGTAACAGGTGTGATATTTCTGTTGCAGATAGCGACTGTACTTATTTTGCAGGCCGTCTCGATGCAGCGCAGGCACAAGCATCACAAGGTCTCGTTTGCGCACCCGCGCCTGGAAGAAGTCCTGGTGGGCGATAATCATCTGCTGATCTATGATTATGGACGCAATCTCTACGATGATATGCTCGCAGCTATCGGTGATGCGCGGGAAAGCATCTACCTGGAAACATATATCTGGAAGGGTGACGAGGTCGGGCAACAATTCAAAGCTGCCTTGGAGCGCAAGGCTGCCGAGGGAGTGAAAGTCTATGTGATCTTTGATCGGTTCGCGAATACTGTGGTGCCCCGTTCTTTCAAGACCTTTTCATCGGCCATGCATGTGCTAGAATACCAGTCGATCATTCGTCCCTGGGAGGTTCTCGATCCACGGCGTTTTGCGCTGGATCATCGTAAAATGCTGGTTGTGGATGGCACGATAGGCTTTATCGGTGGCTACAATCTGGGCAGCCTCTATGCGACGAGCTGGCGTGATACTCACCTGCGTATTGAGGGACCGGCAACCGCTGACCTGGGCCAGTCCTTTATCGACTTCTGGAATGAGCATACTATCAGACAGCCATCTGTAAAGATGCATTATCCGCGCCGCTTTGATCCTTTAATCAATATTATTGGCACCAATGCGCTGCGCCTCACCTTCCCTATTCGGGATACATACATTGAGGCTATCGATCGTGCGGAGCATTCTATCTACCTTTCTAACGCCTACTTTGTCCCTGATGGCGTTCTGGTCTCAGCGCTCAAAGACGCAGCGAAGCGCGGTGTTGATGTACGCCTGCTGGTACCCTGGGTCTCCAATCATATCGTCGTTGACTGGCTTGCACGTGGCCTGTTTACAGAATGTTTGCAGGCAGGCATTCGCATTTTTGGGTATCAAGATATGCTGCACGCCAAGACCTGCACCATCGATCGTATCTGGTCCACCATCGGTACCGCCAATCTCGATCGTCTCAGCGCCGTCGGCAACTACGAGATCAACGCCGTCATCTACGACGAGTCGATTGCCTGCCAGATGGAAGATCTGTTCAACAGTGACACAACGAACGCCTTCGAGATCACGCTAGAACAATGGATAAAGCGCGCCTGGTACCAGAAATTTGCCGAGCGCCTGCTTTCACCGTTCCGTTTCTTCTCCTGATCCTTCTACGGCTCTACCCGGCACCCGTAGCGGCATGCCTTGCGTGTGCCGAGTGTGCGGACAGCGTTCCATGGCGGACCACACGGCGCACGCAAGGCACGCCGCTACGGGTCTCGATCCCTACGGATGGATACCATCGTCACATCGTCCTCTTGCTCCCAGTCTTCTCCGGTGAAATTTGCCAGTTCGTTCAGCAGGTAGTCGATGAGGTCAGGAGCGTTCGAGTGCTCTCCGATTAAGGCCTTCAGCCGTGGAAATCCGAACATGTCATGCTGCGTATTATGGGCCTCCACCAGGCGTTCACGCAACTGATCCAGGTGACTACTCCCCTTGGGCCCGCAAGCCCAGGGGCTTCTCAGGAGCGTTCTCCTGATGGCTCAGTCCGAGCCGAAGGATATTGAGTGCAGCGTTATGATCTCGATCCAGTACCACCCCGCAATGGACGCACGTATGGGTACGTTCGCTGAGGTCTTTATGTGGCCCTTCTTGCTTACACGCGCTGCAGATCTGGCTGGTCTTCTTGGGGTTCACAAACAGAACGGTGGTATGCCCGGCGCTTTCAGCCTTGGCACACACCATCTGCATGAAGGTTCCCCAACCAGCATCGACTATACTTTTGTTCAACCCGCCTTTGGCAGCGGCTCCATTGGGCAGGAATGCGCCCGTTTCCGCATCCTGCTTCGGCTTTGGCCGTCTGCTCATGTTCTTTGGGCGCAAGTCTTCAAACACAATGGTTTCATAGCAATCGACCAGCACGCGCGACTCTTTGTGCAGGAAGTCCTGGCGCTGGTTTCTCACCTTGCGGTGACACTTGCCAACCGCCTTTGCAGCTTTCTTACGTCGATGGCTCCCGCGCTTCTTGCGAGAGAGAGCCTGTTGCTTGCGTGCAAGCTTCTTCTCCGAGCGGCGATAGTTTCGCGGGTTCTCTATCGTGTCTGCGCTAGAGAGAGTAGCGAAGTGCAGCAGGCCCAGGTCGATGCCAACCGCGAGATCGGTGTAGGGCAGGCAGGGTTGCGCCTGCATCTCGCATGCCAGCACGACGTACCAGTGTTCACCCTCACGCTTGACCGTGCAGGTCTTCATCGTTCCCTGCACTTCCCGATGCAATTTGACCTTGATCGTGCCGATATTGGTCAGTGTGAGACGGTTGCCTGTGAGCTTCCAGCCTGCGTGATCAGGAAAACAAAAACTATCGTAGTGCGTTCGGGATTGGTAGCGCGGGTAGCCGGGCGTCTGCCCATTCTTGACACGACGGAAGAATGCCTGAAAGGCTTTGTCTACCCGGCGCAAAACATCTTGCAGCACATGAGAACCAATGGCGCAATACTCTGGTCGGATGTCTCGCTTGAGTTGGGGCAGAGTATTCGCCTGATCGTAGTACGTCACCGCGTAGTCGCGTGCATGCTCAGTGCGCCACGTTTGATCGTAGAAATTGGGATGCTGCTTGCACGCATTCCAGGCGTCTTTGCGCTCTTGAAGGGCCGCATTATACAACTCGCAACAACGAGAGAGTTGCCATTCAAGCGCTTGGGCCTGGGCTGTCGTTGGGTAGAGCCGATACTTGAAGGCTTTCATACGTTTTTTCTCCTCCTTTCATAGTATATACGTAGTATAGCAGGAAAAATGGAGTATGCAAGGAAACGGGACTTCTGGCTAACGCTCCTTATTCCGCGCACCAACGCTACTACGTCTCTACCTTCGGTCAGGTGCGCGGAAAGGAAGAAGCCAACGGAAACCCTCCTATCCGCCAGGGCTGAAGCCGCTGCGGTTTGCGGAGGGTTAGACGGTATCACGCAGGCGGTAGCGCTGCTCAAGGAATGACTGCACATAAGTACGTGCTGGCTCAAACAAGACGGCCATAGCCAACGTGGTGGTGACAATAATGAGTTCACTAGTTCGAGGGCCATGAGTGAGGAGTTCAAGCCAGGTGATAGCACTGAAGTAGATGAACGCCAGACCAATCGTGAGCAGGAGCTTATTGCGATTGTAGCGGCTGAAGAGCACGTGGATAAAAGTCACGATCACAGGAAGCAGAATAAAGAACAGGGCGATAAGCCCGACTCTACTAAGCAACGTTACGAGCACAGTAATGATGAGCGCGCCAATTGTTAGTCGCAACAGGACATAATACCACCAGCGCTGTACACGCCTGGGGCGCTTATTCGGTAGGCCAGATGGCTGCACACTTCTCGCTGAAACCTGGAATAGCGGCATCTAGATCTTCCTTAATGTTATGTGGCCAGCGCCTGGTCAAGGTCCGCCAGCAGGTCTTCTATGTCCTCTATACCGACTGAGAGGCGCAAGAGCGTATCGGTGATGCCACGCGCCTCGCGGATCTCTTTGGGGATAGGACCCTGCGTCATGGTGGCAGGATGACAGACGAGCGATTCGATACCGCCCAGGCTCTTGGCGTAGGCGAAGAGCTTGAACTTGCGTATCACCCTGTCTACATCCGCGAATGTGCCCCGCAACAGGAAAGAGACCATACCGCCAGATCCGCTCATCTGACGGTCCGCCAGCTCATGATCGGAATGTGAAGCCAGGCCTGGATAGTAGACCTTTTCGACGCGTGGGTGCTCTGTCAGGAAATGTACGACGGCGCGAGCGTTCTCCTCGTGTTGACGCATACGCAGGGCCAATGTCTTGAGGCCACGCAATGTTAACCAGGCATCAAACGGGCCAGGGACACCGCCAGCCGCGCTCTGATAGAACTTGAGTCCTTCATACACTTCGTCGCTATTCGTAATTAATGCGCCGCCGATGATATCACTGTGTCCATTGATATATTTCGTGGTGCTATGTAGCACAATGTCCGCGCCAAGATGTAACGGCTGCTGGAAATAAGGGCTGGCGAAGGTATTGTCCACAACCAGCAAAAGCTTATGTCGATGAGCGATCTCTGCCACGGCCTGGATGTCGATCAGTCTGAGCAGGGGATTGGTCGGTGTCTCCACCCAGATCAGTCGGGTATTGGGACGAATGGCTTGCTCATAGGCAGCGAGAGAGTTTGCGCTGACATAGCTGGTCTCGATGTTCGAACGGCGCAAGATGTGCTCAAAGCAACGATAGGTGCCGCCATAGAGATCATCGCAGGAGACCAGGTGCTCGCCAGCGTTAAGAAGGCTCAGCACGGCGTTTTCGGCAGCCATACCAGAGGCAAAGGCGAGCCCATACCGCCCGTCTTCGAGCGCTGCGAGACACTCCTCCAACGCGCAGCGTGTGGGATTGCTCGCACGCGAGTACTCGAAGCCCTTATGCTCGCCAGGGCCTGCCTGTGCATAGGTGGATGTCTGAAAGATAGGTGTCATAATCGCGCCTGTTGAAGGATCAGGCTCCTGCCCGGCATGGATCGCTTTCGTTGAAAATTTCATGAAGGAATCCTCTCGCGTACATGAACGAAGCCGCAGGGTGGGCGCGATTTATAAGCCCGCCAACCACCCTCCGAGAGATATTCAGGAACATACTCCAAGATATCATCTGCTCACGAAAAGATCAACGCGCTTTCCTGTAGAGACATGCCTGGCGTGCAATCCATCTCTCGTAGGGGTTGGTCTGGCACCCACCCATAAGCGTCAAGTTACCGATGGATGGGTTTGTTCCGTCGAGCGGCTCCCAGGGCATGTATCTCCCTCTCTCACTTGACGCTTATGGGGTTGGTCTGGCACCCACCCGGCCCTTTGTCCACTCCGCTCAGGTTCCTGCATAGGTGATGTCCACTACTCCACTTTTCGGCTATACTCTTCTCATCAGAAACAGGAGAGCACTTCCGATTCTTCACCCTGGTTTAAGAATGGGAGCGTGTCTGCACTTGCAAATTTTTGTTCACACAGAAGGAGAACCAACATGAGAAAAGTGATTGTATCCGAGTTCGTGTCATTGGATGGTGTCGCGGAAAACCCCGCATGGACCTTTCAATTCGGGAGCAAAGAACAGGAGAAGTATAAATTCGATGAACTCTTTGCGTGCGACGCTCTTCTCCTGGGACGAGTGACCTATCAAGGCTTTGCCGCCGCCTGGCCTAAAATGACTGGTACCGGGGAATATGGTGAGCGCATGAACAGCATGCCTAAGTATGTGGCTTCAACGACCCTCACCCAGATGGAGTGGAATGCCAGCCTGATCACGGGCGATCTCGCGGAAGAGGTATTCAGGCTCAAGCAGCAACCCGGTCAGGACATTCTGGTTTTCGGGAGTTGCGAGCTGGTTTACACGCTGACACAACTGGACCTCATCGATGAATATCGGCTCATGGTCTTTCCTATTGTTCTGGGGAGCGGAAAGCGTGTCTTCAGAGACGGGAGCGAGAAGAAAATACTGAAACTTGTCGAGACAAAGACGTTCGCTTCAGGCGTCGTTGTTCTTTCCTACGAGCCAGTAGCCAAAGGGGATGAAAAATAAGCAACTTCAGTCAGAGGGAGGTAACACGGTAACATTGAGGCATCCCCCCAAATAGTGGTAATCATGGGTGTCCATCCGCCTGTAGAGCGGGACGAGGTGATTACCGGAGCCCAAAAAAGCATCGGTCATCAGTGGTAATCACGGTAATCATTCTAGCTGCCATCTGTCAGGGCGATTGAAACGTCGCCGCCTTGACCCGTAGTGGCAGGCCTTGCGTCTGCCGAGTGGCCCGCAATGCACTCAACTTGTCCAGAATGCACTCTGCCCACGCACTCGGCAGACGCAAGGCCTGCCACTACGGGGACGTTTCAATCGCCTTTGCCATCTGTGAGAAAGGGACGTATTGGCAATGGGGTCAGATACAGGCCACGATTGCCTACACGACCTTCTCTCTTACTCATACAGCCATTTACTATATATATATGAAGAGGAGAGATGATTACCGTGATTCCCAATGATGACCGCTGTTTTTTTGGCTCCGGTAATTACCTCATCCCGCTCTACAGGCGGATGGACACCCATGATTACCATGATTACCACGAATTCTCCCCTTCGGGAAGGTGCTCTGCTTCCTGGGTTACCGCATACATGCTGCGTTGCGTTTTCGTGACCTGGCCGTCTCTGCCCATCATGGAAAGCATCTTTGTCACTGTGGCTCGTTCCTTCTTTCGTCGTCTGGCGATTTCAATCCTGGATTTCCCTACACTTTCGTCTTCGGAACTCCAGCCAGGACGAGCGTCAGAAGGAGGATAGCACCCTCCGCAGCATGCATGGACATAAGAACGATAACGGCGGTGGCCGTAGTGCCAGGGAAAAAAGGCGGGTTGCGCGAGAGAAGTAATGCGTCCGGTATAAACGTGCATACATATACCATGAACGCAATGAGCATATACATAGGAAGAGGCTGCTTCGTGCGACGAGTCACCACGTAAAATACCAGCACGGCCCCGCTGCCAGCCACGACCGACCAGAAGATCACAGGGCCTATCCCTATTGGTGCAAATCCAGGTGATATCTTCAACCAGGTGATAGCAATACTCCTGATAATCAGGTTGACGACGGTTGAAACAACAATTGCCAGCCCGCCAACGAAACGAAGCCGACGAAATGAGGTAATTTTCATAATAATCCTCTTCTCTCGCTTTTTTGGTAAAGGAGGATGACATGAAGGCTCTTTTCCACTCCTCTATTTTAGAGAAGTGTTTCTGACTCCCACGTCAATATTTTGACTGATTATAATGAATTATAACCCACCGGTCAGGAGATGAGAATATATTTCTCCTTTCCGTCAGGGTTTGACTCAGTTAACAGTACAACATGCCTCTTGCATTTCTTGTGTTTCAAAGGTAATCTAAAGAGAGCGTGAGGAAAAAGAGGTCATCGAACGGTGGGCAATGGCAGGGGGCCAGCTATGGGATCAACCATGCGGTGAGGTGTCATCCACGCCACGACATTTTTTTGCATTGGAGGAGAGATATGGATATTATCCTGATCGGGGCACCGGGAGCGGGAAAAGGGACACAGGCAGAGAAGCTTTCTCAGCTCTTTGGAATTCGGCATGTTGCTAGTGGTGACTTGTTCCACAAAGCATTTGAAGAGCAGACAGAGCTTGGGTTAAAAGCGCGGATGTATGTTGATCTAGGGGAACTGGTCCCCGATGAGATGACGATCCCATTGGCGCTTCGTCACATTGAAGAACCTGAGAGTACGCATGGTGTCGTGCTGGATGGGTTTCCGCGCACTCTTGCGCAAGCACTGGCACTCGACGCAGAGCTACAGCAACTCAACCGACAGATTGATCTCGTGATCTCCCTCAAGGTTTCGCATGGAGAGTTACTCAGGAGGCTGGCGGGCAGAGTATTCTGTCGAGCAAATGCACACGTCTACCATGTCGAGCTTCACCCACCCATAGTGGCTGGTGTGTGTGATCTGGACGGAAGTCAGCTCTATCAACGTTCTGATGATACAGGAGAGGCAGTGCGAAGAAGGCTGGTCTACTTCTTCTATGAAGCGAACCAGATAGTCGGCCACTACAAAAAGCAGAACAAGTTGAGAGAGGTGGATGGCAACCAAAGTATCGACCAGGTACAGGCGATGATCTTGAGTGAGATCAATGATTACCTGGGAAGAAAGTAGCATGAGCTGACCTTCCTGGCAATGTACAGCATTCCGCATTTATATTTACTTGATACGAGCTTCCAGCCCTGCGGCCTCGCTCTCGCGGCCCATTGCGCGCAGGAGGGCAGCGTAGTCTGAGATCGTCTTGATGGTGTCGGGATGCTGTATGCCTGGCTCTTTCTCCTGGATGGCTAGAGCACGCTGGTAGTAAGATGCTGCCCGCTCGTAGTTGTCTTGGGC